>Ga0213875_10001695_pt1 | contig 13865 bp, 12 predicted proteins | sample BarmaccomBMRX_R8_FD_160105 | JGI IMG/M metagenome (GOLD analysis project Ga0213875, IMG submission 160105) | Root-associated microbial communities from Barbacenia macrantha in rupestrian grasslands, the National Park of Serra do Cipo, Brazil - RX_R8 | ecosystem: Host-associated > Plants > Roots... | reverse complement strand
TAGTCTCCAGGCGTTTATTGGAAGCCACCCTTCGCAAGTGGGGCTACGAAGTGATGGTGGCTTGCGACGGCGCCGAAGCTATGAAGCTATTGGAACGCCCCGACGCGCCCGGGTTAATCATTCTTGACTGGATGATGCCCGGCGTGACCGGCCTGGAGGTTTGCCGAAGGATACGGCAGCGCGACAGCGAACCTTACACCTACATCCTGCTGCTAACCTCGAAAAGTCAAAAAGAGGATCTTATCGAAGGGATGGAAGCCGGCGCCGACGACTATATCACTAAACCTTTTGACCAGAACGAGCTTCAGGTTCGCCTTCGAGCAGGTACCCGGCTCATGGAGCTTCAATCGCAACTCCTCTCCGCTCGCGAAGCCCTGCGCGAACAGGCCGAGCGGGATTTTCTCACGAGTCTATGGAACCGGAGTTCTATTCTTAATCAGCTTGGCCGCGAGTTGGCCCGTTCAATGCGCGAGTCTCAGCCCTTGGGGGTCGTTGTCGTCGATCTGGATCACTTCAAGCAGATTAACGACACCCTCGGACATTTTGGCGGCGATGCGGTGCTCCGCGAAGCCTCTCGCCGCCTGCGGAGCGGCATTCGCCAGTACGATTCGGTAGGCCGCTACGGCGGCGAGGAATTTCTGATTCTCCTGCCTAGTTGCGACGAGGCGAGTTGTTATGCACAGGCTGACCGCTTGCGAAAACAACTCGCCCAAACGCCAATCTCAGTGAACGATGTTCCCTATCGCGTCACCGCCAGCTTCGGGGTCACCACTGCCTTGCCGGGACAATGCTGCACGCAAGAAGGCCTGATACGTAAGGCGGACGAAGCTTTGTACGTGGCCAAACGGTCGGGACGCAATCGCACCGAAATTTTGCCTTACGCCAGTGACGCGGCTGCCGTGAATCCACCGCCCGAAACAGCCGTGGTCATTCCCTGAGCGCCCGCTTAGTGCCGCTGGGCAACCTGAAAGTGGCTCAACGAATTGGCGTAGCTCGATATGCCCTTGTAAAGCGCCTCGGCGGTCCGCTGGCGATATTCCTCGCGCCGCATGACACTCTCGTCATGCTCGTTGCTGATGAACCCGATTTCCGCCAGCACCGATGGCATCGTAGCGCCGATCAAAACCACAAAAGGCGCCTTCTTCACGCCGCGATCTCTGGATCGTGCGTCCGCCGTCTTCGCCGATAAAGTGTACAACGCGGTCTGCACGCGAGTTGCAAATTCGCGCGATTCCTCCACCTTATCCTTCAAGGCGATCTTCTCGAGCAATCCCTGCAAGTCGTAGACGGTCATCTCGGAGCCCGAGTTTTCTCTCGAAGCTAAATCCAGCGCGCTCCTCGATGTGGTGAAGTTCAGGTAGTAGGTCTCTACCCCGGCAGTGCTGCGCAGCGGCGAAGAATTAGCGTGAATCGAGATGAACAGGTCGGCTTCGGCATCATTCGCGATTTCCGTGCGCTGCTCCAGCGGAATGAATGTGTCGTCGGACCGCGTGAAAATTACCTCGCTACCCATCCGCGTTTCGATTAACCGCCCGAGGCGCTGGGCGACGTCTAACACCAAATCTTTCTCTCGCAGCCCTTGCGGCCCAATAGTTCCCGTGTCGTGCCCTCCGTGACCGGGGTCGATCACGATGCGGCCCACCTTCAGCCCGAGTACGCGTATCATCGAGCGGTCCCCGGAAGCATTGCGCTTAGCGGGAAACGCTGTTTCGTTCGAAGGCAGTGAGTTTTTCGAGGCGACGCCGATCGCCGAAGAAGGCGTCTTCGCCAGCACGCCCAGAGAGGAAGCCGCGGGAGCATCGGAGCCCGTTTTATAATTCACCGCTAGCTCCTTCGGAGCTGAGGGCGGGTCCCGTCTGGATAACAATACGGAAGGTGCATCGGGATTAACTTCTGCTGCGCGCACCGGCGCTTCGACCGCTGGAGGAATTTTCGCGGGAATGCTGGTCGTTTGGATCGCTCCGTCAGGAGCGCGCGATTCCGTCGAATTATGTATCTCCGCCGGCGCGCGCAGTTCAATCATTAGCCGGTAGGGATTCTCCAAGCGCGAAACTGTCGCTTCCGCCGGCGTCTCCAGATCCAACACCACCCGAGTGACATTACGCTGCGGCTCAGCCACTCGAATCTGCCGGAGGATGCGATCTGACACCGGAATCACGGTCAAAATTTTTTGGCTCAAGACCGGTCTCGTGCCCCATAGATCGTAGAAGAGGCGGTCGGGATTTTCCAGATGATCCGATTTCAACTGAAAATCTCCGTCCGTCTCAATGGCGATACGGGTAACACCACTGAGCGACCAAAAGCGCACGGCGGTAACGTGATGGAGTTCGGCGGAATTTTCGGCGCGGGCAGCGCCCGGAATCGTGGACAGCAGCATTACCGCAAACGAGCAAAGTGTAAACCTGCCAAGCCACGGGCGCGTGCGGGGATGAATCCAGCCATGCTCTTTCCGGGGGAGGTGTAGCATGAGTTTCCTATTGAGTAGCGATGTGCAGCTTGCCTTCGGGATCAACGTACCCGAGAATATGCCGAGGCGCGTCGTTTGCTTGCTCAGGCTCGCTTACCATCTTTGCTTGTTCCCGGGCCTCGGCGCGGTTTCCGGCGGTGCGCTTCGCTTGCCCGTATTTCTTGCCCACTTTCGCGACGTAGCTCACGGTCTCAGGATACGGAGGCACGTCTTTGTATCTCGCGACCGCGTTCTCACCCGCATTGTAGGCCGCAATAGCCAACCGATCGTCCCCGAACGTGTCCTGCAAAAACTTCAGGTAGCGAACGCCCCCTTCAATGTTCTGCTTTGGATCGAAACTGTCGGTAACACCGAACCGTTGAGCGGTTCCCGGCATTAACTGCATCAGCCCTTGCGCTCCCTTCGCTGAAACCGCGAATGGATTGTAGTTGCTCTCAACCTGGATCACCGAATCGACGAGCAGCGGGTTCACATCGAAATTCTTTGCCGCCTCCGCGATTAAACCCTGTACCTCAGGTTGGGTCTCGGCGTTCGATCCAGGCGCAACCATCAATGCTCGTTTCAGCTTTCCGGTGTGCGCATCCGCCTTCACTACCCATACTGCTCGAGGCCCGGTCGAATCACCCGTGGAGAGGTTGGCGGCGGGCAGACTGGCAATAGCCAGCGCACCCATAACTACCGACTTAAGAGTTATTTCCAAACAAAACTGCATCCTTTTGTTATAACCCAATTATAACCGGATTCCTTCCGTCCGCAAGTCTTTGTTTCCGCTGGTCGATCCGAAAGCTAATGTTATCATTTTCTCATGCAAGCCTCCGGTTTTGTGCTGGCGGGCGGTCGAAGCAGCCGCATGGGCCGGGATAAGGCGCTGCTGCCCTACGGCGAGACCTCGCTGGTGGAGCATCTTGCAAAGTTGGTGCGCGAAGCGGCTGGTTCGGTGGCATTGATCGGCAGCCGGCACACGCTCGGCCATCTCGGCTTGACGGTTTTTTCCGACGAACTGCCGGGTTGTGGTCCCATCGGGGGCATCTACACTGCCCTGCGAGTAACGGAAACCGATTGGAATTTGATGGTTGCCTGCGATATGCCCGCCGTCTCGGCCAATACCCTGCGTCAGCTTCTCAAGAGAGCGGAGATTTCGCGGAAAAACTGCGTCGTGGCAGTGGGCCCCGACGGCGAGCCCGAACCCCTGTGTGCCGTTTACCATCGGCGTTCGCTACCCTTTCTTAGGGAGGCAATTCGCGACAAGCGCTTGAAAATGCGCGCTGCGGTTAAGGAAATGGGCGCGAGTTTTGTACCCGTGGACGCCTCTGCGCTGGTCAACCTCAACACTCCCGCGGAATGGGCCGAGCTCCAGACCAAACGTCCTGGCCGATGACGGACGCCAATGACCGACAAACTCCACTACATCGAGTTTCGCCATGTTTATAAGACGTTCGACCACCCCGTTTTAGTCGATGCCAGCTTTTACGTGAGCACAGGCGAGACGGTGGCCATCATCGGCCGCAGCGGCGTCGGGAAATCCGTCAGTCTGGGCCACATCATGGGCTTCATCAAGCCCGATAAAGGCCGCGTCTTTGTAGCCTATCAGGACATCACCGATTTCACCGAGGCGGAGCTCCGCGAGATCCGGAAGAAGGTGACCATGGTCTTCCAGAGTGGCGCTTTGTTTGACTCCCTCACCGTTGCCGAGAACATCCTGTTTTCCCTCGAGCTGCGCAGCGATTACGACGAGCACAACAAGGAAGACGTCGTCGACGGTCTGCTTTCGATGGTGGGCATGCTCCAGTTCAAGGATGCATACCCAGCCGATCTTTCGACGGGCTACAAACGCGCCGTTGCAATCGCTCGCGCGCTCGCCGCGCAGCCGGAGTGCATCCTCTACGACGAACCAACCACGATGGTGGACCCCATCATGTCGAATACCTTGGCGGAGCTGATGCTGAAGCTAAAACACCAGCTGAAGCTGACCGCCGTAGTGGTGACGCATGATCTGGATCTCATGCGCAAAGTAGCCGACAGTGTGGTGGTTCTCTATCAGGGACAGGCGATTTACTTTGGTCCAGTGGCGGATTTGGAAAAATCCGACCATCCGCACATTCGAACTTTCCTCGCAATGGACCGCGTGGAAATGGTTCCTGGCTTAACCGAGTAAGGTCACTTGGGGGCTCTTCTACTTGGTTTTCTCGAAATCGAGCGCCGCCGAATTCATGCAATAGCGTTGGCGGGTCGGCTTAGGGCCGTCGTCGAAAACGTGGCCGAGATGCGCATCGCACTTTCCACACAACACCTCCACGCGCCGCATGCCGTGCGTGGTATCGGTCTCTACGTGAACGTTTTCAGGCGAGATCGGCGAAGAAAAGCTCGGCCAGCCCGTGCCAGAATCGTACTTGGCCTTGGACTCGAATAGCGGAGTCCCGCAGCATACGCAGCGATACGTGCCCGGCTCGTGGTGATCCCAATATTTGCCGGTGAACGCAGGCTCGGTTCCCTTTCGCCGCGCGACCTGATATTGCTCAGGCGTCAGTTGTTTACGCCATTCTTCGTCGGTTTTTTTGATTTCAGCCATATACCTTGTGTGCGTTTCCTACGCGTCGCCACTTGAGCCTGAGACAGTTCCCGCTCGCGCTCTTATTTTATCAAGAGCGGCTCGTGGAGCAGTGGCCCAGTCCTCGCTCGCAAAACGAATACTCCGGCTGGGCGTAAAGCGGATTGCATTTTCGCCTGTGTTTAAGTCAGCCGGTCGTATTCGGAGTGAGTGCCGATCCAGTACCAGACGATCCGGTCCTTTTTCATAACCCCTAGGGCGCGGTAGCCGAGGCCGATACGTACCGAATAGATATAGTCCTCGCCCTCCAATTTCTTGAATTGCAGGCCGGGGTGCGAAGGGTCGCCCTGGAAGAGTCGATACGCGCGCTGGGCGTTCCGCTGAGCGTTCAAGGGTAGATCAGAAAACAGACGCCAGAACTGGCGTGTAGTCTGTGACTCCATCAAAGCAGATCGTTCAATGGCAGCGTCTCGCCCCTGTTGTCTTCCTCCAGGGCCTCTTGCGCCATCCGCCGGATCACGTCGCGCTTTTCGGCAAAGCGCTTCTTCCAGGCATCTTCGTCTGCGAGTGACTCCAGAATTTGGGATGCAATCGCGTCCTGCTCATCCGGGGGCAGAGCGACGACTTTTTCCAGCGCTTTTTCCAACAGCGTGGACATGCTTCGATGTTATCAGGGGACACCGCAAGCCGCCATCGAAAGGGTCTCTGACATGGGATTACTAGCGGCCAATTGAACGGTTTCGGCAGGAATCCATCCTGATGCCAGTTTACGCAACGAGCAGTTTAGTATCATACGTAAACCGCCAAGTTCCGCGGCGCCTCCATCCGGGAAACGGCTCAGATCACGTGCCCGCTCACTACTGTCGAATCGTCACAATCGGCTGCGATGCGGCCAAAACCGCCTCGGCCTCCTCAGCCGTGAACTGCTCGGTCTTTGCCGAATGGTTCATCGAACAGAATTTCGGACCGCACATCGAGCAAAACGCAGCGTCCTTGAATCCTTCTTCCGGCAGTGTTTCATCATGCATCGCTTCCGCCGTTTCAGGATCGAGCGACAATTCGAACTGCTTGCGCCAGTCGAATCGATAGCGCGCGCGCGATAATTCGTCATCCCGGTCGCGTGCGCCCGGCCTGTGCCTGGCAATATCGGCCGCGTGCGCTGCAATCTTATAGGCGATAATGCCCTGCTTCACATCCTCGCGATTCGGCAAGCCCAGGTGCTCCTTGGGTGTCACGTAGCACAACATAGAAGCTCCGTACCACCCGATCATCGCCGCGCCGATCGCCGACGTAATGTGATCGTAGCCTGGAGCGAAATCCGTCACCAGAGGCCCGAGTGTGTAAAACGGCGCCTCGTAACACATCTCCACTTCTTTCTCGACCTGCATCTGGATCTGGTCCATCGGGATGTGGCCGGGACCTTCGATCATCACCTGGACATCGTACTCCCAGGCTTTCCTGGTAAGCTCACCCAGCGTTTTCAGCTCGGCAAACTGGGCCGCGTCGCTCGCATCGGCTACGCAGCCCGGCCGTAACCCATCGCCCAGCGAAAAGCTGACGTCGTGCTTCTGAAAGATTTTGCAGATCTCATCGAAGTGTTCGTAAAGGAAATTCTGCTTATGGTTTTTCACCATCCATTCGGCCAGAATAGCGCCACCTCGGCTCACAATCCCGGTGATGCGCTTCGTGGTGAGCGGAACATACTGCACCAGAACGCCCGCATGAATGGTCATATAATCCACGCCTTGCTCGGCCTGTTCCTCGATCACTTCCAGCATCACATTGATATTCAAGTCTTCCACGCGCCGAACGCGGCCCAGCGCCTCATAGATCGGAACCGTGCCGATCGGAATGGGCGATGCATCGATAATCGCTTTCCTGATGCGCGGAATGTCGCCGCCGGTGGAAAGATCCATCAACGTGTCGGCTCCATATTTCACCGCATAATGCAGCTTCTCGACCTCTTCATCGATGTTGGACGTGGTGGCTGAATTTCCGATGTTCGCGTTGATCTTGCAGGCGGACGCCACGCCGATGCACATCGGTTCCAGATTGGTGTGGTGAATATTGGCGGGTATGATCATGCGGCCCCGCGCCACCTCCGATCGAATCAGCTCCGGCGTAACACGTTCGCGCCGGGCGATATATTCCATCTCCTCGGTGACGGCGCCCCGGCGCGCATAGTAAATTTGCGTCCGTATCGGATCGTTCAATCTGGGGGAAATCCATGGGCTCCGCATACCGGCCATTTTACCGCAGTGTTACATTTTTGGTGCAGTGCTACGGGCTTGACGCAGTGCTACGCAAGCAGATCCGTGTTCGCGGGATCGTACAAGGCGTTGGATTCCGCCCTTTCGTTTACAACCTCGCCCAGCGCCTCCAACTTACCGGGTACGTGCTGAACTCTTCGGCTGGCGTGTTGATCGAAGTCGAGGGTGACTCCGCGCCCATCGAGCAGTTCCTGAGCGAGTTAAACCAGCATGCGCCGCCGCTGGCGCAGATTGAGAACATCGCAATCGCGACTTTGGAGCCGGCTGGTTACGTGGTTTTCGTGATCCGTCAGAGTGTCGAGGAGCCCGGCCAGCTTGCGCCCGTTTCACCCGATATCTCCACCTGCGCAGACTGCCTGAGCGACTTCCAAACCCCTGGCAATCGGCGGTTCGGTTATGCCTTCACCAATTGCACCAACTGTGGCCCCCGCTACACCATCACGCGGGGCATCCCCTGTGACCGGCCGCTGACCACCATGGCCTGCTTTCCGATGTGCGAACTTTGCCGGCGCGAGTACGAAGATCCTTCCGATCGCCGCTTCCATGCGCAGCCCAACGCGTGTCCGGATTGCGGACCCTCGCTTTCGCTTCCACTCGGTGAGGTTCGGCATCAGCTGCACTCAGGCCATATCGTCGCCATCAAAGGACTCGGCGGCTTTCATCTGGTCTGCGATCCGTCGAACGACGCCGCAGTCCGGCTGCTGCGCGAGCGAAAGAGGCGCAGCGACAAGCCATTCGCGCTGATGGTTCCCGATGCCGCGGCCGCTGGGAAGCTTTGCTTCGTTTCTGATGCCGAAAGGGCAGCTCTCACGAGTGTCCGCCGTCCGATCGTCATCCTGGAAAAACGCGTCGATGCGCCGCTGTCGCCCGCGTTGGCTCCCGGCAACAACACACTGGGCGTCATGCTACCGTACACGCCGTTACATCATCTCCTCTTCGGCGACTCGTTTCGCGCGCTCGTCATGACCAGCGGCAACCTCAGCGAAGAGCCTATCGTCACCGGCAATCGCGAAGCGGCCCAGCGCTTGGGCTCCATCGCCGACGCGTTCGTCTTTCACAATCGCGACATTCACACCCGAGTAGACGATTCGGTTACCCGCGTTTTCGCGGGCGCCGAGCGTGTCCTTCGACGCTCCCGTGGTTACGCTCCCCATCCGTTAACGCTGAGTTTTCCCGTCGCCGAGATTTTGGCGTGCGGCGCCGAACTGAAGAACACCTTTTGCCTAACTAAAGACCACCACGCATTCCTAAGCCAGCACATTGGCGATCTTGAAAACTACGAAACACTCGTCTTCTTCCGCGAAACACTGGATCGAATGCAGCAGCTCTTTCGCATTACTCCGGGCGTCGTCGCCTACGATCTGCACCCAGGCTATCTCAGCACCAAGCTCGCTCTCGAAATGACCAACCTCGAACAAATCGGTGTCCAGCACCATCACGCGCACATCGCAAGCTGCATGGCGGAAAACGGGATCACCGGCAAAGTCATCGGCGTCGCCTTCGACGGAACGGGATTCGGAACCGACGGCAGAATTTGGGGCGGCGAGTTTGTGGTCGCCGATTTGGCCGGATTTGAACGCCGCGCCCACTTCCGCTACGTCGCACTTGCTGGCGCCGATCGGGCCGTGCGCGAACCGTGGCGGCTCGCCCTGAGCTACCTGGTCGACACCTTCGGCGCACAACTCGACTTGCTCGATCTGCCGCTCTGGCATCGCGTACCGCCGAAGAAAATCTCGGCCGTCCGATCCCTGATCGAGCGCCGAATTAACACCATCGAAACCTCGGCCTGCGGGCGCCTTTTTGACGCCGTTGCATCCATCGTCGGCCTGCGCGACGAAGTGAATTTCGAGGCGCAAGCCGCTATTGAACTGGAAGCCGAGGTTCTGCCCGCGGTGGACACCGGTTATCCGTTCGAAATTTCAGCGGACGATCCCTGGCAAATTGATGTTCGGCCCATGATCGAAGAGATCGTCCAGGACGTCCTTCGAGCCAAGCCCATCGGCTGGATCGCTGCCCGCTTTCACAACACCATCGCGTCCATCATCGTCGAAGTGTGTCTGCGCTTGCGCTCAGCGGAAGGAATCGATCGTGTATGCCTCAGCGGCGGCACGTTTCAAAATGTATATTTGGTCGAACGCGCGGTTCGAAGCCTGCGCGCCCACGGTTTCGTGGTCTTCTTGCACGCCAAAGTTCCGCCCAATGATGGCGGCGTTTCGCTCGGGCAAGCTGTTATCGCCAACGCGGTGTGTAAGGCTAGCGCCGAAAGGCTAGTGCAAAAAGGCTAGCGCGCGCACAATTCCGGATACTGCTGCTCGAGGTGCTTCACCTTTGGCAGATCGTTGTACACGATATATGGATTGTTGGGATTGTGATCGAGAAAATGCTGATGGTATCCTTCGGCGGCATAAAAGGCCTTCAACGGTACAACCTGCGTCACGATCGGCCTCCGAAAAACCTTCGCCTCGGTCAACTGATGAATGTACGCTTCGGCTACGCGTTTTTGTTCGTCATTGCTGTAGAAGATGGCCGACCGGTATTGCGTCCCTTCGTCCGGCCCCTGCCGATTCAACTCCGTCGGATCGTGCACCACGGAAAAGAACACTTCGAGCAGCTTCCCATAGGAGATCTTGGAAGGATCATAGGTCACCTGCACCGATTCAGCGTGGCCAGTGGTCCCGGAGCTAACCACTTCGTAGTGCGCCGTGTACGCGCTACCGCCCGAAAAACCAGAAACCGCGTTCGTCACTCCCTTTAAGCGCTCGAACACTCCCTCGACACCCCAAAAACAGCCTCCGGCGAAAACAGCGGTCGCGCTGTGAGTGTCAGCGGCAGGCGGATCCACCGCTGGAGCGGGGAAACTGGCGGCGCTCAATACAGCGCTCAACGCGGAGCTGATGAGAAACGACGCAGGCAAATACAGGCGCATGGAAAACTCCTTTCTTTCAGTTTACCGCTCGCTATGATGAAAATTCCGATGCCTGCGTTGATCGTCGACAATTACGACTCGTTCACCTATAACCTGGTGCACGCCGTCGCCGAGATCACGCAATGTGCGCCCATCGTAGTCCGCAATGACGAAAAGACATGGGAAGAGATCCGGCGGCTCGATTTTGACAGCGTGATCGTTTCGCCCGGTCCTGGGCGCCCGGAGAATCCTCGTGATTTCGGCGTCTCCGCGCAAGTAATCGCCGAAGCAACTGTCCCCGTGCTGGGGGTGTGCCTGGGGCACCAGGGTATCGCGCATCATTTTGGCGGACGCGTGGTTCGCGCCGCCGAGCCCGTGCATGGGCGCTCGGCCGAGATTCTGCACCATGGCGACGAACTGTTCGCCGGCATCCCTGAACGTTTCAGCGCCATCCGTTATCACTCGCTCATCGTCGCCGAGCCGTTGCCGCCCGAGCTAAAGAAAATCGCTTGGACGGCGGACGGCGCCGTAATGGCATTGCGCCATGTCACGCTGCCCATCTGGGGAGTGCAGTTCCACCCCGAATCGATTTTGACCGAGTACGGATCTGCGATCCTCTGCAATTTTCTCGCATCGCCCTATTTAACAACTCGCCTGACAACTCGACTAACAGCGCGCCCAACCAAGCTCCCAACAGCGCGCCGCACGATCCACGTACATGCCCGGCAGATCCCCCTTCCGGCTTCGCCCGAGACTCTCTTTCGCCGCCTCTTTTCCGAGGAACGCTACGCCTTCTGGCTCGACAGTTCCATGCCATCCGAGAGCAGCCGTTTCTCATTCATGGGCACCGGTAGTGAAGTGCTCGTTGCGCCCTACCTCGATTCGCTCGATCGCTCCTTGAGCGATATCCAGGTAGATGCACCGTCTTTGCCTTTTGCTTTCCTCGGCGGCTACGTCGGCTATCTTGGATACGAACTCAAAAGCGAGTGTGGCGCGCCGGGGAAACATCGCTCACCGCTTCCCGATGCGATCCTCCTCCGCGTCGACCGCTTTCTCGCCATCGATCACGTCGAAAATACGCTGTGGATCGTCTCTTGTGGTGAGCCGGATCGAGAAACTGAAAAGCGCATCGCGGCTCTAATCGACGCGTCAAAGGACTGCCCGAAGCCTTACGCCTCATCCGCGCCCGTTCAATTCAAACTCGCAACTGAACGCTGTGAGTATCTCCGCCACATTACCGAATGCCAGGCTCGCATCGCTGCCGGTGACAGCTACGAAATTTGCCTGACGAATCAACTTCGCATAGAGACCTGGATCTCCCCGCTTGCCTATTACGAAAGGCTGCGCAAACTCAATCCGGCGCCGCACTCGGCCTATCTACATCTCCACGGCATTGACGTGGCATGTTCATCGCCCGAGCGTTTCTTGCGAATCGACACGACGGGTCAAATTGAATCGCGGCCCATCAAAGGGACCATCCGGCGAGGAATCAACCCCCAGGAGGACGCCGCGCTCCGCGCCTCACTCGCTTCGAGCGAAAAAAACCGCGCGGAGAATCTCATGATCGTTGATCTGGTACGCAACGATCTCGCTCGCGTTTGCATTCCCGGCAGCGTGCGCGTTCCGCGGATGATGCAAGTGGAAACGTATGCCACCGTGCATCAATTGGTCAGCACCATCGTGGGGCAGCTCGCCCCTGGTGTTACAGCCGTTGATTGTATTCGCGCCGCATTCCCTGGCGGCTCCATGACGGGCGCGCCCAAACTGCGCACGCTCGAAATCCTGGACGAGCTCGAACCCATGGCGCGCGGCATCTACTCAGGCAGCATCGGCTATATCGGCTTCAACGGCGCCATGGACCTGAACATCGTCATCCGAACCGCTGTCTTCCATCAAGGCGTCGCGACCATTGGAGTGGGTGGCGCTATCGTCTATCAATCGAATCCGGAAGACGAATGGGATGAAATGCTGCTGAAAGCGCAAGCGCCGCTCAGTGCATTTTCGGGCAAGCTATCATAAGGCGTATGTCGACTGTTCTACCGGTCCAGGAAGACACTAGCATTCTCGACCGAGTGCGGGCGCTTGAAAACGAGTACCTGCTTCAGAACTACGCCCGTTATCCGCTGGTGCTCGATCATGGAAAGGGCTGCTACGTTTTCGACCCCTCGGGTAAGCGCTATATCGACTTCATTACCGGCATAGGCGTTAATGCGCTCGGCCATGCGCATCCGAGATTGGTAAAAGTGATTCGCGAGCAGGCCGGACGCCTGCTGCACTCTTCCAATCTCTACTACAACGCCTACCAGGGCCCACTCGCCGAGCGTCTGGCGAAAGCTAGCGGACTGCATCGAACCTTCTTCTGCAATTCAGGCACCGAGTCCATGGAAGGCGCGCTCAAAATGGCGCGCGCTCACGGCCACAAGATCAGCCCTGAAAAATTTGAGATCGTCTCGCTGCACAACTCCTTTCACGGACGGACGCTCGGCGCTCTCTCCATCACGGGGCAGGAAAAATATCGCCATGACTTCGAGCCGCTGCTCCCTGGCGCGCGCTTTGTGCCTCCCAACGACCTTGTGGCGCTCGAGCAGGTAGTCGGCGAACGTACCGCGGGCATTGTCATCGAATGGATTCAGGGTGAGGGCGGCATCTTCCCCATGTCCATCGATTACGTCCGCGCGGCGCGCGAGCTGGCCGACCGTTACGATGCGCTGCTGATTTTTGACGAAATCCAGTGCGGCGTGGGACGCGTGGGCAGGCATTTCGCCTATCAGCTTTCAGACCCCGTCGTATTGCCGGATATCATGACGGCCGCCAAACCGCTCGCCTGCGGCATTCCGATGGGCGTCATCGTGGCGAACGATCGCGCGGCTCAGTCCATTAGTTCCGGCATGCACGGCTCTACTTTCGGCGGCGGACCGCTCGCCTGCCGTGTGGCTCTCGAGTTCATGGACATTCTCGACGGCCTTCTGCCGCACATCGATGAAATGGGCTGCTACTTCCGCGCGAAACTGGATGAATTACAGAAGCAGTTTTCGTTCATCCGCGAGGTGCGCGGTCAGGGTTTGATGATCGGTGTCGATCTCAGCTTTCCCGGCAAGCAACTGGTTCTCGATGCAATGGAACAGGGACTGCTGATGAATTGCACCCATGAAACGGTGCTGCGCTTCCTGCCGCCTTACATCGCGACGGAGAAGGAAATCGATCGCGCGGTTTCGATCCTGAAGCGCGTCCTGAAGCTCGCTGCCAAGCGCGGCGACGCCAATTGACGGCTCGCATCGAGCAGTGGAACGAACGTTATCGGGCAGGCGAACAAGTATTCGATTCACCGGCTCCCTTGGTAGTTCAGTTTACTAGCGGCCTCAGTCCTGGTGCGGCTCTCGACATCGCCTGTGGTCCCGGCCGCAACGCGTTGTACTTGGCCGGGCAAGGCTGGCGCGTTACGGCTGTCGATGGGTCGCCGGTCGCGATCGATTTGCTGCTCGAGCGTGCGCGCGAACGGCAAATCTCGATCGACGCTGCGGCTATCAATCTACAGACCGGCGACTTCCAGGTTGCATCCGAAACTTTCGATCTGGTTCTGTCCTGCTACTATTTCCAGCGCAGCTTAATCCCGCTGATTAAACGTGCGCTGCGCCCCGGCGGATTGGTGGTCATCATTTCGCATGCCTCCGACCC
>Ga0213875_10001694_pt1 | contig 13874 bp, 15 predicted proteins | sample BarmaccomBMRX_R8_FD_160105 | JGI IMG/M metagenome (GOLD analysis project Ga0213875, IMG submission 160105) | Root-associated microbial communities from Barbacenia macrantha in rupestrian grasslands, the National Park of Serra do Cipo, Brazil - RX_R8 | ecosystem: Host-associated > Plants > Roots... | reverse complement strand
CCGCAGCATGCTGGCGCATTCGCGCGGCGGCAGCGGCGAGCGGCAGAGCGCCGATCTGAACGCGCTGGTCGAGGAAGCGCTGAACCTCGCCTATCACGGCGCCCGCGCCCACGACCAGGAGTTCAACATCACCTTGGAGCGCGATTTCGAGTCCGGCATCGCCCCGGTCGAGCTCGTGCCGCAGGACATGACGCGGGTGTTTCTGAACCTGTTCGGCAACGGCTTCTACGCCGCGACCAAACGCGCTCGCGATGGCGGTGACGCGGCCTTCCGCCCGGTGCTGAAGGTGACGACGCGCGACCGCGGCGATGTGGTGGAGATCAAGGTGCGCGACAACGGCACCGGCATCCCGCCCGAGATCCGCGACAAGCTGTTCCAGCCGTTCTTCACAACCAAGCCGACCGGCGAAGGCACCGGGCTCGGCCTCTCGATCAGCTACGACATCGTCACCCAGCAGCATGGCGGCACGATCGCGGTCGACAGCCAGCCCGGCGAGTTCACCGAATTTACCGTCCGCCTCCCGCGCAAATCGCATTCCGTATCAGCAAAGGCCGTGGCATGACTGTCAGCATCCTGGTCGTCGACGACGAACCCGATGTCGCCGACCTGTTTCGTCAGCGCTTCCGGCGGGAGGCGCGCCAGGGGACCTATGTCCTGCATTTCGCAGGCTCGGGGGAGGAGGCGATCGAGCGGCTCGAGCAGCAGATCGAGCCCGAGCTGATTGTCATCCTGTCGGATATCAACATGCCGGGAATGGACGGCCTGCAATTGCTAGAGAAGGTGAAGGAGCAGCGGCCCGATTTGCCCGTGATGATGGTCACCGCCTATGGTGACGACGAGCGCCGGCAACGCGCCGCGGCGTGCGGCGCGGCGGAGTTCATCACCAAGCCGGTCGATTTCGAACTGCTGAAGGCGCAATTGCAGCAGCTTCGGCCTGCAGCCCATTGATGAGCCCGGCCAAGATCCTGGCGGTCGACGACGAGCCCGATTTCGAGCTGCTGATCACGCAGCGTTTCCGCCGCCAGATCCGGCAGCAGGAGTTCACGTTCCGCTTTGCCCGCCACGGCGAGGAGGCGCTGGCGCTGCTCGATGCCGAGCCCGACATCGATTTGATGCTGCTCGACATCAACATGCCGGTCATGGACGGGCTGACCCTGCTCGGCCGTCTGCGCGAGCGCCAGGAGCAGGTCCGCGCGATCATCGTCTCGGCCTATGGCGACATGACCAATCTGCGCACCGCGATGAACCGCGGCGCCTTCGATTTCGTGACCAAGCCGGTCGACCTGAACGACCTCGAGATCACGATGCGCAAGACCCTGGAGGATGTCGCAAAGACCCGCGCGCTCGAGCAGCGTCGCGCCGCGGCGGAGCGCGCCCGCGGCAACCTCGCGCGCTATTTCTCGCCGAACCTGGTCGAGATGCTGGCGGCGCGCGACGAGCCTTTGGGCGCGGTCCGCCGCCAGACCGTCGCGGTGCTGTTCGCCGACATCGTCGGCTTCACCCGTATGGCCGAGCACATGGCGCCCGAGGCGGTCGTGACGATGCTGCGCGAGTTTCACGACCGCATGACGACCCAGATCTTTGCCTGCAACGGCACCGTCGAGAAATATATCGGTGACGCGATCCTCGCCGTGTTCGGGGTGCCGGAGCCGAGCCCCGACGATGCCGCAAACGCGCTTCGATGCGCCGACCTGATGCTCGCCGCGCTGGCGTCTTGGAACGAGGAGCGCAAGAGGCGCGGCGAGGCGTCGCTGGCGATGGGCATCGGCCTCAATTATGGGCCGGCCGTGCTTGGCGACGTCGGCAGCGCGCAGAGCCTGTCCTTCACCGTCATCGGCGACACGGTCAATACGGCGAGCCGCCTGCAATCGCTGACGCGCACGCTGTCGAGCCCGCTGGTGGTCGGCGATGCGCTGGTCGCCGCAATCGGCCCGGGGCCGGCAAGCGATGCCGCTCGGCTCGTGGCCGGATTGCAGGATGGCGGCCTGCACACCTTGCGCGGACGCAGCGGGGCAACGCGCGTGTGGACGAGCGGCAAGGAGGTACCCGGAATACCCGATCCTCCCGGGCGGTGAGGAACGCCGTCGGGTGAGACGGACCGACGCCGCTATAAGCTTCGTTTGTATCTGATATCGGATGGCACCGGAGTAGCGCGAGAGGCGGCAGATTATTCGACGCCTATTCGAGCACCTTGTCGGCAGCGGCGAGAAGCGTTTGCGGCACGGTGAGGTGGAGCGCCTCGGCGGTCTTAAGATTGATCGTCAGCTCAAACCTAGTCGGCTGCTGCACGGGGAGATTGGCGGGCGTCTCGCCCTTGAGGATTCTCCCGACGTAAATGCCGACTTGGTGATTGGCCGCTTCAAGGCTCGGCCCATAGCTTATCAGGCCGCCAGCCCGAACGCTTAAACTCCACCCATAGATCGCTGGAATAGCATGGCGCGCCGCGAACGCCACGATCCGCTCGCTTCTGGTCGTCAGGAAAGGCTCCGGATCGACGATAAGGGCGCGGGTTTGCAATTGGACGAGGGTCGAGAAGGCGGCCTCGATTTCGGCGTCGCTGCTAACCTTCATGACAGAAACTTGCACCTTTTTCGCCCGCGCCGCCTGCTGCATGTCGCCGATCATGTGCTCGGCATAAGCATTATTCCCGTTTGTGAGCATACCGATCGGTCCGACCTGACCAATCAACTCCAAGATCAGTTCCAGCCGCTTGGGTGCGAGGTCAAACGAGAGCATGCTGACGCCGGTGAGATTACCGCCCGGTCGCGGGAGACTGGCGGTCAGGCCGTCCGCGACCGGGTCGGTGCCAACCAGGAAGACAATGGGGATCGTCGAGGTAGCAGTTTTCGCCGCGGCCGCGGCAGCAGGGCCGATTGCGGCGATCACGTCGACCGAACGGCCGACGAGTTCGGAGGCCATTGCCGGCAAGCGCTCGTCGCGACTATCCGCGTATCTGTATTCGACCCTGACACTTTGCCCCTCCACAAATCCCTCTTCGCTCAGTCCCCGACGAAAGGCAGAGGCTTGACGCGCAAACGGGATCGGCGATCCAAGATGAAGAAAACCGATCGTCGGAACCGTGTTCTGCTGGGCGCGGGCCGTAGCCGGCAGCGCGGTCGCCCCGGCGAGGATCAGGAATTGGCGCCGATTCACGTTCGCCTCTTGGTCGTCGGCAACGGTCGACCCTAACATGCACCGGCTGACCTGCCGAGGTTAGGGCTAGGGTGACGAGAGAATGGTATCCGGCGAATGAGGCGCCGCCACGCCTTGGCGTTGATGGGTGGCGCGATGGCGCTGCCGGTTGCGGCGCGCGCGCAGAGAGCGATGCCGGTGATCGGCTATCTTCATTTTGCCGGACCGGACTACAAGCCAACGGCCGCCGCTTTCCTGCGGGGACTGCATGACACCGGCTATGCCGAGGGAGGCAACGTCGCGATCGAATACCGCTGGGCCGAGGGCCGCTATGACCGACTGCCGGGATTGGCGGCCGACCTGGTCGCTCGCCAGGTCGATCTGATTGCCGCCTTCGGGCCGCCTCCGGCCCGCGCCGCGAAAGATGCGACCTCGACGATCCCGATCGTCTTCGAGGTCGGCAACGACGCGGTGGCGGCCGGGCTGGTCGCCAGCCTCGCCCGGCCGGGCGGCAATGCTACCGGCGTCAGCATCCTCTTCACCCAAGTGACCGGGAAGCGGATCGCGTTGCTGTCCGAGCTGGTTCCGCAGGCCAAGGTAATCGCCGTGCTCGTGAACCCGAACAGTCCGACCGCCGAGCCTACGATCCGGGAGGCTCAGGAGGCCGTGCGCGCGACGGGTCTGCAGGTTCCCCTCTTGAAGGCAGCGACGGAAGGCGAGATCGAGGCCGCCTTCGCGACTGCCATCGACATCCACGCCGGCGGACTCGTCGTCGCCGCCGATCCGTTCTTCGACACCAGGCGCGAGCAGTTCGTCAACTCGGCCTCCCGCCACGCCATTCCGACAAGCTATTTCGAGCGTGACTTCGCCGTGTTGGGCGGCCTGATCAGCTACGGGACCAGCCTCGACGCAGTCTATCGCAGCATGGGCTCCTATGCGGGGCGGATCCTCAACGGCGAAAAGCCCGCCGATCTGCCGGTGCAGCAGCCGACCAAATTCGAGCTGGTGATCAATCTCCAGACCGCCAAGACCCTTGGGTTGACCGTGCCGCCCTCGCTCCTCGCCACCGCCGAGGAAGTGATCGAATGAGGCGGCGCGACCTCGTCGCGGGCCTCGCGGGCATTGCCTTTTCGCGGACCGCCTGGGGTCGGCCGGCCGAAGGGCTTCGAAGGATTGGTCTGCTGACGGCGGGTGAGCGGGATGTTGCCGATGTGACGGCCTTCCGACAGCGGCTGGATCAGCTCGGATGGCGCGATCCCGGCAACGCACGGATCGAGCACCGCTGGGCCGGCGGCAATCCCGGCCGACTCCCCGGCTTGGCGCAGGACTCGTCGGTACCGACCCGGAGGTCACGCTGGTTCAGGGAACGGGCGCGTTGAAGGCGATGAGTGAGGCTACTCGAAGCCCGATCGTGTTTATCCTGGTGTCGGATCCGGTCGGCCAGGGCTTTGTCCAGAGTGTTGCCCGGCCGGGCGGCAGCATCACCGGGTTCACGCTTGTCGACCCGGGGATGGCAGGGAAATGGCTGCAGCTGCTGCGAGAACTTGCGCCGACGATCGACCGGGCCGCGGTGCTGTTCGACCCGGAGGTCTCTCCGGCCGGCGGTTCGTCCTTCCTTCGAACGATGGAGGCCGCGGGTGGGTCGCTCGGCGTTGTGCCGGTTCCGACACCGGTCCGCGCCGCCGCGGAACTGACGGCCGCGCTCGCCTTCTTCGCGCGCACACAGCACGGCGGCCTGGTCGTCCTAGCCGACGATTTTACCATCACTCACCGCGAAGAGATCGTCACGGCTGCCACCCGTTACGGTCTGCCGGCAGTGTACCCCGTCCGCTTGTTCGCGGCGGCCGGCGGCGCGATGTCGTACGGTCCCGACCGGCTCCAGGAGTTTCGGGATGGCGCCGGGTATGTCGACCGGATACTGCGCGGCGCCACGCCCTCCGATTTGCCCGTCCAGCAGCCCAGCAGGTATGAGCTGGTGATCAATCTCAAGGCCGCCAAGGCACTCGGGTTGGCCGTGCCGCAATCGCTGCTCGCGCAAGCCGACGAGCTTATCGAATGAGGCGGCGGGATGTCCTCCGCATTTTGGCGCTCATGGCGAGCGCGTCGCCGGTCCGGGCCCAAGCCGGGCCCGCTCGCGTCGCCTTTCTCACCGGCGGCTCCCCGGAGGGGAGCGCGATCCTGCTGGAGGCATTCAAGCAGGGATTGGCGAATGCAGGTCTGGTCGAAGGCCAGAATTGCGTCCTCGATGTGCGCTGGGCCAATGGCCATTACGAACGTTTTCCGGCGCTTGCCGCCGAATTGGCGGAGCGCCATCCCGAGGTCATCGTGGTTACGACAATCGCGGCGGCGCGTTCTGCGCAGCGCCTCACCCCGCCCGTCCCGGTGGTCATGACCGGGCTGATCAATCCGATAGGCGCTGGTCTCATCGAAAGCCTGTCGCGGCCGGGCGGCAATACGACCGGAGTTGCGGACCTCGTCGAGGAGTTTTCGCCAAAGCTGCTGGAATTTGTGAACGCGATCGTTCCGAAGGCGCGGGTGTTTGGCGCGCTATTCAACCCCGCCAATCCGGAGAGCGTGAAACTGTTGGAGGACGCCCGGACACGCGCGGGCTCGATCAACGCGATCATCGAGCCGGCAGCGTACCGAAGCACGGAAGAGCTCGCGGTCATCTTCGCGGAGCTGGCGCTGAAACGCCCGGACGCGCTGCTCATCATAACCGACATCACGTTCCTGGATTTGCGGGCACAGATCGCGCAACTGGCCCTCCGGCACCGGCTCCCGGCGTTCTCGACCATCCCGGAACTTACAAAGGCCGGCGCGTTGATCGGCTACGGCCCGCCGCGCCGCGACTTGTATCGGCGAGCGGCTGCGTATGTGAAAAAGATCCTGGACGGGACAAAGCCTGCCGACCTGCCGGTCGAGCAGCCAACCCGAATCGAGCTCTCGGTCAACCTGCAAACCGCGAAGGCTCTCGGCCTGACCGTGCCGCCCACGCTTCTCGCCCGTGCCGACGAGGTCATCGAATGAGGCGGCGCGACGTCATCGTGGCGCTAGGAAGCATAGGGTTCGGCGAATCGCGACATGCTGCTGCACAAAACCGTGTGCCGCGGATCGACTATTTCTGGCTCGGATCGGCGGGCAGCGACGGCGAGACCCTCAGGGGTTTCAGGGCCGGGCTGCGTGATTTCGGCTATGTGGAAGGTGGCAACATCACCGTCGACCGCTATTACGCGGATGGGAGCGAGACCCGCCTCGACCAACTGGCCGGGGCGGCCATCGCCGCGAAACCGGACATCGTCGTCGGCTTTGGCTCGGCCCTGCTCCGGCGGATCGCCAAGCTGACCCGCACGATCCCGATCGTCGGCATGTCAGGCGATCCGGTCGTTGCCGGCCTGACCGAAAGCCTCGCCCATCCGGGCGGCAACTACACCGGGCCGACGATTCAGACCGGGCCTGACATCGTCGGCAAATGGCTGGAGCTCCTGCTGGAAATCGTACCGGGCGCACGGCGCTTGGCGATGCTGCGTAATGCGCTGAACCCGCTGAGCGCCACGGAGCTGGAGAATCTACGGGCCTACGCCGAGCGGCTCGGCCGTGGAATCTCGTTCCAGGAGTTCGCCCTCCATGCACCCGGCGAACTCGGTTCGCTCCTCGACGTGATACGGCCCGGGAAATTTGATGCGCTGGTCGTCGACAATGATCCGCTTCTCAACTCGAAAGCGGCGGAAATCGCAGCCGTGGAACTGCCTGGGGTTGGCGGCACCAGCGAAATGGCCCATGCAGGTCTGCTGCTTTGCTACGGCACAAGCATCCTCAACTCGGCCCGGCGTACCGGAAGCTACATCGACCGCATCCTCAAGGGGGCAAAGCCCGGCGACCTGCCGATCGAGCAGCCGACCAAATTCGAGCTGGTGATCAACCTGAAAACCGCCAAGGCGCTCGGGTTGGCCGTGCCGCCGTCGCTGCTGGCTCGGGCCGACGAGGTCATCGAGTGAGGCGGCGCACGCTGCTCGGTGCCGCAGGTGCCGCTGCTGCCCTGTGGCGACACGCTGCCGCGGCGCAGCAGCCGGGACGGCTGTACCGCATCGCCTATCTCGGCCCATCGCCGCCGAGCGCGCCGCCGCAGCGCGCGTTCTTTGCCGCCCTCGACACGCAGGGCTATGTCGAGGGCAAGAATCTCGTCGTCGACCAGCGCGGCTACAGCCAGTCGCCGGGGCAATTTCCCGCGGCCGCGGCGTTGCTCGTGGAAGCCAAACCCGACGCGATCGTCTGCGGCGGCCCGGAGGCAGGCCGCGCGGCACAGGGCGCGACCCAGATCGTCCCGCTGATCGTCAATTCGGACGATTTGGTCGGGGAGGGCCTCGTGTCGTCGATCGCGCATCCCGGCGGCAACACGACCGGGATCAGCGTCCACTCCCCCGATCTCGATGGCAAGCGCCTCGAAATCCTGCTCGAGCTGTTGCCAGGCGCACGCCGCATCGCCGTGCTCGCGGGCAGCGATACCGCCAACGAGCAACATTTCACGGTCCTGCAAGACGCGGCCCGCGCCCGCGGGATCGAGCTGAGCATACGCACGGCCGACAGCTATGCGGCGATAGCGCCGGCGATCGCAGCGGCGAAGAACGGCGGTGCGCAAGGCCTCAACGTACTCGGTTCCGCGCTGCTCTTCGGCAACCGTCAGGCGATCTTCGAGCAGTCCCTCGCCTTGCGCCTGCCGGCCATCTATCAGTGGCCGGAAAACGCTTATGAGGGCGGCCTGATCGGCTACGGCCCCAGCATCACCCGCATCTATGGCGAGCAGATATCGCGGCTCGCAGTCACGATCCTGCGCGGGACCGCGCCCGGAGACCTCCCGGTCGAATTGCCCGACAAGCTCAGCCTGGCAATTAATACCAAGGTAGCGGAGTCGCTGGGCTTGGCCGTGCCGCAATTGTTGCTCGCGCAGGCCGACGAGGTCATCGAGTGAAGCGGCGGGACCTGCTGGCGGGGATCGCCGGCGCGGCCATGCTCGGGCCGCTTGCCGCGAAAGCGCAGCAGCCCGGAAAGATCTACCGCATTGCCATCGCAGAACCCTCAGGTGCGATCGATCGATGGAACGAGGCGGAGGGCTCGCCGCCATTCTGGCGGGAATTTTTCGAGGAGCTGCGCCGGCGGGGTCTTGTCGAACGCCGCAACCTGATCGTCGAGCGGTATTCGGGCGAGGGGCGCAGCGACCGCTTTGCCGAGTTGGCGCACACGGTTATCGCCGCCAATCCGGATGTAATCTTCTGCGGCACGCTTCGCCTGGCGGCGGCTTTCAAGGCGGCAACCGCCACCATCCCGATTGTGGCCGAGGTCGCCGACCCGGTCGCCTTCGGTCTCGTCTCCAGCCTTGCCCATCCGGGCGGCAACCTCACCGGCGTGGTTGAAGACGGTGGGTTGGAGTTTTATGCGAAGCACTTGGAGTTGTTGCGGGAGATGGTCCCGGGCGCGTCGAGGATCGCCTATTTGAAGCCGCGCGCCGTATGGGACTCGCCCATCCTGCTGGCGCCGGTGAAAGAAGCGGCAAAACAGGCCGAGGTCACGCTCATCCCGGCGGTGCTCGAGGCGCCGATTCGGGAAGCGGAGTATCGCCGGGTTTTCGCGCTGCTCGCACAGGGAGGCGCCGAAGCGGTGATTGTCGGCAGCTCCGTAGAAAACAGCGCGTCGGGTCGGTTGATCGTAGAGTTGGCGGCGCAGACGCGGCTCCCGGCGATCTATCCCGGGCGCCGCTACGCCGTACAGGGCGGATTGATGGCGTACGGGAGCGACCTTATCGAGCTCTATCGCCGCGCCGCCGCCGACATCGCCGCGATCCTGAATGGGGCAAATCCCGGCGACATTCCGTTCTACCGGGCAAGCCGTTTTGAGCTGGTCATCAACCTGGAGACCGCCCGTGCGCTCGGCCTCACCGTGACACAATTATTGCTGGCGCAGGCCGACGAGGTCATCGAGTGAGGCGCCGCGATCTTCTCGCCCGGGCCGCCGGCGCAGCCGCGCTATGGCCGTTCGCCGCTTCGGCGCAGTCGGCGAAAATCCCGACAATCGGCGTCTTGGTGGTCGGCGTGCCCGGGTCGGAGCGATTCTGGCGGCTGTTCCGCGACGACATGCGCGGGTTGGGCTATGTCGAAGGCACAACCATTCGCTACGAATTCCGTTCCGACGACGGGCAGTCGAGCCGGCTGCCAGAATTGGCGGCGGAATTGGTGCAGCTCAAGGTCGCCGCGATCGTCGCCTGGTATACCCCGGCCGCGATCGCCGCCAAGGCGGCAACGCACGATCTCCCGATCGTCATGGCGCAGGTTGGCGATCCGGTCGGCACCGGGCTTGTGCAGAGCCTCGCGCGGCCGGGTGGAAACGTCACCGGAATGGCCGCGATTGGCGGACAAGCGGCCAGCAAGACGCTCCAATTGCTCCGGGAATTGCTGCCGTCGGCGTACCGGGTGGCGACGCTTGTCAACGACGAGCCGTTTTCGAAGCCGTTCCTGGAGCAGATCCGACAGGCCGGCGCGGCCACCGGAACGGCGATCGAGCCGGTGCCGATCCCTAGCCCGGACGAGATCGACGCCGCTTTCGCGACCCTGGAGAGGGACCGTCCGGACGCGCTGATGGTGCTGCCCAGTCTGCCGATCCGGCGCATTGCGCAGTTGGCATTGCAGCACCGTTACCCGACGGGCAGTCCGTTCCGCTCCTTTGTCGATGTCGGCGGGCTGTTGAGCTACTCGCTGGCTGACGCGCCGCTGTACCGCCGGGCCGCCGCGATCCTCGACAAGGTGTTGAAGGGGGCCAACCCGGCCGACATCCCGGTCGAGCGTCCGACCACATTCGAGCTGGTGATCAACCTGAAGACCGCGAACGCGCTCGGCCTCACTGTACCGCCCGCGCTGCTTGCCCGCGCCGATGAGGTCATCGAATGAGGCGGCGCGACGTGCTGGCGCTGGTCGGTAGTGGCGCGGCAATCGGTGTCTGCGCTGCTTTCGCCGCGGCGGCAAAGCCGGTCGAGGGCAGGACGGCAAGGGTCGGCGTACTGGGGACCGCACCCTGGGCGCCGTTCGAGGATTTGCGCGAGGGCCTGCGGGAGCTGGGCTATATCGAAGGCAAGCACATCGCCTTTGAATACCGCTGGAGCAATGGGCACAACGAAACTTATCCGACCCTGGCGGCCGAATTGGTGGCACTGCCGGTGGATCTGATCATCACGATTGCCACACCAGCCACGCTGGCAGCCCGCGATGCCACATCGACCATTCCGATCCTGATGGTGCCTGTCGGCGACCCGATAAAATCCGGGCTCGTCGCCAATTTGGCTCATCCCGGCGGCAACCTCACCGGTTTCACCATTTTCACCGCCGACACGGCCGGGAAACGCGTCGAACTCTTAAAACAGACACTACCGTCATTATCCCGTTTGGCCGTATTGGCCAACCCGGTCAATCCGTACACCAAGCTGGAACTCGCAAGCGTGGAGCCCGCCGCGGCAGCCTTGGGCATAGCGCTCGAAACCGTCGAGGCTGCCGACGACGCGCAGCTGGATCAGGCTCTCGATACGCTCCGGGGTAGCCGTCCCGATGCCGTATTCGTGGTCAACGACCAATTCCTGCTGAGCCGTCGTGATCGCATCGTGGCGGCAGTCACCGCGGACCGCCTGCCGTCGATCTATGGTTTCAGGGAGTATGTCGACGCAGGTGGCCTTCTTTACTACGGCAGTAATTACCGCGCCGAGTTCCGCCGTGCCGCCGATTACGTCGACAAAATTCTCAACGGCACCAAGCCAGGTGATCTGCCAGTACAGCGGGCGACCACATTCGAGCTGGTGATCAACCTGAAGACCGCCGCGGCGCTCGGCCTCACCGTGCCCCCGTCACTCCTCGCGCAGGCCGACGAGGTCATCGAGTGAGGCGGCGGGAATTCGTCTCCATCTCGCGTTGGCATCGCTGTCGCTCCTGCCGATATTGGATGGAGATCCAAACCGCAATCACCCGGTCTTTATTACGAGTGGGCAAATGCGACGGAGAGACATCTTCCCGCTTCTTGGCGCAGCAACCCTCGTACCGATGCTGTCGTCAGGTTCATCGGCACAGCAAGCGACTCCCGTCGTCGGATTCCTATACGCCGGGCCACCCGAACCGAATGGCGATCGCGTGGTTGCGTTCCGCAAAGGGTTAAGCGAAGCGGGATATGTCCAAGACCGCAATGTCGCGATCGAATTCCGCTGGGCTCAGCGCGATGAGCAATTACCTGAATTGGCGTTCGACCTGGTCCGGCAGCGTGTCTCGTTGATCGTTACGCCCGTCAGTACACAGGCCACCCTGGCGGCCAAGGCTGCCGCCGCGGGGACGACGCCGATCGTGTTCGCCGTCGGCGGTGATCCGGTGACACTCGGTCTCGTGGCCAGCCTGAACCGGCCGGGCGGCAATATCACCGGAGTAAGTATCCTAAACGCGGAACTGATGCCAAAGCGTCTTGAATTGTTGCGTCAGATGGCGCCCAACGCCACGCATTTCAACGCGCTATTGAATCCCGACACCGCTTTCACGCCGGCCGTTGCAAGCAGCCTCACGGCCGGTGCCAAAGCCTTGGGATTGCAGGTCAACATCTTCGACGCTCGTACGGATGACGAGATAGCAGCGAGCTTTGCGAGCATCTCACAGCGGCCCAGCGGCGCGCTGCTGCTGGGTCCCGATGCATTTTTCACCAGCCGTAGCGGTCTTATCACCTCCTTGGCCGCGCGCTATTCGATACCGACGATGTATGTCATCCGCGAGTTTGCTGACGCCGGTGGGCTGATCAGCTACGGGCCTGACATCGTCAATGTCTGCGAGCAGGTCGGCGCATACGCGGGCCGAATACTGGCAGGAGAAAAGCCGGCCGACCTGCCGGTCGTGCAATCCGCCAAATTCCAGATGGTAATCAATCTCAGAACCGCGAAGGCTCTCGACCTCGCCGTGCCGCCCACGCTGCTTGCGACCGCCGACGAGGTCATCGAGTGAGGCGGCGGGAGTTCGTCTCCAGTCTCGCGATGGCGGGGCTGACGGCGGGGTCCGCGGCGGCGCAATCCGGCAAGCCGCGCCGGGTGGGACTGTTGACCGGCCTTGGCGAGGACGACCCGGCGACGAAGGCGCGGCTCGCTGCATTCCGCGCGGGGCTCGCCGCGCTGGGTTGGGACGAAGGTCGCAACCTGCGGCTCGATATACGCTACGGAGCCGGCATCGTGCCCGACAGCGAGCGGCTGGTCGCCGAGCTGCTGGCCGGCGGTGCGGAAGTGCTGGCGGTGCAAGGACCCGGCGTGCCGGCCGCGCGCCAGGCGACGCGGTCGGTCCCGATCGTTTTTATCCTGGGTGGCGATCCCGTTATCGCCGGCTGGGTGGAGAGCTTCGCCCATCCCGGCGGCAACCTGACCGGCTTTACGTCCGAGGAGCCGAGCTTCGGGCCGAAATGGCTGGAGCTGCTCAAGGAGATTGCGCCCTCGGTGCGGCGGGTCGCCGTCATCGGCGGCGCCAGCTACTGGGTTCCGACGATCACCGCGATGGCCGGGCGGTTTGCGGTTGAGGTCGTCGCAACCCCTCAGCCGGGCACGCTGCAGGATATGGAAACGGCGGTTGACGGCTTTGCCGGCCAGCCCGATGGCGGTCTGATCCTGCCGACCAACGCCTTTACCGCGATCCACCGCAAGGCCGTCATCGCGCTGTCGCTGCACCACCGTCTGCCGCTTGTCACCGGCAACCAGCCGTATCCGCAAGATGGCGGGCTGATGTATTACGGTGGCGACATCGTCGATATCTACCGGCGCTCGGCGTCTTACGTGGGCCGCATCCTGAAGGGCGCCAAGCCGGCCGATCTGCCGGTGCAGCAACCGACCAAGTTCAACCTCGTCATCAACCTCAAAACCGCCGCAGCACTCGGCCTTAAGGTGCCGCAGACACTGCTCGCACAAGCCGACGAGGTCATCGAATGAGGCGGCGAGACCTTGCCTGACTCGGTGTGCCGACGGCCGTAAACTGGCCGTCATCCTTGGGCGCAATCCGCCGGCGAGCGCCGGGTCGGCGTCCGCCGTGGTGGCGCCGAGCGCGGGCCGGATCATCGAAGTGAGGGCGCAGGCAGGCGCCTACGTCACGGCCGGAAGCCCGCTCGTCAGCACCCAGACCGGCGTCGGCCGGCTGGAGCTTTTCCTCTATTTGCCGATCGAGCACGGCAAGGAGGTGAAGCCGGGAATGGCGGTCGAAATCGAGCCGGCAGCCGTGAAGAGAGAGGAATACAGCACCATGCTGGGGCGCGTCGCCTCGATCTCGGAATTCCCGGCGACGACGCAGGGCATGATGGCTGTGCTACAGAACAGCGACCTCGTGCGGCAATTCTCAATCATGGGCCGCCTTACGCCGCGCCGATTGAGTTGACGCCCGACCCTGAATCGCCCGACCCGTTCGCTTGGTCCTCCGGCAAGGGGCCGCCGCTCGCGATTACCAGCGGCACGGTCGTCTCGGCCGAGGTCTCACCGTGCGCCGGCAACACCCGATCGCGCTGGTGCTGCCGCTGGCCGGCGCCGCGGGCAGGGCGCACGATTGAGCGCGGCGGGCGACATCGCCGGCGCGCCCGCCGGCAACCGCCGCATCGCGCTCTGGGCGGCTGCATTCGCGCACCGGGCCCGCGGCCTAGCGAGGCGGCCGCGGCCGCGGCGGCGCACGCCGACGATCCTGCAGCTCGAGGCGCTGGAGTGCGGCGCCGAG
>Ga0213875_10001693_pt1 | contig 13876 bp, 12 predicted proteins | sample BarmaccomBMRX_R8_FD_160105 | JGI IMG/M metagenome (GOLD analysis project Ga0213875, IMG submission 160105) | Root-associated microbial communities from Barbacenia macrantha in rupestrian grasslands, the National Park of Serra do Cipo, Brazil - RX_R8 | ecosystem: Host-associated > Plants > Roots... | reverse complement strand
ACGATCGTCCTCATGGCTTCCTCCGGGTTTCCCCGACGGGGCCGAGGCGCGGCCCGTTCAGGGAGCGCCAGCCCGGCGCTGCTTCACACTCCGACCCCTTCCGGCACCCGGATGATGGACGGCCGCGCGCTCAGGGCAGCACCTCCACAAAGATGGTGCTCATCGGCTGCGTCTGGGGCTGGTTGACCCGCACCCGCACCGCGTAGCCGGGCGTCCACCGGAGGAACGTGGAGCGGCGCTGGCGGTTCGAGACGTCCGTGTCGATGTGGCCGGCCCCCGCCGGGCCCTGGACGGCCCATGATCCGCTCAACTCCGGCAGCGGTCCGTCTCCGGCGCGCGGGATCCCGGCAAGCGCGGCGTAGAAGCGCCAGACTCGCCTCTGCCCCCCCCGCACGCTCATCGCCCGCCACGTCGGCTCGTCGCTCATCACCGTGACTCCGGGGAAGCTCCAGCGCTCCAGCACCGCCTGGGCGATGGCCGGCGGGAGCGGGCGCGCCGCCGCGGCCCGTTTCGGCGACATGACGCCCGCTGGCCGGTGGAACAGCCCCGCCCGGCCCAGGATCAGGCCGGCGGCGGCGGCCGCGACGGCCAGGAAGGCCCCCTGCGCCAGCCGCCGCGGCACCCTGTCCGTCACCGGCCCCTCCTGCTCGTGTCCCAAGTGCTCCCCTCGGCGCTCTGTTCGCCCCCGCTGCCGGCTTCTCCTCCCTGGCGCGCAAGGATGCGCCCCGGGGTCGTTCCGCTCTCGCGCCGGGCGACCGAAGTTTCGCCCAGGGGACTGAACTCACGGCTCACACAGCGCACCGTCCGCCCGAGCGGGCGTGCTGGCTTTGCATCGGCGCAGGCCGAGAGCGCACTGAATCTTCCAGCGAGCAAAGGCAGAGATGGAACTTTCGGGGGCCGGGGAATGTAGATTTTCTCAGAACTCCGCGCTAACGCCGCGGATCAGGAGTGTTTCTTATATGACAGACACAAGACAGTCCCGCAAGCCGTTTCTTCCCCCACTGCTGCTCGCCGTCCTGATGGCCGGTCTGGCCTATGCGACGCTCACCGTGCCCGGACGCACGGCGCCGGGCGTGACGCAGGCGGTGACGGCCCCCCCGCCGCCGGGCCGGGACATGGCGACCTTCGCCGCCGGGTGCTTCTGGAGCATGGAGGCCATCTTCCAGCAGCTCAGGGGCGTCGAGAAGGTCGAGCCGGGCTACGCCGGCGGGACCCTGCCCCATCCCCGCTACGAGCAGGTGGAGACGGGAACGACGGGCTACGCGGAGACGGTCAACATCACATTTGACCCCAAGGTGATCTCGTACCGCGATCTGCTGCGGGTGCTGCTGACGGTGCGCGACCCCACCACGCTCAACCAGCAGGGGCCGGACGCGGGGCCGCAGTACCGGTCGGTGATCTTCTACCGCAGCGAGGGGCAGAAGCGGGCCGCCGAGATGATGATCCGGCAGATCACGACAGAGCATCTCTGGAATCAGCCGATCGTCACGGCCATAGCGCCCTTCACCACCTTCTACCGCGCCGAGGACTACCACCTGGACTACTACCGCCATCACCCGAACGAGCCGTACTGCCAGTACGTCATCGCCCCGGAGATCGCCCAGTTCCGGGCCGAGTTCAAGTCCAAGCTGAAGCGATAGCGTCAGGCCGCGCGCCGAATGCCGAATAACCGTTCAGCCTTCACGGGGCTGAAGCCTCATGCTGCCAAGTTCAAATGCCCGCCTGCCCGCGCAGGCGGGCATTTGCCCTTCACAGCCCGGCGTTTCAACGCCGGGAACGTTCAGCGCCGGGTGAGATCGTCCCTAAGAACATTTCCGTGATCCCGTTCGTCTTTGATGATGTCGCTGCTATAGCGATTGTATTTGACGCAGGAGGCGGAACCGGCGCAGGAGGCGCCTAGGAAAGCACAACATTGGAGATGAACATGAACCGAAGAACGTTTGCGAGCAGGGCGCTGGCGAAGTGCCTGGCACCTGCGGTGCTGGTGGGGGCGCTGCTGCCGGGGACGGCGCTGCTGCCGACGGTGGCGCAGGCTGACCCGCCGCGCTTCTATGATGACAATGGGCCGGATCGGGACTGGGACCGGGGGGCGGCGCGGGGCGAGTTGAATTGGAGCGGGGATGTGGATGACACGGTCATCGTTTACGTCCACGGGCGGGACGTGCGGACGCGGACCGTGCGCGGCAAGTCCGCCAACAACATCAACACCCAACTCTCCGGCCGCCTGCCGCGCGGCCCCATCTCCGTCTTCCTGCGGGAGCGGGACGGGCGGGGCAGCGTCCGCGTCGTCCAGCAGCCGACCCCCGACAACGACTTCACGGCCGCCGTGCGCATCCATGACCCGCAGCGGGGCCGCAGTCACTACAACTTCGTACTGGCGTGGCGGCCCCTGTCCCCGCCGCCGGGGGCATTCGGCTATTAGGGCCGGGAGCGGCGAATTCAGGCGTCGCGATCGGGCGGGGAGAGGTCGGGGGGGACGGCGTGGCCGTTCCAGACGGCCCGCTCGAACTCGTAGGCGGTCCGGGCCAGCTGCTGCAGCGCCTGGGCCGCCTCGCTCAACGGCTCGGCCTCCGGCGTGATGCGCCAGGCGCGCGGCCTGGCGGGGAGGACCGTCTCCTCGTCCGCCGGAGACTCGGCGGCCGGAGGCGCCTTGCGGGGTTTGCTGCTCATGGTTCTGGCTCGCATTCGTGCGGGTTCGCTGGGTCCAGTATACTGCAAAATCGCCGACGACGACAAGGGGCGGCGGTCAGGCCGCGTTCAGTGCGGCGATCGCCGCCCCCAACAGAAAGCAGAACGGCCGGAGGTACCCGCTGATCTCGTCCCTGTGCCGGTCGCTGTCGCCGAAGATGTTCGGCGCGCTGGACTGTATGTTCAATACCCCGACCGGCGCGCTCTGATACACGCAGGGCCAGCTGGCGAAGCTGCGGAAGGAGGCCGCCGCGAAGTAGGCGCGCACGTCCCCGGCGACCGCCTCCGGCTGGTTGACGAGCAGCCGGGTCAGCTCCTCGGCGTTCCGCACGTCGCCGACGACCTGGGCCTCGCCGCTCAGGAAGGCGCGCGGCGCGCCGAAGAGGGCGGCAGGCGCGCTGCGGTGGACGGGCAGGGCGAGGTGCTGCGGGACGCGGTTGGACTGCTCGGCCCACTGCCGCAGGATGAGGACGTGCGAGTAGGCGTCGGGACGCCACCGCGCGCCGGTGAAGGCCAGGCCGGGGTAGTCGGCACGCCGCCGGGAGCGGACCGGGACGACGCTCATGACGTTGGCGTTGATCTCCAGGCCGCTCTTGTCGCCGTAGAAGGCCGCCGCCACGGAGCGGACCGTCTTCAGAAGCAGGGCAAATGTCGTCTCCAGGTCCTTCGGGCCGTAGTCCCCCAGGTAATGCGTCACGTGGACCGCCTCGGCGACGGAGCGGGTGTAGAAGCTCAGGAAGGCGGCACTGGCGGAGGGTGCGGCCGGGGTCGCCTCGGCCGGCTCGTCAGGAGGCTTCGCCGGCTCCGGCCCGGCGGCAGGCGGCGGATCGGCGGGCGGCGGGACGCTGCGGATCGTCCCCAGCGGCCCCTTGCGATTCCCCTCCTGATGCGTCAGGCGCAGATAGAGCCGGTCGTAGTCCCCCGGCAGCAGGTAGTAGGTGTGTCCCTGGATCGGGTCGGGGATGAATTTGACGTCCTCGGCTTGAAAGAGCACGGGGATGAAGCGGACGTCCACCGCGCCCGCCCGGTAGAGCGCGTTGTAGATCAGGTTGGCCTCCCAGACGACGCCCAGGCCGACGCCCGGCTGTTCCTGATTGGCGACCCGGCGGTAATAGGTCTCGGTGCAGACCATCAGGACGAAGTCGGCCCGGCGAATCTGCGCCTCCATCCAGCGGGGCCAGCCCTCCGGCGGGTGCGGCTCGTACTGGTCAATGCTCGCGTCCACGCCCTCGCCCCGCAAACGCTCGGACAGCCGGTACACCCGATCCGCATGAGCCCCGCCGTCATTCTCATGGGCGTAGCTGATCAGCACGCGCGGCGGCTTGGAGTGTTCCGGGGTCATCATCCTCTCAGCGTATTCGCGCCGGGAGGCGCGGGAATGATCAGCGAGGGGACGGAGGCGACGGCGGCGAGCAGGTCGGCGAAGGCGATCAGGGAGCCGCGAGCCGACGCCAGCGCCCGGCGCAGCTCGGCGTTTTGATCCCACCGCTTCTCCCACTTTACGGCGGACACGTCGGCGGGCTTGCGGCTCTCGTAGTCGAGCAGCAGCGGGTGCCAGTGGGCGAGAAGGGGACGCAGGACGGCGTTGAGCACGGCGACGGCCAGGTAGCCGAAGCTGAATTTGCCCTGGCCCTTGGGCTGGGCCACGACCGGGCCGTGCGCGCGCAGGATGCCGCGCGTGATGTTGAAGAGGGCGTACAGAGACGACAGGGCCTCGCGCAACAGTCCCTCCTCCGGCCCCAGCTCGGCCACGGAGATGCGCGTGACCAACTCCACGTACATCTCCCAGGCGGCGTTGCGCTCGTTCTCGTCGGGCTGCCACTTGCCGGAGACTTTCCCCAGGAACGGCAGGGTCAACTCGACATTGACTTCGGACAGGTTCACGCGGTCGGTCAGCTTGTTCATGGGCGGCCTCCTTCCTCACGGACGTGGGCCATGTTTCCGCACCCGCCCACCGTTTTCCTGCCTGGAAGTCTGTTCAGGGATGGCTGGCGCTGACCGTGAGGGCCTGCGGCGCGGCGGTGGCGACGCGCTCCGGGTTGTAGTAGGGGTAGACCCGGCTCAGGGACGTGCGCGTCTTGATCGGGTACTTCGCCTTGATCTGATAGGTCAGCGTGACCGTCCGGCCCGCCTCCAGCTTCTCCATGTAGACGATGATCTGCCGCGCGGCGACCGTGTACTTGCTGATGGTCCCGCCCTGCACGGCGGCGTCCAGGGCGTCCGTCAGCGGCGTGAAGCCGGGCGGCAGGCCCAGGTCAATCAGCGGCATCTCGGCGGTCTTGTCCGTGTTGTTGCGGACGGTGGCCGTGACGGTCGCCGTGTCGTCCTGGGCCAGCGTCGTCTTGTCATAGGCAACCCGGATGGAGAGCGGCGCGATTGCCTCCGGCCCCGACGGGACTTTGTCCCAGGGCAGGTAGTAGCGCCCGACGATCTGGTACAGCGGCGCGCCCTCGCCCTGATAGCGCAGGCCGATCTGATTGTCGCCGCCGTGGACGAACTTGGCAAGGTCCGCCTGCCGCATCACGTCGCTGTCCTCGGGCGTGAGCGCAAAGGTGGCCGCCGTCTGGCCGTTGGCGAGCACTGTGACCGTGCCGTTGCCGCCGCCCAGGGCGTTGCCGCTGGCGGAGAGCAGGGCCTTGAGCGACCAGACCGTGCCCTGCGTGCTGCCCCAGACGCCGAAGCTGTTCTTGCTCTGGACCAGGTACGTCAGCGCCTTGCTGACGAAGCCGGCGTTTCGCCCCCAGCGGACCAGGCCGTAGGCGGCCAGGCCGGTCGTCTCCAGGTCGGCCCCCTGCCCCTCCGCGCCCGTGAAGGTCTGCGTGTCGCTCTTCCAGTAGGCGGTCTTGTCGGTCTGGGTCGCCAGGGCGATCAGGCCGTTCGCGGCCTGCGCGGCGGCGTCGCCCCCCGGCTCCGCCTGCGTCAAGAGGTTCAGGATGACGGCCAGCGTGTACGGGTCCTTGGCCTCGCCCAGATGGGCCTTGACGTAGTCCACGCCGCGCGCCACCTCCGGCCCTGAGTACCCGCTCTCGGCCAGCGCCCACGCGACATAGGCCGTCGTTCGCAGCGCCCCCGTCTGGCGGTTGATGATGCCCTCCGCGATGCCCTGGCCCGTCTCCTCCCAGGTTCCGTCGGCCTTCTGCCGGCCCGCCAGCCACTGCTGCGTCCGGGTGATGAGCGCGGGGTCCACGTCATGCACCTTCGCCATGTCGCCGAATTCCAGCAGGCCGTAGGCGGTCAGGATTTGATGCGCCGGCGCGCTGCCGAACCAGGAGAAGCCGCCGCCCGGCGTCTCAAACGTGACCAGGCGCTGGTAGCCGACGTTGATGTACCCCTCGGCCTTCATCTGCAACTCCGGGTTGATGTGCTTGGTCTGCTTCAAATAGTCCAAAATCAGCACGTCCGGGTAGGTGGTGGAGCTGGTCTGCTCGAAGCAGCCGTTGGGCATCTGCAGCAGGCCGTCCAGCCCGTCCACGACCTGGCTGAACGTGCCGGGGTAGAGCTTGACCCAGACCGTGCTCGCCCCCGCGACGGCGTCGGCGGGGATGGTGACGACGGTGTCCGCGCTGCCGTCCAGCCGGTCATTGACCGACGTGCGAACCTCCTTGCCGTTCGGCAGCACGTCTATGGTGCGGCGGACGGCATCGGAGAGGCTTGTCCCGCGCGCCGTGACCGTCAGCGGGAAGTGGCCGATGGTGTTCACGGTGAGGGGGTAGTAGACGACCGTGACCTGGTTCGGCCCGACGTGCGTGACCTGCCGCGACGGCCCTTGCAGGGTGAACCAGGGCTGCGGGTCCAGGGTCAGCGTCACGTCCTGCGCCTGCGGCAGATAGTTGTAGACGGACACGGGGATCTGCACGCTGTCGCCCTGGGTCAGCGCGACGGGCAGGTCCAGGTCCACGAAGAAGTCCTGGAAGACCTTGATCGGCGCGTCGCCGCTGCCGAGCTGCCCGGCGGCGCTGCTGCCCAGGGTGCTGACGCGCCAGGTGGTGATGGAGTCCGCCAGCGGCACGCGCGCCTCGGCCTGGCCGTTCGCGTCGGTGATGAGGGCCGGGTTCCAGTAGAGGGTCTCCGGGAAGAACTGGCGCACGCGCGGCGGCTCGCCGCCGATGGCGGCGGTTTTGGAGAACAGCCCCGCGTCCACCGCCCCCGCAAGGACGACTCCCATCGAATTGGCCGCGCGGCCATGAACTTCATCGGCAGCGCCGCCGGGGAAGCCGCCACCGCCGCCCCCAAACCCACCGAATCCACCCCCTGCAACGGCTCCCAGCGCCCTGAAGCGCATCATCGGCGGCTGCGGTCTCTCGTTGATGTCGTCCGCCGTGCCCCACAGGCCATCCGGGCCGGCGCTGCTCAGGGTCCAGTAGCCGTCATAGTCAGTCCGGCCGTACAGTTCGGCCTTGTACGGACGGCCCCAGGGGTCACGCAAGTCCGCTTCATGCAGGTAGCCCCGTTCGGCCAGCAAGTACAAGGGTTGCCCGGCAGCCAGCGCCTGGCTGGTATCGGCCCGGTACTTCCCCAGTGCCTGCGCGATTCTCTGATGAGTCCGGGCCATCGCCTCCGCCACCTGCGCCTTCACTTTCTCCCAGCGCGCCTGGTAGGTGTTCACCTGGAAGTCAAAATCGGTGCGGGGCGGCACGGCGGCGAGCAGCATCGCCGCAGCCCGCTGGCGCGCCGGCTCCGGGGCCTTGACCTGGGCCGGCTCCATCAGCCCCGTCGGCGATAGGCCGTGAATCTCATACTTCGGCTCCATCAGCTCTTTTTCCAGGGTGAAGTAAATCTTTTCCAGCCCCGGCTTCAGCTCCGAGAGCGCGAACACGCTCTCGTCAACAATTGCCACTCCCAGCGCGGTGCTGACGGGGCTTCCCTTCTGGTCATGGACGGCGAAGCGAAGCGTGGCGTCCGTGCCCGGCCCGTACACGCCTCTGTCGGCGGCGACCCGGACGCTCAGATCGTCCGCCGGTGAGACGATGACGGTGCGGGTGTCCCGGACGATATCCTCATTGGGGAGAATCTTGTAGGCGTGGATCTCCAGCGTGCCGACCATGTCCGGCGTCACGTTCAGCGGAACCTGCGCCGCCCCGTTCTGCATGTCGGTAGCCTGGGTCAAGATGGTCTGACCGTCGCGGATGACGTCAATGTAGAGTGTGCCGGTCTTGACGGTGGACACGGCGGCGAGGGTGAGCCGGTCGCCGACCTTCGCCAGCGGCTTGTCCACGCGCAGCAGGACCCCCTCCTCGGCGGGCGCGGCGGCCAGCTGCTGGAGGGTCGTCGCCACGTGTCCGTCGGCGTCCGTCGCCTGGACGCTGAGAACTACGGGGCCATTTCCCGGAACAAAGGAATATGTCGCCAGCCCCAGATCGTCCGTGGCGAGCACGGTGGGCGCGGCGCCGCCGTCGGACACCCGCAGGAGGGCGCGCCGGAGCGGCTGGCCGTCCGGCGTGGCGGCGGCGATGTAGACGCGGTTCTGCACGCCGGCCACGAGGCCGCGGCTTTCGGGGACCACCGCCAGCAGGATGGGATCCTTGACGACGGGCACCGTGACATGCACCTCCTGTGCGTGGTCGGCGGTGTCCTTCAGCGTCCCCGCGAACTCCACCACCGCCCTGCCCTGCTCGAACGGCTGGCCGACGAACGAGTCCGGCAGCGTGTATTGGAATGGGTAGCTGCCCTCGGCGTCCGTCGTCCCGTTGACCATGCCCAATTCGGTGACGCCGATGTCGACCGTGTTGACGGCGACCGTGACCTGCCCGCCCGCGACCGGCTTGCCGAAGAAGTAATGCGCCTGGACGGTGCCGTGGACGGTCTCGCCGGGCAAGTAATAGGGCCTGTCGGTCGTCAGCGCGACCTTGAACTTGGGCAGGACGTAGCGCTCCACGCGCACCTTCTTCTCCGTCTGCCCTTCCGGCAGGACGGCGCGCAGCGCGAACGTGCCCATGTTCACCTCGTCCGCCAGCACGAAGTCGGCGGACGCAACGCCGAACGGCGACAGCGTCCGGCGCTGCTTGAAGACCTTGTTGCCGCGCGCGTCCTCCGCCTCGAACACCAGCGACTCCTCGGCGACGGCCCGCCGGGTCCCCATGTCCAGGGCCAGCGCGCGCAGGTGGATGGTCTGCCCCGGCTGGTAGACCGGCTTGTCCGCCGTCAGCAGGATTTGCGTTGCCTCGGCCACGTCGATCGGCTGCGTGACCTCGTCCGCGCCGAGCGGGGAACTCACGGACACAGTCAGCCGGTACGGCCCGGCGGCCCCGGCGGGCGCACGGAACCGGGCGTCCAGCGTACCCAGCGGCGTCGTCCGGCCGGAGAACAGGGGGAGGGGCGTCCCCGCCGGCTTGCCGTCGTCCAGGCGGACGAGCGACAGGCTCACGCGGGCGCGGGCCGGCAGGCCGCTCCGGTGGTCCGAGACCACCACGCGCAGGGCCGCCGGGCCGCCGCGCAGCCAGCGCCTCTGGCCGAGTACGCGCGTCTCCAGCGGCGACAGCGTGACATCGCGCTTGACGAGGGTTTCCGTGGCCCGCGCGGGCGGCGTATCGGCCAGTCCGGCGGGGAGCGCCGCGAAGCAAAGCGCGAGGCAAAGGACTCGGAGTCGGGAGCGGGACATGACAGTTTCCTCGATCCGGCGCGGCGGCGTCAAGTTTGGAGTTCCGCGCCGTCTCATTAGACACAGGAACGCCCGCCCCCTTCAAATTTCCGGCAGGAAATCCGAAGGGGAGTCCTCGGCCAGTTAGGGCACGCCCATTGGGAGCGGGACGATGTTCATGGAGGCGAGGGTGGACGGGGGTGAGGTCTTCCGAGGCTGCGCGATGTCTACCCGGCACCTTGCAGGCCATTTTTGAGGCCCCTGTCAGCATTGGAGGAATAAGGTAAACCGTTATGCATTGTGTCAGAATCTTGGCAAAAAATTGGGGTATAATGCGATTCCCATCACAAGCCTGCTCAGTTCGACTATCCGCAGTCCGGGGGCGATGGCACGGTGCATTCCAGGCCGTTTTCCGCGCGCCTCTCGGATATCAAGGAGAACCCTATGGCGGGATACCTGGACCATTTCGGCCTCGCGCTGGCCCCGTTTGCGACCGCGCCCGACCCCCGCTTCGCCTTCGCCACGCGGGCGCATGAGCTCGCGCTGCTGCGACTGCAAGACTCGGTGGAGCAGCGACTCGGTCTGTGCATGCTCAAGGGGCCGGTCGGGACCGGCAAGAGCACCATCGCGCACTTGCTGTTGCAGACGTGGGCAGGTGACCCCGAACGGTTCGCCGTCGCCTACCTGGCGGATCCGTCGGCGCAGACGCAGTCCCAGTTCCTCCGGCTCGTCCTGGCCGGATTCGGCCTGGAGCCGTCCCGCTACCTGCTGGAGAACAAGGAGCGCCTGCGGGCGTTCCTGATGGACAACCTGGCGGCGGGGCGCGTCGTCGTCCTGCTGCTGGACGAGGCGCAGACGATCAGCGGCCCCAACCTGGCGACCCTGCAGCAGCTCTCCAACGAACAGACCAGCGACACGAAATTGATTCAGATCGCGCTGCTGGCCCAGCCGACGATTGACCGGCGGCTCGCCAACCATCCGGCCCTGCAGAGCCGCATCGCCCGCCGCAGTCATCTGGAGCCGTTGCAGTTCGCCGACGTCGTCCAGTTGATGCGCCACCGGGTCGCCGTGGCCGGCGGGGATTTTGATGCGCTGTTCCCCCTGCCGCTCCACCGGCTGATCTACCGGGCCTCGCGGGGCATCCCCCGCCGCGTCTGCGTGGTGTGCGACAATGCCCTGTTCAACGCCTACGCCGCCGGATGCCCGCATGTGGATGAGGCGGCGGTGGTCTCGGCCATCGAGGCCTGCGAATACACGCTGGAGGAGGAAAAGTGATGTCCTCTGAAAAGAACGGGGCCGAGGCGGGGGACACCCAACCGCCGTCGCCGCGGCCCCTGACGACGCGCTCGCTCACGGCGGCGGCCGATCCGGGCCGCCGTCTGCGGGAGTTGCTTCGGGAACAAGAGAACGGCGACCAAGCCGAACCGAACGCCGCTGCGGCTGCGCCCGCCGCGCGGGAACAGCCCGCGCCTCCACCCCCCACCGCCTTCGTGCGCCCGGAGCCGCCCGCCGCACCTCCGCCTGACCCAACGCCCGCCATTCCCAGCCCAACGCCTGCCGCGCCCGCCACGCCAGTGGAAACGGTCCGGCTCTTCGTCATGCTGGACGGGGCGCGGATGGATCCCGTCGAGTATCCGGGGCGCGAGGCCCTGCCGACGCGGGCGCAGCTGGAGCAGACTCACCGCGCCTACGTCCTGCGCGACCAGTGGTCGAGAACTGACTCCACGCCGACGTGGATCGTCCACATGAAGCGTAAGACGCGCTGAGACGGCGGACAATCGCCTATCAACCCGCGATGAACAGGCCCGTGACCTTGCCGATGCGGAACGCGCCCTTGTCCCTGATCTCCGCCTCCACTTGCGCCCGCAGCCTGTTCAGCTGCTCCGCGGTGAACGCCGCGCCGTCGCCCATGGAGCGGACATAGGCGATCAGCGGCTCCGCCTCCGCGACCCGCAGCTCCTCCTCCTGGCGGCGCAGTTCCACGTGGGGGAACCAGGCCGCCAATTCGGCCTCGCCCCGCTCCAAGTCGAAGAAGTCGGGCGAGGCCGTGAAGTCCGCCGCGCCCGCGATGCCGAGCGCCCGCTCCAGAGCCTTGAGCTCGGCCATGCTGTCCCGCCCGTTGGTGGCGGCGTAGAGGCGGCCCCCCGGCGCGAGGACGCGCCGCACCTCGGCATAGGTCCTTGGCCTGTCGGGGACGTGGTAGAGCATGTGGTTGGCGATCACGGCGTCGAAGCGACTGTCGGCGAACGGGAGGGCCTGCGCGCCGCACTGAACGCAGGAGAACAGAGGGGCACTGTCCGCCAGGTTCCGGCGGGCCTGCTCGACCATGCCCCCGGAGAGATCGCTGAGCGTCACAGCCCAGCCGCCGGGCAGGCGGTCCCGGTTCTGGATCCAGAGCTGCCCCGGCCCGCAGCCCAGCTCCAGCACGCGTGCCTGGGGCGGCAGGTCCATCTGCTCGAACACCCAGCGGTGCCAGGGCACCTCCCCCGTGCCGAACCGCTGGTGCAGCGCGATGCGGGCGTTCAGGTTCGCGGCGTCGCGGTACTGCTCGTCCGCGAGGTAGTTCCGGTCGGTGGCTTTGACCATCATCGTCCCGGGCGACACGCCTTGTTGTAGGGGCAACCCACCGGGTCGCCCCTACATTTCAGCTACTCCTCTGACGTTGACCGGGGCGGGCGACGAAGCCGGTCTTCTCCCCGCGCACGAAACCGGCCCGTTCGTAGAAGCGCAGCGTCGGCTCGTCGGCGCGGCCCGTCAGCAGCATGACCTTGTAGCAGTTTGCTTCCCAGGCCAGGTCCAGGGCGTAGTGGAGCACCGACGTACCGATGCCTTGTCGGCGCCAGTCCGGATGCGTCACCACGTTCTCGATGAGGCCGTAGGGACGCGCGGCGCGCGTCAGGTTGGGCACCAGCGTGAGGGCGCAGGTCGAGACCGGCTCGCCCCGGGCGCGGGCGACCACGTAGCGCAGCAGCAGATTGGCGAGGATAGCGTCCCAGTGGCCCACCAGGGCGTCCGCCGACAGCACGGGGTCACGGGCGTGCAGGTGCCGGTACAGGGCCAGGAGCGCGGACAGGTCGCCGCGCTCCGCCAGGCCGATGGTCGGTGGTGTCATGGCGTTCGCCGTCAGGCGGCCTGGGCGAACAGGGGCTGCTCGGCCTGGGCCTGGGCGCGGACGGCGGCCAGTTCCGTGGCCGAGAGCGGCGTGAAGGCGTCGGCGATGTCCAGGGCCAGGCGGAACAGGCGGATGTCGCCGGGCGGGATGGCGGCGGTAATGGGCAAGGAGAGGGCGTAGCGCAGGGCCATCTCCGCCTCGGCGCGATCGGCCAGCGGTTCGTACCACGCCTTGGGGTACTCGGCGCGGTGCGGGTCGCCCTCGCGCCAGGGGCCGCGCGCCATGCCCTTCAGGGCGAGGCGGGCGACGCCCTTCGCCTGCGCGGCCTCCATCACCTGCGGCCCGAAGCCCGCATGTTCGTAGGTGACGTAGTTGAACGGGAAGAGGATGCTGTCGAAGGAGAACTGATCCAGCGCGGCCAGGGCGGCGTGGACGCTGTGGGCGCTGAAGCCCAGGTGCCGGACCTTGCCCTCCTCGCGGGCCTTCAGAAAAGTCTCCATCGCGCCGCCGGGGCCGAACGCCCGCTGCACGTCCTCGTCGGACGTGATCGCGTGCAGCTGGTACAGGTCGAAGTGGCCCGTCTGCATCCGCCGCAGCGACCGTTCGAGTTCCTCACGCGCGCCGGCGGCGTCGCGCCGGCCCGTCTTGCAGGCGAGAAATACCCCGTCGCGGTAGGGATGCAGCGCCGGGCCGAGCCGCTCCTCGGCGTTGCCGTAGGACGGCGCGACATCAAAATAGTTGATGCCCCGGTCAATGGCCTCGCCGACGTAACGGTCGGCCTCCGCCGGGTCAACGTCCGTGACGATGATGCCGCCGAAGCCGAGAACGCTCAGTTCCCAGCCGGTGCTGCCGTAAGCGCGTTTCTCCATGATGTCCCCACTTTTTACGAAGAGTTGCGCTCAGTATACCCAATGGCGGCGGTTTGGGCGGGGAGTTCCAGGCGAAAACAACTCCCCTGCCCCGGCACGCTGGTGACATACAGCGCGCCCTGATGCGCGGCGGCGATCTCGGCGCAGATCGCCAGGCCCAAGCCGCTGCCCTCGCTGGAGCGGGACTTGTCCGCCCGCCAGAAGCGGTCGAAGACGTGCGGCAGGTCGGCCTCGGCAATGCCGACGCCCGTGTCGCGGACCGTCAACTCCGCTTCCTGTCCCGCCTGACCGACGGCGACCGTGACCTGTCCGCCCGGCGGCGTGTATTTCAGGGCGTTGTCCACCAGATTAATGAGAAGCTGCTGCAACTGATCGGCGCTGCCCCGGGCGACCACGGGGAGCGGCGCCTCGCACCGTAACCCGATCTGCTTGCTTTCCGCCTGGGGAATGAACTCGTCCGCGACGCGGCGGCAGAGCGCCGCCAGGTCCACGTCTTCCGGGACAAAACCGCCCTGCATCTGTCCGGCGTCCCGGCGCGCGAGAAAACCCAGGCCCTCCACGATGCGCGTCATCCGGGCGATCTCCTGCATGGCGCTTCGCAAGGTCGCCTGATAATTCTCCAGCGGGCGC
>Ga0213875_10001692_pt1 | contig 13879 bp, 13 predicted proteins | sample BarmaccomBMRX_R8_FD_160105 | JGI IMG/M metagenome (GOLD analysis project Ga0213875, IMG submission 160105) | Root-associated microbial communities from Barbacenia macrantha in rupestrian grasslands, the National Park of Serra do Cipo, Brazil - RX_R8 | ecosystem: Host-associated > Plants > Roots... | reverse complement strand
GCAGGATTTGATCGATTCGCCATCGACATGAACGACGCAGGCGCCGCACTGGCTGGTGTCGCAGCCGACATGCGTACCGGTAAGCCCGAGCTGCTCGCGCAGGAGCTGGACAAGCAGCGTGCGCCCTTCCACGGTCGCACTCGCCGGCTTGCCGTTGACGGTGAGGCTCACCGTTTTCTGCATCGGATCCTCCGTTTATCGCGCTCTTGAAGACCGGCGCGGGTTGGACCGGCGCCGTACCGGCCGCTCAGCTAAGTTTCATGCGCCCCCGAGCCGCGGTCAAGCCGCCTCGCCCGAGGCGGCCATCAGCCTGAAGGCGACAGCCGCGCGACAACCCGGAACCGCTCGCACCAAAGCTCCATGTCCGGCGCAAAGATGCCGTGACGCGTGAAGTAGCGGCGGTGTACGTCGCGCCAGTAGGCGAGGCTGCGATCCCCTTCGCCCTCGTCATGGGCAAAGGCGGCATCGACCTCGTCGAAGCGGCGCTTTACAAGCTCAAGGGTCTCCAGGACGGCGGCGGGCGCGCCGCTCCCGTCACGCACCACCATCGTCTTGCCGACATGGGTCTGCTCGCCTTGGCAGACGCCCCAGCAGGTCGCCGTCTTGCGCCCGGAGAGGACAAGGCTCAACAGCTCGTCCGCCATTTCGGGACTGTCCCCGAAGGAGAAGCTTTCCAGTGATCCACATTCCGCTGGTTTCATCCCCTCCGCCCCACCCAGCGCGTCAAACCGAGGGGTCGGTGCCCTCGGAGGGATCGGGTCCCGTGCCGTCCGGGCCCATCGCAGACACGAAGCGGCCGAAGAACTCCGCCGCCATCTTGCGCGAGGTCGAGTCGATCAGGCGCGACCCGATTTGCGCCAGCTTGCCGCCGACCTGCGCCTGCACGCCGTAGCGCAGCACGGTCTCGCCCTCGTCCTCCTCGAGCGCCACCTTGGCGCTGCCTTTGGCAAAGCCGGCAACGCCGCCGGTGCCTTCGCCGGTTATCGTGTAGCCGGCAGGCGGGTCGAGATCGGTCAGCGAGACCTTGCCGGAAAAGCTCGCTTTGACCGGCCCGACCTTGGCGACGACCTTGGCCGTGAACTCGGTGTCCGACACCTTCTCGATCGTCTGGCAGCCGGGGATACAGTTCTTCAGCACCTCCGGGTCGTTCAGCCCTTCCCACACGCGGTCGCGCGGGGCGGGGATGCGAAACTCGCCGTTCATCTCCATCGCCGCACCTGCCTTCTCCTGCGTTCGAAGAGAGTGGTCCGACGGTTAGGCGATTGCAACCGGCGCTCACGACGCCGGACCGGCGCCGGTTGGCCTGTGGCAGGAACAGCAAGAGCCCGAGCCCCTGCCGGGACTCGGGTTCAAGCGATGCCTAGCGGCGAGAACCCGCTTCGGGTCCCCAACCCCGTCGTCCCGGCGAAGGCCGGGACCCATTGTTCCGGCGTTCAGCCGGTTGGGCGATGGATCCCGGCCTGCAGCCGGATGACGGGTACTTTCTGTCGAATTCGATCCACTAGGCTCGAGGATGCCTGATCAGTCCGGATCAGCGGTGCCAACGATGCCAGTGATGGCCGCGATGCCACCGCCGCCAGCCCCAATAGCCGTAATGCGCTCCCGGCAGGACCGGCTCGAAATAGTCGAAGGAGGCGATGCAGGAGGCGTGCAGCTGCGGATCGCCGATCGGCCCGCACTCCTTGCGCATGCGGTAGGCGCGGAAGCTCAGATTGTATTGCAGCCGGCGATCATAGCGCTGGCTGCGCCAAACATTTTGCGCCGGCGTTTCCCACCAGGGACCGTTGCCCCAATACCTTCCCCAGTACCAGTGCGAGTAGGAATATGACATCCCTTGCGATGACGCCGGGGCTGCCGAATAAAAAAGCATGACGGCCGCGAAGATTGGCGCAAGATACTTCAGCATGGGGGGTTCTCCATTCCGCGTCGGGTGAGTCGTGGGGGTGCGTTCTACATCTGTCTTATGACATACTCGACCAGGAGACTCGTTAACCTTTGACCATCTCCTACCGTTAGTAGTTTTAGTCGCGAAATCCCGGAATATCAATGCCGAACGCGGCGCGCCTCACCTTTTCCGCGAATTTCGCCCGACCGAGTGCGCCGTCAACGCTGCCGCATGCTCGCTGCCGAGGCAACGGCAAAACGGCGCCCTGCCGCGCCGGCGGTCAGCCGGACTCCTGGATCACCGCGATAGCATTGATCTCGATCAGGTAATCGGGAGAGGTCATCTTGACGATCTCGACCATTGTCGAGGCCGGCAGCGGCTCCCTGAAATACTCGCGCCGTACCTTATGGATCAGGTCGAAGTGTTCCATATTGCGGACATACACATCGACCCGGCAGATGTCGTCCATGGCACCGCCGGCGGCTTCGACAGCGGCTTTCAAGTTTTCGCAGACCTGGCGCGTCTGGGCTTCGATATCGCCGATCCCGGCAATTGTGCCGTCGGCGCGACGTGAGGTCATGCCGGAGATGAAGACCAGCCGGCCGCGCGCCTCGACAGCTGTGGCATGCGAGAAATGCCCGCTCGGTTGGCGCAGGCGGTCGGACCGGATCTGCTGCTTTGCCAAATCCTTCGCTCCCTGCCACCCTGCCTTTCGGACGTGCCGGGCAGCATGGGCGGCCGGTTCGCCCCGGTCAATCATTCGCAGCTCGGCCCAACCCGTTTACGCCGGATGCTTCCACCCCTCCGCCGTGCGGCTTGACGCGGGCGCGGGCTGACCCGATGGTCCGCCGCGGGTGCGAAAAGGAACCCTGCGATGTCCCCCGGCCCGGATCGAGAGTTGCCCGAACGCGTCGAGGATCGCCTGATCGTGGCGCTCGATGTGCAGACGGTCGGCGAGGCGCGGGCGCTCGTCGAGCGGCTCGACGGCGTCGTCTCGTTTTTCAAGCTTGGATTGTGGCTGGCCTTCGCCGACGGCATCGACGGGTTGCTCGCGGACCTGCTGGGACGCGGCAAGAAGGTCTTTCTCGACACCAAGATGTTCGACATCGGCGAGACCGTAAAGCAGGGCGTGGCTCGCGCGGCCGAGCGCGGCGTCCATTTCGTCACGGTCCATGGCGATGCCGAAATCGTCAAGGCGGCGGTCGCAGGCAAAGCCGGCTCCGACCTCAAGATCCTGGCGATCACGGTGCTGACCAGTCTCGACGACAGGGGCTTGGCCGAGCTCGGCTACGGTGTCGGGGTCGAGGAGCTGATCCGGCGCCGGGTGCGGGCCGCGGCGGAATGGGGCTGCGATGGGCTGATCGCGGCGCCCCACGACAATCCGGACGAAATGCGGCGGCAGGCCGATGCGCCGGGCCTGCTGTTCGTCACCCCCGGCATTCGCCTCGCGGGTGCGTCCGCCGACGAGCATAAGCGTCCGGGCACGCCGGCGCAGGCCATCGCGGCCGGGTCGGATTACCTCGTCGTCGGCCGGCCTATCGTGCGCAGCGACGACCCGGCCGACATGGCCGCCCGCTTCATCGCCGAGATGCGGAGCGCGGCGGCATAGCCCGGAGAGACGCGCTCGCGGCGGCGCTGCTGGCCGGGATCGTCGAGGATTTCGCGCTGCTGCGGGCTGCCTATGTCCGCGCCCGGCTGTTCGAGGACCGCGTCGACGACCGCAGCGTTGGCGCCCGGCTGCTCGGCGGTATGCGCGAGGCGGATATTTTCCGTCGAGACTTTCTGCTGACCGACGCGGTTATCCGGCTCCGGGTCGCTCGCCTGGTGTTCAAGGACGGTCAGCTCCGGCATGTCGCCGTGTTCGGCGGCAACAATGTCGGCAAGAGCACCGTTCTCGACGTGCTGGCGGCGGCGCCGGTCGCCGAGCCCAGCCCGGAGGGCGGCCACACGACACACGCCGAGGCCTTTGTCGGGTCGAGCCTGCCCTTGTTTGGCGACAATCCGCATGCTTTCGCCGGCTTCACCGCGGTCGCCCCGGAGCGACTGCCGGAAGCGGGCTTCGACTGCTACGCACGCGCGCCGCTGCGCTCGGCGGTGTGGCCGCCCGACATCGTGCTGTGGGACACGCCCGATTGCGACACGGTCGGGGCGTCGCGGTACATGGCGGCCGTCGTCGAAGCCGTCGCGGCGGCCGATCTCGTCCTCTATGTCACGAGCGGCGAGCATTACGCGGTCGAGCAGCTGGTCGAATGGGTCTTCGCCCTGCACGAGGCCGGGCTGCCGCTTCTCGAATGCATCAACAAGACGCGGGCCCGCGACCGGCAGCGCGTCATCGACGGCCAGACCGGCCGCATCTTCCCGATGGTTGCCGAGCGGCTTGGGAAGGCGGCTCCGGCGCCGGATATCGTCTCGCTGCGCTATCTCGCCGAAGGGGAGGATAGCGATCTGTGGGGCCCGGACCATCCTGAGGCGGCGCAATTGCGCGCCGCCGCCCGGCGCGAAGTGGCCCGCGCCGACCGCGGCATGGCCGGCAAGCAGGCGCTCGAGTTTGCCATCGGCCGCGCCGAATCGCTGCTCGCGCCGGCGCGTTCGGAGATCGCCGCGAGGCAGCGCTGGACCGCCGAGGTGGACGCTGCCGTCGAGCGGTTTGTCGCAGCCTACGACAGGCGCTATCTCGCGGCGCCCTCGGTGGTCGAGCCGTTCAGCCGCCTCAATCTCGCGATCCTCGAATTGCTCGACCCCAACATCCCGGGATTGAAGGAGAGCATGGCGGCGATCCGCTGGGCGACGCGCTGGCCGGCGCGGCTGATGCTGCGCGCCGGGCGCCAGGCTTGGGCGGCGCTGCTGCGCGGCCCCGCAGGCGGCGAACCGCTGCCGCCTGAGCTGAAGGCCTATTCCGCCGCGCATTTCGAACTCATCTCGGCCCTTGCCCGCCATATCGAAGCCGAGCGCGCGGCGCCGCGGCACCATCCGTTCTGGGACAATCTCGGGGCCGCATGGCAGGATCGGGCGGAAGCGCTCGGCGATGTTTTCACCGCCGCCGTAGAGGACCATATGCGGCGCACCGATGCGGAGATCAGGGCCGCAGCCGCCGACATCTACGCCACCTTGGCGCAGCGCCCGACGACCCTCGCCTTGCTGCGCGGCGCGCGCGTCGCCGCGAATGTGGGCGGCGCCCTCATCGGCATCGTGTTGCCGCACCATGGCGTGCTTTACGATCTGCTCGAAGAAGCGGTGGTTGCGCCCGCCATGATGAGCGCGACCGAAGCGGCCACGAGCGCGATCGCACAAAACCACGTGACACGGCGCAAGAACCGGATCCTCGAGACATTGCGCGGCGAGGCCCGCGGCATGGCCGATGCGCTCTACCGAGCGCCGCTCGCCGAGCTTGCCGATCGGGCGATGGCAGAGGCCGGCGCGCTGGCGATCCCGGCCGAACTGCTCGACCGGCTGCCGGCCAATTTGCGCCGGCTGCGCGACCGGCTCGCGGCGGAGCCGTAGGATGGCGGGCGCGCACGGGGCGGGGTTGCTGGAGCGCATCGAGCGCTGGGCGGCGGCGCTGGAGGCGCGCGGGCTTGCACGAGAGCTTGCGGCCGGCGCCCTGCGCGAGGTGCTGGAGCAATCGCGCGGCGAGCGGCTCGACCTGGCGGACGACCCGCTGCTCGTGGCGATGCTGTGCGGCCCGACCGCGGTCGGCAAATCGAGTCTCATCAACGCGCTCGCCGGCGCGCAGATCGCTGCGCCGGGGCTCGGCGCAGCGACCTCGGCGCCGACCCTCTACGTGCATGAGCGCGACGACCCGGCGCGGCTCTTCGAATACAGCCAGGCGCTGGGCCAGCTCGGCCGCGATCCGGCCCGCATCGTCCGTCACGCGCGCGACCCGCTGCTGCACAAGGTGCTGGTCGATACGCCCGATATCGACAGCGCCGTGCGCACGCATCGGGAGACGACGCAAGCCTTGGTGCACGCCGCCGATCTCGTGCTCTTCGTGACCTCGCCCGAGAAGTACAAAACCATCGAAGCCGCGCGCTGGCTTGCCGAGCAGCGCCAGCAGCGGGCGATCGCGTTCGTGCTGAACAAATGGGACCGCGACGCGCTCGGGCTGCGCTATGCCGAGCGCGAGCGGATCGTCGAGGATTTTCGTGCGACGCTTCGGCAGATCGGCTTCCTCGACCCGATCGTCTTCAAGGTATCGTCGCTTACGGCGATCTCGCCGGTCGAACCCGGCCGCGAGATCGAGAACGAGCTGACCGCGGTGGCGGCGTGGCTGTCCGCAGGGCTCGACCGTACCGCCGCAGCGGCAATTCGCGACAGGCGCCGGCGGCGTGCCTGGGGCAGGGTCGGCGGCGCGGTCGCCGCGCTCGTGCCCGCGCCGGCCGGGCAGAGCCCGGTTGCGCTCGCGGCGGCCGAGGGGTGGACCGCGCCGCGGACCCGCGCCGTGCAGCTGGCGCGGGCGGAAGCGCTGCTGCGGCCGGCGCCGGCATTGCAAGACGCCGCACGGCCGGTGACGCCGGGTCTGCTCGGCAGCTGGACCCGCCTGGCCCGGCGGGTTGGCGGTGCAGCCGGCGCGGTGCGCGGCCTAATCGCGGGGTGGGGCGCCGGCGCCGACCGCAGCGCCGCGGCATCGGGGCCGCTCGGCGCGAGCGGGTTCGGCGATGCGGCCGCAATGCTGTTGCAGCAGGCGACGCGCGATCTCGTGACGGCAGCGGAGGCGGGCCGACTTGTCCTCGGGCCCGTCGCGGCGGCGTGGGAGGAGGAGGTCGCGCGGCTCCGGCGCAATCTCGGGCGGTTGCCGGACGAAACGGCGGCCGAACTGTCGGGCGCGGCGCTCCGGCTCTCGTTGCGTCGCCTGACAGGGGTCGCCGCACTCTATGCCGTCGAGTGCCTGATCGCGGTCGTGCTGCTGCTGGCGCTTTGGCGGGTCGGGGCCGGTTTCGTCAGCGGCGACTACGCCTCGCTTGGGCTTTTGGTCAACACGGTCGCCTTGCTCTTTTTCCTGCTGCTGCTCGGCCAGTTCGCCGGCAACCTGTTTTTCCCGCCCTGGCAGGACCGCTTCCGTCGGCTCTTGGCACACCAGGCGGAAGAGCGGATCGGCGCCGCCTTCGCGCGCGGCGCCGAGCTGCTGCACCAACAGCTCGACGCCACCGATCGGCTCGCCGCCGAAGGCCGCGGGCTGCTCTCGGACATTGACGCGCTGGTCGGCGCCGATATGCCCGCGCTGACCCCCGCGGACGACATCGCGCGGCTGTTCCCGGCCACCCAACCCGCCGCCGCGCCGCATCACCCGGTCTCGCAAAGATCCTGACCAAGGGCAAGGAGCACAGGCCGTTGCGGCAGCGTGCGTCCGACCTCGTCCGCTTTCGTGCAGAGCGCGGGCCATTCCGCCATCGAAGGTGTATGGAGGGGAGGGGAGAGGACAGGCCGACCGAGAAAGAATGTTTTGCTGCTGATTTGCTGCAGAAGCAGCAAAAGGGAGCGGACCCACTTAGCCGTTGATCACTTCGCCGCCGTTCGGATGAAGGATCTGGCCGCTGATGTAGCTCGCATCGGCCGAGGCCAGGAAAACGAAGCAGGGCGCGACCTCATCCGGCTGGCCCGCGCGGCCGAGCGGGACGTCCTTGCCGAATTTTTCGACCTGCTCGGGCGGGAAGGTCGATGGGATCAGCGGCGTCCAGATCGGACCGGGGGCAACGCCGTTGACACGGATCTTTCGTTCGGCGAGGGACACGGCGAGGGAGCGCGTGAACGCGACGATGGCGCCCTTGGTCGATGAATAATCGAGCAGCTTGGGGCTTCCCTTATACGCCGTGACCGAGGCGGTGTTGACGATTGCGGCGCCTTCGCCGAGATGCGGCAGCGCCGCCTTGGCCATGAAGAACTGGCCGAAGATGTTGGTGCGGAAGGTGCGTTCGAGCTGCGCGGCGGAAATCTCCTCCAGGCTCTCCTGCGGATGCTGCTCGGCGGCGTTGTTGACGAGGATGTCGAGCCTGCCGAAGCGGCCCACGGTTTCCTCGACGGCGCGGCGGCAGAAACTCTCGTCCCCCACATCGCCGGCAACGGTCAGGCACTCGGTCCCTTCCTGTTGCACCAGGCGCTGCGTCTCCTCCGCGTCCTCGTGCTCCTCGAGATAGACGATGGCGACGTTAGCGCCTTCGCGGGCAAACGCGATCGCGACGGCGCGGCCGATGCCGCTATCGCCGCCGGTGATCAGCGCCGCCTTGCCGGCGAGCTTGCCGGAGCCGCGATGCTGCTCGCCGGTGCTGCTTGGCCGCGGGGTCATTTCGGACTCTCGGCCGGGCCGGGTGTCCTGATGCTGCGGCGGCTGGCCGCTCTGTTGTCCGCTCATGCGAGGTCTCTCGACGAGAAATGCGATCAGCGAGAACGGGCCGCGACGGGGCGGGTTCCGGGGTGCGTCAGCCCGGTTTGGCGGACACCTCGACCGGCGCAAAGTCCAGCGGCGCAGCCTGCTCGAGATGGCCCTCGTCAGGCAGCCGGTCGGCGCGCACGCGCCACAGCGCGGCGATCTTGAGCAGGATCTCGCGCGATTCCGGGTGAAGCGTGTGTTGAGCCAAGCGCTCGCAGCGTTCGGCGCGGCTGAGGTACTCTGACCCCTTACTCATCGGGACGCACTCCTGGGGGGACGCACTCCTGGGCGAGCTCGTCTCTCGCCCGCAACAATGTGGCCGGACAGAACGACGCTGATACAAACCATGTTAACTCATGTGCTCTTTCCCGCTGCGTCACCGTTACAGACCGGGTGGGCCGGAGCGCCTTGCGGGTGACGGCGACCGACGCGCTGATTGCGGCGGCGCGCGACCATGTCCGACATTGGCGGCTCGATGCGGCGATTGCGGGGTTGGACGCGTTGTTGGCGCGCGAGCCGGCTTCGGCCGGCGCGCACTTCCTGCGCGGCGAAGCCCTGTTTCTGCAGCGCCGCATCGCGGAGGCGCTTGCCAGCCATGCCGCCGCCGTCCGTTACGGCATCGACCGCGATCCGGAACTGCGCGCAAGCTGCATGAGCTGGCTGATCCCCGGCGATTTCGCCTGGACCAGCCATATGCTGCTCGGCGATTTCGAAAGCGCCTGGCGCCTCGCCGATGCCGGCCGGGTTCAGCGCGCCGCGGCCGGCATCACCGGCCGCGACTGGCCGCGGCATCTGCGCCCGATCTGGGACGGCTCTGACCTGTCGGGCCGGCGGGTGCTGGTGCGCTGCTACCACGGCCTCGGCGACACGATCCACTTCATCCGCTACGTTCCGATGCTCGCGGCGCGCGCCGCCGCGGTGTGCGTCGAGGTCCAGCCGCAGCTGCTGCCGCTCGTGTCGGGTCTCGACGGCATCGACCGGGTCTTCGCGCTGCCCGAAGGGCAGGGCGAAACCGCGCGCGAGGCGTATGGGTGCGAGGTCGAGATCGATGTGACCGAGCTGCCGCACGCGTTTCGGACGACGCTCGCCACGATCCCGGCATCGGTGCCCTACCTTGCTGCACGACAAAACCGGACCGCGCCATCGGCGGCCGGTTCATTGCCGGAACGGCGCAGGCTTGCCGTCGGCCTGACCTGGGCGGCCGGGTCCTGGAAGCCCGACCGCTCGATCCCGATCGCGATGCTGGGGCCGCTTGGCGAGATTCCCGGGTTGTCATTGCACAGCCTGCAGCGCGGCCCGGAACACGAGCGCTGGCGAGCCGCTCAGGACGGGCCGTCGATCGCCGGCACGCTGGAGAGCGACGAGATCGAAGAGACAGCCGCGGTCATGGCAAGGCTCGACCTCGTGATAACCGTGGACACGATGGTCGCGCATCTGGCAGGCGCGCTAGGCGTGCCGGTGTGGCTGTTGCTGCATTTCGCGGCGGACTGGCGCTGGTTGCTCGACCGCTCGGACAGCCCCTGGTACCCGACGATGCGGCTGTTCCGGCAACCCTCGCCCGGAGACTGGGATAGCGTCGTCGGCGATGTGTGCCGGATGTTGCGGTCGGGGGCCCCGTGCCGCGCTGGAGGACGCCGCTACTGAGCGGCAGCAGCGCGCGGGCCCGCGGCCGGGTGCGCCTGTATCGGTTCTGGCTCCTCGGCCGCGATGACCGCCTCCGGGCGCGCCTCTTCCATCGCCCACGGCACCAAAAGGACCGCGAGATCGGGGCCGCCATGCCGCATCAGGACGGTGCGCAGCCGCTGCACGCGGCGCGTATGTAACAGGTAGTCCCACCAATGCGCCCGCACCAGGGTCGGAATGACGACGGCGACCGGCCGGTTCGGCTGCTCGGCTTGGGTCTGCAAAATGAATTTGAGCAGCGGCGCGGCGATGCTGCGGTACGGCGAAGGGATCTGAACGAGCCGCGGCGGGTTGACGCCCGCGCTGCGCGCCGGCTCCTCGACATCGCTGCGCCAGAGGTGGCGAAGTGCGCCCGCCTTCTCCTCCGCGTCGGGTCCTTCGAGCCGGGTCAGATGCACGGCGGTAACGTCCGGCGACAGGCACACGGCAAAGCGCACGGCGCGCTCCGCCAGCCGGTTCCAGCCGTTGACCGGGATCACGACGATCGGCGGATCGGCGCGACCCGCCACGAGCTTGCCGGCCCGGCCGAGACGCCGGTCAAGCCCGGCATAATAGCGCCGGATCACTTTCAGCAGGATCAGCACGCAGGGGATTGCGAGCACGGTAATCCAGGCACCTTCGACGAATTTGGCCGCGAGGATCACGATCAGGCTGGCGCCGGTCGACGCGGCGCCCGCGGCGTTGATGGCCAGCCGCGTGCGGTTGCCGATCAGCCCGCTGGCGGCCTCGTGCAATCGCTGCGCCCAATGCACGGCCATGCCGCTTTGCGAGAGCGTGAAAGACAGAAAGGCGCCCACCGCGAAGAGCGGGATCAGCCGGTCGGTGATGCCCCCGAAGGCGGTCAACAACGCGCCGGCGGTCACTGCCAGCCACAGAATCCCGACCGAGTAGACCAGCCGGTCCCCGGGGATTGCGAAGGCGCGCGGCAGGTATTCGTCGCGCGCGACCAGCCGGCACAATCGCGGGAAATCGACGAAACTGGTGTTGGCCGACAAGCACAGAATGGCGAGCAGGCTGCCGATCGCGACGAAATAGACGGGGCCGCGCCCGATCACCGCCTGCGCCAATTGCGACAGCACGCTCTGATAGCCGGGTTGCGTCTGGTCCATCGCAGCGATGCCGTAGACATGCGCGAGATAGGCGATGCCGGCGAGCAGAAACCCGAGGATCAGCACGATCGCGGTCAGCGTGCGGTGCGCATAGGTGACGGTCGGCTCGCGGAACGCGCTGACGCCGTTGCTGACCGCCTCGACCCCGGTCATCGCGGTGCAGCCGCTCGCGAAGGCGCGCAACAGCAGCCACAGCGTCAGCCCCTCGGTCGCGGCCGGAACCGCCGGCGGCGGCACGACCGGCTGCGGGCTGCCCGCGGCCGTCAAGGCGAGCCAAAGACCGTACAGAATTACCCCGCCAAAGCTCGCGACGAACAGATAGGTCGGCACGGCGAACAGCAGCCCGGCCTCGAGCGTACCGCGCAGATTGACGACGGTAACCAGCAGCAGCACCGCGAGGCACAATTCGAGCGTGTAGGGGTGCAGAGCCGGCACCGCGGAGGTCAGCGCGCCGATGCCGGCCGAAATCCCGACCGCGACGTTCAGCACGTAATCGATCATCAGCGCCGTTGCGGCGAGCAGCCCGGCATTGGTGCCGAGGTTTTCCTTCGCGACGGTGTAGGACCCGCCATTCGAGGGGTAGGCCTCGATCGTCTGCCAGTACGACACGTAGAGCATCGCCAGCACGATCAGGATGGCGATCATGATTGGGCCGATATGCACCAGCCCGGCCGCGCCGAGCGGCAACAGGATCGTCAGCGCCGCTTCCGGCCCATAGGCCGAAGAGCCGAGCCCGTCCAAGCCCATCGCGGGCAGCCCCTCGAAGGCGGTGATCTTGCGGTGCTCGCCTTCGCGATTGGCGAGCTTGCGGCCGATCAGGAGACTTCGAACATTCATCTTGGACCGTTGCGCAAAGCCTGGGTTCGAGAGGATCGCACGCCGGAGCCGGCGTGCGACGGCATGGAGGTTTGTTGGGTTGAGCGGCTCTTGCCTACGGCTTACTTACTTGTGCAGCGCGCGTTCGAGTTCGGCCTTGTTCATCTTGGAGCGACCGGGAATGCCGCGCTTCTTCGCTTCTTCGTAGAGAGCCGCGCGAGTCGTCTCCCCGCCATTGCCGCCGCGTGCGGATTTCTTTGTGCCGCGCCCTTCGGCGGCCTCCTTGCCGGTCTGCCCGCGCTGCTCCTTCGCCTTGGTACGGCGCAGGTTGCGCTGGTTCGTTTTGTTGTCTTCGTATTTCGACGCGCCCGCCTCGTGAAGAGCGATCGCGATCGCCTGCTTCGGGTTCTTGACCTTGCGCTTGCCGGCGGCGGTTTTCAGCTCGCCGTGTTTGAATTCGTGCATCACGCGCTCGACGGTCTTCTTCTGTGCCGGTGATTGAGCCTTCGCCATTTGCTGCCTCCAGCCACTCGATGCCTCCGGGACACCGGGAAACGCCGGTTGGTTCCGCTTGCACCCCGACAAAGTGGCAACGGGCGGCCGCCTTCGATGTTGACGGATCGGGTCTCATACCGGATCGCAGGTCTCATGACGCAAACAACCGTGTTGGAAAAGCAAAGCGGGGGCGCCGCCGCCAAGCCGGCGGCAGCCACATTGGCCGAGGCGGCGCTCGACCCCGTCGCTGCGGCGAAGCTCGCGAAATTGCGCTATGTCAGCGACGACCGGCCGGGGATCACCCGCCACCCGGCCGATAACGGCTTCGATTACCGGCTGCCGGACGGGGCGCTCGTCACCGATATCGACACGCTGAAGCGCATCCGGTCCCTCGCGATCCCGCCGGCTTGGACCGCGGTGTGGATCTGCCCCTACGTCAACGGCCACATTCAGGCGACCGGGCGCGACGCGCGCGGCCGCAAGCAGTACCGCTATCACCCGCGCTGGCGCGAGGTGCGCGACGAATCGAAATACGGCAAGATGCTGACCTTCAGCCGCGCCTTGCCGCTGATCCGGGCGCGCGTCGACGCCGACCTTCGCCGGCGCGGGCTGACGCGCGAGCGCGTGTTGGCCGCCATCGTGCGCATCATGGAGCTGACGCTGTTCCGCGTCGGCAATGTCGAATATGCCAAGGCCAACAAGCATTTCGGCCTGACTACCCTGCGCGACCGGCACGTCAAGATCGACGGCGATCACATCCACTTGAACTTTCAGGGCAAAAGCGGCGTGCGCCACGAAGGCGACATCAACGACCGCCGCCTCGCACGGATCGTCAGGGATTGCCGCGATCTCCCGGGCTACGAGCTGTTCCAGTACCTGGATGAGGAGGGCAACCGGCACACGGTCGATTCGCACGATGTCAACGAATACCTGCGCGAGATCACCGGGGAGGACATCACCGCCAAGGACTTCCGGACCTGGGCAGGCACCAACCTCGCGGCTCTGGCGTTGAGCGAGTTCGAGCAGTTCGACACCGAGGCGAAGCGTAAGCGCGCCGTCGTTCGCGCGGTCGAGGAGGTCGCGAAGCATCTCGGCAACACGCCGGCGGTCTGTCGGCGCTGCTATATCCATCCCGCGATATTCGACGGCTATATCGATGGCACGCTGGCCGCGACTCTGGCGGAGAAGACCCGCGCCTTTCTCGAAGAGCACCTCGAGGGGATGAGCGCGGAGGAGGCGGCGGTGACCGCGTTCCTGCGGCTGCGGCTCGGCGAAATCGCCGAAGAGGCGAAGGCCGAGGCGCGCGAAGCGACGGCGCATCCTGCCGCGTCAGGCGCTGCTTCTCCTGCAGCGGGCGCCTCGCGAAAAGGGCGAAAAGCAGCGGCTTCCTGAACCGGCCTCGCGTGGTACTGTTCGTATGTAGGTCGGGCCCGCTGGCGATCGGTTCGGCTGCGTGCAGTCGCGGAGGTGTGGGTTGGCGAAGATCCGGGTCGCGCTCGTCGGAGTCGGGAACTGCGCTTCCTCCCT
>Ga0213875_10001691_pt1 | contig 13880 bp, 13 predicted proteins | sample BarmaccomBMRX_R8_FD_160105 | JGI IMG/M metagenome (GOLD analysis project Ga0213875, IMG submission 160105) | Root-associated microbial communities from Barbacenia macrantha in rupestrian grasslands, the National Park of Serra do Cipo, Brazil - RX_R8 | ecosystem: Host-associated > Plants > Roots... | reverse complement strand
GTTCCCCATAACAAGCCGCAGTATATCTTCCATGCGCGCCTGAGTTGTCACTGCATCGAGTGAGGTTGTCTTTCCTTGTTGTCCCGGTTGATGCACTATGCCTCCGCGGCAAATGAATTCCGAGCGGAGAAAACGAGCGTTCACCGGATCGAGGATCGTGTCTCCATCCGTGCCATTCACGACCGAGTGGAAATGGGTTGTGAGATGGACGGGCTCACCACCCCTCTTCAGCGCAAATCGGGGCGTGTCTGTCATGCCATCCACTTCGATATGTTGCAGGACTCCATGATACTGCCCGGTTGATGACAGAATGCCACTGATTCCTTTAAACACGGCAAGATCGGCATTTTGAAAAGCGTAATTGCCCGAGACGACTGAAGCGCGAGGATCGTCCTTCTGCCAAGGCCCGAAACTTCCGTTGGTATCGATGAGGCCGGGCGGTTTGGCGTTCGTCAAAGTAGCCTTGAACGCCATCGGCTGACCGGGTCCAACAGGATGGAGCGTCAGCTTCTGAATATCAAAGCGAAGCGGCAGTTTGCCGGAGACCTTCGGATCAATTTGTAGCACCGTTCCATCGGCAACAATGGTGTCGATTAGGAAGCGAAGATGCGTGGTGTCGGTACCGGGCTCAACGCTCGCTACCGGGCGATTCTGCTCGATGCCTTCTTTGAGAGTGGCGCGGCCGCGCGGCGGGATATGAATCTCGAGACCTTCCAGTCGAAGAAAGCTCACGTGATTATTGCGGTCGATCAAAGTGCTGAAATCCGTTTCAGCGGTGAACCGGCCGATGTAGATCAGTGGATTGGGATCGGTCCATCCTTTGTGGTGGATCGAGAGACCTTGCCCGATTGCCTTTGGACGTGGATACAGAGAGACATCGATGGACTTAAGATCGACATCGGCATTGAATCGCTCCTGCACCGCCTGAATCACGCGTTCCCGCGCCCGGCCGTTGAAACCTTTGATGTAGAAATAAGAAGCAATCCCGCCCGCTATCAACAAGAGGCAAAGAATTAACGAGCAATAGAGGAGTACTTTCCGCACCCGACTGTAGTATAAAGGTCGGAAAAAGAGCACGGGAGTCTGGCCTGGAACGTGCTTGGTGCAGTAGGAGAAGCAGCATGTACTCGCGTATTCGGTTGAGAGCGGCGCTTATGGCGCTATTCGCCTGCGCGTTGCCACTGTCGATTCAGATAACCATATTTGCGCAGAATACATATCCGCCATCGACGCCGTTTCTGCGCATCGAGACGGGCACACACACTGCCAAGGTGAAAAGCATCGAAGTCGATGCCGCCGAGCGATTCCTGGTAACTGCGTCCGAGGACAAAACGGCGCGGGTTTGGGACTTGACGACTGGGAAGCTGCTCCAAACACTTCGCCCACCTCAGGGCGATGGGTTTGAGGGTGTGTTATATGCAGTGGCGATTTCGCCCGACGGAGGAACGGTGGCTGTCGGCGGCTATACCGGTCCTCCCGGTGGACCCTTCGCAGTTTATTTCTTTGATCGTTCAACCGGCACTCTCATTCGCGAGCTGGGCGGATTTCCTGAGGTCATAGACAATCTCTCTTATTCCAAGAACGGATTCTATCTCGCCGTGGCGTTGGGAAGAGGCGGAATTCGCGTGTATCGCACGAGTGATTACAAAGAGATCGCACGTGACGCCAGTTACGAGAGCAACTCCTATTGGGCTGAATTTGATTCAGCCGGGCGCCTTGTAACGAGCAGCGCCGATGGGTATCTTCGGCTCTACGACTCGAAGTTTCAACTGCTCACAAAAAAGCAGGCACCCGGGGGCAAACAGCCCTTTTTCGTGCGGTTCTCGCCGGACGGCGGCAAGGTCGCTGTCAGTTTCTTTGACTCTTCGGCCGTGAATGTTCTTTCGGGCGCGGATCTCTCGTTCCTCTACTCGCCGGATACCAGGCAAGCCGCGGATGGTGAGGTCGGCCCGGTGGCCTGGTCAGTCGATGGGAAAATCCTGTACGCTGGCGGTAGATTCGGTTTATCCCGGCAATGCCCGATCATGTCCTGGGGAAACGGTGGACGAGGAAGCTTCACCGTTTGGCCTGAAGCGGGCACAACGCTTTTGGGTCTGCTTGCCCTCACACGTGCTCGGGCTGCATTGGGCACAGGCGACGGGGTTGTTGGAGTGATCGATGCGAACGGTCGCCCAGTTTGGGAGCATATGCCAGCTATTCTTGGATATCCGGGAAGCCAAGACTTCCGCGTTTCTGATGACGGCAGCGTAGTCCAATTCGATGGATATACGTTCAAATCGGAGGGAGGTTGGAGCCACAGCATTGTTCAATACTCCGTGGCGGATCGGCAGCTTTCGTTGAATCCGGACGCGAACCCATCTTTAAAGTCTCCACGCAGAGATGGCCTCAATGTCACCGATTGGAAGGACTCTCACGAGCCGAAGTTGAATGGCAGCGCTCTGGCCGTAAGGCAGTATGACCTATCGCGGAGCTTGGCGATCTCGACCACTGACGACAAGTTTTTGCTCGGGACGGAATGGCACCTGCGGCTCTTTGATCGGCAGGGCAGACGGTTATGGGAAGTGGAGGCCCCGGGTGCTGCCTTCGCGGTAAATCTAACAGCGAATTCCCGGTACGCTATCGCTGGCTTCGGGGATGGTACCGTGCGCTGGTATCGAGTTGATAACGGGCAGGAGGTCATGGGATTGTTCGTGCATCCCGACGGCCAGCGCTGGATTGCCTGGACTCCGGAAGGGTTCTTCGATGCTTCCCCTGGCGGTGACGCACTAGTCGGTTATCACCTCAACCGCGGCCCCGATCACGAGGGCGAGTTCGTTAAGGCTGAGCAAGTGGTCAAGCTCTTTTATCGGCCCGATTTGATTTCTCAAGTTCTCAAGCCGGGCGGCGTTAAGATCTTGACAGCCGAACGCAGCCGCATCGGAGACATCTCAACCGTACTCTCGGCAGGATTGCCTCCCGATCTAGATCTGCTCTCTCCGGCTCAGACTGACTCGGAGGGCTCGTACGTTCTCCAATTTCGAGTGAACAAACGTAACGGTGGAATGGGCCGGGTTGTTTACCGGATCGATGGAGTCGAGATAGAAGGTCGGCCCGTCGACATTCCCACACCGGGAGTCGATACACTCAGCAGAAAATTTGATCTGCCTCTCGGTCAACATCGGATCTCGGTTACGGCCTATAACGGCTCGAACCGGGTGGAATCGCGTTCGATTACGGCCCTTGTGAATGTTAAAGGAGCGCAACAGGCTCCCGCTCTTTTTGTGGTCGCGGTCGGTATATCGAAGTATCGCGATTATGCATTGAATCAGGGCGTGAAGTTTGCCGCGCAAGACGCTCAGCTTGTGGCGAGCCGGCTGAAACAGCAGGGTGGTGGTCTTTTTCGAGAAGTGGTCCCATATCCAGTCACGGATGAAAACGCGACACGCGCAAACATCGAGAAGACGATCGCGGACGTTTCGAGCCGTATCCAACCCAATGACGAGTTTGTGCTGTATCTGGCAGGTCACGGCACGGCCGTTGAGGGGGAATATTACTTTGTACCGTGGGAAATTCGTTACACGAGCGAAGATGCACTGCGTAAACAGAGTCTCGGGGAGGAGGAGATTCAGAAGCTTCTTAAGACCATACAGGCCAAGAAGACGCTATTGGTGCTGGACACCTGCAGCGCCGGAACTGCCCTCTCCGGACGCGCGTTAGGCGAGAAGGCCTCCATCGATAGGTTGTCCAAGATCACGGGTCGAGCGATACTCGCCGCGTCTTCGAGCGAGCAGATGGCGCTGGAAGGTTATCAGAACCACGGCGTGTTCACGGCTGCCCTATTAGAAGGGCTGTCGAAAGCGGCGGATGAAAGGGGATTGATCGAGGTCAGCCGACTTGCCGACTACGTGGAAGACCGAGTCCCGGAAATCACGAAGCAGCGCTGGGGCTACGAGCAGTTTCCAATGAGTGAACTCGCCGGCCAAACGTTTCCTATCGCCCGGAAACAATAGCTTTGACTGAACCAAAGTCAAATGCGGCGGTCCCGACTCCGCTGCGCGTTTTCATTTCCTATTCGCATAAAGACGACGAGCTGCACGAGAAATTGGTTATCGCGCTCAGTCAACTTCAGCGCGACGGCCTCGTTGAACGCTGGGATGACCGGGAGATGACTGCCGGGACAGAATGGGCCGGGAATATTGATCAGCGGCTGAATGAAGCCGAGATCGTGTTGTTACTCGTCAGCCCCGATTTTGTGGCCTCCGGCTACTGTTATGACGTTGAGATGTCACGTGCGCTCGAGCGCCATAAAAATGGCGAGGCGCGGGTTATTCCGATCATCTTACGACCCTCGGATTGGAAGACCGCGCCGTTTGCCAGGCTGAAGGCTTTGCCGAAAGACGGAAAGCCCGCTACCGAGTGGCCATCGCTAGACCGAGCGTTTGTCAACGTAGCCGACGGCTTGCGCTCTGTGGCCGAGGAGCTGCTGACGCCAGCCGGCCCGAGCGAGCAATCTGTCCGAACATTGGTGCGGGCCAGTGCGGCTCGAAGACCCAAACAATTCGCGCTGATTGCGGTAGCGGCAGCGATTGTACTACTTGCTGTGGGTCTTTGGTTTGTCTCCCGGAATCATCAGCGAGCCGAGCAGATCGGGAATTACACCAGCCAAGGCGATGATCTTTTGAACGTAGGACGTTATGCGCAGGCCCGCGAGCCTTACCGGCAGGCGCTTCGTCTTGATCCTGCGAACGCCCGGGCGAAATTGGGCATTGAGATTACTGAACTGGCCGCAAGCAAATCCGATGCCGTCAGCTTCGAGCAGCCGTTGACGCAGATGCTGGCTCAATCGCCTAACAATTCATATCTCCGCGTGCTAAACGGTGACAACTTGGCGGCGCAGCGGCGTTGGAATGACGCTAGGCATGAGTATGAGCAAGCGAAAAAGCTGAATCCGAAACTTGCGGAAGCGTATTTCCGGTTGGGAGTGATCGACGACAAGCAGGGCGATATCAGAGACTCTATAAAGATGTATGAGAAGGCGGTTGATCTCTCCCACCATTCGCCACAATACGTGGACAACTTGGCATACGAATATTTCAAACACGGCGATTACGATCAAGCCGTCGCTGAATATGGGCAGATTCTTTATCATTTCCCTCTTGCGGCGCTTGAAAGCGCGACCATTCGCCGTTTGCAAGGTGACCTCGAACAGGCGCGCGAAGAAGAGCTCACCGCCATCGGTTGGCTCACGGACAGCTCAGTTCGAAGCCTTCCGGAGAATCAATTGCCCTGGTACTTTCCGGGCCTAAGCCAATACGTGACAATCAACACTCCGAACGACAAACTTTGTTACGCGCAATTCGAGCTTTCCGCAACTCTTTACTTAAAAGGTGACGCGAATGGAGCGAACGATCACGCACAACAAGCGCTCCAGGCGTGTGGGTCGCGTTCCACTGATTTGAAGACGGCCGTACGTTGGGAGATAGAACGCGTGGCGGACGAAAGGGATGAACTAAAAACGCATGCCCAGGCGTATTGCCAGAAATTCTTGAGCGAATAACTTACTTCAGCGGCGAGGCGTGCTTGGGTTCGTAGAGGTAAAGCTCGCCGCCATCGGGCATCTTCATGGCCGTAAGCAGGCCGAAGCCGGCATCTTTAATAGGCTGCGTGAACTCGACGCCTTTGCTCTTCAGTTCTTCAACGGTGGCTTCGATGTTGTCGCACATGAGGTAAAGCAGATGCCGGCCGTGTTCTAAGACCGAGTTCGTGGGATGAATTCCTAACTCCGCTGGGGGCAGCGCAAAGATCAGCCAGCCATTCCCGGCATCGACGGAGTGAAGACTGAGCACGTCGCGGAAGAAAGCGCGGACCGCGTCTGCCTGTTTCGTATAGATGACTGCATGCACCGCGTTAATCATTGTTTCTCCTGGATGGCGATTCGCGCCGCTTACGATTGTACAAGGCGTTACTCCGGTACAATTGAGATCGGACTTTTGCGCAATTCCGAATGGAAGATTTGGCCCCACAAGCCGCGGCGGATCCGGAAATTCCGAATAAGTTGTATTTTCGGATCGGTGAAGTGGCGAAATTGGCAGGCATTAAGCCCTATGTGCTGCGATTCTGGGAATCTGAATTTGCCGGGCTCGGGCCGAGGAAATCCGGCACAGGGCATCGCCTCTACCGCCGCAAAGACGTGGAGCTGGTGCTCGAGATCAAGCGCCTTTTGTACGAGAGGCGGTTTACCATCGAAGGCGCGCGCAAGGTTCTGGAATCCAAACCGAAACGAGAGCCCGCTGCCAAGCCCGCGGCGCCACGCAGGCAAGCCGATTTGTTTTCGCCTACATCCGCCTTTTACCAGGAATTGCGGCGAGAGCTGACCGAAATTCTGGATATTTTGAACCGCCCGAAGGCTAACAGCTAAGGTTGCTCTTCTCGCCTCTCGAGGAACAGCAGTTGCTCAATCAGGCGCTCCGCGGCTTGCTGGCTCGCGGCTTTCTTGGAGCTGCCGGCGGCGCGGCTGACTAACTGATTGCCGATCCGTGCTTCGACCGTAAACACCTTCGCGTGCTCCGGGCCGCTGGTCTCGACTGTAGAGTATCGAGGCACCGGCAAACCAAGCGCTTGCGCGCGTTCCTGCAGAACGCTTTTGTGATTCAGCAGTCCCAGTGATTCAACATCGTCCGGTTTTTGCAGAACGCTCAACAGATGCTGCTCGATAAAGTTTCGAGCGATGTCCAGGCCGCCATCGATGTACATGGCAGCAATGAGCGCCTCGAGCGCATTGGCGAGCAGCGTTTTTCGCCCGCGCCCGCCATTCTGTTCTTCGCCTCTGCCGAGCAGTAAGAAATCGCCTAACCCCAACTCGAGAGCGCAGCGATGTAAGTGAGTTGCGCTCACCAGGTGAGCTTTCCACTGGGACAATTGGCCTTCGTGAGCGGTCGGGTGTCTGAGAACAAGAGCTTCGCTGACCGAGAAGCCCAGAATGGAATCTCCGAGAAACTCTAACTGTTCATTGTCGGCATTTCGTGGAAGAACCGATGATTTTTCCGATAACCAGGAGCGATGCGTCAGAGCACGAACCAGCAACTCCTGATTGCGGAACCGGTACCCCAGTTTTTGTTCCAACGCTTCGACTGGGGGATGCATGTTCAAACTTGCAGACGGAACTGTTGCCCGTCCGCTGTTGAATGTTAGCTGTGAAGGTTACTTGGACGCAGCTGCTTTTAACTTAGTGGCGTTATCTTTCTGCGCTTGCGCAAATTGCTTTACTTGGGACGGAGCGTCGCTCATGGCCAAAACTTTGTCGGCGGTAGCGATTGCGTCGTCATACTGCTTGTTTTCGACGTAGGCGCGTGAAAGGAAAGCCAGCGTGGTGGAATTGGGATGAGCCGCGTCATTGAGCGCTGTTTTGTACTGCTCAATGGCTTCGGGATACTTCTTGCGTAATTCGTCGGCTTGCCCGATCGCGGCTTCCGCGAGGCCGGCCTGATCCTTCTTGAAAGCGGCGTAATCGGCAGCGGTGCCATTAAACCCGACGGGAGGCGTATCGGAGGCGGTCTTGAGGAGATCCAATCCCTGATGAGCGTAGTCATCTACTTTCTTTAAGCTTTGGTCTTTATCGAGGTCGTTTTCGCGCGTGTGTTGCGCTATATCCGCCGCGAGCAGAATGCGGGCCGAGAAGTCTTTCGGGTCATTCTGGATGATTCGCTCGCCCCAAACCACGGTTTGCGGATAATCGCCTTTCCGCTGAGCCGCGTCCATAGCCATGCTGAGCAACATGGGCTTGTAATCGGTGTCGGCGAAGTTTTCGAGCACGTTGTTAATGGCAGCGATCTCAGCATCGTAATTGCTTGCCTGGGCCGCCGCCTGAACTTGCTTCAACGCATCGACTTCTTTCTGAGACTTTGGATGAGGGCCCTGCGGAGCTGCTTGCTGAGCTGCTTGTTGATAGGCCGCCAGAGGCATGGCTGTGAGGACGAAAGCGGCGATGTGCGCCATGAATGGAACTCTCATTGATTTTGTTCTCCTGTATTGCTTTGCAGCGCCTTCTCCGCGGCTTCGCGCGCCTTTGCCGAAGCGCCGTTGGTGGCGAGCGTGAGTTTAAACTGCGCAGTCGCTTTGTCCGAATCTCCTGCTTTTAGCGCGAGTTGGCCGAGATAGTAGTGCGACCAGGCGGTAATGGCGGAATTGGGCGTAGCGTCAATCGTACGTTGAAAGAGATCCAACGCCTCGTCCCAATGTTTCTCTTCAAGATCGATGAGGGCTAGGCCGTACCAGGCGCGCCCTTGCCGGGCCTTGTCATTGGTCTGCTCGAAGACCTTTTTGAAGGTCTTGCGGGCCTCGTCGAGATTGTGCTGTTCGTACAAACCTTCGGCCGTTATTAAGGATTGATCCGCGGGCTCGAGCTGCATTTTGGCGGGCGGGGCAATGACGCGTGGCGCGATGGTTTGCACAAAGTCTATCTTTTTGAGGCGTTTCTGTTCCTTGGACACGTCGACCGCCGAGACCAGGTCCGGATAGTAGAGCCGGAACGCATCTTGCTGTTTTTCATAAGTAGGGAGCAGGTCAGCGAAGGCGGCCGTTAGAATGAATCCTTCGCGCATGGCTTCATTCACGAAGGCCTGCCGCTTTTCCGAACCGCCGTGCATCAGACGGCTGTCAATCGCTTTGATCAGACACTTGGTTACGAGCAGGGAGAAGTCATCTTTATATGCCAGGTCGAGCGCCGGAGCCTCTTGAGCGAACTTCTGAAGGGGCTTTTTATCTTTGATAACCTCACTGTATTTGAAGGTGAGCGGGTCGAGCAGATAGGCGAGATAGGCGTCTCGAATTTCGTCCACCACGGGGGTGCTGGTAGGCGTGATGACGACAAAGCAATCGTCGCGATAGTTGCGCACCTGAACCTGATCAGGGGCGGCCAGGAGATCGAGATAGATCTGGAAACGGCGGCCCAGGTAGCCCGATGGATTGCGCAGGTATCCGTTGGCTTCGAACAACGTGCCGATCACGGCTTCCTGGTACTCCGACATGGCGGCAGCATAGGCGGCTTGGGAGCGGTTCCAAAGGCTCTCCAGATCCGCTTCTTTGTAAAAGCGGGCCAGCAGGTCGCTGAATCCTTTGAGAGCCTCCACGTCGGGAGGTAACGGACCAGCAGGCAGATCGAATTTAGGCGCGTCCCCGGCTACGAGCGCAAAGGAGATGTACTGGCTCAGGTCTGCAGTATCTGAAGCTTTCTTGTGCTCTTTATAGAACGCCTGGAACTCTGGCAAACAAGCGATGTTTCGTTTTGCCAAAGCTTCCCGGACCTGGGTGCGGACTCGGTATCGCTCATTGAGCGGCGAATCCATTCCGGCGTCGTATCCTGCTGCGTTGATCGCGGCCAGCGTGGAGAAAAGGGTAACGCTGACGCTAAACTCGTTTTCGCCGGAGCTTTGTGGCGCCCCTTGGTTGGCGGCAAGGCTGGGCGCGCAGACAGGACCGGCAAAGTAGAAGAGCAGGGAAGCAAGGAAAAAGGCGAGGCGACGGATCAAGACGACCTTGGGTGCACGGGTAGAGTTGGATCTGCCCATCAGTGTAGCTTAACGGCTGAGTTTCGCGTCCGTCGCTTCCGATACCGCAGCCATAGGCAAATAAAGGGAGCGATGAAGAGCAATGCCACTGGACTGCCCCAAAATAGAGCTTTCCAAAAGCCGAGAGGCGCCAGATCACGGATTCCGAGTGCAACGACCGGCGCCCACGCAACCAACAGAATGACAGCGATGATGGTTCGAGTTTTGGACCAGCGCCGTTTCGGAAGCACCAGGACCATCGCGATGGTCAGCCCAATCACTAAGAACTCGGTCATCGAAGCTGTCCCGCGAATTTTGGATGAGTCTTCTTTACGCTACGATACAAACGGCGGCGGAACAGGCCAGTGAAAACAGTCGAGCGTCTCTTTACTACGATTAGCGGAACCCCGGTTGACCCTTTGTATGGGCCGGATCAGCTCGAAGATTTCGATCCGGCCCGCGATCTCGGTGATCCAGGACAGTTTCCCTACACGCGCGGGATTCACCGCGACATGTACCGCGGCAAACTTTGGACCATGCGCCAATTTTCCGGTTTCGCCACACCGGAAGAGACCAACCGGCGCTACCGCTATTTGCTCGAACAGGGGCAAAACGGGCTTTCCGTGGCTTTCGATTTACCGACGCTCATGGGTTATGACGCCGATCACATGATGAGCGAAGGAGAAGTCGGTAAATGCGGAGTTTCCATCTCCTCACTCGAAGACATGGAGATTTTGTTCCGTGGGATTCCGCTGGGCGATGTGACCGTTTCCATGACCATCAACTCGCCCGCCGCCGTGCTATGGGCGATGTATCTGGCGGTGGCGGAGCAACAGGGCGTGGATTGGCAACGCATATCGGGCACGCTTCAGAACGACATTCTGAAGGAGTACATCGCTCAGAAAGAATACATCTTCCCGCCCCGTCCTTCGATGCGGCTGGTGACCGACACCATCGAGTTCGCCGCGCAGCATGTGCCACGCTTCAATCCGATATCGATCAGCGGATATCATATCCGGGAAGCCGGATCGACAGCCGCTCAAGAACTGGCATTCACGTTGCGGGATGGCATTGAATATGTCGATTGGGCGCTGGATCGCGGTTTACAGATTGACGAATTCGGGCCGCGTCTGAGCTTTTTCTTTAACGCCCACAACGACTTTTTCGAGGAGATTGCGAAATACCGTGCCGCTCGCAAAATTTGGGCTTACGTGATGCGCGATCGTTATGGCGCTCGCAATGAACGTAGCCTGAAGCTTCGGTTTCATGCTCAGACGGCGGGGTGTTCGCTGACCTGGCAGCAGCCGTATAACAACGTGGTGCGCACGGCGCTACAGGGCATGGCGGCGGTGCTCGGCGGCGCTCAGTCTCTGCATACGAATTCGCTGGATGAAGCGTACGCCCTGCCTAGCGAACAAGCCGTGACAATTGCGCTACGTACGCAGCAGATTCTGGCCTATGAAACGGGCGTTGCGAACACGCCGGACCCGCTGGGTGGCTCGTATTTTCTCGAAAAGATGACGCTTGAAATGGAGTCCGCCGGAAATGAATACATTGAGCGCATCGACAAGTTCGGGGGCATGATTCCGGCTATCGAACTAGGATTTCCGCAGAGCGAAATCGCGGCTGCGAGTTATCGGTATCAGCGCGAGATCGAACAAGGCGAGCGGGTCATCGTTGGCGCGAACCGGTTTCAATCGGAAGATCAGCCGATCGAACTGCTGCAGATCGACCATACGGCGCAATATCGACAAGAAGAAAAGCTGGCTGGTCTTCGCGCCCGCCGGAATAGAAACGACGTGACAAAGACGCTTGATGCGCTGAGCCGGGCGGCCGAGGGCAGGGAAAACTTAATGCCGCGAATTCTGGATGCTGTTCGCGCCTATGCGACCTTAGGCGAGATCTGCGATAGTTTGCGAGACGTCTTCGGCACTTACACGGAAAACACGCATCTTTAGAAACCGGAGCCATACTATTAGGCAAGGAGGCAGGGAAGCAATGGACAATACTTCGAGATCGGGCCTTATCGGCGCGGCGTTAATTGGGCTCGGCTGCGGATTGACAATGGTGGGCATCGCGCTGGTGATACCCGTCTGCACGAACTGGTCGCTGGGTCTGATGGAAGAAGCGGTGCGTCGCGGTAAAGAAGGCATCAGCTCGGGTGTGGAGACGGCGGCTTCTGTTGCCGGGCACGTCAAGGGGATGGCGCAGAGAAAGTTCGACGAAGCGTCGAAAACGGCGAGACACAGGACGGCCAAAGCGGCTGCGGCGGTTGAAAACGCAGCTCGGCAGGTTCGCGAGAACGCTTCTTAGAGGCTGTGGCAAGAAGCGTGTGGCAGAGAGAACGTTGCTGGCCTCCGGTCGCTGCGCTCGCGGCTCTGAGTGAGCGCATTTCGGGATTGGAGCGACGCGTTTAACAACTATTCGTCGCGGGCGTGTACTTGCGCCGGAGGGTGCGTCGCCTCCACTGCTTTGAAGTGCTGCTTGATGTGATAGGTGTGCCGGGCGCCTTTCGGCACAACCCAGGAGTCGCCCGCTTCCAGACGGATGGTTTGCCCCTCGATTTCGAGATCGGCGGATCCTTCCAGGACATAGCCAACCACCTCGTAATCCCGCGCATCGTTCTCGAGCTTTGGATGTCCAGGCTCCTCGTCCCAGAGCCGCATCGATATCGATTTGCCGGAAGCTAAATATTTTTGACCGAACTTCCCTCGTGGAGAATGTTTGGAATCGACCTTGGTTATTGTGGAATCGCCCATATTCCATGGATGCAAATCACCCTTGGGCGATGTCACAATGTGAGCGATGGCAACCAATCGCCTGGAGATCCTGAAGCAGATGGTCAGCCAGGATCCGAACAATTCGTTTGCGCGCTATGGCCTGGCGATGGAATACGTAAACAGCGGAGATTTCGCGGAGGCGGTTGAGGAATTTCGGGTGCTGTTCGAACGGGATGAAAACTATGCCGCTGGTTATTTTCATGCGGGGCAGGCGCTGGAAAAACTAGGGCGAGTCGACGAAGCGCGCGGGGTGTACCAGAAGGGAATTGAAGTGACCACGCGGAAAGGCGATTCGCACACGCGCGCGGAAATTGAAGCGGCGCTGGATCTGTTGCCAACCTGACGAATGGTCCACCAGAGTTATGTGCTCTTGATACAATCGCACGCGTGAAACTCTGTAAGAGGTCGCTTCTCATTCTGATGCTCGGATCTAGCTGGTCTTCTTTTCTACTGTCACAAGATGCCGGCAGTGTGGAAAGGCTGTCGCCCGATCTCGACCGGCTGGTAGCTGCGGATGCGAAGATTGAGCGCGTTGCGACTGGCGAAGGATTCAAATGGACCGAAGGTCCGGTTTGGATCCATGCCGGTTATCTGCTTTTCGCGGAGATTCCGAGTAATAGCATCCGGAAGTGGACGCCTGGGCAGGATGTCAGTATTTTCATGCAGCCGAGTGGGTACAAGGGATCGGTTCCGTATGGCGGCCCGGAGCCAGGTTCGAATGGCATGACGCTCGATGCGCAGGGCCGGTTGACTGTGGCTGGACATGCACGGCGGAATGTTTGGAGGTTGGAAACGATGGAGCCGCAAGCGCAGATCACAGTGCTTGCGGATAGCTACGAGGGCAAACGACTGAACAGCCCGAATGATCTGGTGTATAAATCCGACGGCTCCCTCTATTTCACGGACCCGCCTTACGGGTTAGCTACGCAGGGCGACAAAGATCCGGAGAAGCAGTTGCAAGTGAACGGCGTGTATCGTGTTCCCGGCGCTAGTCAACAGAAGCCCGGGGCGCGGCCGGACTCGGCGAAGTTGCAGCTGTTGATCACGGATCTGCCGAGACCCAACGGCATCGTCTTTTCGCCGGATGAAAAATATCTGTACGTGAATAACACTGGGCCCAAGAAGATCTGGATGCGTTACGGTGTGAAGCCCGACGGATCGCTCGCAAGCGGAACGCTACTCTTTGACGCTACATCGGACACCGCGCCAGGAGCGCCGGACGGAATGAAAGTCGACCAGCAAGGGAATCTTTACAGCGCGGGCCCGGGAGGTGTCTACATCTTCTCACCCGAAGGCAAGCATTTGGGAACTGTCCATTTGCCGGAGAAGGTTGGGAATCTCGCGTGGGGCGATCAGGAGGCCAAGGCGCTGTACATCACCGCCAGCACCAGCGTTTATCGGATAAAGACGATTGTTGCCGGAGTGAGGCCGTAACAATGTGCCCGCTTACTCTGTTTTTTTCCGCAGGATGCTGCGGACCCTTCTTGATGCTGGTTGATTCGCGTCTCTGCGGGCGACCACACTGGCCGGGGCGGCGCGGGTGATTGGCGTCTCCGTTTCGGGCGCGGTGTCGATC
>Ga0213875_10001690_pt1 | contig 13885 bp, 9 predicted proteins | sample BarmaccomBMRX_R8_FD_160105 | JGI IMG/M metagenome (GOLD analysis project Ga0213875, IMG submission 160105) | Root-associated microbial communities from Barbacenia macrantha in rupestrian grasslands, the National Park of Serra do Cipo, Brazil - RX_R8 | ecosystem: Host-associated > Plants > Roots... | reverse complement strand
CACTCACAGCCGCAATGGTAGCACTGGCCGTGGAGATACCGACCTGTCCAACGGCGTTAGCCGCAAACCGTCTATCACGATGCCTGTCCTGCCGCTTCCGCCTGAACTCTGTCCAACCTGTCGTGCTCAGGTGCTGGACTGGCTACGACAGTATGAGCGTGCCGTCGAAACGCTGGCCCAGCACAAACGCAGCCGCAACGTCCATCTGTTACGCGCCTTAGCTAAACACGTCGCCCAACACTTACGGCGACTCCGTAAAGCCTTAGCGAAACGGCCACATCCTGGTATCGAATTAGCCAAGCAGCTCTTTGAGGCGACCGAGGTCAGCGGATCACCCTCCCCGGACCTACACGGGAGTGCTGGTGATGTGGAGGTGGAATGGTGATCCGACTCAGTGCCACCCGCATCAAGGCGTATCTGACCTGCCCCCGCAAATACCGCTATGCTTATCTGGATAACATCCCCGCCGTGCCCACCGGAGCCGTAGTCTTTGGCCGTGTCATGCACCAGACGCTCTACCGGCTGCATGTCGCTGCCGAACAGCAGACCGCTAACCTCAATGTCGAAGCTGGCTTTCGTGAGTTCGACGCGCTGTGGCGGGCCGCCCTGGAAGCCGAGCAGCCGCTCTTCACCGAGGGCAGTGCCGGTGCTCAGACCTACTGGGACTTGGCCGATGACATGCTGCGTGGCTATATCGCCTTACAGCAGGAAACAGCGGCTCCCTTGGCCGTTGAGTTCCCTTTTGAACTGCGCTGGGAAGACTGTGCGCTGTCGGGCATCATTGACCGCATTGATATGCAGGAGAATAGCTTGGTGGTTATGGACTACAAGACAGGACAGCGTAAGCCCGCTCCCCAAGCCTTGCGTGATGACTTGCAACTTACGCTCTATGCGTATGCAGCCGAACAGGTCTTTAAGCGTCCCGTAGAGCGGATTGTCCATTACCATCTGCGCGATCATAGTCAGCTTGTGACGACCCGCACCCCGCAAGACGTGCAGCGGTTGACGCAAGGGATTCTCCGGCACAGTGTCTTGCCCCGCCTCAATGCCAGTGAGAGCGATCCCAGTGGCAGTCAGCAGGGTTTTGAACCACGCTTTGGCTATTGGTGCCGGTTCTGTGATTACCGGGAGCTATGCTTGGCCGATACCCCTCAGCACAGGGTGCTGACCACCCCAACCAGACTCACTGCTATGCAGCACCGGGAACTACCCACGGTGGAGGGAGGAACCCAACTAAGCCAGGTTCCGACAGATGGCGCAGCAAAGGTCAGCACTGAGCCTGAAGGGATACCACAGCCAGCCACACCGGCACAGTGTCGGGCCATTGAGGTTCTGGTCGCCCGTTCCCCATTGAGCCAGGAGCCGTTAGGACAGTTACTGCAAGCTCGCTTTGGTCGGGATGCAGTTACCGCCTTACATTATGGACAAGCCTCCCAACTCTTGCTTGAGCTACAGCGCCAGGAGCGTTTGAAAGCTCAGGCTATGAAACAAAAATAGGTGCTTCATGTTGTCATGAAGCACCTCATTATTTTTGCCCGCGGCGCATTCATTACGAGTGCCCGCGGTTTTTGTATGGTGACACTTTCTATGACTCCTGCCTTATCTGCTGCGCCGCTTCTCTGTGGAGGTGGCTGATGCATCTGATACTGTTTTCAATCGCTCCCGTGCCATCGCCACATAGCGAGCATTGAGATCAATACCAATAAAATTACGATCTTCTATGATAGCGACAACACCAGTAGTGCCTGACCCCATAAAGGGATCTAATACCGTGCAGGGTACTGGCTCATGATCTGGGCAGGCACAGTCTGAGGCCCAGCCTACGGTTTGCGCCGCCTGCGTAGATTCATCTCCCTGAGCCCGAACCGCTTGCCGCAATAGGGAGACGCGGTAGCCATTGCCGCCAGGGGGATAGAGACTGGTCGTTGTGCCGGTGTGGGGAATGTTTGGTTTGTTGATCAGGCGTCGCCAGGGGGTGCCACAGTGGGGGCAGCAACCCCGCTCACTGGTCCCAGCGCGGATGCAGCGACGTGGTAGTTCTCGCGGAAATGTCGCAAAGTGTGCCAGCCGGATCGGTTGGGTATTGATGTGCCAGACAGAGCGGGCATTGCGGGTCTGCTGGTTGTTCTGTGCCAGTGATTTGAGAATGTCGGCGGGACGACGATTGCGCGCTTTCTGGCCCGGTAATCCGGCTGCATACGCTTCTTGTTTATAGCCGCCGCCTTGTGTGGACAGAGTGGCTTGGGCATATCGTTGTTTAGAGACTTCAGCAATCGGTTCAGCGATGGCGATGTGGTCGTAGTAATAGTGTTTGGATTTGGTGAGTAAGAAGAGATATTCATGAGATCGAGTCGGACGATCCCGCACACTTTCGGGCATGGGATTGCCTTTGGCCCAGATGATGTCGGTTCTGAGATACCAGCCATCCGCTTGTAAGGCCAAGGCTACCCGCCACGGGATGGCCACCAAATCTTTCTTTTTGAGACCGGGCAGCGTGCGCCAACGAGCCACTGTGCGCGCTCCCTGAGGTAAAGGACGCCGTCGGTTATCTTGTCCCGGATGAGGCGGCACGGAGTTACTGCCGCCACCTTGCGCATAGGAGTCGCCTAAGTTGAGCCAGACGGTGCCGTCGTCGCGCAACACCCGCCAGAGTTCACGAAAGACTAAGCGCAGCATACAGACATAGCAATGGCCGCACGGCGATTGCTGGCGTGCCCACGACAGACAATCTGGTATCTGCTCCAGGCCGATTTGCTGGTCTACTCGCTCTGCTCCGCAGCGAAGACACAAGGTGTGATGCGGAGTGTTTATCTGGCTGGCGGCGTCATGGCTGTTCTTGACTACTGCGCGATGAGTCGGCCTACCTATGGTATGCCTACAGGAAGCACGACCGCCTTTCCAGCAGGCGGTGCCATAGTCACGCAGATTCCAGTAGGGGGGACTCGTCACAACGCAATGGACACTCTGGTCCGCCAGCAGCAGGTGACGACAATCCCCATGCATCAGATTATAGGTAGGGTCGCTGGGTTGAAATGGAGTTGGAGTAGGGCGGCTTATGGATAGGTTATAACCGTCCTATCGTAGATTCATCCTGCACATGTCGCTAACTCGGTTGCAGCCGCGCTTAAACTCGGCACTCATGCCTGTAGCCTATTAACTTGCTACTTGCCGTTAAGTTGCACTGGCTCAAATCTTTCGTGCTTGACTCAGGAACTGGCGGAGCGATACCCATAATTTCAGTTGCTTTACCGCAATATTCTAATGCAATTGCCCTGTGCGCGATACTATGGCCGTAGCTTATAGGCATAAGCCTTATGCCTTTCATAGCATAAGGCTTATGCGCCCCAAGAGGAGTTAGTAGAAGTTAAAGAGGGCCTGACCTGAGCAGCTTACGGTGAAACCAGCTTGTACTTGTGCCACTTCACCTGACTATGACACGTCACTCAACCATAGTTCTCCAGTGTATCGCGATGTAGCTATTTGATTAGCGAATCCCGCTACTCATTCATCTCACATCAATAGAGCTTTCACTAAACATTTATATAACGACGTAAACTATATTGAAGAGTGAGATCGCTTATTTTGAGATAAGCTAATAGATCCTTTAGAGGAAGTAGAATGAGTCGGCACTTTAAACTTATATAAGCCATCTTGGACATCCCACCAAACGAAACGCCCACTGTCTAGTTGAGTGCCTGACATGACCATAACATCCCATGTGCGTCTTCGAGCCACCACCTGACAAACGGCAAACGCCTCGTCATACCATTGTCGCAAAAGAGATAGACGGATATGGGGCTCCCAATGGCACCATAGGCCAACATAACCTTTTTCTTGCAACCAATTCTTGGCAAAGCGAACAGTGTTACCGGAGGGCGACACCCCGATAGCTGGTATGGCAGACTCTCCCAAATAGCGCAGTCTCCATCGTCGCCTCATGTGTTCCTGTTCAAAATGGAGAGACACAGTGAAGTCGCTACGCCACAACCGTTGGTAGTGGTTCCAGTTTGCGTTTTTAACATCAATAATAATCTGCGGTAGTATGCCGCCCCGGTTTAGGTCAGCAGCATCATAACCTGGCCCCACGATTTCAATGATTAGTCCTTGCTGCTTGAGCATCATTAAGTTGATGCTCATTTCATTAGTAAAGCGATTAGTTGGCTCCATCAATAATACGGCTCGCCCTCCATTAGAAAGTTTCACCGCTAAGTCAATGGCGGCTGGAATATCCAGAGAATTTCCGCCGCGGAAGTAATTTCCATCTTCAAGTCCTCCATCAGAACGGATAAGGAGTTGATCCGTATGTAGGGCATTCACAAACGAGTCAGCAACAGCAACGATTACACCCCGATCAGTTTTAGGAGCCACAAACATCGTGTCGAGTACTGGTAGCCCCACAAGCTTTAGGGTACATAGCGTATTCCATTTTGGGAAGTCAACCCGGGAAGATTCACTCCGTAGCATAGAAGAGGTTAAATGGCTAAGAATTTGAGGGGCAGGATTCATTTCTTGGGTCCGCTACACTCAGGTTAATCAGATGTATCAAATTCCTGGAGAAAGAATCATTGTGTCCTGGGGACTGCCTATGCAGTGCAGGACTGAAGTTAACCGAAACGGCTTCTCCTGACAATACAATAAATGTTGGCTTTTTGCCTCGCAGTTAATAGACGGAAAAGGTAGGAGAAACCCTAATGGTTAGCTCTGGAAGTAGGTTCCTGTATTCACTACAAGGGGAGTATGATAGCACTGGAAACTATCATAACGAGTGGTAGCTCAAGGTCTTTGCAGTGCGTAAGCACAGTATTAACAATGATCTATTTCGATTAACTATGAATTATTGAAACTGTAACTAACAGGAGATGGTGTTCATAGCCTCCTCCCATCCCCTGCTAATGACTGAGATGATAGTTATCATCTCGACTAAGATGACTTCGCTTGGTTGTCCCTTCCCGCTTGAGGACATCACAACGGGCCGTACCAGTAGGTACGCAGATGCTCATGCTTGACGACCTTTCTTTCGTATCACACTCACAATCCGATCTAATACCTCAAGGTACTCAGCAGGAGATAATGATGGTGATTTTATGGATGTGTTCTGGGCGTCATACCTCTTAGTATAGACGTCGGCAAAATCTCTCAGTCCCTGCTTTTCGGTGGCAAAAAAGGTCACTACATCGTGACCAGTTGCAGGGAGCGAAGTATGAAGATAATCGGCGTGCATATGATAACCGGTACCATCATGTATTTGATTTTGGGACTTTGCCATAAGCATTTGCTGGCCGCAGTATTCTAATGTATAAGACTGACTTCTCATGCGAGGAGTGTATCTAAAATGATGGAAGAGATCACCCACAGAATCCAGCACCCATTCTTGGTTGATTAATGCTCCTGCAATCACATAAGAATAGCAACTGAAACGATGACTATGGATATTTTCAGAGTTCTTGAGTGTTGCGCGATCCATGGGCCAGAAATGCAAACGAAACTTAAAAGCAGTGTTCTCGTCTTCAGCCATTAACAGCTTAAAAAAGCCATTCTCGTGCCGATAGGACGAACGTGCCAGTTGCTGCAGACGTGGCATGTCCCGTCGTAGAGTACGACTAAAGTGCTCTAGAGCATTGGGGTGCACAGCGCGCTCGGCGAAAAGCTCAAATTGTTCCAAGGTTATTGTCCTGCCTGACGGCAATAATGTTTCTATGTAGTGATGCAATTCATTTGCCATGAGACGGTATTAAATTAAATTTAAGTCTACGTTCAATTAACTTCTCTGTAAGAATTTGCCCCATAATATGGGTTCTTGCTTCTATATTAACAGCTAATTGGAACAAAACGTCAATAGTCCAAAGAAGGTTGGCATCGTCAGCAAGATAGTCGCCATAGACTTAAAGGTGTATTCACACTGAATTTCCAGACCAAGATTTTCTATAGTCGAGGCCCCTGAAGAACGCTCGGGCAACAAGTTTAACAGTTATTGGTAGAGATAGAGCGGTGACATTAGGGTCTTTCCTACTCTCTCAGATGTCCATAGAAGGCATGATACAGATACTACATACAGATACTACCGAATTCTCGGTACTTCCGTCTGACAAAACTTCAAAAGCTGTCGAGCGTTGATGTGACGAGATCGGTGAATCAGAGCATAATAGAGAACACACGATGCCTGACATAATTGTCAACCAGGAGGCCATCAAAACTACATCACTTGTCGCTGTAACTAGGCGATACACCCCCAGACGATGGCTTACAACGTAGCTTTTATAATCTGAACACCTCAGTGTGTACCTTGCCATCAAATGTGAACAAGCTAAAGAATAGGACTTTGCTGGCTGCATCTTAACTACATTTACTACGCAAACTGCAACAACATTAAAACATGGCGACCTCACTGCTGGCAAACCTGGGCATGAGAAGATTCTCGTCAATAGTTTCGGGGATATCTGTCTCGATATTGAGGGTAATAGTTCATAATTTTGATGGCTTAACAATTGTTTCAGTAAGCCAGCAGGCTTAATATCAACTGAACTAATTTATTTAACCCTCGTCCTGGATAACGTTCTTCACGCGATTTGTCACTGGTTTGGGACGCCCCACCACAAGACATCAATTATTACAGTTACAAATTTTTTCACCCAAGTACATCAGGCCATTTTTCTACTACCTGACGCCATGCAGGTGCTTCAGTTAAATCAGCAGTAGAATCCTGCAAATATCTACGTGCATCCTCTCTTGAGAGCGACAAAGGTTGCCGCCAATCTGCTGGCTTTTTGCTAAGCCTTGCGCTGACAAATGCGCAAAATTCTCGGTAAGCAGGGAGTCGTGTCTCTGGATCATATGTTTCGGGCTGAATACCCATGGTTGCTGCGTATTCAATAATTTCGGCTTCGGATTTGTTTGCCAATACTGCAGTCACAATGCGCTCTATATCTCGATATACAAAGCAGCGAGGAAGATGCCCGAAAATGACAGTTAACGTTTTTACATAGGATGCTATGTCAGCAGATGGTTGGCGAGCTAAAATTATCTGTGTTGCAACCTTCAATTGTGCCGCGTTGCTGTAGGGCAACACTAATATATGGGTGTCTATGCGGCCTGGGCGAGATAAGGCACGATCAATTTTCTCGTAGTAATTGCTGGCGAAAAAGACCGCCATGTTATGTTCGATGGTGTAATCGCGTAATTGTTGGATTTTTGGAAGCAAGGCCGGAATGACGAACTCCATAATGTTACCTGCGCCTCCATGAGAGAAGGACTCTCTCTGTCTCATAAGGGCGTCTAACTCGTCTAGTAAGATGACGCATCTATCAAGGTTCATTAATTCTTGAAAAATTTTTCGTGCTCGATGTTCGATACGGTCAAGACTTTCTGAAACAAAATCGGATGGCGATAATGTGACCAAATCCCAGCCCATCTTTTTGGCTAATCCACTGGCTATTGTCGTTTTAGAGGTGCCAGGCGGACCGTATAGAAGAAACATGGGTGCCGTCTCGAGACTTTTCCCCTGTAAGTCCATCACCTCCTCTATAGTTTGTTTGACTCCTGTAACCGATAGGCCCAAATCCGGATCCACAATTTTGTCCCAACTAGGAGACACATGGCGGTGAGGTGTCCAGCTATATTGAGCCAGGACAAATCGCCGCTTTGCCCATTGTAGAAGCTCTAGATGTTTGTATAAAAATACTAAAACTTCGGCCGTAACCCAAGAATCTATACGATGCGAAGAAGGTGCTCGATCCGAACACCATCCATAGCGCATGTGCGGCTGTTTGTCCTTCGTGTAAGCTTCGATCTCATTGTATTCTTCAATCAATCTGTCCTGCACTTGGCGGGTAACTGTCAAAACATGGTTTAGATCGGCATCTGAAATCTTCTCGATTCGATTTAAGGCTAACGAGAGGATCGCATTTGCTATTTCAACTGAGGGGACAAAAAGAGCACGTCCCTTGTCATCTATGTAAAATGGGACCGCAGCGGGATTTGATCCATGCTGGCAGCGATCTAGAGCTAATCTCATACCTTGTGAGATAATTGCATCATGCCGATGGGGATTGAGAGAAGAGAGCGTCAATAAAGCGAAGGCCAACGATGAGGGATCTGCACGCCAACCGTCTGCATCATTGCTGCGAGCAACTTCTGACACAGCGGCATTTAACGATGCATCTTCAATCCACTTCATGGCTTGAACTAAAGATGGACCGGATCCCTCATCGTTGCCAATAATAGCAGCCAGATAATGAGTCTGAAATTCCGGCGCTTCCCCCCCTGTCCCCAAGACTTGATCTATTTCATCCTTGGATATACCACAGGCCGTGAGAGCCTGTATCATTTTCTTTTGATTTTGCAGGTTTTTGACAAAAGTTGCTCGGAGCTTTTGATTATCTTTATTCTGTGCCAAAATGTCTTTTAGGCGACATAATGAGTTGGCGCAGTGGAAGAGTAAGAAGGGATGCAACTGATCCATAGTTTGTATATGCGCCCATTGTGGCAATTGCCTTGTGGAGATCTCGAATAGAAGACGCCGAATCATGATAGCGTATGACATCAACGATAAGGCTCTATCGTAATAATCGACGCACCTAACTCGATAGCAGGTAGAAAACAGTGGTAGTAGCCCAAAACTGGCAATTGGCAGAACATCCTTTAACTCTGCTTCTGCAAGGTGCTGTGATACTGCTCGAGCAGACTCAAGCAATGGTTCGAGATTCGCCCGGTCTGTTCTTGATAAGAGTTGCGGCACTTGATGCTGAAGTGCGGTTGCTATATGGGCACTCGCCGTATTTATACTTTCTACAGGTTCGATAGTGTCTTCTGATGAGACATATATTTGAAACAGACTTGTTTTCTTGTCATAAAAGGCCTGCAACCACTTGATGGCATGCCCGATATATTCCAGTGTCACACTTTCAGACTGAATCCATTCTTTCATCTGTGACGCCTCCGATTCCAAACTCACTGGGCTTCCTTCCTTATAGAACAAATGCCACCGACAGATAATCGGTCGGCCAAGTGACACCTAACGGCAATTCGTCCTGATCACAGGTTTATCCTGCTTAATAAAAATCTGTCTTTTGATTTTGCTGCTGTTCCACACCTATGCGGAAATTCTAGCTCGATGCAAACACAAATCGCTGCAGTCCATTCACCAATATTAAGTCAACGTGGACGATGAACCATTCATAATTCAACTGCTGGTCTGCAACTGGCTTTTAAGAGGGCTATTGCCAATCATAGAGCAATTAAGACAAGTGTTTTGGTGGTTCTGTAATTCAAGTCTCGGTCATCATTATTTTTAAGCTAATAAACTTGTTTGTCCGGTGACAGAAGGTGCCTTCGCTAATACGGTACTCCTGGTGCGGATAGAGACGGGCTTCGTGTCTTCTTAACCGTCCTGTAAGCTTAATTGGCGCGTGGTAGTGTAGCTGAAATAGATTCATGCAAAGGATGTTTATAGGGTTATTCGGCATGGTTATTGTCCCAAAGGAAGCTCGCAGTAAGGTGTCCTTACCACCCAGCCAAAAGGGTCTGCTTGTAAAGTATAGTGCCACATAAGAATTTTACAAGTACAGACTCTGGATTAGCTGTAATGCCGTTGCTATGAACTCCCGTAAGTATCCGAGTTAACTGGTGTATTCCATATTCTAGGAGAGTCTGCCTGGTTTCGATGTGCCGTAGCGTGTTTAACCTCCTTCGCATTTTGCGCATCACGGATAATTGAGGCGTTCTGTGAGGCTCGCCAGCTTTTCCAAGTATGTACAGCATGAATATGTTGAATCACCAGTTCTAATTGTGCTTTCAGCACCTGACTTGCCTCCTTCGCTCAGCTTATAGCCCTGTAACTCCAGTTAGGTATGCTTTTTAGACTTCGGCAACTGTTGCACATCAGCCTCAAATTGCTTAATGAAGTCGCTCATCACGACGCCTATGGCGTCACACCACTTCCACAAGTCAATAATGCTGATTTCCCGGTCTCGATTTTCACAAAGCGAAACGTGCGATTGCGCCTTACCGAGGTGGCGTGCAATCTCCTCCTGAGTGACACCGGCTTTAAGTCTGGCTTCAATGAGGCGCTGAAGTAACAGCCCATATTCATCACTAAAGCGGGAGCGGGCCTGCTGTGCCGAAGGCCGATTGATTGATTTGGAAGGTAGTCTTGCCATCTGCCCTTTTTGGGCAGGATGTTATATACTCATTCGCGTTATATCAAATAGATATATATTAAATAGATATAAAGCGTTGGCACGTCGTTACTTCAATACCTTCACCGCAAAGGAGCCACTCCCATGACCATCCATCGAGCGCGCTTGCCCCTGATTATTGCTTCCTTGTTGCTGATGGCCCCTGCTGTCCGCACCTATGCTCAGAGTTCCTTTAGCCGTCTTGAGCATTCGCTGCTTGAAATGGAACCGGTGCAGGGCACTAAAATACCGGATGAGGCGACGACCATTAATGGCCGCGTCTTCAAAAATGCCTTAGAGATGGGAACCAACTACGACGAAACTGGCACGGTTGTCTTTGCCAATAAGGGGGACAATGATCTGTTTGAGGCGTGGATCGGTAAGAAGGGTGGCTCTGGCAAGGGCACAGTAACCTTTGAAGTCTTGGGTGATGGCAAGTCGCTCTATCGCTCTCCTGAAATGGACATTGCCAGTCCCGCCATACGTGTCAGTGTGGCGATCAAAGGCTATACGGGAATCACCCTTAAAGTCGATCAACCAGAAGACAGTGATGGGGTCTATCCGGCGATATGGGCTGAGCCAATGTTTATTAAGTTGGTGCAACGAACGGTTACACCACCGCCCGTATTTAATCCACCCCCTACAGCATCCCACAACGTATGGCCCAGCCAGAGAACTGCTGGCATCACAGTGTTGGTAGACGGCAGACCGATTCAGTTTGCCCGGACTCCCCCGGTGCGCCTGGCGGGGCGGGTATTGGTGCCGATGCGGGAAATCTTTGAGTCTTTGGGGGCGCGGGTCAACTGGAACCCCGCACAACAGGCCATTAATGCGCTGCAGCGCCAAACGAGCATTCAGATGCAGATCGGCAGTTTTGCAGCGGTCGTCAATGGACGGCGCATCACCTTAGATCAGCCACCTGTCTTGTGTCAAGGCGCTACAATGGTGCCGCTGCGCTTTGTATCAGAGGCATTAGGGGCGCAAGTGGCCTGGAATGAGTATCAACATACCGTGTTGATTAACAGTGGTCAGGCGGGCAGATAACAGCACGTTACCAATAGGAAGCAACCAGCAGGCGAAGAAGATATGGCAACGAATGGCTATGTCTCCTGCGTTGCCTGGCGCTTAAGGACTCGTGCCCCGGCCCCGTTATGCATGGCTAACAGGATCTGATATGACACGCAGGCACTCTATTCCTCGAATCAGTCACTCCTCGGCCCTGGCTGTGCTTGGGGTAGGGCTTATTCTCACTGCTGGCTGTTTCCATTCAGCTAACACTCAATCCGGGCCGACCCATTTAAGTCGGCAAGAGTTGGGGGATGCCTGGCCACTAACTGTTGATGACGGTGATATTGATTGTGTAACGATAGAAGGAGCAAAAGGGACGGCCCTGGTTTTCTCATCTAATGGACACGATTACTGTATCAACAGCGTAGCACTTGAGCACAAGTTGGGGCCTGATATTCGAGATATTGTGGCACCTGACTCTCAGCACCCCGGCAGCACGAAATCCCTTGACCTGTTTCTTACGCGAGTTAACGACGCCTGTGGATCAGGCAGCGCAGCTCCCACGCCAGGAGGGACACCGACCGCCTCGGGGTGGGGGAACTCGGCTACAGCAGCCATGCAACCCGCCTGGGCCACCATGCTATTACAATGCTTATCACTCATTGGTAAATCAAAAGCGGCAGTGGTCGCGGCACTGGGGCCACCCGGCACGACATTTAATTATGATGAGACGAGCCGCTACACCTACCGTCCCAGTAGCGGTAGTGGGGACGGTGACCATACCTCTATGATTGACCTGTTCTTCGACCCCGCCAAGAACTTAAAATTGTTTGTCGTCGATTTTGGTGAAGACCGCGTCAATTTAAACCCCACGGCTGGACAAGTCTGGTCAGCGTTAGCAGGGCCTGCTAGCAAACCCACCAGCTATCAGGCTGACGCCACGGCCATGAAGCATTTTTGGACGGTGCTCGATCAGAAGAAGCAGGCGGGCCATTATGTACCGAACCCGGAGGACTTTAGCATTACCCTGAACGGCACCATACAGGGCCAGCCGATCCAGTTGAACTGTGCTATCGTGCAGCCGCTCCTGAAGGGACGGGTGCAGTTTGATACTCATAGCGATAGCTACACGACGGGCAGCATGAGCCCTAATCCTGACCTATCGTGGAAAGATGCTCACGTCATCAAGATTTTGCTGGGCAAGGAATATCGAGATGGCGTTGACTATCTCTTAAAGGCAGATGGCACCCCGGCTACGACACCAGCCACGACCAGGCCTGCCACAACTTCGCCCCAAACTAGCGGTTCGGCCACTGCTAAAGCCAGTCTAACATCACCTCAAAGCGCACCTAGGGCCTCCCCGGTTCATGCAACGAGCAAGCTTTCTGCATCGCCGCTACCAGTTACCTCCTGGCCAGGTGAGCACTTCCCCGAAACCAGGACACGCGCTCTTACGGAAGCTGACCTTCAACAGTGGGATTTTGCCAAGACCCGCTATGCCTTAAACGAAATCTACGCTCGTCACGGCTTCCCTTTCCACTCCGCTCCGATTCGGCATCAATTTGAGACGTTTAGCTGGTATCATCCCGTGACTGGTCGTTCCCAGGAACAAACTGAACAATTGATGAGTGCTGTCGAACGCGCCAACCTCAAGCTCTTGGCGCACCGTCGTAGTCACTGATATGAAATGCTAAACGAAGTTGGCTTATCAGATACAAAGTGTTGCTCAAAAGCGAAAGGATCAACTCTCAATAATGGCCCGAAAAGCCCGTGAACCCTACTCGGAACTTTATCAGCCTATTGGGAGATGCACCAACCACATGACTGACTTCAAGAGTGCTTAAAAGCTCAGTCAGCAGCGTGTGGGTGCTTCGTGATTAGGTATGTGGTGAAAGATTTCTTTTCACTGCGGACGTTGAAATGGAGAGACGTTAAACTAGCACGAGGAGCCGACTTTAACTTGTCTTGCGCTCACTTTAGTCTATGCCATCACTCAACTGGATTGGAAAAGAAGCAGTTACCGAACATCACGAAGCCGTCCCTTTGCGGTTGCTGCGCTGTGATAAATCTCTTTCACATGGTGATTTTCCAGCGGAATTCGCGCCTGGAATAGGCAATCTGCTGGTAGAAGGCGACAACTTACATGCGCTCCGATCACTACTACCTTACTACAAGGGAAAAATAAAGTGCATCACTATTGACCCGCCTTACAATACGGGCAATGAGGGTTGGATTTATAACGACAACGTCAACTCGCCACAGATTCGGCAATGGCTAGGAAAAGCGGTTGACCGTGAGGACTTGACCCGCCATGACAAATGGCTTTGCATGATGTATCCACGGTTGCGCTACCATCATGAATTGCTGAGAGAAGATGGGGCTATTTTTATCTCAATTGATGATAATGAAGTGGCGAACCTACGCTTGCTCATGGATGAAGTTTTTGGTGAGCGGAATTTTGTAGCGAACATTGTTTGGCAGAAGCGAACCTCTCCTGATGCTCGCCTTCATCTTGGTGCTGCGCACGACCACGTCATCGTTTACGCACGGGATATTGAAAAAATTAAGTTTAACAAGTTAAGTCTTTCTGAAAATCAGCGTTCCAGCTTCAAGAATCCAGACAATGACCCAAAAGATGCTTGGGTATCAACAGACTTCACAGCACAGGGTTGGCGACCCAACCAGATGTATACGATCACTACTCC
>Ga0213875_10001689_pt1 | contig 13887 bp, 6 predicted proteins | sample BarmaccomBMRX_R8_FD_160105 | JGI IMG/M metagenome (GOLD analysis project Ga0213875, IMG submission 160105) | Root-associated microbial communities from Barbacenia macrantha in rupestrian grasslands, the National Park of Serra do Cipo, Brazil - RX_R8 | ecosystem: Host-associated > Plants > Roots... | reverse complement strand
CGTCCCTGGCCAGCCTGCTTCGCTCGCGCCGGGGCCGGGATCTGGGCGCGTTCCTTATCATCCCGCTGTTCGCGTTGTATGAGTTCTTCACTCAGGTGGTGCCGAAGGCGGTCAGCGAGGGCAGGATCACCGCCGCGAGCTTCACCGGCTTGGACTCGTGGATGCGCTGGCTGCCGCCAGGCCTGGCCGCGCACGCCATCCAGGATGCCCCGGATGGCCGTCCCGGCATGGCGTTCGCCCGCCTGGGGGCTTTGGCCGCGGTCACCGCCGTCTTCACCTGGCTGTGGGTCCGCTCGCTCGGGCGGGCCCTGGTCACCGCCGACACGACGACCCAATCCTCGCGGGTCCGCGGCATGAGGCTGCCGCTGGCCGGGCTGGGCCTGCGCGGCGCGGTCGCCGCCAGGGTCTGGCTCTACCAGCGCCGCGAGCCGCTGTCGCTCGTCTACTGGGCGCTCGTCGCGGTGATAACGGCCGCGGTCTCGGCGAGTTCGGTCTTCGGCCACAAGCATCATCCCGCGGTCATCCTCGCAAGCGCCGTCTTCGGCGCCGCGTTCGCGGGGATCTTCCACGCCAATTCGGCCGCGCAGACCGGACCGGCGTTCACCCTGGAGGCGACGGCGCTGGGCCGCGACCACGGCCTGCGTGCCTACTTCTCAGGCCAGAACCTCGTGCTGTGCGCCATCGGGGCCCCGCTGGTCCTCGCGGTCTGCTTCGCGCTGGCCGCCGTGGCCGGCGATCCCTGGATGGGAGCCGAGGCGGCGCCGGTCGTCCTGGCCGGGCTCGGCGCCGCCCTGGGGCTGGGCGACCTGTTCACCGCGGCGCTGCCCTACCCGATGGTCAAGCGGGTCGGCACTCCCGTGCTCGTGGCCGCGCCGGGCTACGCTGCCCACCGGATCGGCAGCGTCCTTGGCACCCTGGCGGGCACCGCCGTGCTCGCCGCGCCGGTGATCGCCGGTGCCGTGCTGGCTGCGAACGGGCCGGACGCGATCAGGATCGGGGTGATGCTGCCGTGTGCGGCCGCCTACGGTTTCGCGCTCGCGACCGCTGGCGTGCGGCTGGCCGCGAAGGTAGCCGACAGCAAGATGCCCGAAATGTGCCAGGTGGCGCTGCGCACGGCGACGTGACGGCTGGACCGCCCCGCCGTCCGCGCGGGTACGCGGGGCCATTCATGGTGATATGACGTCAGCCGCCGACGGCGACCACCGCCTCATACCGCCGGCCGGCAAATCAACCCGCCAGCTTCGCCACAGCCGGCCATCTGGCCGAGCTCTCATTCTTCTGTGTGGCCTCTTGAGGGCGGTTTAACCGGGCTGTCACGGGAAATTGGTTTACGGCACCGAACACCGGAACGCACCTCCGCACATGGGAGAGCATCTGATGTCGACGGACACGGACGAGCAGCGCCAGAACATGACCCAAGCGGACGGAGGCGCGCAAGAGCCGCTCGCGGTCCCCTCCCCCAGGCTCGTCCTTGGGATCCCGGCGGCGGTGTTCATCATCGTCGGCATAGTCTGCGGAATCCTCACCTACTGGTGGACCGCGCTGCCGCTCGTCGGTGTCGGCTTCGTGTTCCTGCTCTGGCTGTGGTGGGCCCTGCGTCACCGGGAGGAGACCGACCGCCAGGTTCGCTCGCGTATGAAGGCGCAGAACGCGTGGTACCGGGCGCACCCGGTGCTGAGCGTCACCGTTCTCGCCATTACCTGCTTCATCATCGGCGCGGGCAAGATGATGATGACGGGCACGGCGCACGGCTGGTGGGCCCTCCTGTGGGGCGGCCTCGCCGCGCTGTTCGCGGTCGGCGTGGGGCTGTGGCGGGTGCGGCGGGCGCGCCGCGACGGCACCGCCCGCGGCTGAGACAGCACGTGTCCGGCGGAGCCCAGATGATCACGGTTTGACAAAGTCTTCGGTCAAGATCTTCAACGAGTCGGGCGGAACCGCGCAAAATCTCCCCCAGTGTCCATACTCAGGGACGCTCCCGCCGAGGGGCGTCACGAAGGGGGCGTAGTGCGAAAACTCGTCGTTGTTCTTGCCGTGGCGGGCGCCACGGCCGCTGGGGCGACGGTGACCATCCCCGCCGGGGCGGCCACCAAGGCAGCCCCAGCCGCGTCCGCCGCGAGCATCACGTGGGGGCCGTGTTCGGATCCGAGCCTTAAGGCGGTGCACGCGCAGTGCGGCTTCCTGAAGGTGCCGCTGGACTACAGCCACCCGAACGGCGCCAGGATCTCGCTCGCCGTGTCGCGGATCCGGCACACCTCACCCGCGTCCAAGTACCAGGGCATCATCCTGACGAACCCGGGCGGTCCCGGCGGGTCGGGCCTGAACCTGAACGCGTTCCTTGTCCCGGCCCTTCGCAGCGAGAAGCTCAAGAACGGCACGGCCGCCGCTGACGACTACGACTGGATCGGCTTCGACCCGCGCGGTGTCGGCTCCAGCGTGCCGGCGCTGAGCTGCCAGCCCAACTACTTCAGTCCTGACCGGCCGAACTACGTTCCGACCAGCGCGGCGCTCGTGCAGACCTGGCTGAAGCGGTCGAAGGCATACGCGACGGCGTGCGCCAAGAAGAACGGCCCGCTGCTCGATCACATGACCACGATCGACGCGGCACGCGACATGGACAGCATCCGCGCCGCGCTCGGCCAGAAGCAGATCACGTACTACGGCTTCTCGTACGGGACGTACCTGGGCCAGGTCTACAGCACCCTGTTCCCGTCGCATGTGCGCCGCATGATCCTGGACAGCAACGTCGACCCGCTCCGGGTGTGGTACGCGGCCAACCTCGACCAGGACATCGCCTTCAACCGGAACATCAAGATCTGGTTCGGGTGGGTCGCCAAGTACAACAAGATCTACAAGCTCGGCGCCACCGAGGCCGCGGTGGAGAAGCTCTTCTACAGCGAAGAGGCGAAGCTGCTCAAGCACCCGGCGGGAGGCGTGATCGGCCCCGACGAGTGGGTGGACGTCTTCCTTTACGCCGGCTACTACGAGCAGACCTGGCTGCAGCTCGGCAGCGCGTTCGCGGGCTTCGTCCACAAGAACGACTGGAAGACCGTCCAGGCGCTGTACGAGGGCGATGACACGCCGGGCAACGACAACGGCTTCGCGGTCTACAACGCCGTGCAGTGCACGGACGTCCAGTGGCCGCTGAGCTGGGCCAAGTGGGCCCACGACAACTGGGCCGTCTACAAGAAGGCGCCGTTCGAGACCTGGTCCAACGCCTGGTTCAACGCGCCGTGCCTGTACTGGCCCGCCCCGGCCGGCAAGCCGCTGCACATCAACGGGAAGCACACCTCGAGCGCGCTGCTGATCGACGAGACCCTGGACGCGGCGACGCCGTTCCCGGGGAGCCTCGAGGTCCGCAAGCTCTACCCGAACGCGGTCCTGCTCGCCGAGCCTGGCGGCACGACCCACGCCGACTCGCTGTCCGGCGACCTGTGCGTGGACGGCACGATCGCCAACTACCTGGCGCTCGGCCATCTCCCGAAGCGCAAGCCCGGCAACGGGCCGGACGCGTTGTGCAAGCCGCTGCCGGTGCCGGTGCCGACCTCGGCGAGTGCTCCGGCGGCGCGGGCGGCGACGAGCGTGGCTGCGCGGCCGGTTGCGGCAGTGCGGTAGGGGGTACCGGTCACGGGGTTAGGTAAAACACGAGGGGCCTCGGCGGGATTGACCCGCCGAGGCCCTTCGGCCACGGGTTGTGGAAACTGCGGGGTCCTAATACTGGGTCTGGCGCGTATCTCGGCGGATGGTAAATGGGGGCTGCGGCGCCGCCGGCTGCCGTTTGCCGGCGGGGTGACCGCCGGGGGTGCCCGGCCGCTTTCACCACAGCAACGTCAGCCGCGACGGCAACGCCAGCCCCGCACGCCGCGGGGTGCGCCAGCCCCGTCCGCCCCATCAGCACCACGCTTCATGATCCCGGAATCGTAGGTGCCGTATTCGGCCCGTAGTTACCGCGATCATGACGGCCGCCCGTTTTGTCCGTTTAGCGAGAGTGGGCGGGGAGCGCTGACGCCCTTCGGGAACAGGACGACCAGGACAATGCGCCGCGGCGATGGCGCGGCGCATCCCGCGCGGCCGCCGGAGCACGGCGCACAGGGAATCGTGTCCGCCGCGTACTACCTGTCCAGCACGTCATCACGGGCATGAGCGGTCACAGGTCAACCAGGCGGAGCCCTGCGCCTCCGCCTGCCGCGGGACACGGGACGCGGGAGCGGGCCGGGCCCCCGTTAGGTCCCGGCCCGCTGGCAGCGGAGGGTCAGGCGCCTCCCGCCAATGGGGCGGCGGGATCGAGGCGGACCCTGGGGAGGCGGCTGCACAGGGCGAGGGCGATGGTGAATGCGGCCACCTGCCACCACAGGCTGGTGCGCATCGAGCGGGTGAAGTCATCGAGGCGGGCGGCCGGCAGGGCGTGCCCCAGCACGGCGGCCTCGACGTGGGTCTTGACCTGCGCCGACGCGGGGCTCGCGGCGATCTGGCGGGCCGCGGCGGTGCAGGCGGGCGGCTCGGCGGACGGGTCGGTGGCGTGCGCACGGGCCGAGAAGCAGGCCTGGAAGCCGTCGGTGATCTGCCGCTGGTGCTGGGCCGGGATGCCGGCGGCGGCGAGCTGCTGGCGGAGCTGGGGCAGTGCGGACGCCGACGATGAGCTGGCGTTCAGGCCGAGGAAGCCGAAGAAGATGACGCCGGCGACGGCGATGCCCAGCGCCGCGCCGACCTGCTGCGCGGTCGCCAGCGCGCCGGACGCGGAGCCCGCGTGCCTGGCGGAGATGCCGGCGAGCACCACGCCGGTGACCGGCGCGATGAAGAACCCACCGCCGGCACCCGCGATGAACATCGGCAGCAGCAGCTGCCAGCCGTGCAGGGCGGTGCCCGCCCAGTACATGACCCCGATCACGGCGAGCTGCCCGGTGATCATCAGCCCGCAGCCGAGGAGGAGGACGCGACCGCCGAGCCGCCTGGTGACCGCCGCGGAGCGGGCGGAGCCGATCGCGAGGGCGGCGGCGAAGCCGAGGGTCACCGCGCCAGCCTTGACCGGGCTGTAGCCCAGCCCCTCCTGCAGGGTCAGCAGCAGGATCATGAAGAACGACGGGATGCCGGTGAAGAAGACGAGGGTGGCGACGAGGCCGAGGGTGAACGGCCGCTGCCGGAAGAGCCTGACGTCGATCAGCGGATCCGACTCGCGGCGGGTGCGACCGCGCTCATAGGCGGCGAAGGCGGCGAGAACGAACGGGCTGACGGCCATGCAGGCGAACGACCACGCCGGCCAGCCCTCGTCACGGCCGATGACCAGCGGGAGGACGAGCAGGAACAGGCCCGAGCCGAGCAGTGCCGCTCCGGGCAGGTCGATCCGGCTGGCCGCGGCCTTCGACTCCGGGATGATCGCGACGCCCAGCGCGAGCGCGGCCAGGCCTATCGGGACGTTCACGAAGAAGATCGAGCGCCAGCCGGCGCCGGCGATGTTCAGCTCGATGAGGCCGCCGCCGGTGACCGGCCCCAGGATCGTGGCGAGGCCGATGGTGGCTCCGTAGAGGCCGATCGCCTTTGGCCGCTGCGCCTTGCTGAAGACGACCTGGATGATCCCCAGCACCTGGGGGAACATCAGCCCGGAGAACATGCCCTGTGCGACTCGCGAGCAGATCAGCGTGAGCGCGTCCGGGGCCGCGCCGCAGGCCGCCGAGGCTGCCGTGAAGCCGAGCATGCCCCACAGGAACATCCGCTTGCGCCCGTAGCTGTCGCCGAGCCGGCCGCCGGTCACCAGCACGCAGGCGAAGGCCAGCATGTACCCGGCGACGACGAGCTGGATCTCCCCGAACGAGCTGTGCAGCGAGTTCTGGATCGACGGCACGCCCACCATGGTGATCGTCGTGTCGAGAAGCTGCATGAACACGGCGGTCAGGATGACGGCGAGGACGAGCCAGCGGTTCGCGGCCGGCCTCTCCTGCCGGGACCCGGTGCCTGCCCTTGTAAGCGCTGCCATGGTGTCCTCCCGGTATCTGGCGCGGGCCGCGGATCGGTCCGCCTGGGAAAGAAAATAATCGATCGTTCGATTATTTTCAAGTGGTAGCCTGGAGTCAGTCGAGAGGAGCGCTTGTGACGGTTACCGGTACGGGCAGGCGGAGGGGGCGGCCGCCCAAGGCTGACGCGGGCGACACGAAGGGGGCGCTGCTGCGGGCGGCGCTGGAGCTGTTCGCGGCCAAGGGGTACGAGGGCACCTCGGTTCGCGAGATCGCCCGCTCGGTCGGGCTCAGCGAGAGCGTGCTGTACGCGCACTTCGACGGCAAGCGGGCGATCTTCGACGCTGTTCTCGCGCAGCTCGGGCCGCTGAGCGCCGTCACCGTTCTCGAGAACCTCGATCCCTCCGCGGCCGACAGGGATCCTCCAGGGTTCATCCGGTCGCTGGTCAGCCGCGCCATGGACGAATGGGCATCACCTCATTCGCGCCAGCTCATCAGCCTGATGGCGCACGACGACCTGCTGCACGACCCCGCGCTCACCGCAGGCATCTTCGGCGCGCTGGAGCACCTGGCCGGGCTGTTCGGCCGCTGGATCGAGGCCGGCAAGCTGGCCGCCGGTCTCGGCTCTCCGCTGGACCTGGCTTATGCGCTGATGAGCCCGGTTGCGCTCGCCCGCGTGCTCTGGCTGCACGGCGGGGGCACGCCGGAGGACATCGAGGCCGCCCGTCAGCGCGCCGCCAGGCACGCCGAGCTGTTCGTCAAGACGGTGTTCCGCTAACCGGGCCGGGGCATGAGCCCAACCGCGGGCACGTTCGGACGCAGGCGTGTTCACCGGCGGGCGGCCGGGTACACTCTGGCGCTGATTGTGACCGTCCGCAGGCGCGACCTGCCACTGAAGACGCGGGCCGGGAGCCTCGGGCCGGGTGCGGCGGAGGCCGCCGGGCCGTCGAGGGAACGGCTGGCATGGACATCGGCAACATCGCCGAGCTGAACACGTTCCTGGTGCTCGACGCCATCAGGTCACGCGGTCATGCCACGCGGCGGCAGCTTGTCAGCGACCTCGGGCTGTCGAACGCGTCGGTCAGCCGGATCGTCAAGCGGCTGCTTTCGGCCGGGCTGATCGCCGAGGAGCCTGGGGCGGGCGCGGTACGCGGGCGAATACCTGCCGTGCTGCGGTTCGTCGGGCCGCCGGGCGGGGTGATCGCCGTCGACCTCGGCGGCACGCGCTGCCACGGCGCGCTCGCGGACCTGGCCGGCAGCGTCGTCGCGGAGGACTTCCGCCCGGCGGCCGAGGGCAGTGCGGCGGTCGGGGCGCTGCTCAGCTGCATCGGCGCGCTGGAGGCGCGTGCGGGGGAACTGCAGACGCCGGCGCGGGCGGCGGTGGTGGGCATCCCGGCGCTCATCGACCCGGTCACCGGCCTGGCCACCGCCGGACCGAACGTGCACTGGCAGGGTCTCGACCTGCTCGGGATGCTCCGCGAGAACCTCGAGCTGCCTTTCGAGGTCGACAACGACGTCAACCTGGGCGCGCTCGGTCAGGCATGGCGCGGCGCCGGGCGCGGAGCGCATTCGTTCATGCTGATCTCGATCGGCACCGGAGTCGGCGGCGCGGTGGTCATCGACGGGCACCTGATCCGCGGGCGGCACAACGCCGCCGGCGAGATCGCCTACTTCCCGGTGGGTTCGGGTACCGCGGGCGGAGGCGCCGCGGGCGCCCCGGCCGGGTTCGAGGACGTGGCGTCGGGAACGGCCCTGCGGGCGCGGGCCGCCGCGCTGATCGCGGGCGGCGCGCGGAGCTCGCTGAGCGGCGAGTACACGGTCGCCGGCATCTTTGCCGCCGCCAGGCTCGGAGACGAGGCGGGCGGCCAGGTCGTCCGCGAGCTCATCGGCCACGTGACGGCGGCGATCGCCGGTGCCACCGCGCTGGTCGACCCCGAGCGGATCATCCTCGACGGCAGCATCGGCCGGGCCCTGGAGCCGTGGCTGGAGGATCTTCGCTCGGCCGTCGCGGCGCGCGTGTTCCGGCCGCCGGACATCGTGGTCTCCAAGCTCGGCCCGAACGCCACCGTGCTCGGCGCGATCGCACGCGCGCTCGCGATCGTCGCCGAGCTCGACGGCCCGCCCGTCGCCCAGTCGTTCATCTCCTGACGCCCCGGCGGCGTGCGCCGGGGCGGGACGCGGCGGGGCCGCTGGCGCATTTGGCCCCACTGGGCGGGGCCGCTGGCGCAGATGGCCCCATCCGGCAGCGGGGGCCGCTGGCGCAGAGCCCCGTCTGGCGGGGCCGCTGGCGCAGGTAGCCCCACCCGGCGGGGCCGCTGGCGTAGAGGCCTGTCTGGCGGGACCGCTGGCGCAGATGGCCCCACTGGGCGGGGCCGCTGGCGCAGATGGCCCCACTGGGCGGGGCCGCTGGCGCAGATGGCCCCACTGGGCGGGGCCGCTGGCGCAGATGGCCCCATCCGGCGGCCGGGGCCGCTGGCGCAGAGGCTGTCTGGCGGGGCCGCTGGCGCAATCAGCCCGATCGGAGTCACCTCTCTTGCCGACGCGCCAGGTGATCGTTATTGTGCAACCCAAAGCATTCTTTTCAAGCTGAAAAGAATGTGTGAATGCCATATGCGGGCTTATGAGGAGGCTCCCAATGACTGCCGGGCTGCGTGGGGCCAGTGTGATCTTCTGTGTGACCGGGTTGTGTGCGTTCGGCGCTGCGCCTGGCAGTGCGATGGCGCAGGTGCGAGCGGCGCAGGCGCGAATAGCGCCGACGGAGGTGCAGGCGCGAATTGCCGCGCCAGCCAGTGCAGCCGCCCTGGGGCAAGCGGCCGCTGGTGCCGGCGGTGACGCGGATGGGCATCTGATCACGCTGGGGCGGCGGGGGTGGGAGGTGCAGAGTTCGGCGGCGACCACCGACTGGACCACGCGAACCGGGGCCACGCAGAGCGGCAACGAGATCTCCGCGCCCGGCTTCGGCACCCGAGGCTGGCTGCCGGTGGCACCCGACGACGCCGGAGCGGCCGGCACCGAGGTCGAGGCGCTGGTGCGCAACGGCGTGTGCCCTGACGACCCGGCGCTGCAGCCGGTCAACCAGAGCGCGAGCGGCCCGCACAGCGTGTTCTACTCGGACAACCTGCAGAAGTGCTTCGGCGCTCCGATGACCAATCCAGGGCTCGACACCAACCCGCTGTTCAGCGTGCCGTGGTGGTTCCGCACCGGCTTCTCGTCCCGCCCGCGGCCGGGCCAGGACGCCAAGCTGGTCATCAACGGCGTCGTCGGGCAGGCCGACGTCTGGGTGAACGGCACCGAGGTCGCGACCGAGGCGACCGTCGAGGGCGACTACGCGCGCTACACCTTCGACGTCACGAAGCTGCTCCGGCGCGGAACGAACGCGCTCGCGCTCGAGCTGTTCCCGAACAACCCGTCGACGATGCTGACGCTCGACAACGTCGACTGGACCCAGATACCGCCGGACAACAACACCGGCGTTCAGTTCCCTGTCCAGCTGCACATCTCGGACGCGCTGGGCATCTCCAACACGTACGTCACCCAGAACGACGCGCCGGACATGTCAAAAGCGGCGCTCACCGTGCACGCCGACGTGACCAACAACACCGGTACGCCGCAGGCCGGCACGGTAGCCGCCGAGGTCACGCCGCCCGGCGGCGGCGAGCCCATCCGGGTGTCGCAGCGGGTCACGCTGCAGGCGGGCGCGAGCACGACGGTGACGTTCACGCCCGCCGCCTTCCGCCAGCTCGTGATCGAGAACCCGCGGCTGTGGTGGCCGTACCAGATGGGCGGCCAGCCGCTGTACGAGCTGCGCGCGGCGGTCTCGGCGGGGGACCGCGCGGCCGTCGAGACAGGCGACGGCGTCTCCGACGCGGCGCCGCCCGTGGACTTCGGCATCCGCAAGGTCACGACGTACCTGACCAGGCCGTCGACGCTGGCCCCCGAGGGCGTCCGGGTCTTCGAGATCAACGGTGTCCCCTTCGAGTTCCGCGGCGGCGGCTGGTCGGAGAACCTCTTCCTGCACTACTCGGCCGGCGACCTGGCGAACCAGATCGAGCTGATCAAGTCGATGGGCGTCAACGGCATCCGCACCGAGGGCAAGGAGATGCCGCAGGACTTCTACAACCAGCTCGACCGGGCCGGAATCCTCGTCGACGCGGGCTTCCAGTGCTGCGACAAGTGGCAGCCGCCATCCAGCGGCCGGGGCGTGACGTCGCAGGAGTACCACGTCATGTACGAGTCGTCGCTCACGATCGGGCAGCGGCTGCGGGACCACCCGAGCGTGCTGAACTACAGCTGGAGCGACAACCCGCCGATCAACGAGCAGGAGGCCGCCTCGCTGGCGGGGTTCAGCCAGTCCGGCTTCCAAGAGCCGATCATCTCCTCGGCCGAGTACAACACCAGCGGAATCCTCGGCCCGTCCGGCGAGAAGGAAGGGCCCTACGACTGGGTGCCGCCCGGCTACTGGTACGACACCACGCACTCCGGCAACAACGCCAACGACAACGACTCGACGCTGACCAACGTCGGCGGGTCGTGGGGATTCGACAGCGAGCAGGGCTCGGGCGACACGGTCCCGACCATGGACTCGGTCCAGCGGTTCCTGTCACCGGCGGACCAGGCGGCCCTGTGGCAGCGGCCGGACGCCCACCAGTTCCACACGAACTACGAGTCGACGGACGGGACGCACTCGGGCTACTCCTTCGGCACGCTGGACAATCTCGACACCGCGATCAAGGCGAGGTACGGGAGCTGGAACAGCCTCCAGCAGTACGTGCTGCGGGCGCAGGTGCAGAACTACGAGGACACGCGCGCCCAGTTCGAGGCGTTCATCGACCACTGGGCCAACTACCCAACGCCGGCCACCGGCACCGTCTACTGGCAGATGAACAAGGGCTGGCCGACGCTGCTCTGGGACCTCTACAACTTCGACTACGACACGGCCGGCAGCTACTTCGGCGCCAAGAAGGCGAACGAGAGCCTGCACGTGCTCTACGCCTACGACACCGGCGGCGTCACCATCGACAACCTGACAGGCGTCAGCCAGCGGGGGCTGTCGGCCGAAGCACGCGTCTACGACGCCAGCGGCGCGCTGCTCGGCTCGTCGACCACCCATCGTTCGGTAAACCTGGAACCTCAGCAGGTCGCGGCCGGAGTCCTCTTCCCGCGCGTGCCATCAGCCACCACCCCGCCTGAGCGCGCGAAGACCTACTTCGTCGAGCTCATCCTGCGCCAGCATGGCACCGTGGCCGACCGCAACGTGTACTGGCTGTCCACCCAGCGCGACGTGATCAACTGGGCCACCACCGAGGGCAACCCGCAGGCGGACAACGGCTCGCCGCTGAGCCGGTACGCCGACATGACCGCGCTGCGGAACCTGCCTTCCGAGCCCGTGCGGGCGGCGGCGTCCACCGTCGCCGGCGCGGACGGCTACGACGTCACGAGCGTGACCGTCACCAACCCGTCCGGCAACCGGGCCGTCGCGTTCTTCCTGCGCGCGGACGTGCGGCGCGGCACGGCCGGCGGCGCCGCGCTGCCCGGCGGCAACCAGGTGCTCCCGATCACCTGGAGCGACAACGACATAACGCTGTGGCCCGGCGAATCCGAAACCCTGACGGCCCGCTACCGGTCCTCGCTGCTCAACGGCGCGACGCCCGTCGTCAGCATCGGTGGATGGAATGTACCGAACGGGACGGTCGCCGCCCCTCAGACAGCCTCTGCCCTCGGGGCGGAGCTGGCCGCACAGGACGCGGCGCGGGTCCGGCACTTCGGCCTGGCGGATGGGTCAGCGCTGGCCGGGGGCGCTCCCCGACCGGGTGTGTCCTCGGCGCCGGCGGCGGTGACCGGGCGGGCCGCGGGCGCGGGTGCGGGGAGCGGGCGTGGCGGCAGCGGGCGGCGCGGGGACGAGCGCGCGCCCGCGTGGACGATCCGGTCGGTCGCGCATTCGCCGGACACCACGCCGTCAACCAGCTTCACCCAGGGCGACAGCGCCGGCACCTACACGCTGACGGTGACCAATTCCGGTAACGCGCCGACCGACGGCTCGACACCGGTCACGGTCACCGACATCGTGGACCCCAGCATCAGCATGGTGTCCATCGGCGGATCCGGCTGGACGTGCGACACGTCCAATAACCCGACCGTGGTGTGCACCGAGACCGGCGGCCCGGGCGGCAAGCCGGCCGTCCTGGCGCCGGGGCGGTCCTACCCGCCGATCACGCTGACGGTCAAGGTGCCGCTCGGCGCCGGCTTCGGCACCCAGGATTCGACCGACGGGCTGCACGTGACCAACGCGACCGCCGTGACCGGCGGCGCGGCGGCGCGGCCGGCGGCGTCCATCGCGAGCCCGACGCCGATCGTGGGCGTGCCGGGCCTCACCGCGGACAACGCCGTGGACGGCGCGTTCCAGCAGGGCCGGGCCGGCAGGTACGAGATCACGGTGATCAACTCCGGCGGCGCGCCGACGAACGGGTCGGCCGCGTCGCCCATCACCGCGACGATCACCGCGCTGCCGGCGGGCGTGACCGTCTCGGCGCTGTACGGCAGCGGCTGGACGTGCAACCTCGGCGCGATCACGTCGCCGCGGGACGAGCCGGCGGACACCTGCTACCGCGATGACGTGCTGGCGGGCGAGAACGGCGAGGAGCCGCCCATCACCGTCGTGGCCGATGTCGCGGGCAACGCCCCGGCGACCGGGACCGAGACTGTCAGGGTCGACGGCGGCGGGAACGTGGGCGGCCCTTCCTCGGTCAGCGCCGCGACCACGATCCTCCCCGCTTCCGCCCCGGCCACGGTTCCGCCGGCGCCGAATCCGCCGGTGCTTCGCGTGGCCAGCACGCATTCGGGCCGCTTCCGCCAGGGCGACGCCTCGGACGCGTACACGCTCACGGTGTCGGACGCGGCGGGTGCCGGGCCTTCGGCGGGGAAGGTCGTCGTCGCCGACACGCTGCCGCCCGGGCTGACGCCGGTCCGGATGACCGGGGCTGGGTGGACGTGCTCGCTGGCGCCGCCGGCACTGCCTCCGGCGCCGACGTCCCGCCGGAACGCGCCGCCGAACACCTATGAGCCGAAGCCGGTGTGTTACCGGCTCGATTCGCTGGCGCCCGGGTCGGCCTACCCGCCGATCACGCTGCGGGTGGCCGTGGCGAACAACGCGCAGGCTTCGGTCACCAACATGGTCGCCGTGTCCGGCGGGGGCGCGGCCCGGGCGGGCACCGGGACCGACCCGACCGTGATCGGCCAGGTCCCTGAGCTGGCCGTGACCGGGTACCCGTCCGCGGGCGGCGTTCCTTACGCGCCGTTCATCCGGGGGCGTCACGACGGCGGGACGTACACGATCACGGTCGCCAACGACGGGTATGCCGCGACCAGCGGGCCTGTGACGTTCAGCGCCAGCCTGCCCGCCGGGCTCACGGTCACGTCGATTCGTGCCGGGAGCGGCTGGTCGTGCACGGTCGCCACCGCCGCCTGCACGACGAACGACGGCGTGCGGCTCGCGGCGGGCGAGCGGGACCGGATCACGCTGGAGGTCGCGGTGGCGGGCGACGCCCCGGCATACGCCGGGACGTTCCTGCAGGCCTCGGGCGGCGGCGAGGTCCCCGCCGCGGCCATCGACGAGAACAACGACTACAGCACCGTCAGCAACGGAGGTGAATTCGTCGCCCCCACATACATCACCCCCCGCCGCTAGCAGCCCCTCTCCCGCCGGCCACCCCCCCACCGGACCGGCCCCCTCGCCCACCGACCCGGCCCCCTCGCCCACCGACCCGGCCCCTCCCCCTCGGCGATCGCGCCGCCGGAACGGGCCACTTTGTACGCGTACCGACCGGTAGATGTCCGGATTGCCCCGGTTGGGGACTACCGAACCCGTACAGAGTGGCCCGGCCGGGGGCAACGGGGGGCCGGCGGGGGGGACGGGGGCCGGCGGGGGGACGGGGGGTGGGGGCAA
>Ga0213875_10001688_pt1 | contig 13887 bp, 18 predicted proteins | sample BarmaccomBMRX_R8_FD_160105 | JGI IMG/M metagenome (GOLD analysis project Ga0213875, IMG submission 160105) | Root-associated microbial communities from Barbacenia macrantha in rupestrian grasslands, the National Park of Serra do Cipo, Brazil - RX_R8 | ecosystem: Host-associated > Plants > Roots... | reverse complement strand
GTGAACGGCGTGGGGTCCACTAGGCAAGGGCTTCGCGCCCGGCGCGTTCCAGCCAACGAGGCCGGCCTGTTCCAACACCCGCACATGCTTGGTGACAGCCTAACGGGTCAGGGCCGAGCCTTCATTCAGGCGAGCGACTGACGTGGGCACCGGCGCTGAGCTTGCCGACCAGTGCGAGACGGGTTGCGTCACCAGCGGCGGCGAACAGCGCGACCCCAGCCACGGCATCGGCATGGGGATCAGGAGCCGCGGCGCACTGCCTACCGGCACTACGCTCCATCGACGTTTCACTCTGCTGCGTGATTGATGTCGTGTCGGTTGGACGAGGTCGAACTGGGGTTCAACCAGACGCGCCTTGGGCGGCGCCCGCACCAGATTGAGACTTACATTGCGTCACACCCCGAACAACTGGATGCAACACGGTGGGGGGCTGCGTTGAGCCGCGCCCGTCTTAACAAAACATGGTGCTGCCGGACAGGATTGAACTGTCGACCTCTCCCTTACCAAGGGAGTGCTCTACCACTGAGCTACGGCAGCGGGCCTGGCACGATCATGCCAGCCACCCCTCGAGGGAGTGGCGAAGGCCCGGCACATAGCCCATTCCTGTCCCTTCAGGCAAGCCATTCGGCGCTCAGCCGCCGATATGGTACTTCCCGCCGTGCCGCTGCACCTGCCCATTCTTGGTCAGTGCCGTCAGGGCATTGGATACCGACATCTCGCCGGATTTATTGCCCTTGAGACCCATCCTATCGAGGATTTCGCCGCGGCTTAATCCGTCGCTCTCGCGAATCACCCGAAGGAGATCCTCGCGCTTGCTGCCCCGGCGGGCGGCGCGCGGTGCGCCTGCGCTGCTCATGCGGCCCTGGCGGCTCGACGATCTACCTGACTTGGCAGATTCGTAAGCCTCGATTGCCGTTAGCTCGCGATCAATATTATCCAGTTTCGATTGTAATTCACGCTGCTCGGCAAACACCGCCTCACGCTCCCCGTGAAGCCTTTCACGCTCGCGTGAAATAAAGTCGTTGAAAGTCTCAGCCATCGTCCATCCCGATTCGATACTACACGTTTCTTGTCCTCTTGTTTGACGCTTATTTCAAGAACAAATTAGCCGTCCGTTACTCCGTAGATCCATGGCGATGTATTTATGAACCGCTCGATCAGCTGAGAGCCATTCTCGAAAAGTTGAGTTCCGGCTCTGCAGCAGCCCTGTGGGTAAGGGCTGTGCGATCTCAACATCATCGCATCAGAGCTGCGTTTGATGTTCTCACTGCGTGGCACGAAAGCGCCGCCAGCGCGGGCGAATGTCCCTTACTTTCGAAACGCATCCGGCGGGATCGCGATTTCGCGATAGGGGTTTGCTCGATGCAATGCGAGGGGTAGTCCGAGGCCGCATTTGCCCGTAGCACTTCAGAGCTGGTTTCACGGCAAGTCGAGGATGGTTGCCCCTTCGAGCAAAGTTTGCCATTCGGCGTCACCCGCGCCGCGCGGACCTGGCACGATGGTGTTGAACTCTTCGGATCTACCTCTCCGATGATGACCGCACCGGTGGAACTTGCCGGTCGCAGAGGCGTTTCGGGCCGTTAACCATGATCAACAAACCGCTTGCACGGAGATAGCTAATGGCGCGTTCAGTCGCTCGATTTGGAATTACTGCCTTCGCCCTTGTCGCCCTGGCGGGCTGCTCGCACAATCAGCCGCCACCGCCCGTTGTTGCACCACCGGCACCGCCACCCGCGGCCGAGGCTCCGCCGCCCGCGCCACCGGCACCGGTCAGCGCCGACCAGCAATTCCTCGATCAGGCGGCCTCGGGCGGCATGGCTGAAGTCGAGATGGGCCGCATGGCGGAGCAGCAAACCAAGAACCGGGCAGTGCGTGCCTTTGCGGCTCGGATGGTACGCGATCATAGCGCCGCAAATAACAAGCTGATGGCGCTGGCGAAGCGCGAAAACATGACACCCGGCCCCGGCACGCCTCCTGACACATCATCGCTATCCGGCCAGTCCGGGCCGGATTTCGACAAGGCCTACATCTCCGGGCAGGTGCAGGCGCATCAGGACACGATTGCGGCTTTCGAGGCCGAGGCGAATAACGGCCAAGACGCGGGCTTGAAGAGATTCGCGCGCAGTTCGCTGCCGATGTTGCGCAGCCACCTGCATCAGGCCGAAGCGCTCGCGAAGCGGCTCGGCAGTTAGACCATCGGTTCATTCCGACGAAGCCGTTACTTCGGAGAAGGTAGCGCCGTGCCGGGAACCGTGTTCCGGCGCGGCGCGTTCAGATAACCGCTCGCGCGCATTCGCGATTCTGCAATCCGCGATTCTGCAATCGCCCGAGGCGACCGGCCGGCATCCAGCGCCGACTGGCCGACCAAAATTTCTGACTTAGTGGGTGTCGAAATGGTCTGGCGCGGCTCAACGATCGATCCAAAAAACGATGTCGCCGCCGCGGCGGTGATCGAGGCATTTGATCTGGCGCGTCGCGATGGCGCGCCATCGGTTGAATGCTACCGCGCTGGCGTTGAGGCCTGGCGACGCATTCATCCCGACCAATCGGCCGAATACGCGTCAAAGCAGGCGGTGGCGCTCATCCTCGCGGAAAAGGTCAGTCTGCGCGTCGATGAGTGACCGTGGCCCGGCGGCTGTGAGAGGCGTGTGCGCGGCGATTGTCATGCGGTGATTGTCAGGCGGTGATTGACAGATGGGCAGGACCCCGTTCCGATCCAGCGGATGGTAGATACTCCCAATGTCACCGGTGTCCGGCAAGCCAAGCAGGCCGCCCGCGAAAGGCGGCTGGCGGACGCGCTTCGCCAGAACCTCCGGCGGCGTAAGGAGCAGCGCCGGGATCGTGCCGCCCCCGAGGACCACGATGCGACGCAGGATGATAACGCGATTGAGCCGCCCGGCTCACAGGCCTAATGCTCACTAGCCTAAAGCTCACCGGCCTGAGCTCACTGGCCTGAAGCTAACGCGCGGCTTGGGGTCAGGCCGATTTATGCGATGGCGTGCTATGTCGCTGTCGAAACGCTGCTGGGGGTGAGGTGGCATGGATAGGATATTGATCCGCGGCGGGGTGCCGTTGGCGGGAGAGATCAGAATCAGCGGCGCCAAGAACGCGGCGTTGCCGTTGATGGCGGCGAGCTTGCTGACCTCGGAGCCGCTGGTTCTCAGTAACCTGCCGGACCTCGCCGATATCGCTACAATGACCAATCTGCTGGCGCAGCACGGCGTCCTGATCGAGCATATCGCCGATCCCGCCGGCGAGGCGCCGCGGCAAGCGGCTGAGTTGTCGGCACGGCGTATCACATCAACCACCGCCCCCTATGATCTGGTGCGCAAGATGCGCGCCTCGGTGCTAGTGCTGGGCCCCCTCGTGGCGCGGTGCGGCCGGGGCAGGGTCTCGTTGCCCGGTGGCTGCGCGATTGGCACGCGGCCGGTCGATCTGCATCTAAAGGGTCTGCAGCGGCTCGGCGCCGAGGTCGAGCTCAACGAGGGGTATATCGAGGCCCGCGCCCCAGACGGACTGCGTGGCGCCGAGATCGTGTTTCCCAGCGTCTCGGTCGGTGCTACCGAAAACCTTCTGATGGCGGCATGCCTCGCGCGCGGCGAGACCCAGTTGATCAACGCCGCACGGGAGCCTGAGATCACCGATCTGGCGCATTGCCTGATCGCAATGGGCGCCCGGATCGAGGGGGTCGGCAGCGACCGCCTGGTGGTGCAAGGCGTCGCGGCGTTGCATGGTGCGCATCATCCCGTCATTCCCGATCGCATCGAAACCGGGACCTATATGATGGCGGCAGCGGCGACCGGCGGTGACCTGCGTCTGGTCGGCGCCCGACTGGATCATGTCGAGGCGGTGCGGCGCATTCTGGAAGGCGCCGGTGTCTGCATTTCGGAGTCAGACGACGGAATGACGGTGCGCCGGCGCAATGGAAGGCTGGTTGGCACCGATGTAATGACGGAACCCTATCCCGGCTTTCCAACCGATATGCAGGCGCAGATCATGGCGCTGATGTCCGTTGCGGAAGGGGCGTCGATGATCACCGAGACCATCTTCGAAAATCGCTTTATGCATGTGCCGGAACTGGCCCGCATGGGTGCGAATATAACAGTACACGGCGCCTCCGCTCTGGTGCGGGGTGTGCCGCGGCTGATGGGCGCGCCGGTGATGGCGACCGACCTGCGCGCGTCGGTGTCGCTGGTACTGGCAGGGTTGGTGGCGGGTGGCGAGACTATCGTCAATCGCGTCTATCATCTCGACCGCGGTTATGAGCGCATCGAGGAGAAACTCTCGGCCTGCGGTGCGCGCATCGAGCGCGCGCATGGCTGACACTCCGACAACCGGCAACACCGCCGCCGCCGGCCCGAGCGACGCATTGCGGTTGCGCGCCGAGGATGGCGAGGATCTCGCGGTCATCTCCGCCTGTCTGCAGGACGCGTTGGTCCCGGTGCGCGACCTTGCCTATGACCGTGATGGCCGCACCTTTATCCTCGTAGCCAATCGTTTTCGTTGGGAAGCACGACCCGATGACGCCCGTGCCTACGAACGGGTCTTGTGCGGCGTCGCATTCGACGCCATAGACGGGGTCGCCTATCGCGGCTTCCGCCGCAACGAGGAGGACCGCATTCTGGCGCTATTGGCCATCCGCGCAAGGGGTACGACTCCCGATCTGACGATTGATCTTGAGTTCGCCGCCGGCGCGACGATCCGCCTATCCGCCGCGGCGATCAATTGCCGCGTCCGCGATTTCGGGGAGCCGTGGCCGACATCATGGCAGCCGGGTCACGAAACCGGGGCGCCGGAATGACACGCAGGACCGCCACTGACACCGAGCCGCTCGTAATGGCGCTGCCCAACGGGCGCATCCTGAACGAAGCGATGCCGCTGTTGCGGCGCATCGGGATCGAACCGGAACCTGCGTTCGACGATCCGCGCAGCCGCCAGCTGCGCTTCGCGACATCCGACCCCGGTCTTGACCTCATTCGGGTCCGCAGTTTCGACGCCGCGACCTTTGTGGCGTTCGGCGCGGCCCAGCTCGGCATCGCCGGCAATGATGTGCTGATGGAGTTCGGCTACTCAGAAATCTATTCGCCGATCGACCTCGATATCGGCCATTGCCGCATGGCGGTGGCGGCGCCGGCCGACTGGGCGGCGCAGGAAGATCCGCGCAGTTGGAGCCATCTGCGCGTCGCCACGAAGTACCCGGAAATCAGCCGCCGCCATTTCGCGGCTCGCGGCGTACAGGCCGAATGCATCAAGCTGAACGGTGCGATCGAATTGGCTTCGTTGCTTGGCCTGTGCCGCCACATCGTCGATCTGGTGCAGACCGGCGCGACGTTGAAAGCCAATGGCCTCGTCGAGATCGAGCACATCGCCGATGTCAGCTCGCGCCTGATCGTCAATCGCCCGGCTCTGAAGACCCGCCCGGAACAGCTCGGCGAATGGATCGATCGCCTGCGTGCCGTGCTGCACGACGATCAGCCCGGCGGCGGGCGAGCGCCGGCACGTGCCAGCGCCTGAGCGCCATGGCGACCACCCTGAATACCGGCGATAGCGGATTCGAGTTCGCATTTCTTGCGCTGTTGGCGGCGAAGCGCGAGAGCGCTGCCGATGTCGACGCGGCGGTGGCGGCGATCATCGATGAGGTGATCGCGCGTGGCAATGCGGCTGTCGTCGAGTACACCAATCGCTTCGACCGGGTGTCGCTGATCGCCGACCGGCTGCGCCTAACGTCCAACGAGATCGCCGACGGCGCGGCACAGGCAGCCCCCGAGACCGTGGCGGCCCTCCGCGTCGCGGCCGAGCGTATCGAGGCTTTTCATCGCCGCCAATTGCCCGGTGACATCGATTACGTCGATGCCCAAGGAGTGCGGCTCGGTCAGCGCTGGCGGCCTATCGAGGCGGTCGGGCTGTATGTGCCGGGCGGCACGGCAGCCTACCCGTCATCGGTGCTGATGAATGCGATCCCGGCTAAGGTTGCGGGGGTCGAGCGGTTGGTGATGACTGTGCCGGCGCCGGATGGCGTGCTGAACCCGCTGGTTCTGGCGGCGGCACGCCTGGTCGGCGTTGATGAGGTGTATCGGGTCGGCGGAGCGCAGGCGGTAGCGGCACTGGCCTACGGCACCGACACGATCGCGCCGGTGGACAAGATCGTCGGACCGGGCAACGCCTATGTTGCTGCCGCCAAGCGCCGGGTGTTCGGCCGGGTCGGCATCGACATGATCGCTGGCCCATCGGAAATCCTGGTTGTGGCCGATAATCGCAATGATCCGGCGTGGATTGCCGCCGACCTGCTGTCGCAGGCCGAGCACGATACCGCCGCGCAATCGATCCTGGTCACCGACGACGCCGAATTTGCGGCCGCGGTTGCTGCCGCGATCGCCCGGCATCTGCAGCGCCTGCCGCGTAGCGGGATTGCCCAAACCTCGTGGGATGAGAACGGCGCGATCGTCCTGGTGCGCGACTGGGACGAGGCTTTGCCGCTGATCGACCGCGTCGCGCCCGAGCATCTCGAACTCGCAATCGATGACGCAGACACATTGGCGCAGCGGGTCAGGCACGCCGGGGCAATCTTTCTCGGCCGCCACACGCCGGAGGCGATCGGCGACTATATTGCGGGCCCCAATCACGTCCTGCCGACGGCGCGCAGCGCTCGCTTTGCCTCCGGGCTCGGTGTGCTCGATTTCATGAAACGCACGACCTTTGTCGGCTGCGACGCCGGCGGGCTGGCGGCGTTGGCGCCGGCGGCGATCGCCCTCGCGCGGGCCGAGGGGCTCGACGCGCATGCCCTTTCCTTATCGATTCGGCTCAACCGCGATGTCTGATACAGCCTCCGCGCCGCCTCAATCGCCGCAACGCATCGCCGAATTGGCGCTCGACGAGCGGACGGTGATCCGCCGTAATCCCGAAATCGAGCGGGAGCGCGCTGCCGCCATCGCCGATCTGCTGCACGCCAATCATTTCGCCCCGGCCTCGGGGCTGGCCGGTCCTTTCCGTGTTCACCTGGCGAGTGCCGAAGGGCGGCTAACGATGGATGTCACGGCGTTGCCGGATGGCCCCGACGAGTCAATCATGCTGCCGCTGCGGCAGTTCGCCCGCATCATTAAGGACTACTTCCTGATCTGCGACAGTTACCTGAAGGCATTGCGCAGCGCTAACCTGTCCCATGTAGAGGCGATCGACATGGGTCGGCGTGGCCTGCATGACGAGGGTGCCGCCCTGCTGATCGACAGTCTCGCGGGCAAGGTGGACATCGATCGCGATACCGCACGACGGCTGTTCACGCTGATCTGCGTCCTGCACCTCAAGCCCACCTCGCAGGGGCTGGGCGCGCATCCCCGCGCGTGACCGCGGTACCACTGGCCGCTTTAGTGCTGGCTTCGGCCTCGCCGCGGCGGCTCGACCTGCTGCGCCAGGTCGGCATCGAGCCGGACGAGGTCGACCCCGCCGACATCGATGAAACCCCGTCCAAAGCGGAATCCCCGGCGCTTCACGTAATGCGCCTTGCCGAGGAGAAGGCGCGCGCCGTGGCGCCCCGCCACCCCGGCGCCTTCATCCTTGCCGCTGATACCGTCGTCGCCTGCGGCCGCCGCATTCTGCCCAAGGCGGAAGATGCGGGGACTGCGCGCAATTGCCTGAAATTGCTGTCAGGGCGCCGTCACCGCGTCTATGGCGGCGTGGCGCTGCTGACCCCGGAAGGCAAGCTCGCGACCCGCCGCATTGTCAGCCAGGTGACCTTCAAGCGACTCAGCGACGCGGAAATGACCGCCTACATCGCGACCGCCGAGTGGCTCGGCAAGGCCGGCGGTTACGCGATTCAGGGCCGGGCCGCGGCGCTGGTGTTGTGGATGGCTGGCTCCTATTCGAATGTCGTGGGCTTGCCGCTCTACGAGACGGTGCATCTGCTCGCCGGCCACGGATATCGGGTGCGGTGCGCGGCGAATTGCTGATCGCCGCGGGGCCCGGTGAATGGCGCGCGGCCTGGCTGGAAGAGGGTATCGCCGCCGAGCTTTATGTCGAGCGCGGCCTATCCAGTCCGGCCGGGAGCATTCTCCTTGGCCGGGTGGTTCGGCTTGCGCTCAGCCTCGACGCCGCGCTTATCGATATCGGCGAGGAACGGCTGGGGTTTTTGCCGGTACGGGCATCCGAGCGGCCGGAGGAGGGGGCGCGGATTGTCGTGCAGATCAGGCGAGAGGCCCAGAATGGTAAAGGCGCCTATCTGACGCCGCATCGCGATGGCCCGGCGCGTATGTCGCAACCAGCCGATCCGCAGCCGCCCATTCGGCTGGCCCCGGCGCCGGGTTTCGCCGCGGCGCTGGCCGCCCGGCTACCGGCGACGCCTGAGCGTATTCTCGCCAGTGACGCGGCGATCCTGGCGGGGACACGGCGCGCTTTTCCTGATGCCGAGCTGTTGCATGCGCCGCCCGAAACCTGGCCGCTCGACATCGATACACTCTTTGATGCCGCGTTGTCATCGACAGCGGCATTTTCCGGCGGCGGCACGATGCATGTCGAGCAAACCCGGGCCGGAGCGATGATCGATATCGACACCGGCACGCCCGAGAACGGCTCGGCGGCGCGGACGATGCGGGCGGCCAATCTCGCGGCCGTCGCTGCCATCGGGCGGCAACTGCGGCTGCGCCAGATCGGAGGCGCGGTCGTGGTGGATTTCGCCGCCGCGGAAGGCAAGGGGTTGCGGGATCAAATCAGCACGGCGATGCGCGACACCCTGGCGGGGGACCCGGCAAAACCACAGGTGCTCGGCTGGACGCGGCTCGGACATTTCGAGATCGTCCGGCCGCGCCGCGCTCGCCCGCTCGCCGACATCATGCTCGACCCAGAAACCCGCGCGGAAACCGATCTCACCCTCGCGTTCAAAGCGTTGCGCGCGCTTTATCGCGAAGCCCGGGCGCAGCCTGCCGCGAACTGGCGGCTCACCGTCGGTTCGGGGATCGCCGCCGCGCTGCGCGGCCCCGCCGCATCCGCCCTGGTCGCCCTGGAGGCTCGTCTCGGCCGCTCCATCAGCCTCGAGACACGCCCGGCCGCGGCGCTGGCGCCTTTTGACATTGGCGCGCTGTAGGACGATATCGTCGGTATGTCCAACGATCGGGATACCGTTACCCGCTTGCCGAATGCCGGCGGCACCTGTCCGACATGCGGCAAGCCCTCCGTACCTCGTTACCGCCCGTTCTGCTCGGGGCGGTGTTCCGATATCGATCTCGGCCGCTGGCTGAAGGAGAGCTACCGCGTCGAGACTGATGAAGACCCCGCCGATCCTTCCGAGGACGAACGGCCGTAGGCCGCTACACCGTCGCGACCGCGTTGGCCGGCGAGCCGACCGCGCCCGGCAGCCGCAACGGCGGCGCGGTCAGCAGAAAGCGCGACCGCTTGGCGGACCGCAGCCAGTCGGCCAATTCCGACAAGAGCCAGATCTCGGCGAGATAGACGCCGACGCTTGAACAGGCAATGCGCGTGGATCGGCAATGAGGCGCAGTGGTCCTCTCCCTCGCAGGGCCGCGATGGCGACGCCTCGACTGCGCGATTGTCCGAGATCAGCGCCACGACGCCCGACCGTGTGATCCAGTTGAGGATGCGTTCGTCGCGCCCGTCGAGCGCGGCGCAGGGGTTGACGGCCAGCGTCGCGGCGTCGGGGTTCTTCTGCATGTCTAGGATGACCCGGTCATACCCGGTGCGGAAACACACGAGATCGCCTTCCTCGACGGTCACATTGTCGGCCTTCATGATGTTCATCAGCTCGTCAAAGCTGACGAATTTCTCACCGCGACCGAAATGGTGCTCGAGATCGATCATCACCCCGCGGCCCTGCATGCCCTTGGCCGCCATGTGGTCGATCGAAAGCTTCAAGGCGCCGACATGCTCGCCGCGTTCGACGGCGCCGCCGCCGCGGTAATCCATCGGTCCGATGATGTCCTCGCCAGCGCGAAAGCCGTTGTAGAAGACGATCTCGGGCGTGCCGTCGCCATCCGCGTCAAACAACTGCCCGACATCGCCAGGCTGTCCCATTGCGTCGAATATTGCAGGGTCATCTCGACGATATCGTCGCAGATCACATCGACATATTGCGGGTCTTCGCGGTTGAGCGGGTAGGTCATATAAGGCATGCCGTTGCGCTTGTTGGCGAAGAGGCGTGGCGGATGGCGCCGCGGGTTGACGACGGTGCCGCCGGGATAATCGAGCGGCAGGCTGAGGCAGAAGGTGCGGCCTTCCTGCACCTCGGCGACACCCTTCAGCACCTTGTCCGGCGTCAATAGATTGAGCCGCCCGAGCTGATCGTCCGGCCCCCAATCGCCCCAGGTCGATCCCACCGGCCGCCGCTTCCAGCGCGGATTGTCAGCCATCGTCTCCTCCCGTCGTTATCGCGGCCGTCGCGGCGCCGCTAAAGTGACGATAACCAATGGCGCCTGATTTGTCGGCGATCTCGATCCGCACACGGCAACCTTCGTGGTCTCGCTTGGCGTGGCTCGGCATCTCTACCACGAAAACTGACAGAACCGCCGGTTGCGCTGATGCGATCCGGCCACCTGATTTAACAGGTCCATATCAGGTGATTTATCGCCAATAAGTTGAGCATCGCGTTAGGCGCCGTGCGCCAGCCCCTCCGGGGCATCTGGTCTTCTGACAAGCGTCAGCACTTTGGAACATAACAGGAACTATGTGGTGCCACCTTTCGGAAAGAAAAGTGGTTAGCGCAACAGGAAATTCTCAGAACGATAACCGGCTAATGCATTGTCCGCCGGCAAAAATTTACGAGATAATTCTGCGATAAAATCGCGCTCCGTCGCGGAGCAAGCCAACAAAGCCGTCGAGGCGGAAAAGCCGGATGCTAGCACCTTGCAGGATTGGGGATTGTCCAGGGTGGCGAGCCTCTCCGCGGTCTGACGGACAGTTTCGTCAATGCTGACGGGCAAGAATTCTGCACTCTGCCAGCGACCCTGCGCGCTGAAATAAGCAGCCAATTGTGACTCCACGGCATCGATCCGACGAGGCGATCTCACAGACGATCGCGACGATCTACGATGCTGCCGTGGCGCCGGAGCGCCAGCCGGTGGCGCTTGACCAGTTGCGTGCGCTGTTTGGCGTAGCGTTCGCATTCTCGGAATTTCGCGATTCCGCGCGTTCTCAGGCCGATGGCGTAGCCCTTGGCATCGAGCGTGCCGCCTATCAGAAATTTCTGCGCGATCAGTTTCAGGGCAGTCCGTTCTATGCGCCCGGCGTTCCCTGGTATGTCGGCCAAGTGGCCTTAAGCGTTGATCTCGTGCCGAATGAGCTATTGCACCGCACGCGACTGTATCAGGAAATCTGGCGCCCGGTGGGCATGCGTGACACGCTCCGGTTAGCCGTTTCCCGTGATGAATCCGGCAGGCGTCATGTGTTTAATTTCGCGCAGGCGGTGTCAGGCGGCGAGTTCACCAAGGCAGACTTTCGGCTGGCGCATTTACTGATGCCGCATCTGCAGGCGGCGGATCGATTGGCGCAGCGCCTCAGCCACGCAAACATGCTGGCCGCGACGGCATTTTCGGTGTTGGACGCGCTCCACCACGCGGTGTTTCTGCTCGATCGAGATGGTCGAATCCTGCATCACAATCGCGTCGCCGACGCGCTGCTGCAACGCGGTGACGCGCTCGTTTCGCGGCGCGGCGTGCTCAGTGCCGCGCCGCCGACGGATGCAAATCGCCTGGCCACGCTGCTGGCGCGCGCCGCCGGTTGGGGTGGTCTGCCGCCGAGTGCCGGTACATTGCGCCTCGCGCTCGGCGAAAACCGGGCAGGGGGGCTGGCGCTGCTCGCGATACCGTTCCGCCAGGAGGCGGAATGGTCTCTGATCCACGCCCCGGCGGTCCTCCTCTGCGCGACCGAGCTCGATGTCGTCAGCCCGCCTCAGGGAGCCCAGATCGCCGAACTTTTCGGGCTGACGGCCGCAGAGGGCGTGCTGGCCGCCGATCTTCTGGCCGGGCTTGACCTGCGTGAGATCGCCGAGCGGCGCGGGCGCAGCATCAACACGGTGCGGACGCATCTCGCGCGGCTGATGGCAAAAACCGATGTGAAGCGACAAAGCGAATTGATGCGGCTGCTGGTCAGCCTGCCGCGGGTACCGGATCCCCGCTGATCTACCGCGGTTTGCGATCAGATCGAAACACGAACTATGTCGTCCCTGCCTTCGCACTGCCTTCGCAGGGACGACAGATTGGGAATACAGACCGCGGGTGTATCGCTTCCACCTGATCGCATCGGGCTCTAGCACCGCTGCTTCTGGGCCGGGATCGCACAGGCCGGCGTGGTTGCTGGCGCGGCAGCGACTGGTGCATGTTCTCATGTATTTGTATGACGACGCGAGTTCGCCGCAAATCTAGGGTTGTGCGACATCCTGTTGCTCCAGGGGTGCACAACCATGACCAACACGCTGGGTTATGCCGCCGCTCTCGCTGTGCTGTTGACGTTTCTGATGCCAACCATGCAGGCGCTGCGTAGTGTCGCGATAGTTAGTAACATTCTGTTTATTCTCTACGGATACTTCGACGCGATCTACCCTGTCCTGGTGCTGCATTCGGTTTTATTGCCGGTGAATATCGTACGGTTGGCCGAACGCTGGGTTGTTTCAAAAACGGCCGGCGTTCCGTCACGCGAGGCAACGCCGCGGCGCAGGATGGACAGGCCGGCTTGCCATGCCCCAGACACTTTCGGCCACGACGACCCCCCTGTCACTCTGGTCGGAGCCAGCTCTCGACCCGGTATCGGGCGGGTCGCGATCATTCTTCTCGCGTTCTGTCTGATCGGTATCGGCAAGGTGTCAGCCGACATCCTGCCGCATCCGTTTGTCGGGAAGTGGGGGACCAATGTCGCGCGCGGCGAACCCTGTCAGTTGCCGTCCTTCCCGGGCGATCCACATCGCGATGAGGTGGCGCGGGTCAGCGCCGACCGGATCGCCTTCCCTGATCTCGGCTGCAAGATAGCGGCGATCAGCGCCCTGGAAGAAACGGCGTTCGGCTATCGCGTCGCCCTGTCCTGTACCGGCGAGGGCTATGGCTGGAAGGGCGCCGCGACATGGCGCCTGCAAGTCATCAACGGCGAGGAATTCCTGATAACCGCCGGCGGCCCCGACCAGGCGATCTCGGTTTATCGCCGATGCCGATAAAGATTTCGGACAAGGCGTCTATGCCTTGGAGGGTGCGGCGCTCCTCCCCACCAACCTCGTCCCCTCCCCTGCTTGCGGGGGAGGGCCGGGGTGGGGGTAATCTGGCTCAGCCGTTTACGCCACGCCGGAAACATTACCTGCGGCCGAGCCGGCAGCTTACCCCCACCCTAACCCTTCCCCGCAAGCAGGGGAGGGAATCATTTGGAGGGGCCGCTCTTACCACACGGCTGCTTATAACGGCGTCGCGAGGAGGCTCGGCACCGCGAATGTGTCGAGCAGCACCGTCACTGCCGCGATCTTCAGCGTATGTTCGGTCTGCAGCAGGCGGCCGCGATAGAGGCCGGTGGCAAACAGGCGGGTGTCGCCCTCTTGGTCGGTCTGATGCACGGTGAACGACGCCTCGTAAGCGACGCTGCCGCTCGCGATGCCGGTGACGCGCGGTAGGCCGATCAGGTGACGGTCGGTGTGGATGTTGTATTTGTTGGCTTGCTGCAGCGCCAGGATGCGATCTTCCAGCGCGGCGCGCTTGGTGCAGGAAATCAGCGCGATCGGCAGGCCCTGCGCATCGTTTTCCCGCGGCATGACACTGTACAGGCACTCGGCCGCGAACAGCCCGAGCCAGTCATCATAGGCCCCGGCATCGAGCCGCCCGCCGTACTCGGCCAGCAGCGCAAGGACCGCGATGTAGTCGCTCACCGCACCGCACCCACCGGCTCGATGTCGAGCAGCTCAGCGTAATACGA
>Ga0213875_10001687_pt1 | contig 13892 bp, 8 predicted proteins | sample BarmaccomBMRX_R8_FD_160105 | JGI IMG/M metagenome (GOLD analysis project Ga0213875, IMG submission 160105) | Root-associated microbial communities from Barbacenia macrantha in rupestrian grasslands, the National Park of Serra do Cipo, Brazil - RX_R8 | ecosystem: Host-associated > Plants > Roots... | reverse complement strand
TCCGGCTCCGCTTCGACCAGTGCTGTCCCCGTTCAAATCCCGGACGTGATGCCGCAGGCCGGCTCCTCCCAGACCACCTATGTCGCGGACTTTCCCTCCCGGTTCTCTTTCTCGATCAGCAACCAAGTCCTCAACACGTAGGCCACTTACGTCGGCCCTTATCGGGTCACGTCTCTCGCCCCGGCGGGGTCTATGCTCTGCCGGGGCCTTTGCTTGACCCTTGCCTTTTGGCGGCAAACCGGCTATACTAAAATCGAAGATGAACGTCGTGATTGGCGCGAAGACCGACCCCGGGCGGCGGCCCAATAACGAAGACCAGTTGGCCGTCGTGGACGTGCATCGCTACGGGCTGCGCGCGGACGGCGTGCTCGTGATCGCGGACGGCATGGGCGGGCGCTCCTTCGGCGAGAAGGCCTCCGCCGCCGCCGTCGAGACCGTCCAGGACACGCTGATTGAGATGTTGTCGCAGGAGCGCGGGGACGCCGTGGACACCGGCGAGGCGCTCGCCTCCGCCTTGCGTAAGGCGAATGCCCGCGTCTATGAGCTGGGTCGCGGGGGCGACGACGGCCAGGGCATGGGCACCACCTGCGTCGCCGCCGTCATCCAGGGGGAGGCCCTCTCCGTCGCCCACGCCGGCGACAGCCGCGCCTACCTGCTGCGCGACGGCAAACTGAAGCGCCTGACCGACGACCACTCCTACGTCGCCGAGCAGGTGCGCGCGGGCGCGATCTCCGAGGAGAGCGCCCGCCGCTCCCGCTTCCGCAACGTGATCACCCGTGCCGTCGGCATCGGCCCCACCATCACCCCCGACGTGGCCCGGTACCCGGTCCAGCCCGGCGACCACCTCCTGCTCTGCACCGACGGCCTGACCAACATGGTCCCGGAGGACGAGATCGCCCAGACGCTCCAATATGCGCCCTCGCCCCAGGCCGCCGCCGAGCGCCTGATTCACCTCGCCAACCGCAACGGCGGCAAGGACAACATCACCGCCGTCGTCGCCCGCCTGGAGGTCAGCAATCGCACCGAGCGGCTGCGCGCCCAGGACATGGCTCGCCTGGAGGCCGCCCGCCCTCGCCTGGAGCCCGTCGACCGGACCCAGCAGATGCGCCCTGAGGACATGGCTGCCACCAAGGCGCCCCCTGCTCCGCGCCGCGCCGAGAGCGCCCCGCGCGAGCAGAGCCGTAGGCCAAGCGTCCCACTCCCGCTCTGGCCCGCCGTGTCCGCCCTGCTTCTCCTGCTCCTGCTCGGCGTGACCCTGTACTTCGTCCAGGCCCAGCGCGCGGCCAGCGACCAAATTCGGGCATTGCGTTCCGCCGCCCGGTCCGCGCCGCAGCCGACTGTGGGCCTGGCCGACCTCACCTACGCGCCGCCCGCCCTGTTCTACGTCCGGCCCGTGCAGGGCGGCCTGCTGTCCCTCAATGACGCCGACGGCTCCCTCACCGTCGTCACCGAGTCCGGCCAGGTCGTCCGCCTCGCCCGCGACGGCTCGACGCTGGCCGAGTTCCCATTGCCGGACAAGAATCCTGAGGCCGACGTGCTGCCCGCCGTCCCCTCGGAAGGCGACCACCACTTCGCCGTGGATCCGCAGGGCAACCTGTACGACGCCGACGCCGCCGACCACAGGATTTACAAGTACCGGCCCAACGGCGACCTGATCGGCAAGATCCCCGGATTCGAAAGCCCCGCCGCGCTCGCCGTCGCCGCCGACGGCACGATCTACGTCATTGACGCCGAGCGCCTGAAGGTGGTGCGCCCCCACCCGCCGGGCTACCGGCCCCCCGCCCAGCCGTTCTTCCCTGCGCCCGCGCCAGACCTATATTTCGGAGCCGGGCGTCACGCCCCCGGCAGCACCTCCTCCAACGGGCACGGCGGCAGCGCGTCCCCCGCCGGGCACGGCGGCAATCCGTCCGCTTCGCATGGCGGCGCTCCACCGACTTCACCTGGCGGCGCTTCGTCGGCTCCGCACGGCGGCAGCGACTCCTCGCCCCCTGCTCACCTGTGAGCCATGTCTTCGCTACCTCTCGGATTTGGGTAGCACGTCCTCAGCCCCGGAGGGGCTTTCCTTCCCTGGGGAATAGCCTGGCACTTTAGTGCCGGGCGCTTGACCGGAGGGAGGACGTCGTTGCCTCGGCGCGGGATGATAATCACTCATGCCTCTCGGAATGCTTGGAAAATATGAACGCCTGGACGTGCTGGGGCACGGGGCGTCGGGCATCGTCTACCTCGCCAAAGACACGCTGCTGGGGCGGCAGATCGCCTTGAAGGAGATCGCCGCGCAGGGCGAGGAGCGCGAGCGCGTGCTGGAGGAGGCCCGCGTCCTGGACCGCCTGCGCCACCCCAACATCGTCCAGGTCTACGGCGTGGACGAGATCGGCGGCAAGGTCGTCCTGGCGATGGAGTACGTCCGGGGGCACAACCTGCAGGAGGTCCTGCGGCGCACGCCCCAGCTCCCCGTCGCCGAGGCCGTGGACATCGCCGCGCAGGTCTGCGACGGCCTCGCCTTCGCCCATGCCCACCGCACGGTGCATCGGGACATCAAGCCGGCCAATATTTTAATCGCTCAGGACGGCACGGTCAAGCTGGTGGACTTCGGGCTGGCGCAGGTGCTGGGGACCAATTCCTTTGCGGGCGGCGCGGGGACGTATGCCTACATGGCCCCCGAAGACTTCCATGAGGAGCAGCAGTCCGACCACCAGGCCGACATCTGGGCCGTCGGCGTCATCCTCTACGAGATGCTGGCCGCCCGCCGCCCCTTTCAGGCCGTCAAGGTCAAGGACCCCTTCTCCTGGAAGCGCGCCATCGAAGAGTCCCCGCTGGTTCCTGTGACGGAGCTGCGCGCGGGCGTCCCCCCCGCCCTGGACCGAATTCTGGCCCGCGCCCTCGCCCGCGACAAGCGCGACCGCTACGATGACGCGGCGGAGATGGCCGACGATCTGCGGGCGGCGGCAGTCCCCTCACCCGCTCGCTTAGGCTCGCACCCTCTCCCTCACCGGGGAGAGGGCGCAGAGGCGGGGGCAACTGTCCCTGCCTCCCTTCGCCCCTCCGAGGGAGAAGGGTTGGGGATGAGGGGAGCTGCCGGGACGTGGGGGCCGCCCGGCCTGCCGCCCCTGGCCGACATTGACGCCTTCCTCGCCGCCGCGCCCGACCACTGGGAGGCCGCACGCGCGGCTCTGGCCGGCGGCGCGCTGGCCCGCTGGCTTGACATCATCGGCGAGACGCCGCTGGCCGCCGTCGCCCGCGAGCTCGCCGCCGAAGACTCCCCCAGAATTGGGGGCGGGGGGGCTGACCGCGATGAGGACGACCGGCTGCGCGACTTCCTGTATCGCGCCGGACTGGACACCGGCCCCGAGGCCCGCCGCGCCTACGATGAAGGGCTTCGACTCGCCCGCGCGGGCCGCTTCCACGAGGCCGTCCCGCTGCTGCGCCGCGCCGTGCGCCTGGACCCGGCGCGTCCCGCATACCATCAGGATCTGGCCGGGGCGCTGCGCGCCGGGGGCGACAACGCCGCCGCCGCGCTCGCTCTGGAAGAGGGCCTGCGGCACCACCCGCAGCAGCGCGTCCTGCAAAGGCAACGCGCCGAGACGACCGGCGCGCAGGCCGTCCTGAGCAGCGACCGGGTGGACTTCGGCACGCTGCGGCAGGGGCAGGCGCGCAGCGCCATTCTGTGGGTGCGCAACGCGGGCGGCGGGGCGTTGCAGGGCCGCGTCGCCGCCGCCCCCGGCTGGGTGCGCGTTGACCCGCCCGCCTTCACCACGCGCCAGCGCCAGCGCCTCGTCCTGACCGCCGAGGCGGCGAACGCCGGGGCCGCGCCCGCGGAGTACCGGGAAACCGTCGTCCTGGAGACGAGCGGCGGACGCCGGGAGATCGCCGTCCGCGCCGGAGTCATCCCGGCCCGCCGGAGCCTGGCGGACATCTTCTGGTGGTACGTGCCGCTGCTGGTCTGCTGCCTGCTGCCCGCCCTCGCCGGTCTGTACGCCCCGGCGGTCATTCATCACCGCTGGGCGTCCGAGCTGCGGTGGCCGGGCATGGCCGCCTCCGTCCTGCTCTGCGGTGCGCTGTTCACCCTGACGGTCGCCGCCGACGCCACCTGGGGGCCGCGCCTGTTCGCGCTCTTCTTGCTGGGTCTCAACCTGAGGGGCACGTTCCCGCTGGCCCAGGCCTTCGCCACCGACACCAGCCCCGTCGCCCGCTTCGCCCTGATCCAGACGGCGGCCCCGGCGCTGGTGATGCTGGCCCTGCAAAGCGTCGCCGTCTACGCCGACCCGCGCGGCTGGGGCCGCTGGCCCCTCTGGGCCTGGATCACCGCCGCCACCGGCCTGCTGATCGCCTACGCCCTCCTCCACATGGGCGTCCGCTGACGATTGATGGATCGGCCCCTGGAGGTCCAACCATGAAGGACTTTACGGCTTACAGCCGCACGATGCGGGACTATTACGACCACAGCGACAATCCCGTGCATTCTCAGAGCGCCCCGGAGCATCTATCGAATCTGGAGGAGGCGTATCGGACGTCGGGGCACTGGCTGCGGGAGGCGGCGCTGGCGATGCAAGAAATCCTGCGGGAGCGGCGCGTACTTGAGGTCGCCTGCGGCCACGGGCGCTGGAGCCTCTTCGCCGCTGACACCGCCGAGCAAATCACCGCAACCGATGCCTCTCCGCGCCTGCTGGCCGTGGCGCGGCGGCTGGCGGAACTCAAAGGCGTCCCCTCGAATCGGCTCAGGTTCGCAGAAGCGGACGCCTTTCACCTGGCCGCCATATCGGGCCGTTTTAACGCTGGCCTGGTGATGAACTTCTTCCAGCACATCCCCATCGCACGGCACTCGGAGTTCCTGACCGGCCTGCACCGAAAGATCGGCGCGGGCGTCGTCTTCATGGGCGCTAACCGGTTCAGCGAGGGCAGCAAGGCCAGGCTCGTCAGCAAACCCGGTGAGCCGGACACCTATGACCTGCGCCACCGCCCCGATGGGACGACATATGAGATCATTGACAACGACTTCAGCCCGGACGATCTGTGGGAAATCCTTCGGCCTTTTTCTCACGGCCTGACCATCGCCATGAACGATCACTGGTGGTGGCTGCACTACGGGGTGCATTGACCTCACCTGATTTTTTGCGAGAAACGGACCCGCCCCCGATGAAAAAAGCCACGCTGCTCGCCCTGGACCTGGGCACATCATCCGTTCGGGCCATGCTCTTTGATGCCAAGGGCCGCGCGCTGCCGGACATGGAGGCGCAGATCCCCTATGCCCAGCGCACCACGGCCGATGGCGGCGTGGAGGCCGACGCCGAGATGCTGCTGGCCCGCACCGTGGAGTGCGTCAAGCAGTTGCTGGGCGGGGCCGACAAAGACGCGAAGGCGAACCTGGCGGGCGTCGGCATCTCCTGCTTCTGGCACTCGCTGGTCGGGGTGGGGGACGATGGGCGCGCCGTCACCCCCGTGCTCTCCTGGGCCGACACCCGCTCCCAGGCGCAGGCCGAGCGGCTCCGCCAGGAACTTGACCCCGCCGCGTATCATGCCCGCACGGGCTGCGAGCTGCACCCCTCCTTCTGGCCCGCCAAGCTGCGCTGGCTGCACGAGACGCGGCCCGACGACTTCGGCAAAGTCCGCCGCTGGATGTCCTTCGGCGAGTACCTGGCCCTGCGCCTGTTCGGCCAGGCGTCATGCAGCCTCTCGATGGCCTCCGGCACGGGTCTTCTCAATGCCAACGCCGCCGACTGGGACCCGGAGACGCTCAATGTCCTGCCGATCAAAACGGACCAGTTGAACTCGCTCGTGGACCGCGCCGACGCCCAGCGCGGCCTGACAAAAGAATTCCGCCGTACACTCGGTCCGCTGGCAGACCTGCCCTGGTTCCCGGCGCTGGGCGACGGGGCCTGCTCCAACGCCGGCAGCGGGGCGACCGACCGGACCCGCATTGCCATCAACGTCGGCACATCGGCGGCCATGCGAGTCATGGTCAGGGCCGACCGCGTGGACATCCGTCCCGGCCTGTTCTGCTACCGCGCGGACAAGGAGCGATTCCTGATCGGCGGCGCGTTCGCCAACGGCGGCAACGTCTTCGCCTGGATGAACGCGACGCTGCAGCTCGGTGACCGCAAGGCGGAGCTACGCCGCCTGGGGACGATGGCCCCCGACTCACACGGCCTCACCGTCCTGCCCTTCTGGGCCGGCGAGCGTTCTCCCGGCTGGCACGTCCACGCCCGCGCCGCCGTCACCGGTATGAACCTGCACACGACGCCATTGGATATCCTGCGCGCGAGTCTGGAGGCCGTCGCCTACCGGTTCGCCGCCGTCCGCGACCTCATCCTCCAGCTCCCCCAGGATTGGGGGCGGGGGGGGCCTGAGATCATCGTCTCCGGCGGCGCGCTCGTCCACGACCCCGCCTGGACTCAGATCATCGCCGATGTGTTCGGCGTCCCCGTCATCACCAGCCGCATCGCCGAAGCCTCCAGCCGGGGCGCGGCCCTCTTCGCCGCCCAGAGCCTCGGCCTGATTGCTGAATTGTCCGACCCGCCCCTCTACAAAGGCCGCAGCTTTCAGCCCAACCTCGCGCATCACGAGATTTACCAGAAAGCCCGCGCCCGCCACGAGGAGCTGTATGGGAAGATACTGGGGTAGGGAATCCGCTCCGGCTCGGCGAGCCTTGCCACCTTCCCCGAAGCGGGAGAGGAAGGTCCACTGAAGTTGGCCCGCTTCACCTGAGAGGTATACTGACTACAAGTACTCCATTAACAGGGAGCGCGGAATTCCCCTGGCTTCAGCCACGGGGAGCCGTCGCTGTCAGGAAGAAGCGTATGACGTCCACCACACTGCCCGGAGGCACATTCAAGCTCGCCGACGATCTCACTCTTACTCGCATGGGGTACGGGGCCATGCAGCTGGCTGGTCCGCATGTCTTCGGGCCGCCGGCAGACCACGACGGGGCGCTCGCGGTCCTGCGCGAAGTCGTTGATCTCGGTATCACCCACATCGACACCAGCGACTTCTATGGCCCGCATATCACCAATCAACTCATCAAAGAGGCACTGCATCCCTATCCGGAGCAGTTACGGATCGTCACCAAAGTGGGCGCGCGGCGGGACGAGAAGGGGAACTGGCCCAAAGCGCTCGCTCCCGACCAGCTCCGCCAGGCCATACAGGACAACCTCGCCAATCTCGGCGTTGACGCGCTCGATGTCGTCAATCTGCGGGTCGGTGGCTTCGACGCCCCGACGCCGGGTTCGATAGCGGAGCCGTTCAGCGTGCTCGCAGAGATGCAGCAAGAAGGTCTTATCAAGCACCTTGGGGTAAGCACTGTCACCGCCGAGCAAGTCGCCGAGGCACAGTCAATCGCGCCAGTTGTCTGCGTACAGAATTTCTATAATATCGCTAACCGGCAGGATGATTCGCTCATTGACTCCCTGGCCGAACAAGGAATTGCTTATGTGCCGTATTTCCCGCTCGGTGGCTTTTCACCGCTGCAATCCGACACGCTGTCCAGCGTCGCTGCCCGTTTAGGTACCACCCCAATGGCCGTCGTCTTGGCGTGGCTGCTGCAGCGCTCGCCGAACATTCTGCTCATACCCGGAACATCATCTGTTGAGCACCTACGGGAGAACGTAGCCGGCGCCGGCCTGCAACTGCCTGATGACGCGCTTCAAGAGTTGAACGACATCGCCGGTTAATCCTCTCCCGCCTCGGAGCGGGGTCCCTACGCCGGAGCGGATTCTGATCCGGGTACAATATCCCCATGACAGGCAAGACAGGAACCGTCTCCCTCATTGGGGCCGGTCCCGGCGACCCCAAACTGATCACTGTGGGTGGCAGGGAGGCATTGGAAAAATCTGATGTCGTGGTGTACGACCGGCTGGCCCACCCGAAGCTGCTGGACCATGCGCGGGCTGATGCCGAGCGCGTCTACGTCGGCAAGCAGGCCGACCGGCACGCGATGAAGCAGGAGGCCATCAACGCCCTGCTTGCTCAGAAGGCGCAGGAGGGCAAGGCCGTCGCGCGGCTGAAGGGCGGCGACCCGTTCGTATTCGGGCGCGGCGGCGAGGAGGCGGAGTACCTGCGTGCGCGCGGCATCCCCTATCGTGTCATCCCCGGCGTCACGTCGGCCATCGCCGCGCCCGCCTACGCCGGCATCCCCGTCACCCACCGTGACCTCGCCTCCTCCTTCGCCGTCATCACCGGCCACGAGCGCGACGACCGGGGCGAGGCCGGGGCACGCGCCCCCGGCCAGGCCGAGGGGCGGCGCCGCTGGGAGCGCATCGCCCACGCCGCCGACACGCTGCTGTTCCTGATGGGGGTGGAGAGCCTGGAGGAGATCGTGGCGCGGCTGACGGAGAACGGGCGCGACCCGCACACCCCCGTCGCCCTGGTACGCTGGGGGACATGGGCCGGGCGGCAGGAGACGCTGACCGGTACGCTCGGCGACATCGTGCCCAAAGTCCGGGAGGCCGGCTTCACGGCCCCCGCCGTCACCGTGGTCGGGGAGGTCGTGGCCCTGCGCGAGCGGCTGCGCTGGTTCGACCGCGGCCCGCTCGCCGGCAGGCGCATCGTCGTCACCCGCGCCCGCGAGCAGGCCTCCGAGTTCGCCGAAGAATTGCGGGCGCGCGGCGCGGAACCCATCGAGTTCCCACTGATCCGGCTGGTGCCGCCGCCCGACGGCTATGCGGCGCTCGATGCCGCCGTCACGCGCGTCGGCTCCTATGATTGGGTCTGCTTCGCCTCCGCCCCCGCCGTCGCCGCCTTCTTCGACCGGCTGGCGCTGGCCGGCAAGGACGCCCGCGTCCTGGCCGGGGCGCGGGTCGCCGCCGTCGGCCCCGCCACCGCCGATGCTCTGCGTACCCACGGCATCCGGCCCGACTTCCAGCCCCGCACCCAGACCGGCGCGGCGCTTGCGGAGGAGATGCCGGGCGAGGTGGAGACGGTGAACATCCTGATCCCTCGGGCCTCAGAAGGCGACGAGCGGATGGTGGAGAAACTGGCGGCGAAGGGGGCTGTCGTGGACGCCGTGCCGGCCTATCAGAACATCATGGATGGCGCGGGGGCGGAAATGATCCGGGAGCGGCTGGCCGCGGGGAGCATCGATGTCGTCACCTTCACCAGCTCCTCCACGGTCAGGAACTTCGTCGCCGCTCTGGCTCCCCCAGAATTGGGGGCGGGGGGGGAATTGGGGGCGGGGGGTGCGACCCTGCCCACAGGCGTCACCATCGCCTGCATCGGCCCCAGCACCGCGCAGACCGCCGCCAAACTCCTGGGCCGCGCCCCGGACATCGTCGCCGGCGAACACACCCTCCCTGGCCTGCTGGCCGCGCTGGAGAGGCATTTCGGCGGCTAGGCCAGCACCACGCGGTTCTTCCCGCCGCGCTTGGCCTCGTAGAGCGCCTGGTCGGCCCGCATCACCAGCATCTCCGCGTCCGGCGCATCCTGCGGCAGTGTCGCCACGCCCAGGCTGACCGTCTTGAGCACCGCCATCTCCGGGTCGTCCGCGAAGCCGGGGAAGGCCGTCGCCGCGACGGACTGCCGCAGGCGCTCGGCGGTGTGGCCCGCCTCCTCCTTGGTCGTCTCCGGCAGCAGCACGATGAACTCTTCCCCGCCGTAGCGCCCGACGATGTCCACGCTGCGGAAGTTTGCACGCAGCAGCCCGGCCACCATCTTGATCAGCACGTCGCCCTGCGTGTGCCCGTAGGTGTCGTTGTAGCTCTTGAAGTTGTCAATGTCCAGCATGATCACCGAGAGCGGATGGCCGTAACGCAGCGCCCGCCGCCGCTCGCTCTCCAGCGCCGCCTGGATGTGGCGGCGGTTGAACAGGCCCGTGAGCCCGTCCGTCTCGGCCCGATCGGTCACGTCCCGGTGATGCCGCGCGTTGACGATGGCCGCCGCCGCCTGATTGGCGAGCGCCCGCACCCGCTCCATGTCTCGCCGAGTGTAGGGCAGTGGGCCATCGCGCTCGAACTGCGCCACCCCGACCGTTCGACCACTGACCATCAGCGGCAGCAGCAGCAGTGAAAAGGATGTGTCTGGCTGGTCCCATTTCTCCACCTCGGCCCGGCGCGGATCGACTGCCCCGTCGCGCACGATCAGCGGCAGTTGTCGCTCCGCGACACATCCGACCAGGCCCTCGCCGGAACGGATCGTTGCCGGCCCGGCATACCCCACCTGCGTCCGATTCCCGCCCGCCTGGAGCCACATCGCCCGCTCCAGGCCGAACTCGGAGGTGTTCGTCAGCCACAGCGCAGTCCGATGGGCCGAGACCAGCCCGCCGGATATCTGCAAGAAGCGCGTGATCAGTCGGGGCAGATTGCCCTGCGCCAGAGTCACCGTGCTTAGTTGTTCCATGGCCCTCACCTGGGCGCGCAGCAGGGCCGCCTCGAAGCCGAAATGCGCCACCACCAGCAGCAGGCCCAGCAGGACCGCCCCCGCGCCGAGGCCGGCCGGCCCCAGAGTCGGCCAGAGCCGCGCCATCAGCAGCACCGGGGGGGCGCCCGCCGCCAGCGCCATCGCATCCAGGCCGCACCGTCGCCGCCGCGCGCGCAGCCAGAGGGAGCGCCCGCCGATGAGGATCAGCCCGTAGAGACTGAATGCCGCCAGGGCCGCCGGGAGCGAGAATGCGCCGGCTCCTGCCCAGTGGTAGAGCCAGCCGCCGGTCAGCGTCACCATGGTCAGGTCCAGGCCCTCGATCAGCATCTCCCGCTGCGCCGCCCGCGTCTGCCGCGTCGCCGCCAGGAGCCAGCCCGCCGCCAGCAGGGGCAGCGGCGCCAGCGTCGGCGGCAGCAGCAGCAGGGACGCCAGGCCGACGCTGTCGCTGATGCGAATCTGGAGTCCGCCCGGCGCGGTCGCCGGCAGAAAGGCGGCCGCCAGGGCCAGGGCGGTCAGCAGCAACAGCAGTATGAGGGGGAAGTGACCGGCGAGAAGGGGCAGGGAGGCGAGGAGAAGGGACAATCCCAACAGGCCCGTCGCCGCATGCAATGCCTCCAGGCCCTGCATCGCCCCCCGCGCGGCCCGAAGGCCCAATCCGCGCCGGGACGCCGAGGCCGCCCGCGCCGCACGGCGCGGGGAAGGAGGCAGCCAGGCAGATGGAGGCGAAAAAATCACGACAGCAGGCTCTGGGACTCATGCATCGGCAGCGTTATGGCGGATTATTCCACAGAACCTCCCATTTATTGGGTGCTTTTTTCGCGGTTTGCGTGTACTTTCCTGTTTTTTGCATACCAGGCGCGCAGCAGCCGCTCCCGGTCCGTCGGCGTCGGAGCGGGGCGAGTGGCTTTGGGGGCTGATGGATACTCCACGCTCCACCCCTGCCACTCCCGGAAGGCGTGGTAGCTCCAGTCCCAGCCGTTCTTTTCAAAGATGTCAATGGCGTCGCGCAGGTACTGCGCGGCCCCCGGCGCCCAGCGGACGGCGCTGAACTCGCCGATGTAGATGGCGACGTGATAGTGGTGCTGGTAGTCCGCGACCGTCTGGAGCGACTTCTCCATCTGCGCCCGGTCCCAATATACCTCTTGCACCGTGCCCGGATACGTCACCCCCGTCGGCAGGCCCGGCGTGACACCCTGCATGGTGAACGCGCCCGGCTCATACATGTGGACGCTGTAGACGATGCCGCGCACGGGCAGGGGCGCGAAAAAGCGAATCTGGTCGTAGCCGCCGCCCGGCCCCGGCTCGACGATGATGGCGTGCTCCGGGTCAATCCGCCGCACGAGCTGCGCGGCGCGCGTCGCCAGCGCGTGCCAGTCCATCAGCCCCTCGGCCACGTCGCTGGGAATCGGCTCGTTGGCGAGGTCATACCCCCAGACCGTCTTGTTCCCCTTGTAGCGGCGGGCGATCCTGTCCCAGACCTGCAGGAACTTGTTCTGGTAGCGCCGCTCCTGGAACAAGGGCCAGACGTAGCCGGGCAGCAGGATATTGCCGCCGGGGGGCGTGTGCAAATCCACCACCACATGGAGGCCGTACTTCCGGCAGGCCGGCAGCAGAGAGTCCAGATAGTTCAGCCGCCCGTCCAGCCAGGCGTCATAGGCGGCCAAGTCCCGCCAGCCGTCGGGACGTCCCTCCGGCGTCACCCAGTAGAGCTGGTAGCGGATCAGGTTCGCCCCCCACTCCCCGCCCAGCACCCGCAGGTCGTCCGCCGTCACGTCCGGGCTGACCATCGCCCCACGCAGGCGCGGAATGCCGGCATGCCCCGTATACGCGGGGCCAGACGTGACAGGCGTGCCGGCATAGGGACGGACGGCGGTGACGCGGACATCGTCGAACCAGGCCGTCCCGGTCGTCTGCTCCACGCCCAGCACCAGAACGGCCTCCGTCGCATCCGAGGGGATGACAGCCTGGAACGCCTCGGGCCGCCAGTCGAACGTCCCCCAGAGGTTCATGCGGGCCGGGTACTGCCTGCCCGAAGGCGTCACGATCACCAGCATCAGCTTGACGCCATTATAGACCTGCGGCGGCGTGGCGACCGCCTCGGCCCGGATCATGGCCCGGACGTTCACCCGCGTGCCGCGCATCCGCGCCACCGGCAGCGGGATGCTGACCGTCGTGGTTCCCGCCCCCTGCGCGACCGGCTGCTCCACGCGCAGGGACGGCTTCCCCTGAAATCCGATCGCAAGTCCGACCAGTCCGTTACCGCTCGTGCGCCAGGACGTAAGCGCCTGCGCCGCCTGCGGCCCCTCAAAGCCCGTCTGAAGGATGACCTCCGGCGCTCCACACGCCCGATCCATCAGGCAAATGAGCAGGCAGAGCAAGACTGAGAGACGGAGATGGGAGGCATCCCTCATCGCAGCCCTCATGCGTCCTCCAACGGAGCGGGGGGCGCGGGCTGGGCGGGGCCGTTGCGGCGGCCGTTGGGCTTGCGGCCCAGCGGGTTCGGGGCGGGCGCGAGCAGTCTCTGGCCGACGCCCGGCGGCGCGCCGGCGGTGTGGCGGGTCAGGAACCAGTCCTGCACGTCGAACGGCTCCGCGCCCGGCGCCGGCGTCACCCGGACGTACTGGCCGTCCGGCAGGAGCTGGTGGGCGTTGGCCGTGTCGCGCAGGTACATCTCCAGCACGTCGTCCCGCATCTGGCGCTTGAGGGCTGCATCTTCCAGCGGGAACAGGATCTCGACGCGGCGGTCCAGGTTGCGGCGCATCAAGTCCGCGCTGCCGACGTAGATCTCCTCCTTGCCGCCGTTGCGGAAGTAGTAGACGCGCGAGTGCTCCAAAAACCGCCCCACGACGGAGATGACCCGCACGTTCTCGGAGACGCCGACGACGCCGGGGCGCAGGCAGCAGACGCCGCGCACGATCAGGTCAATTTTCACCCCCGCCTGCGCCGCCGCGTAGAGGGCGCGGATGATCGGCTCGTCACTGAGGGTGTTGGTCTTCAGGATCAGCCGCGCCGGGCGGCCACGCCGCGCGTGCTCCGCCTCCCGCGCGATCATTTCCATCAGCCGCTCGCGCATGTTGACCGGGGCGACCAGCAGCTTCCGGTACCGGCGCTGGCGCGAGTAGCCCGTCAGCAGGTTGAACAGGTCGGAGGCGTCCGCGCCTAAATCCGGGCGGGCCGAGAACAGTGAGAAGTCCGTGTAGACGCGCGCCGTCGCCGGGTTGTAGTTGCCGGTGCCCAAATGCACATAGCGGCGCAGCTGCCCGTCGCGCTCCTTGCGGACCAGCAGTGCCAGCTTGCAGTGCGTCTTCAGGCCCACCAGGCCGTAGACCACATGCACCCCGGCGTCCTCCAGCGCCCGCGCCCACTCGATGTTGTTCTCCTCATCGAAGCGCGCCTTCAGTTCGACCAGGACGGCCACCTGCGTGTCGTCGTCGCGCGCCTCCGCCAGCGCCCGGACGATGGGCGAGTTGGGGCCGACCCGGTACAGCGTCTGCTTGATCGCCAGCACGTTGGCGTCCTGGGTGCCGGTCCCGATGAAGTCCACGACG
>Ga0213875_10001686_pt1 | contig 13892 bp, 10 predicted proteins | sample BarmaccomBMRX_R8_FD_160105 | JGI IMG/M metagenome (GOLD analysis project Ga0213875, IMG submission 160105) | Root-associated microbial communities from Barbacenia macrantha in rupestrian grasslands, the National Park of Serra do Cipo, Brazil - RX_R8 | ecosystem: Host-associated > Plants > Roots... | reverse complement strand
GACCTGCGGCTCGGGGCGGCGCGCAGAAACCCCCAACCACGGCGAGCGCGGCGACGAACCTCGCTCGCGATCGACAACCGGACGCGCTTGACGAAGAGGCTTCGTGTCGGCAACAGAACCCCCTCACTGTCAGCGATGTCTCCGAACACCTGTCAGGGATGTCTCCCGCCCAAACAGTGCGCAACCCACCCTACGCGGGTGAGCGACTGGGAACATTGGTCATGGGACGACGAGCTTGAGATTCTTCTTTGCGATTCCGCAATAGAGGTCTATCTTCGGAACTGTCTTGGCGAGGTGGGATGAGGCTTGCTCCCCACTAGGCATTAATGCCTAACGTGCGTCGAAAGCTGAGGAGGTGCAAACATGGTCGCTTATCACCCTCTGCCTGGAAGCAGGCGAGAGCTGCTGCCGCACTCGCGGCTCGCGGGCCCGGTGGACGTTGCGGAGCTCGCGAGCCTGACCATCCGGGTCCGCCCGGGTCGCGCCGCGCCGATGGACCTGGTCAAGCTCGCCTACGACCTGGCGCAGCAGCCGCTGTCGGAGCGGAAATACCTGACCCGCGCGGAACTGGAGCAGCAACACGGCGCCAGCAAGAACGATCTCGACCGGGTCGAGCACTACGTGCAGCAGCACAACCTGATGGTCACCTACCGCAGCGCCGTCGAGCGCTCGATCGTGGTCCGCGGCAAGCTGGGCGACCTGCTGAACGCCTTTCACGCGGACGTGCAGATGTTCCATAGCGCGCGCGGCACCTATCGCGGGCGGACCGGCGAGATCGGCGTGCCCAACGACCTGCAGGACATCGTCACCGGCGTCTTCGGTTACGATACGCGGCCGAAGCATCGTTCGCCGAGCCGGCGCAAGCGCTGGATGGCCTCGGGCCCGGGCGGGAGCAACGGCGTGGCCGCGACCGAGTTCGCCAAGCGCTACGGGTTCCCCACCACGCATAATGGCGGCAAGGCCTTGGACGGCAGCGGGCAGACGATCGCCATCCTCGAGCTGGGCGGCGGGTTCCGCCAGAGCGATCTGCAAGCCTACTTCCACGAGATCGGCGTGCCCAGCCCACAGGTGATTTCGGTTGCAGTCGATCGTGCCGGCAACCAGCCGACCACGTCGGACTCGGCCGATGGCGAAGTGATGCTCGACATCGAGGTGGCCGGGGCCGTGGCGCCCGGGGCGAAGATCGCGGTGTATTTCGCGCCGAACACCGGCGACAAGGGCTTCCTCGACGCGCTCTCGGCGATGGTGCACGACGCCCAGCGCGACCCGAGCGTGATCTCGATCAGTTGGGGCTCGCCGGAGGCCACCACCGACCAGCAGGGGCTGGACGCATACCACCAGGTGTTCGCCGCCGCCGCGGTGCTTGGTATCACCATTTGCGTGGCGGCCGGCGACCATGGCACCGCCGACATGGACGCCGCGAGTTGGGATGGGCAAATCCATGTGGATCACCCGGCCTGCGACGACCTCGTGCTCAGTTGCGGCGGCACGCAGGTCGAGAACGGGACCGACGTGGTGTGGAACGACGGCACGTCGTTCAACAAGGCGACCGGCGAGGGCGGCTGGGCCGGGGGCGGCGGGATCAGCACGCTGTTCCAGGTTCCGTCCTATCAGCAGGGGGCGCAGATTCCGGCCTCGCTCGTCAGCGGCAAGGGCGGGCGTGGGGTTCCCGACATCGCCATGAGTGCGACCAACTATTTCGTCCGGGTGGACTCGTACGAGGGGGCGTCGGGCGGCACGAGCGCGGTCGCGCCGTTGATGGCGGCGCTGGTCGTCTTGCTCAACCAGGCGACCGACCACAAGGTTGGGTTCCTCAATCCGTTCCTGTATGCCAACGCAGCCCAGGGCATCGTGCATGGGGTGACCAGCGGCACCAACGCGATCGCCGGGACGGTGAAGGGATACGACGCCGGCGCCGGCTGGAACGCCTGCACCGGCCTGGGCACGCCGGACGGCGCAGCCATCCTGCAGGCCCTGCAGGCGCCGGCGACCGGACAAGCGAAGGCGGTTGCCTGAGGCCGCTAATGAGACGATGGGGGAACGTTCCACCGTCATCCCCGCTTGACCCGGGGATTCAGTCGGCAACGGGCGGCTGGGGGCACCGCTGGACCCCCGGGTCAAGCCCGGGGGTGACGAGTTTGGATAGTCGCGCGTGACGCCGCCATGATCGTGGGCGTCGATTTCGGGACCACCAATAGCGTGATTTGCCTGCTCGACGCCGACGGAGCCGCGCAAACGGTGCGATTCGCCGTCGGGGCCGAGGTGTTCGACGTGTTCCGCAGCGTGCTGAATTTCTGGGAGGAGCCGAACGGCCGGCCGCTCACGCTGCAGCACGCCGCCGGGCCGCAGGCGATCGAGAGCTATCTCGAAGATCCGCTCGGCAGTCGGCTGATCATGTCGATGAAGAGCTATCTGGCGCAGCGCAGCTTCACGCAGACCCGCATCTTTGGGCGGACCCATACGCTCGAACAGCTCGTCAGCCTGTTCCTGCGTGCGATGCTGCGTGCGGCCGGGGACAGGATCGCCTGGCGGCACGCCGTGGTGGGGCGGCCGGTGCGGTTCGTTGGCGAGTCGGCCGACGATGGGCTGGGCGAGCGCCGGCTGCGGGAGTCGTTTGCGGCGGCCGGGTTCGAGAGGCTCTCGATGGCGTTCGAGCCGGAGGGGGCCGGATACCGCTTCATCCGCACGCTGCGCGAGCCGGCGACGGTGCTGGTCGGCGATTTCGGGGGCGGCACGAGCGACTTCTCGCTGTTTCGCTTCGACCCGGCCGGTGCCCAGCGCGTGCACCAGCTCGGCCATGACGGCATCGGCGTCGCCGGGGATACCTTCGATTACCGGCTGATCGAGCAGATCATCTCGCCGCGGCTCGGCAAGGACGACACGTACCGGATCATGGGCAAGGACATGCCGATCCCGATCAGCTTCTATCGAGGCCTCGCGCAATGGCATCGGCTGTCGCTGATGCGGGCGCCGCGCGTGCTGCGCGAGATCGAAGAGGTGGCGCGGACGGCGAACCGGCCGGAGCGGCTGGGCGCGCTGCTGGACATCATCCGCGACGAGGCAGGGTATGACCTGTACCGCGCCATCGCCGGGCTGAAGGCGGCGCTGTCCTGCGAGGCGGAAAGCGAGTTCCGGTTTCGGCATGGCGGGCTCGACGTTGTCCGGCGTGTGCGGCGGGCCGAGTTCGAGGAGTGGATCGCGGCGGACCTGAAGGGGATTGCGAACACCGTGGACCGATTGCTGCGCAGGACGGCGATCGGCGAGGCGTCCATCGATCATGTCTTCCTGACCGGCGGCACGTCGTTCGTCCCGGCCGTGCGCAAGCTGTTCGCGGACCGTTTCGGGGCGGCGAAGCTGCGCGGCGGCGGCGAGTTCGTGTCGGTGGCCGAGGGGCTGGCGCTGATCGGTCAGGACCGGGGGTAGCCGTCAGTCTTCGAGGCTGATGCGGGCCTGCAGGTCTTGGCGGATGACGGACAGGGCGCGAGCGGCCTGCTCGCGAAGCGGGCCTTCGCACAGGGGGGAGGCGATGCGGGAGGTCAGCGCCCGGTGGACGGCGATCGTACCGTCCTGGAAGGACCAGCGGCTCGTATAGGTGAAGTCCGGGTTATCGATGGTGCGGTCGCGCGGCAGGCGGTCGGGGTGGCGGCCGGGCGGCAGGGTGAGGGCGAGGTCCTCGCGCTGCTCGCCGGCGTAGCAGGGGGTGGGTTCGATGGCGGGCAGGTCGCGGTTGCCGAGCGGACCCAGCAGGCCGTCGCCGGGTCGAGCGAGCATGGTCAGGCCGGAGGGGATGGGGAACGCCTCGCCCGTCAGCCACTCCGGCTGCGGATTGAGCGTGAAGTGGCCGACCACGCGGTATTGCGGGCTGACCTGGTCAAGCGGGGCAAGCTCGAGGTCGCCGGTGCCGGCCTGGCCGTGGGTGCGCAAAACCGTCTCCGCGCCGCGCTTGGTGCCGCTCACCTGCAGCCGCTCGGCCTCGACCCGCAACCGGGTCGCATCGGGTCCCGTGCCTTCGGAGAGGGTCGTGCCGGTGACCACGCCGTCCACGCCCAGCGTGGCCGTGGTCTCGACCCGGGCGGCGGCCACCCCCGCGGGCAGGGCGGGGATCTGGCCGAGCTCCGAGCCTTCGAGCCGCACGTGCACGATGGGCTTGCCGTAGAGCGGGAAGGGGACGGTGCCGAAGGGGGCGCCTTCGGCGGTCGTGTCCAGGTAAAGGCCGAAGCGGGGGACGTAGGTGATGGCGTGGTTGAAGAAGGCCGTGGTCGCCGGGCCGCTGAGCTTGTAGCTGTTGAACGAGTTGATCAGCACGGGCTCGGCGGTGATGCCCTTGGCGCGCAGCAGGGCGCTGAGCAGCACGACCTGGTCTTTGCAGTCGCCGTAGCCGTTGGCCAGGATGTCGGCAGCCGCGTGCGGGACCCACGTGTCGTAGCCGATATAGAGCGCCACCCAACGGATGTGGCGGCTGACCCAATCGTAGATGGCCTCGGTCTGGGCGCGGGGATCGTCGATGCCTTGGGTGAGGGTGTCGGCGAGGGTCTGGATGGCGGGGGTGACGGCGATCTTGGGCTCGACGAGGGCGGCCCAGGCGTCGCCGAGGGCGGGCCAGCTCGGGAAGGTGGAGACGAACAGGCGCGGGAAGCGGTCGAGCGGCGCGAGGACGCTATGGTTGTCGGTCCGGCCGGGGGCCGAATAGGTCCAGGTATAGGTTCTGGTGTCGCCGGTCTCGCTGACCTGCAGGGTGGGGCCGAACTCCTCGGTGTGCAGTGGCCGGTCGAGCGGGGCCGAGACCGTCATGCGCACGTCCTGCCACGGGAAATTGGGGCTGAACGCCCTGGCCTGGCTGAACTGGCCGGGGAAGAGCGGCTGCAAGGTGGTGAAGCGCCAAGTCAGCTCGACGGCGTCGCCGGCCTGCACGTTGGGAAAGACCGCGACGATCCGTTTGAGGTCGCTGAATTGCGGCAGGTTCGGGGACCCCGGGGCGAGTTGTTCGCGCACGGCTCCGGGGGCAAGCGGGATCCGGGTCCCGTCGGCCTTCAGCGTGGCGCCGTCGAGCAGCTCGAGGCGTTGCAGGCCCTCGGTATAGGCCGCGTTCTGCTGGGCGACGCCGCGGGCGGCGCCGTCATTGCCGGCGGCAATGACCAGGTGCACGGTCTGGACCGTCTTGCCGTCTTCGGCGAGCACGGTGTCCGAGCGGAGCTCGCGGAAGGTGATCGGCGCGTCCTCGGCGTGGGCCGCGAGGGCTCCCAGCGCGAGACCGGCGAAGGCGAGGGCAGGTTTCGTTAGCATTTGCTTACGATACCTGCTTTCGCCGGCTTTGTCAGCGGGGAGCCAGCACCATGATCATCTGGCGGTTTTCCATGCGCGGCATCTGCTCGACCTTGGTCGCGGTCTCCAGCTCAGCGCGAATGCGCTCCAAGACTTTGATGCCGATATCCTGGTGCGCCATCTCGCGGCCGCGGAAGCGCAGGGTGACCTTGACCTTGTCGCCCTCCTCGATGAACGTCTTCATGGCGCGCATCTTCACCTGATAGTCGTTCTCGTCGATGTTGGGCCGGACCTTGATCTCCTTGATCTCGATCACGCGCTGCTTCTTCTTGGCCTCGTTCTTTTTCTTCTGCTGTTCGTATTTGAACTTGCCGTAGTCCAGGATCTTGGCGACCGGCGGATCCGCGTTCGGGCTGATCTCCAGCAGGTCGAGGCCGGCGGAGTAGGCGCGCGAAATCGCGTCGCGGGTGGCCATCACCCCCATCATCTCGCCGTCCTGATCGATCAGCCGCACCTGCGGCACTCGGATGTCTTCATTCACGCGCGGCCCGTCGCGGGAGGGCGTGGAGGTTGGCATGGGTCCTCGAGGTATCGGGGTTCTCCTATGGTTGTGACGGAACTAGTCTTGAACCGGCGCGCGCGCCGGTTCAAGCCGTTTGACATCGGGTGCCGCCGCTTCGGCTGCAAGACGGCCAATGGCCTCGGCCAAGGGCAGGAGCTCCTGCGCCTCCCCGCCCAGCCGCCGTAGCGCCACTGTGCGCGCCTCCGCTTCGCGCCGCCCGACCACCAGGATGAGCGGGACATGGGCCAGGCTGTGCTCGCGCACCTTGGCGTTGATCTTCTCGTTGCGCGTGTCCGTCACGGCCTCCATCCCGGCCGCACGCAGCGCGGCGGCGACCTCCTCGGCGTAGGAAGCGGCGTCGGAGACGATGGTGGCGACCACCACCTGCAGCGGGGCGAGCCAGAGCGGGAAGCGGCCGGCGTGGTGCTCGATCAGGATGCCGAGGAAGCGCTCGAAGCTGCCGAGGATGACCCGGTGCAGCATGACCGGGGTGCGGCGGGCGCTGTCGTCGGCGATGTAGGTCGCCTCGAGGCGCTCCGGCATGACGAAATCGACCTGGAGCGTGCCGCACTGCCAGTCGCGGCCGATGGCGTCGCGCAGGACGAATTCGAGCTTGGGGCCGTAGAAGGCGCCTTCGCCGGGGTTCAGCTCGTAGTCCACGCCGGCGGTGACGCAGGCTTCTTTCAGGACGCGCTCGGCGTGGTCCCACACCGCGTCCGAGCCGGCGCGGGGTGTCGGGCGGTCGGCGAATTTCACGCGGAAGCTCTCGAAGCCGAAATCCCGGTAGACGGAGCCGAGCAGCTCGACGAAGCGGACGGTCTCCGGGGCGATGTCGGCCTCGGTGCAGAAGATGTGGGCGTCGTCCTGGGTGAAGGCGCGGACCCGCATGAGGCCGTGCAGGGCGCCGCTCGGCTCGAAGCGGTGGCAGGAGCCGAACTCGGCGAGGCGCATGGGCAGCTCGCGGTAGGAGCGCAGCGCGTTGCGGAAGATCAGCACGTGGCACGGGCAGTTCATCGGTTTGAGGGCGAGGGTGGTTTCCTCGTCCTCGACGCGGGCGATGAACATCTTGTCGCGGAAGTTGTCCCAGTGACCGCTCTTTTCCCAGAGCTTGCGGTCGACGAGCTGGGGGGTGTGGACTTCGAGGTAGCCGGCGGCGTCCTGGCGGCGGCGCATGTAGCGCTCGGCGGCCCGGTAGAGCTTCCAGCCTTTGGGGTGCCAGAAGACGCTGCCGGTGGCTTCGTCCCCGAAGTGGAAGAGGTCCATTTCGCGGCCGATGCGGCGGTGGTCGCGGCGCTCGGCTTCCTCGAGCTGGTGGAGGTAGGCGTCCAGCTCCTTCTGGTCGCGCCAGGCGGTGCCGTAGATGCGGCTCAGCATGGCGTTGCGGTGGTCGCCGCGCCAATAGGCGCCGGCCACCTTCATCAGCTTGAAGCCCGCGCCGACGTCGGCGGTGCCGCGCATGTGCGGGCCGCGGCAGAGGTCGATCCAGTCGCCCTGCTTGTAGAGGGTGATGGTCTCGGTCGCGGGGAGGTCGCGGATCAGCTCGGCCTTGTAGCGCTCGCCGCGGGCCTCGAAGAAGCGGATCGCGTCCTCGCGGTCCCAGACCTGGCGCTCGAACGGGGCGTTGTTGGCCACGATCTCGCGCATGCGGGCCTCGATGGCGGGGAAGTCCTCGGGGGTGAAGGGCTCGTTGCGGGCGAAATCGTAGTAGAAGCCGTTCTCGATCGGCGGCCCGATGGTGACCTGGGTGCCGGGATAGAGAGACTGCACCGCCTCGGCCAGCACATGGGCGGCGTCGTGGCGGATCATCTCCAGGGCATCGGGGTCGCGCCTCGTCACGAAGACGACGGCGGCGTCGTCCTCGATCGGGCGGGCGAGGTCCATGAGCTTGCCATCCAGCTTCATGGCAAGGGCGGCGCGGGCGAGGCCGGGGCCGATCTCGGCGGCGAGCGTGGTGCCGGTCACCGGTGCGTCGAAGCGGCGAACCGAGCCGTCGGGCAGGGTGATGGCGGGCATGGCGTGGCAGTCTCCGGGATGAGAACGGGCTCTAATGGCGGTCCGGCAGCGCCGCGGCAACCCTCGCAACTGCGAGATCAGCCAAGTCGGGCTCGCGCAGCACCGTGACCCGGCCGCGGGGGCGGGTGAGCACCGGGTCGGACGCGCCGGAGAATAGGACCAGGCAGGGGCAGCCCACCGCGGCGGCGATGTGCATCGGCCCGGTGTCGTTGCCGACGGCCAGCGCCGCGCGGGCGCCGAGGCCGAACAGGTCGAGGAGGGTGGTCTTGCCGGTGAGGTCGGTCGTCGTCGGACAGGCGGCGGCGATGGCGGCGGCCAGCGGCGCGTCCGCCGGCGCGCCGACCACGACCGGAGCGAGGCCGCGCCCGGCCAGCAGCGTCGCGAGCTCGCCGAAGCGTTCGGCGGCCCAGCGCTTCTCCGGCCGGTGCGGGGCCGAGCCGGGAACCAGCAGCGCGTAGGGCTCGGGGATCGGCGTGCCACCGGCGGTGATCCAGGTAAGATCGGGCGCGGGAAAGTGGCGTATACCGGCCATTTCGAGCTGGTCGCGCTGGCGCTCCAGCGTGTGCATGCGGTTGCGCTCGGGGTTGGCGTGCTTGTGCGAGGCGCCGGCCGCGATGCCGGACCAGGGCGGGCTGCCGGCCAGCCGGTGATAGCGGCTGGATCGGCCGGAGGTCTGCAGGTCGTAGACGAAGTCGAAGCCGCGCAGGTCGCGCCGCAGCGCGATGATCCCCTTCAGGTCCCACCAGGCGGGGCGGCGGTCGATCAGCACGCGGTCGAACCAGGGTGCGGCGCGGCCGAGTGCCGCGAACGGCGCGGTGGTGAGCAGGGTGATCTCGGCCTCGGGATGCTGGACGCGGATGGCGGCGAAGGGGCCGAACGCCATGACGAAATCGCCGAGCGCGCCCAGCTTGATGACCAGGATCCTCAATCGAGCAGCTCGCGATACACGGCGATGGTGGCCTCCTGCATGGCTTTGGTCGTGTAGTTCGCCAGCACCGCGGCGCGGGCGCGGCGGCCGAGGGCCTGGCGCGCTTCGGCGCCGAGAGCGAGCGCGGCGTCGAGCGCCGTGGCGAGTGCGGCCGGGTCGCCGGGCGGGACGCGCCAGCCGGTGACGCCGTGCTCGACCGTCTCGGCGGCGCCGCCGTGGTCGGTGGCGATGACGGGGCGGCCCATCGCCTGGCCCTCGATCACGGCGCGACCGAAGCCTTCGGGCGCGGTGGAGGCGCTGACGACGACGTCGGCGAGCATCAGGGCCGCGGGCATGTCGGCGCAGTGTCCGGTGAGGCGGACCCGGCCGGCGAGCCCGAGCTGGCGGGCTTGGCGATCGAGTTGCTGGGCGAAGCGGCCGCGCTCCTCCAATGGGCCGACCAGGAGGCAAACGGCGTCCTGCCGCTGCAGCCGGGCCATGGCCTCGATCAGCACGGCGTGCCCCTTCCAGCGCGAAAGGCGGGCGGGGAGCATGATCGTGGGCGCACCGTCGGGCAGAAGCCAGGCGGCGGCGAGGCGGGCGAGGCGGTCGGTGGTCACCGCTTCGGGGTCGAAGAGGGTGGGGTCGATGCCGCGGGGGATCACACGGATGCGGGCCGGGTCGAGGTGGTGGCGGCGGATCAACAGCGATTGCACGAAGCGGCTGATGGCGATGACGCGCTCGCCGCGCGCCATGATGGCGTTGTAGGCGCGCTTGCCGGGGAGGCTCTCGTCATAGACGCCGTGATAGGTGGTGACGAAGCGCACGCCGGCGCGGCGCGCGGCGGCCCAGGCGGACCAGGCGGGGGCGCGGGAGCGGGCGTGGACCAGGCGGACGTGCTGCTCGCGGATGAGGGCCTCCAGCCGGGCGGCGTTGCCCCAGATGCGCGCCGGGTTCTTGCTGGCCAGCTTCAGGGTGACGTGCTGGCCGCCGTGGCGACGGACCGCGGCTTCGAGCCGGCCGCCTTCGCTGGCCACGAGGGCGCGGCCGCCCGACGCGACGATGGCCTGGACGATCTCGACCGTGCCACGCTCGACGCCGCCGCTCTCCAGGCGCGGCAGGACTTGCAGCACGACGGCGCCGGGCGGCAGCAACATGCCGCGGCTATATCAGGGCTGGCCCGCGCCGCAACCCGTCCTTGCGTCGCTGCATTCGCTGCGACACGATCCCGAAACGGGACTCGTCGGCGGCGGCATTGGGGCAAAAACCATGCGTACCTGGGTGATCTGCGTGGCGGCGCTGCTCGGCTTGGCGTTCTCGATCTCCGCCACCCGGGCGCAGCCGACGTCGCCAGGCTGCGGCGACCCGATCAAGCCCAATCCGGTCGCCAACCCGAACGTCTCGATCGCTCTCGACGGGAATACGGCCTGGCAGCCACGCGGCGGGACGGTCAGCGTGACGGTGAGGGGCAACGGCGCCTCGCTGAGCGGGGCGGACGTGATGGTCTGCTTCGGCTGGCCGGCCAAGGGCTGGTGGACGACGACGTTTCCGGAGCGGGCGCGGGTGTCGGTCGCCAAGTTCGATACCAATTCGGTGACCTACAACGTCATCGTGCCCCCTGACCTGGCCTGGGCCCCCGCGTCCTGGCGCTATCGGACCGCGCTCTGGCTGGTCCCGCTCGCGGCGATGCGGGTCATGGTTTCGGGGGGGCCGGCGACCCCGCCGGTGGACGCCCAGCTTCTCGTGGGCATCACCTATCCGCCGCTGGCGCTGCTGCTCGCGGCGGCGACGGTGGCGATCGCGTTCGTGGTCTTCTACGCGTTTGCCCGCAATCGCGGCGTGCCCGGCAAGGGGCTGCTGCTGTGGATGATCTCCACGCCCAACGGCGTCGCCAGCCTCTCGCAGGCGCAGATCGTGCTGTGGACGTTCCTGATCGGCGCGGCGGCCGTCTATGTCATGGCGTTGTCGGGCGTGCTGATCAACATCAGCGACAGCACGCTGGTGCTGCTCGGCATCGCCGGTGTCGCGACGGTCGGCGCGAAGCTGCAGGACTACCGGCAGAGGGATCAGGCCGACGGCAGGATGGCGGTCCCTGGGCCGGTGCTCAACCTGGACCAGGTCGGGACCGCGACCGACACCGAGGTGCGGCTGGCCTGGGCGCCGCCCACCAGCGGCGGGCCGGTCACCCACTATGTCGTCGAATACCGGGTGGCGCCCGTAGAGCGGGCGGCTGACCATCCCGTGTGGAGCGTCGTCAACGAGCCGATCGTCGTGCCGCACGTGACGGTGCTGAACCTGATGCCGGGGACGACCTACCAGTTCCGGGTGCGCGCGGCCAATTCCGGTGGCCCGGGCGACCCCGCGTCGACCGACCAGATCCCGATGCTGCCCCCAGCCCAGGTCGCGGCGGATGCGCCGGGCCAGATCGGCGGCTTGTACGTCGCCGAGGCGCCGACGATCGACGAGGTCAAGCTGGCCTGGTCGGAACCGGACGGCGCGCCGACGAGCTACGTGCTGCAGTATCGCGAGCACGACACGGTGGGGGCTTGGGTCCCGGTCGCGCCGGCGCCCACCCGGACGCAACATGCCGTGACGGGTCTAGCCAGCGGCGTCCGGTTTGACTTCCGGGTGGCGGCGGTGAACGCCGCGGGTCAGGGATGTTGGTCGGCCGTCGTCACCTCCCGCACGCTGCGCGACCCGCAATGGTCGGATCTGGTGGTGACCGGCCCCGGGCGCGGCCAGGTCGACGTGACGCGGGCGCAGATGCTGTTCTTCACCTTGGTGGCCGGCCTGTTCGTCGGGCTGAAGGTGCTGACGAGCTACGTCATCCCCGAGATTCCGCAGGGGATCCTGCTGCTGATGGGGATCAGCAACGGGGTTTATCTGACGGCGAAGTTCATCCCGGACTGAGCTGGGGTCCAAACGTGGTGGGCCGCATGAGTCCAGCCCCCGGGCTATTCCTCGGCGGCGGGATGGTAGTCGAGCAGCTCGGGGCGGTATTCGAAGTGCATGGTGTCGAAGTGCGACCATCGGCCGCCCCAGATGAAGCCGTGGCGCTCGAAGATGGCGACGATCTCGGGCGGGATGCGGTTGCGGTAGGCGAGACCGGGCGACCAGCGCCAGTAGTCGGCATAGGCCGGGTTCAGGTCGATGGCGGCGGCGTAGGCGTGCATGCTCGTCTGCTCGGTGCCAGCGATGCTGCGGCAGTTGTAGGTGCCGCCGAGCGGACGGAGGTAGCGCAGGTCTTGCGGCGGCAGGTCGTCGAGCTCGCGGGAGACGGCCTGGAGCCGGCGGTCCACGCCGCTCACCCGCGTGACGGTCAGGGCATGGCCCCAGCTCTTCGGCAGCCAGACGATGCGGACCAGGTTCGGGCCCACCTGCCCGGCCCGGCAATCGCCATACAGCTTGTCGAAGAACGCCTGGTTGCGGACGCGGCCGGCATCGTCTTGCGGCGGCAGTAAGGGGGCGCCGGCGGGGTAGGGCAGGGCGAGCTGGTCGAGGATGGAGCCGCCGCGCAGCCGCTCGTCCTCGGTCCAGCCTGGGTGCGCCGGGCCGACCGGCATGCGGGTGCCATCGCGCCAGATCAGGTTGCCGCCGTCGAAGCCGCTGAGCGCCTCCGGATAGGCGCGGAGGAGGTCGGCGACGGAGGCGGCGCGGCAAGGCGCCCACACGCCGAGCAGCAGCAGGACGGGCCCGAGCCAGCGCGTCAACATGCGGCGACGATCAGCTCGCCGACCCGGCGGCGCAAGCCGGCGATGCCGGACTCGCGATGCCGGGTGGGATGGACGCGGTTGGTGAGCAGCGCCCAGGCGAGGCCGCGGTCGAAATCGATCCACACCCCCGTGCCGGTGAAGCCGGTGTGGCCGATGGTGGCCTCCGAGCAGGCGTCGCCGCCGGACCAGCCGGGGTGCCGCGCCTCCCAGCCCAGCGTGCGGGTCGCGGATTGCCGGGCGCGCATGCTGGCCGCCCCTTGCGTGCGGCCGAGAAGCAGGTCCTGGGTAGCGTCAAGCACGCCGTCGATCGTGCCGAACAGGCCGGCATGGCCGGCCGCGCCGCCGAGCGCGAAGGCGTTCTCGTCGTGAACCTCGCCGCGCATGACCCGGCCGCGCCAGGTGCAGCGTTCGGTGGAGGCGGTCTGCTCCGGATCCGGCCGAAACGAAAAGCCAGGCGGCAGAAGCTGTTCCAGGAGCGGGCGCCCGGTCAGCCGTTCGATGGCGATGCCGAGCAGGATGAAGTTGATGTCCGAATAGACGGGCGGGCCCGGGCGCCAGACGCGCTGCAGGATGAAGGCGCGCAGCGTCGCCGGGTCCTGACCGTAGGTGTAGAGGGGTTCGACCGCGGGCAGGTGGGTCTGGTGGGCGAGGCACTGGCGGACGGTGAGGCGGCGCTCGGGGGCGTCGGGGTCGTATTGGCGCAGGTCGGGGATGGCGGCGATGAGCGGATCGTCGAGGCCGATCCGCCCCTGCTCGACGAGGCCGAGGATCGCGGGCGTGGTGAACAGGACCTTGGTGAGGGATGCCAGATCGAACCAGGTCTGCCGCTGCATCGGGACGCGAGACGGTTCGGTCTGGGCTTGGCCGAAGCTCTGGACCGCGCGATGCCTGTCCGCCGTCACCACGCCGAGCACGGCGCCAGGGATCGGGCCGGCAACCGCTTCGGCAACCGGACCGCTCGCGGCCGCGAGCATGCGGGCGGCTCCTGTTTCCGAGGTCATGGGCGGCCCTGCTAGCATCAGCAGGGTCAGACGTCGAGGATGGGAACGGAATGATCACAAGGCGACTTCTCGCGGCCATGCTGCCGCTTCTGCTGGCCGGCTCCCGTACCGGGGCGGCCGAGGGATCCTTCACGGCGTTCCTGGCCGGCGTGCGGGCGGACGCCGTCGCGAGTGGCGTCGCTCCGGCAACCGTGGACACGGCGTTCGCCGGGCTGCGGCCGAATGCGAAGGTGCTCGAACTCGATAGCCACCCGCCGGAGCTGACCCAGAGCTGGGAGCGCTACCGCAGCACGCGGGTCTCCGAGCAGCGCGTCGCGGCGGGGCGGCAGGCGATGCAGGTGAATGGCGCGGCGTTGGCGGAGATTCGTCGCCGATACGGCGTCGATCCGGCCGTCATCGTCGCGATCTGGGGGCTGGAGTCGAGCTATGGCGGC
>Ga0213875_10001685_pt1 | contig 13903 bp, 7 predicted proteins | sample BarmaccomBMRX_R8_FD_160105 | JGI IMG/M metagenome (GOLD analysis project Ga0213875, IMG submission 160105) | Root-associated microbial communities from Barbacenia macrantha in rupestrian grasslands, the National Park of Serra do Cipo, Brazil - RX_R8 | ecosystem: Host-associated > Plants > Roots... | reverse complement strand
CGCGACCGCGCCTTGCGGCGACGGCGCGCGCTATCGTTTCCGCCTGCCCGACGGCCTCGCCGTGCCGGATCCGGCGTCGCGCCGGCAGGCCGGCGACGTGCACGATCCGAGCGTGGTCGTCGATCCGCGCGCCTATCAATGGCGGCACGCCGACTGGAAGGGCCGACCCTGGCACGAGGCGGTCGTGTACGAGCTGCATGTCGGCGCGTTCGGCGGCTTCGCCGGCGTGGAGAAGCGCCTGCCGGAGCTGAAGGCGCTCGGCGTCACCGCGGTCGAGCTGATGCCGATCGCCGATTTTCCCGGCCAGCACAACTGGGGCTATGACGGCGTGCTGCCCTACGCGCCGGACGCCGCCTACGGCACCCCGGACGAGCTGAAGCACCTGATCGACGCGGCGCACGGGCTCGGGCTGATGATGTTTCTCGACGTCGTGTACAACCATTTCGGGCCGGACGGCGCCTACCTGCACGCCTACGCCAAGACGTTCTTCGACGAGAGCAAGCACACGCCGTGGGGCGCGGCGATCGACTTCACCCGACCGGAGGTGCGCACCTACTTCACCGAGAACGCGCTGTTCTGGCTGCTGGAATACCGCTTCGACGGACTGCGCTTCGACGCCGTGCATGCGATCTCGCCGCCCGAGTTCCTCGATCACATGGCCGCCCGCGTCCGCGCCCGCCCGGATGACGGCCGGCAGATCCATCTCGTGCTGGAGCACGAGGGCAACGTTGCGAGCCACCTCGCGCGCGATTTCGATGCGCAGTGGACGGACGACGTGCACCACTGCCTGCACGTCCTGCTAACCGGCGAGCGCGAAGGCTACTACGAGGATTTTCAGGACGCCGCGCGGCTGCTGGCGCGCGCCATGGCGGAGGGCTTCGCCTATCAGGGCGAGGTCTCGCCGCATTCCGGCAAGCCGCGCGGTACGCCGAGCGCCGCGCTGCCGACCACCGCCTTCGTGATCTGCCTGCAGAACCACGACCAGATCGGCAACCGCGCGTTCGGCGAGCGGCTGACCCGGCTCGCCGACAGGCAGGCGCTGCGGGCGGCGACCGCGCTGCTGCTGCTCGCGCCGTTCATTCCGATGCTGTTCATGGGCGAGGAGTGGGGCAGCGAGCGACCGTTCCTGTTCTTTACCGACCACAATCCGGAACTGGCGGAGCTGGTGCGCAAGGGGCGGCGCGAGGAGTTCAAGAAGTTCGCCGCGTTCAGCGACCCCGGCAAGCGCGAGCGCATCCCCGACCCGAACGCGCCGGAGACGTTCGACGCCTCGGTCCCGGACTTCGACCCTGCGAGCAAGTCCGGCACGGCGGAGACGCTGGCGCTGCATCGCGAGCTGCTGGCGCTGCGCCGCCAGCACGTCATCCCCCGCATTCCCGGCGCGCGCTCCGCCGGCGCCGTGCCGCTCGGCCGCAGCGGCGTCTGCGCGCGCTGGACGATGAGCGATGGCGCCGTGCTGATCATCGCCGCCAATCTTGGCGCCGAACCGGTGGAGGTGGAGGGCTGCGCCGGGCCGGCGCTGTTCGAGACCGGGCGCGGCACGGCGGAGGCGGCGATGAACGGCACCTTGCCCGCGCACAGCACGGTCGCCTTCCTGCGCGAGCGGCCGGGTTGAGCGACGCCGACCTGATCGCGCTGGCCGAGGCGGCCGGGCTGGCGCCGCGCTGGCGCGACGCGTTCGGCAAGATGCACGACGTGGCGCCGGAGGTGCTGCGCGCCGTGCTGGCGGCACTCGGCACGCCGGCCGGCAGCGACGCAGAGGTCGCCGACAGCCGCGGCGGGCTGCAACATGAGGAAGGGCCGCTGCCGCCGCTGCTGACCGCCGACGCCGGACAGCCGATCGCCGTCCCAGCGCCGGCCGGCCGCTTCCGCCTGACGCTCGAGGACGGCACCCGTCGCGAGGGCCGCGCCGAGCCGCGCGCGCTGCTGCCGGCGATCGACGTGCCCGGCTATCACGCGCTCGAACTGGGCGACATCCGGACCACGCTGGCCGTGGCTCCGGCGCACGGCTTCCTGCCGGAGGATGCGGCACCGGGACGGAAGCTCTGGGGACTGGCCGTGCAGCTCTATGCGCTGCGCCGGGCGGGGGACGGCGGCATCGGCGACTTTTCGGCGCTGCGCCGCTTCGTCGCCATCGCCGGCGCGCGCGGCGCCGCGGCCGTCGCCATCAGCCCGGTACACGCGCAGTTCTCCGCCGATGCCGACCGGTTCAGCCCGTATGCGCCGTCCAGCCGCGTGATGCTGAACGTGCTGCACGCGGACGCCGAGACAATTCCCGACGCGTACCTCCCTGCCCGGCCGGAGCAGTGGGCGGCACTGGAAGCCGGGCCGATGGTGGACTGGCCGGCGGCCGGACGGCTGCGGCTCGCGCATTTCCGCCGGGTGTTCGACCGCTTCGCCGCCGCTCCTCGCGCGGCGCTGCACGAGGCGTTCGACGCGTTCCGCGCCGAGCAGGGCGACCTGCTAGAGAGCCACGCGCGGTTCGAGGCGCTGCATGCGCACGTGTTCGGCGCCGACGCCACCCGATGGAACTGGCGCGACTGGCCAGAGGAGTACCGCTCGCCCGACGACCCGGCAGTCGCGCGCTTTGCGCACACGCACGCGCGCGAGGTCGCCTTCCACGCCTTCCTGCAATTCCTGGCCGATCGCGGCAGCGCGGCGGCGCAGCAGGCGGCGCGCGCCGCGGGCATGCCGATCGGCCTCATCTCCGACCTCGCGGTGGGTACCGATCTCGGCGGCTCGCACGCCTGGAGCCGGCAGGACCAGATGCTGATGGGCCTGACCATCGGCGCGCCGCCGGACGTGCTGAACACGCAGGGCCAGAACTGGGGCATCACCGCCTTCTCCCCGGCCGGCCTGCAGCGGCACGGCTATGCCGGCTTCCTGGAGATGCTGCGCGCCGCGCTGCGCCACGCCGGCGGCGTGCGCATCGACCACGCGATGGGCCTCACCCGGCTCTGGGTCGTGCCGGAGGGCGCCAGCCCGCAGCAGGGGGCGTATCTGCGCTTCCCGTCGGACGATCTGCTGCGGCTGCTGGCGCTGGAGAGCCACCGTCACCGGGCGGTCGTGCTCGGCGAGGATCTCGGCACGGTTCCCGAGGGTTTTCAGGATCGCCTGGGAACGCGCGGCGTCATGGGGCTGCGTGTGCTGTGGTTCGAGTCGGACGATGACGGCTTCCGTCCGCCCGGGCGCTGGACGCGGCGCGCCGTCGCGATGACCAGCACGCACGACCTGCCGACCGTCGCCGGGTGGTGGAGCGGGCGCGACCTGGCGCTGCGCGAGGAGCTTGGCCTGCTCGGCGACGACAAGGCGATCTGGTTCGAGCACGAGAACCGCGCCAGGGACCGCGTGCGCCTGTGGGAGGCGTTCCGCGGCAGCCGCGCCGGGCTCGGCGAGGTCCCGCCGCCGGAGAAGCCGGAGCCCGCGGTGGATGCGGCGATCCGGCATGTCGGCGCGGCCGGCTGCGAACTGGCGCTGCTGCCGGTGGAGGATGCGCTGGGGCTGCCCGATCAGCCGAACCTGCCGGGCACGCTGCACGAGCATCCGAACTGGCAACGCCGCCTCGCGTTGCCGGCGGATCGCGTTCTCGACGACCCTGCCGTGGCTGCGCGCCTTGCCTCCCTGGCCGAGGCGCGGCAGACGGCCGAAGGAGAGACATGACGGTCCGCGCTACCGCCCGCCTGCAGTTTCACAAGGACTTCACCCTCGACGACGCCGCCAAGCTGGTCCCCTACCTCCGCGGGATCGGCGTCAGCCACCTCTATGCCTCGCCGCTGCTGACCTCGCGGCCCGGCTCTATGCACGGCTACGACATCGTCGATCACCACGCGATTGACCCCGAGCTGGGCGGCGAGCCGGCGCTGCGCCGCCTGGTACCGGCGCTGCGCGCCGCCGGGCTCGGCCTGATCCTCGACATCGTGCCGAATCACATGGGGGTCGGCGGGGCCGACAACGCGTGGTGGCTCGACGTGCTGGAGTGGGGGCGCGCGAGCCCCTATGCCGAGTATTTCGACATCGACTGGGAGCCGCCCGATCCGGCGCTGCGCAATCGCATGCTGGCCCCCTTCCTCGGCGCGGCGTACGGCGAGTGCCTGGGCCGCGGTGACCTCGTGCTGCGCTTCGACGAGGGCGACGGGCGCCTGTTCGTCGACTATTTCGGCAACCGCTTTCCGATCAACCCGCGCGACTACCCGCACGTACTCCGGGGCGCGGCGCTGGCCACGCTCGCCGAGCCGTTCGCGCGGCTGAGCACCGCGGGCGGCGGGCGCGACGCGATGCGCCGTGCCGCCGAGCGGGGCCGGGCGGCGCTGCGCCAGGCCTCGCCGGACCAGCGCCGGGCCATCGAGGACGCGCTCGCGGCGGCGAACGCCGACACCGGCGAGGCGCGCGAGCGGCTGCACCGGCTGCTGGAGCCGCAGAGCTACCGGCTGGCCTGGTGGCGCGCCGCCGCCGATGAGATCAACTGGCGCCGCTTCTTCGACGTCAACAGCCTAGCCGGCATGCGCGCCGAACTGCCGCAGGTGTTCGACGACACGCACGACTACATCCTGCAGCTCTACGCCGAGGGACTGATCGACGGCGTGCGCATCGACCACGTGGACGGGCTTGCCGACCCGCGCGGCTATTGCCGGAAACTGCGCCGCAAGCTGCAGACCGCGGCGGCCCAGCGTCCGCGCGAACTTCCCGATGAGCCGGCGATCATCTGGGTCGAGAAAATCCTCGCGCCGCATGAGCGCCTGCCGACCGACTGGCTGACCGACGGCACCACCGGCTACGACTACATGAGCGACGTCGCCGGCCTGCTGCACGACCCGGCCGGCGAGGCGCCGCTCACGAGACTCTGGACCACGCTGACCGGGCGCAGCGGCGAGTTCCTCGATGAGGCCAAGGCAGCGCGGCGGCAGATCCTGCGGGAGTCGCTTTCGAGCGAGCTGTGGGCCACCGCGGGCGCGCTGCATCGCGTCGCCCGGCGCGACCTGGCGACGCGCGACTACACGCTCACCGCCATCCGCCGCGCGCTCGAGGAGGTGCTGGTCCACTTCCCGACCTATCGCATCTATTCCGGCCCGACCGGCATCTCCGCCACCGACCGGGCGGTGCTGGACTGGGCGTTGGCGGGCGCGCGGCGCACGGTGCGCAGCGCCGACCTGCCGCTGCTGGAACGCATCGGCGACTGGCTGTCCGGCAGCGACTTGCGCAGCGTGCCGGCAGGAGCGCGCCGGCAGGAGCGGCTGCGCGCGATGGTGCGGTTCCAGCAGCTCTCGGCGCCCACCGCGGCAAAATCCGTCGAGGACACCGCCTTCTACCGCTACGGCCGGCTGATCTCGCGCAACGAGGTGGGCAGCGAGCCCGGCCATTTCTGCGTCTCCCCGGCGGCCTTCCACGCCGGCAACGCCGAGCGGCGCCGGCGCTTTCCGCGCGCCCTGCTCGCCACCGCGACGCACGACCACAAGCGCGGCGAGGATGTCCGCGCGCGGCTTGCCGTACTCAGCGAGCTTCCCGAGGAGTGGGAGGCGGCGTTGCACCGCTGGATGCGCCTGAATGCGCCGCTGCGCCGCGAGATCGGCGGCACGCCGGCGCCCGATGCGGCCGACGAGCTCATGCTTTACCAGACGCTGATCGGCGCCTGGCCGCTCGACCTGGCGCCGGACGACGCCGAAGGCATGCGGGCCTATATCGGGCGCGTCCAGGCCTGGCAGGAGAAGGGGCTGCGCGAGGCCAAGCGGCGGTCGGAATGGGCCGCGCCGAACGCCGAGTACGAGACGGCCTGCCGGGATTTCCTGACGCAGATGCTCGACCCGGCCCGGCCGACCCACGTGGCGCAGGACATGGTCGAGTTCGTCCGCCGCATCGCGCCCTCCGGGGCGCTCAACGGCCTGATCCAGACCGTGCTGCGCCTGACGAGTCCAGGCGTCCCTGACCTCTATCAAGGCACCGACTTCTGGGATTTCAGCCTGGTCGATCCCGACAATCGCCGCCCCGTGGACTACGCGGCGCGCCAGGCGGCGCTCAACGGCGGCCAGGCGCCGGCCGAGCTGCTGGGGGCATGGCAGGACGGGCGGGTGAAGCAGGTGGTCATCGCCCGCACGCTCGCCTTCCGGGCCCGGGTGCCGCGGCTGTTCGCCGAGGGTTCATACCAGCGGCTGCGGGTGGAAGGGCCGCTCGCCGGGCACGTCTTCGCCTTTGCCCGGGTGCATGAGGGCCGCGCCGCGATCACCGTGGCGAGCCGGCTCGCCGCCCGGCTGGCGGGGACCGCCGGCCTGCCGCGGGTCGACCCGGCGGCATGGCAAGGAACTTTGATCGCCTCCCCCCGTAGTCTGGCCGCGCGAGCGTGCCTAGATGTGCTTCGCGTGGATGCGTTGGGCGGCCCGGCTGAAGCGGGCATGACGGGCCGTCTGCTGGTCGCCGATGTCCTCTCGGCACTTCCCGTCGCCGTGCTGGAGCTTCGATGAATCGTCTGGTCGTCGTGTCCAACAGGGTCCCCGTCCCGTCAGCGGCGGGGGCGCAGGCGGGTGGGCTCGCGGTCGCGCTGGACGGGCTGATGGAGAAGCGCGGCGGCCTCTGGTTCGGCTGGAGCGGCCGCATTTCCGAGACCGCGCGCGAGACGCCGGTCGAGATCGCCACGCACGGCAACGTGGTCTACGCGACCGTCGACCTGACCGGCGAGGAACACAGCCGCTACTACAACAACTTCTGCAACGGCCTGCTCTGGCCGCTGCTGCACACGATGCCGGAGCTGATGTCCTTCGACCGGCGGGACGCGCAGGCCTATCGCGAGGTCAACGCCCGGCTGGCGGACGCCCTGGTGCCCCTGCTCAAGCCGACCGACCTGCTCTGGGTGCACGACTATCACCTGCTGGCGCTGCCGGCGATGCTGCGGGCGCGCGGGGTGCGCAACGCGGTCGGCTTTTTCCTGCACATCCCGTTCGCGACCGCCGGCGTCATCGCCGCGGCCCCGGAGGTCGGCGGGCTGGTCCGCGACATGCTGGCCGCCGACCTGATCGGCTTCCAGACGGAGAACGACCTCGAGAATTTTGCGGCGACCGCCCAGCCATTCGCGGGCATGGCGCCCGCGGGCACGGCGTTGGCCGGTGCGCCATTGGCTGGCGCGGCACCGGCGGGCGCGGCACCGGCCGGCAGTGGCTGGACGCAGCTCAGCAGCCGGCGCGCCCGGCTCGGCGTGTTTCCGGTCGAGATCGAGCCGCGCGAGTTCGCCGCCACCGCCGACGCGGCCTGGCGCAGCCCGGCCACCGAGCGCCTGCGCCGCAGCCTGTCCGAGCAGAGCCTGATCCTCGGGGTCGATCGGCTCGATCCGACCAAGGGCCTGCTGCAGCGGCTCGGCGGGCTGCGCCGGCTGTTCGAGAAGCGGCCGGAGTGGCGGCGGCGCGTCACGCTGCTGCAGATCGCCGCGGTCTCGCGCAAGGAGGTCGCCAGCTACCGCGAATTGCGCGCCGCCCTCGACCGGGAAGCCGGCGGGGTGAACAGCGACTGGGGCGATCCAGACTGGACGCCGGTGCGGCTGGTCGCCAAGGCGGGCGCGCGCTCGGTGATCGCCGGCTACATGCGCCAGGCGAAGGTCGGGCTGGTGACGCCGCTGCGCGACGGCATGAACCTGGTCGCCAAGGAGTTCGTCGCCGCGCAGGACCCGCAGGATCCCGGCGTGCTCGTATTGTCACGCTTCGCCGGGGCCGCCCGCCAGCTCGAGGACGCGCTGCTGGTCAATCCGCACGACACCGACGAGATGGCCGACGCCATCCATACCGCGCTGCGGATGCCGCTCGGCGAGCGGCAGGCGCGCTGGCAGGGCATGTGGAACAGCCTGCGGCGGGCCTCGCCGGAGAGCTGGGGGCGGACGTTCCTGGCAGCACTGCTGCACGCAGCGGCGCCGGCGCGCACCACCACGAACCGGCCGAGGTGGCCCGCCCCGGTGTCGGAAATCCCGGCGCCCAGCTTGCAGGTGCCGCAGCGGATGCGCAGCGAGATCGAGGCGGCCCGCAGCCCGATCGGCGATCCGCGTCACCTCATCTGAGGCGTCTCAGCGAAGGCCGGCGTTCAGCCTGTCCAGCGCCTCGGAGCCGGGGCAAAGCTCCGGCTCGGCCAGCCCGTTCAGCGGCACGCCGACCGTGTTGAGATGGCCGTGCAAATCGACCGTCTCCGGCTCGACATAGAGCAGGCCGGTGACGATCTCGCCAGCCGACTGGCGCTGCTGCAGCCAGGCCATCGCGGCGACGCGGTCGTGCACGTCGTAGTCGGCGGCGAGCTTGCGCAGGCGCAGCAACGAGCCGTCGTGCTGCACCACCACCTCGACCGCCCCCGGGGCGTAGTCGGCGGTGATCTCGGTACGCGGGGTGATGAAGTCGAGGTGGTTCACCGCCTCGTTGTGTTCGCGCACGAAGTCGAAGCTCTTGGTCGAGCCGGGGTGGTTGTTGAAGGCGACGCAGGGCGAGACGCAGTCGATGAAGGCCGCGCCGCGATGCTGCAGCGCGGCCTTGATGAGCGGCACGAGCTGCGTCTTGTCGCCCGAGAAGCCGCGCGCGACGAAGCTGGCGCCGAGGCCGAGCGCCGTGCCGACGAGGTCGATCGCCTCGTCGTTGTTGGTCACCCCGCGCTTGCTCTTCGCACCCTTGTCCGAGGTCGCGGAGAACTGGCCCTTGGTCAGCCCGTACACGCCGTTGTTCTCGACGATATAGACCATTCGCACGTTGCGCCGCATCGCGTGGGCGAACTGGCCGAGGCCGATCGAGGCGGTGTCGCCGTCGCCGGAGACGCCGAGATAGATCAGGTCGCGGTTGGCGAGGCTGGCGCCGGTGGCCACCGACGGCATACGCCCGTGCACGCTGTTGAAGCCGTGCGATTTGCCGAGGAAGTAGGTCGGCGTCTTCGACGAGCAGCCGATGCCGGACAGCTTGGCGATGCGGTGCGGCGGCAGGTCGAGCTCGAAGGCGGCGTGCACGATGGCCGCACTGATCGAGTCGTGGCCGCAGCCCGCGCACAGCGTGGAGACCGAGCCCTCGTAGTCGCGCCGCGTCAGGCCGAGCGCGTTGACGGGAAGTGCAGGATGGCGGATCGCGGGTTTCGGCAGATAGGTCATGGCACGGCCTTGCGCAGCGGGACGATGTTCGAGGCCAGCGCCTGCTCGGCGATTGCCTCGGCGATGAAGCGTGCGGTGATCGGCGTCCCGTCGTAGTGCAGGATGCGCGTCAGCTTCTTCGGGTCGATCTCCTCCTCGACGGTCAGCAGCATGCGCAGCTGGCCGTCGCGGTTCTGCTCGACGACGAAGATCTGCTCGTGCTCGGCGACGAAGGCGCCGACGTCGGGATGGAAGGGAAACGCCCGGATGCGCAGCAGATCGAGCGCCACGCCGCGTTCCGCGAGCAGCGCCACCGCCTCGTCCATCGCTGGGCTGGTGGAGCCGTAGTAGATGGCGCCGATCGGCGCCGGCCCGGTCGCGTCCGTGCGCACCGGGCGCGGTGCCAGCAGCTTCGCGGTCTCGAACTTCCGCAGCAGCCGCTGCATGTTGTCGATATAGGCGGCGCCTTCTTCGCTGTAGCGGGCAAAGCGGTCCTTGCTGGTGCCGCGGGTGAAGAACGCGCCGCGCGCGCCGTGCGTGCCGGGATAGGTGCGGAACGGAATGCCGTCGGCGTCCACGTCGAGATAGCGGCCGAATTCGGCGCCTTGTTCCAGCTCCTCCTGCGTCATCACCTTGCCGCGGTCCAAGCGCCGCGAATCGTCCCAGGCGAACGCCGGACAGAGTCGCTCGTTCATGCCGATATCGAGGTCGAGCATCACGAAGATCGGCGTCTGCAGCCGGTCCGCCAAGTCGAATGCCGCCGCACCGAATTCGAAGCACTCGGCGGGGTCCTGCGGGAACAGCAGCACGTGCTTGGTGTCGCCGTGCGACGCGTAGGCGCAGCAGAGCACGTCGGCCTGCTGCGTGCGCGTCGGCATGCCGGTGGAGGGGCCGCCGCGCTGCACGTCAAAAATCACCGCCGGGATTTCCGCGAAATAGGCCAGCCCGATGAACTCCTGCATCAGCGAGATGCCCGGCCCGGAGGTCGCGGTGAAGGCGCGCGCGCCGTTCCAGGCGGCACCGATCACCATGCCGATCGAGGCAAGCTCGTCCTCGGCCTGGATGATGGCGTAGCGTTTCTCGCCGGTCGTCTTGTCGGTGCGGTAGCGCCGGCAGTAGCGCTCGAACGCCTCGGCCAGCGAGGAGGAGGGCGTGATCGGATACCAGGCGGCGACGGTGGCACCGCCATAGACGCTGCCCAGCGCCGCGGCGCTGTTGCCGTCGATGAACACGCGGTCGCCGACCGCGTCGCTGCGTCGCACGCGCAGGCCGATCGGGCACTGCAGATGCGCAAGCGCGTGGTCGCGACCGAGATGCAGCGCGTGCACGTTGGGGGCGATCAGCTTGTCCTTGCCCTGGAACTGCTCGCCGATCAGCTGCTCGATGACCTGCGCGTCGATGTCGAGCAGGGCAGAGAGCGCGCCGAGATAGATGATGTTCTTGAACAGCTGACGCTGCCGCGGGTCGGTGTAGGTGCTGTTGCAGATCGCGGTCAGCGGCACGCCGATGACGACGATGTCCCCGCGAAATTTCGAAGCGGGCAGCGGCTTGGTGGAATCGTAGAACAGGTAGCCGCCGGGGACGATTTCCGCCACGTCCTTGTCCCAGGTCTGCGGGTTCATCGCCACCATCAGGTCGGCGCCGCCGCGGCAGCCGAGATGGCCGGCTTCCGACACGCGCACCTGGTACCAGGTCGGCAGGCCCTGGATGTTGGAGGGAAAGATGTTGCGCGGCGTCGCGGGCACACCCATGCGCAGGATGGCGCGGGCGAACAGCCGGTTGGCGCTCGCTGAGCCCGAGCCGTTGACGTTGGCGAACTTGACGACGAAGTCGTTGACGCGTTCCAGGCCGGCCACACGGTCTAGGCGTGCTGGCATGCGTGCCTCGCCTGCGGCAGTTCGATCAGGGAGCGCTGCATGTCCCACGCCCCGGTCGGGCAGCGCTCGGCGCAGAAGCCGCAATGCAGGCAGACGTTCTCGTCCTTCACCATCACCCGCCCGGTCGTCAGCGCGCCGGACACGTAGAGCGCCTGGGTCAGATTGTCGGCCGGCGCGTTCAGCCGGCCGCGCAGGTCGGCTTCGTCGCCGTTCGCGGTGAAGGAGATGCAGTCGACCGGGCAGATGTCGACGCAGGCGTCGCATTCGATGCAGAGCGGATCGGCGAACACCGTCTGCACGTCGCAGTTCAGGCAGCGCTCGGCCTCGGCGTAGGCGAGCTGTTCGTCGTATCCCAGCTCGACCTCGGCCCTGATGTCGCGCAGTGCCACCGCCTTGTCCTTCAGCGGCACGCGGTAGCGGCGGTCGTTGGAGATGTCGTTGTCGTAGCTCCACTCGTGGATGCCCATCTTCTGGCTGGCCAGGTTGAGAATGGGCGGCGGCCGGTCGTTCACGTCCTCGCCGCGGCAGAAGCGGTGGATCGAGATGGCGGCGGCGTGGCCGTGCGCGACGGCCCAGATGATGTTCTTCGGCCCGAACGCCGCGTCGCCGCCGAAGAACACGCGCGGGTTGGTGGACTGCATGGTGCGCTCGTCCACGACGGGCAGACCCCAGCGGTCGAATTCGATGCCGATGTCGCGCTCGATCCAGGGAAACGCGTTCTCCTGGCCTACCGCGATCAGCACGTCGTCGCATTCGATGTGCACGTCGGGCTCGCCGGTCGGCACCAGCCGACGCCGGCCGTCCACATAGCTGGCGGCGACCTTCTCGAAAATCATGCCGGTGAGCCGGCCGTCGGTGTGCTCGAAAGCCTTCGGCACGAGGTAGTTCAGGATGGGAATGTCCTCGTGCATCGCGTCCTCCTTCTCCCAGGGGGACGCCTTCATCTCGTCGAAGCCGCTGCGCACGACGACGGTCACCGCCTCGCCGCCGAGCCGGCGCGAGGAGCGGCAGCAATCCATCGCCGTGTTGCCGCCGCCGAGCACGATCACCCGACGGCCGATGCGCTCGATGTGGCCGAACGACACGCTGGAGAGCCAGTCGATGCCGATATGGATGTTGGCCGCCGCCTCCCGCCGCCCCGGCAGGTCGAGGTCGCGGCCGCGCGGCGCGCCGGAGCCGACGAAGATCGCGTCGTAGTCCTCCGCCAGCAGCGCCTTCAGGCTGCCGACCTCCTCGCCGAAGCGCGTGGTGACGCCGAGATCGAGGATGTAGTCCACCTCCTCGTCGATCACCTCCTCAGGCAGCCGGAACTTCGGGATCTGGCTGCGGATCATGCCGCCGCCGCGCAGCGCCGCGTCGAACAGCACGAGTTCGTAGCCCTCGGTGGCGAGGTCGCGCGCCACGGCGAGCGAGGCGGGCCCGGCGCCGACGAGTGCCACGCGCTTGCCGTTGCGCGCCGCGGCGGGTGCCGGCAGGCGGCCGGTTATGTCGCCCTTGTAGTCGGCGGCGACGCGCTTGAGCCGGCAGATCGCGACCGGCTGCTCCTCGACGCGGCCACGGCGGCACGCGGGTTCGCACGGCCGGTCGCAGGTGCGGCCGAGGATGCCGGGAAACACGTTTGAGAACCAGTTGACCATGTACGCGTCGGCGTAGCGGCCGGCGGCGATCAGGCGGATGTATTCGGGCACGGGCGTATGCGCGGGGCAGGCCCATTGGCAATCCACGACCTTGTGGAAATAGTCGGGATCGCGAATGTCGGTCGGCTGCAAGTCTCCTCCTCCGCGTGCTTCTTGCCCGGCAGCTTCAGGACCGCGCTGGACGCCCCTCATTATGCCATCCTCCGCCGCGTTTCGATAGGCCGCCGCCCGCGCGGTGGCGTCCATGCGGCCATGCCGGGCACGCGGCTATGCTGCACATGCGAAGAAGCACCGCGGTGCTTTGACTCGTCGCGCCGTCGGGCCATACACACGACGGCAGGGAGGGCGCATGGCCGCCGAAGAGTACGCGCTCGACATCGTCGTGCAGGGCTATCCAGGCAAGGCGGTCTGCCATGGTGGGCTCGGCTGGAGCACGATCGCGCTGCTGCGCGGCCGCGGGCGCATCGCATTGATCGATGTCGGCTCGTTCGGCCAGCGCGACCTGCTGATCCGCCGGCTCGCCGAGCGCGGCCTGCGTCCCGACGCGGTGACCGACGTCATCCTGACCCACTCCCACTGGGACCACTCGATCAACTGGGTGCTGTTCCCGCGGGCGGCAATCAGCATCGGGGCGCAGGAGCTCGACTGGGCGGTCGGGCAGCGCTGGGGCGAAACGCCGGTGCCGGAACTGTATGTGCGGGAATTGCTGGAATTGCCGCGTACGCGCCGCGTCGCGGCGGGCAGCGCGGTGCTGCCGGGCCTGACGGCGCACGACGCGCCAGGGCACACGCCGGGGCATCTGATCTTCGTGCTCGCGGGCGGCGAGCGCGACGTGATCTTCACGGGCGACGCCGCGAAGAACCGCGCGGAGCTGCTCTCGCGCAGCGCCGACATGACCTACGATCCCGCGGTGAGCCGCGCATCGATCGACCGCATCTGGGCGCTGTGGCGACAGCGGCACGGAACCGTGCTGGTGCCCGGGCACGACGTGCCGATGGTGCTGGAGAACGACGAGCCAAAATACATCGGCGTCCGCGAGGCGGCGATCAGCGCGTGGTTCGGCGACGATCTCGACACCACCACGCTGTTCGAGTTGCGGGTGGCCGGGGAGTGACGCGCGCCGGCTGGACCCGCCGCGTCAGGTACGCTGCAATGCGCCGCCCTGGGTTCTGGCGCGCGGCGCGCGCGGGGCGATGAGAGGGGTGCGCGTGCACGGGGCCGGCCCGCCGCTGAACATCGTCATCCTCGGCCTGACCATCACCTCCTCCTGGGGCAACGGCCACGCGACGACGTATCGCAGCCTGGTGCGCGGCCTGGCG
>Ga0213875_10001684_pt1 | contig 13914 bp, 21 predicted proteins | sample BarmaccomBMRX_R8_FD_160105 | JGI IMG/M metagenome (GOLD analysis project Ga0213875, IMG submission 160105) | Root-associated microbial communities from Barbacenia macrantha in rupestrian grasslands, the National Park of Serra do Cipo, Brazil - RX_R8 | ecosystem: Host-associated > Plants > Roots... | reverse complement strand
GTGAGAGGAGCTCCCGATGACCGCCACCGCACCGGTCGCGCCGGCCCGCGGCCCCGCGGGTCAGGCCCCCGGCCACGGCGGGTTCACCCACCTGCTCCAGGCCGAGTGGACGAAGATCCGCTCGGTGCGCTCCACCGTCTGGACGCTGATCGTCTTCGTGGTGGTGTGTATCGGCTTCACCGCGCTGATCGGCTGGCTGACCGAGAGCCACTGGTACGGCCCGCAGGCCGCGTCCCGCGACGCCAGCGCCGCGTCCGACCCGGTCGGCTTCATCATGGGCACCGGCATCGGGCTGGGTCAGCTGGCCATCGCCGTGCTGGGCGTGCTCGTCATCACCACCGAGTACTCCACCGGGGTGATCCGCGCCTCGCTGCTGGCCGTGCCGCGCCGGCTCCCGATGCTGGCGGCCAAGGCGCTGGTGTTCGCCGTCCTGCTGTTCGTGGTGACCGAGATCGTGGGGTTCTGCTCGTTCTTCGTCGGCTCGGCCATCCTGCACGCGCACGTGCCGGTGTCGCTGGGCGGCGCGGGCGTCACCCGCGCCGTGATCGGCGCCGGGCTCTACCTCACCGTGCTCGGCCTGCTCGCGGTGGCCATCGGGACCATGATCCGGCACACCGCCGGGGCCATCGCCACCATCATCGGCGTGGTCTTCGTGGTGCCCATCCTGAGCGGCCTGCTGCCGAGCAGCTGGGGCGCGCACATCAACGCCTACCTGCCCGAGCAGGCCGGGACGCTGATCACGCACACCCACGAGGTGTCCGGCGACCTGCTGTCGCCGTGGCAGGGCTTCGGGATCTTGTGCGTGTGGACCGTGCTCGCCCTGGCCGCCGCCGCCTACCTCCTCGAGCGCCGCGACGCGTGAACCCACGCCAGCGCGACGAGGACGGCCCCCGCGTCCGCCAGCGGTGAGGAGAAACCGAGGATCTGCGCGGCCAGCTGCGCCAGCGCCACGCCGATGGCGAAGACCAGGATCACCCCGGCCAGGTAAGAAAGCCCCCGCTGCACCATGTCGCACCCCCTTGTGCGTACCTTTTCTGTCCAGCTTCAGGCTAGGGAGCGAGCGCAACGGGACCGTTACGGATATGGGGCCGAACGGGCGTACCTCACGCCCCGGCTCACGCCGCGATGAGCACCGGCGCCAGCACGTTGGCCAGGATGTGCGCGACCGCGCACGGCCCGACGCTGGCGGACCGGTCCCGCAGCCAGCCCAGCAGCCACCCCGAGATCAGCTGCACCGGCAGCAGCGGCCACAGCCGCACACTCACCAGCAGGAGCAGCAGGTGCGGGGCCAGGAACATCAGCGCCTGCAGCGTGTTGCCGACCGCGAACCCCAGCCGCCGGATCAAGATCCCGGCCAGCAGCCCGCGGAACAGGATCTCCTCGGCCAGCGCGAGCAGCGCCAGCGAAGCGTACCCCGAGGGCGTGCTGGCGCTGCCGTACGTCACGTGCAGCCGTGACGAGGTGTCCAGCGACCCCTGCGAGATGCCGCGCAGCGCGAGATAGGTCAGCGGCAGCAGCACCGCGGACATCACGATCGCCAGCGCGTACATCCGCAGGTCCCCGATGCGCCAGCCCACCGCCGAACGCGCCTGCTGCGCCGTCCGCCCCTTCGCGCGCAGCACCCGCTCGTAGACAAGCGACGGGATGCTGAACAGAATCAGCTCCAGAACCGAACTCACCATATCGATAAACGATAAACACTGTCGGCCGCCTTGTCGAGGGTGTCCGGCTGCCAGCTGAGCAGATCGCCCGGCTGGCAGGCCAGTTCCCGGCAGAGCGCGTCCAGCGTGCTGAACCGGATGGCGCGTGCCTTGTTGGTCTTCAGGATCGACAGGTTCGCGAGCGTGATCCCGATGCGTTCGGACAGCTCGGTCAGGGTCAGGCCGCGCTGGTCGAGCAGCTCGTCGAGACGGACACGGACGGCCACGGCTCTCTTCCCTTCAGCTGGTCTCAGATGGTCAGGTCGCGGTCTTGCTGCAGGCTGTGCCCGATCCGGAACACCTCGGCCAGCGCGATCACGAGCAGCCCCGCCACCAGCGTCGTGACCTGCACGGGGAAGGTGACCGGGAAGCTGACCCGGGCCAGGTGGATGTGGTCGCGGGCCCACAGCGCGCCGGCCAGCAGCGCGCAGCCCCGGACCAGGTCCAAGGCGATGATCGCCACCCCGATCAGCTCGATCCGCCGTGCGCTTTCCGGGCCGAACGGCACGCCGCCCAGCGCGTCGCGCAGCACCACCCGCAGCTGCCACAGGCCGAACAGCGCCAGCCCCCAGCCCAGCACGGCGAACAGCAGGATCCCGGCCGCGGCCAGCGGCGACGCCCGGGTGTGCAGGGTCCCGCTCAGCCCGGTCAGCGACACCAGCCGGCCCGGGCCGGTCAGGCTGGCCCCCGGCTGCAGCCGGAACGCGACCGGCACGTCCGCGCGCACATGGCCGCCGGCCGCCAGGAACCCGGCGAACGCCAGTATCGCCGCGGCGCCCAGCGCGAGCAGCAGGTACCACAGCACGTCCAGGACCCGGCGCAGGACCACCCCGAGGCTGCGCACGCGATCGGCCATCGCTACATGCGGGTCGCGGCGCAGACCAGCCCGGCGACGGCCCGGGACCGGCTGTGCGGCGGCCACGCGATCACCGTCGTCACCATCGGCGCGTCCGCCACCGGCACGGCCACGAGGTCGCGACGCAGGTGGGTGCGGCAGGACTCCGGCAGCACCACGCAGGCCCGGCCCAGCGCGACCAGCTGGTAGATCTGCGCGGTGTCCCGGACCTGCGGCCCGGGGCCGTCTGGGTAGCTGCCGTCCGCGGCCGGCCAGCGGGGCAGCGGCAGGTCGTGCAGCGCGGCGACGTCGGCCATCCGCACGTGCTTGCGGCCGGTCAGCGGGTGCCCGGCCGGCAGCACGACGACCTGTCCCTCGGTGCCCAGCTCCTCGACGTCGAAGCCGGCCACCGAGTCGAACGGCCGGTGCAGCAGCGCCACGTCGGCCCGCCCGTCGCGCAGCAGCCGTTCCTGCTCACCGGGCCCGCACAGCTGCACGTCGACGGGGACCGCGCCGGGTTCGGCAGCGTACGCGTCGAGCAGCTTGGCCAGCACCTCACCGGACGAGCCGGCCTTCACGACCAGGACCAGCCCGGGCTGGCCGCCCGCCGCCTGGCCCGCGCGGCGGGTCCGCCGGTCGGCCGCCTCGACCGCGTCCAGGGCGCTCCGGCCCTCACGCAGCAGCACCGACCCGGCCTCGGTCAGCGTGACCGCGCGCCCGGCGCGGTTCAGCAACCTCACCCCGAGCCTGCGCTCGAGCTGCTGGATCGCCCGCGACAGCGGCGGCTGCGCGATCCCGAGCCGCTGCGCGGCCCGCCCGAAGTGCAGCTCCTCGGCGACGGCCACGAAGTACCGGAGCTCCCGTGTCTCCATGGGTGCCAGCCTATGCCCGCACCGATACCCGTGGGGTATCAGCACCCACCCAGACTGTGTTGGACGCTCCACCGGCCTGCGACCAGGATGGACGGTATGACCGAGCAGACGATCGCGCTGGTCACCGGCGCGAACAAGGGAATCGGATACGAGATCGCGGCCGGGCTTGGCGCGCTCGGCTGGAGCGTCGGGGTCGGCGCCCGGGACGCCGAGCGGCTGGACGCCGCCGTGGCCAAGCTGCGCGCGGGCGGCGCGGACGCGTTCGGCGTGCCGCTGGACGTGACCGACGACGACAGCGTGGCCGCCGCCGCCCAGATGATCGAGGAGCGGGCCGGCCGCCTCGACGTCCTGGTCAACAACGCCGGCGTGACCGGCGGCATGGCCGGCCAGACGCCCAGCACGGCCGACATCGCTGCCGTGCGAGCGGCCGTGGAGACCAACGTGTTCGGCGTCATCCGGGTCACCAACGCGATGCTGCCGTTGCTGCGCCGTTCGGCGTCACCGCGGATCGTGAACATGTCCAGCGGCGTCGGGTCCCTCACCCGGCAGTCCACCCCCGGCGCGGAGACCGGCCCGATCTCGGTCGGGTACGCGGCATCCAAGACCTACCTCAACGGCGTCACGGTCCAGTACGCCAGGGAACTGCGGGACACGAACATCCTGATCAACGCGGGCAACCCCGGCTACTGCGCCACCGACCTCAACGGCTTCCGCGGCACCCGCACCCCCGAGCAGGGCGCGGCGATCGGCATCCGGCTCGCCACCCTGCCCGACGGCGGCCCGACCGGCGGCTTCTTCGAGGACGAGGGCACCGTCCCCTGGTAAGCCCAGCCTAGGCAGGCGCCCCAGAAACGTCTCCGCCTCCCGACCTCAAACCGCAAAATCGCAAAACCGCATGAAACCGTACTTCCAGTACGTTGGGGCGACGTGAACCTGGGGTTTCATAGCGTTCTGCGGGCGGCCTGACCGGGGTTATCCAGGTTCCGGGAACGCCAGGACCCGCCCCAGGTGCTGCTCGGCGAGCCACCCGAACCACTCTCGCTCCGGATGCCCGCCCGCCGCGATCCGCAGCGGGCCGGCCACCAGGTTCAGGTGCATGGCCAGCCGGTAGAAAAGCAGCCGGCCCGGGTCGAGGTCCGGCCTGACCAGCCAGGAGTAGTGCTCACCGAATCGCAGCCGCAGGAAGACGTGCTCCCACTCGCGGTCGAAGTACATCAGCCCCTCGATGTCGATCAGCACCGGGTCGCCGTCGCGGTCCAGCAGGACGTGGTCCGGGCCCAGCTCGCCGTGCACGAGCCCGTGCCACTTTCGCGGTTCTATCCGCTCGGCCAGCGTACGCAGCAGGTCTTCCAGCCGGCCGCCTTCCCGGGCTGCACGGGGCTCGCGCGCGCACACCTCGGACAGCTCGCGCAGCGCGCGGTCCAGGACGACCCGCGGGCACGATCCGCCCCGCGACGCCTTCCCGGCATCCACCACCACCACCTTGCCGAACGACGCGGACCGGCACTCCTCCATCGCCGCCAGCCAGCCCGCAACCACCCCCAGGGGGCTCCGCGCCGCGGCCGGATCCCGCTCCAGCAGGGCTTCCAGGCTTCCGCCCGGCACGTGCTCGACCACGGCTATGTCCCCCGGATACAGCTCCTGGCTGCGGTCCACCAGATAAAGCCGGGGACACCGCACCCCGGTCGCCTGCAGCCGCCGGGCCGCCGCCTCGAACAGGTCAAGCCCCGAGGCGTGGGAGAAGGGATCCGCGGGATCGCCGGACCCGGACGGCAGCACACCCTGCCAGAAATCCTCGGCCGGGTTCCAGACGTAGACGAGCGCCGTGACACCGCCATCCAGCTGAACCCGGTACGAGCCTTTCTTCGACCCGCCGGCGAGCCGTTCCACACCGGCTACCCGGCGGCCCGAACCGAACGCGGCAGACATCACCGGCCGCAGACTCCTGGCATCCGCGAACCCTCTCGGCCCGGCCACGGCAGCCTCAGACCTCGGCCAGGACTATGGGCAAAACCGCCACCGGCCTTCGGAGATGACGTCCACCTCGTCGCCGTTCACGCGGATGGCGGTCTCGTCGTCGATGAAGTAGATCGGGAAGTCCGCCTGCGCGGCGATCCGGTCGGCCCAGGCGTCCCCGCGCTCAGGGAAATCCGGTGAGTACAGGTGTGGCTTCAGGTACCAGTCGAAGAGCGCGAACGGCGGATCCAGCGTGGTGGCGCCGAGGACGTGCAGGTCCGCCGCGTCCCCGATGACCCCGGCGGAGCGTTCGTCGAGATGCCGGCTGAAGATCATCGATCCGGCGCTCACGCCGACGTAGACCCTATCTTCCAGCGCTTCCAGGAGCTCGCCGGCCAGGTCGTTGCCGGTGATGCTGCGCGCGAGGTGGTAGTGGCTGCCACCCTCGACATAGATGACGTCGGCATGCAGCAGCCGGCCGAGCACCATCTGCCGGGGCAGGCCGTTCAGCTCCACGACGTCGAATTCGCGCCAGCCCAGCCCGTACAGCCGGTTCAGGTCGGCGATGAACCAGCCGTGGTCCCCGGGCTCGGCGAGGGATGCGGTCGGCACATACGCGATGTTCGCCGACGCTGACGGCTTTCCCAGCAGGTCATGCAGCGCCTGCCGCAGTGTCTGGTTGCGCAGCCCGGCCGACGTCAGCAGAAATCTCATCAGGCGTGTCCCAGGCCTTTGGCCATGACCGTCTCGCCCATCACGACGTCGGCCGCGGCGATCAGCTCCGTGAGCGCCGGGTTGGCGGCCGCATGCACGTCGCTCGAGCTGTGAACGGCGAAGGCGGCGTCGTCGGCGTAGACCTCGGTGGTCCAGAACACGTTCGGGTCCTCGTTGGACCGATGGACGGCGTACAGGAGCGTGCCTGGCTCCTTCTCTGCCTGTTCCGGCAGGCGCGCGAGAGCGGCGAGGTATTCCTCGGCCTCGCCTTCCCTGACGGTGACGCGGGCGGTGATCGCAACGGGCACAAGGCTCCCTCACCGTATGTGCTGGCAGAGCTACGCAAAAGTTATCTTGTCACTACCTACAACCAGCAACTACTTGCTATCTTAATGAAGCCGACCAATGACGTCGGGTAATCATTAACAGCCTGATCGTGCTCAAGGGTAAACCTCCCAGCACAGAACGACCCAGGCTGGGGGGAAGGCGCGTCACTTGAGCAATCAGGGTCACTTCGGCATGCCCGTAACCGGGGCGCCCGGCGGTGCGTCGCGACCGCCGCGGCGGCCCTGGCACCGTAAGCTGCGCTACCTCGTCCCGCTGGGCTTCGCCGCCAGCTTCGTCGCGCTCCTGGTCGGGGTGGCCATCGGCGCGGCCGGGCCGCCCACCACGGCGGTGACCGCGGCGCGCCAGGCCGCCGTTCCAGCGCCCACCGTCACCGTCACCGCGACCGCCACGGCGACGGTGGCCACAGTGGCGCAGGCCCAGCCCCAGCCGACGGTCACCCGGACGGTGATCGAGTACCGCACCGGGGCGCCGGGCGACGACGGCGCCACGGTGACGGCCCGGTTCAACGGCACCGGCACCGGCAGCACCGGCACGTTCACCGTGCCGGACAGCTGGCACCTGTCCTGGTCCTACTGGGGCTGCCCGGACGTTCCGTCGAACTTCCAGGTCTCGGAGTACAACGCCGACGGCTCCGACGACTTCGGCGGTGTGACCGTCAACGAGCTGGGCTCGGGCCGCGGACCCGTGGCCACCTACGCCTACGGCGACGGCGGAACGCACTACTTCAGCATCAACACCGAAGGCTGCTCCTGGTCCCTGGCGGTCGTCACCGGCTGAGCGGTTCAGCCGGCCGCAGGCTGGCCGGCCGCCAGGTATCCCAGCGCGGCTTGCAGGTTCGCGGCGCGCGAGTTCACGGAGTCGATCACCAGCCGCTCGTCGGTCCATGGCGGGAACCCAGCCCGGCGCTGCAGGACACCTTCCCAGCTAGGTTCGGGGAACCCCTCGATGTTCCTGGACCTGACGGCATCGGCAATGACATCGTGCCCGAGCGCGAGCTGCTCAGCGGCCAGGGCGCCCACGACGAGGTACGCAGCGTGGTGCGTCGGCGCAGACGGGCCGACTCCTGCTCGCCACATCGCCGCTTCAGCCTGATCCACCCCGAGCACGGCGCAGCCCAGCGCCCGCCCGAGATCGGCAGCCAGCGTGCTCTTCCCGGATCCCGGCAGCCCGGCTATAACGATCAGCACTAGCTAGCGCAGTCGGGTGGATATTGATTGATCAGGACCACGATGTCCTCGGCCCTGGCTCTGCCCGCATAGCCGGCCGCAATAGCCGACTTGATCTTTTGGATCATCTGGCGCTCCCCATCCAGGCTGGCCAGTTCGGGGGCCTCCAATATGCATACCGGTTGCGCATTTTCGGCGTCGGTCCATTTATTCTGGAAGAGGTCGTGCGCTGAGTACTCGCGCAACCAGCCGCGAATATCCTGAATACGGTATGCGTCGTAGATTGCCTCGGCAATTCCCCTCAGCATTGCCTGCTTCGCTGCTGGAGATGCGCCTTCGGGAGCCTCGACGGTGAACCCGGGCATGCAATTCCTCCTTGCGTCAGCGTCGTGGCTATGGATCGTGGCTGTGGATCGTGGCTCTCGGCGGCGGTAGCCAGCGCCTCGACGATCTGGGGGTAGAACGTGCGCAAGCTCCGCCAGACCAGGCGGCCGCGAGCAGTCGCGTCCCAGCTGCTGGCCCAGCGGATAGAAGTGCCGCCGTCCGCCGGGGTGAGGGTCACATCCGCCCGGTAGTTGCGGACGGGAACACCGCCGACGACGGTGTAGGCGAGCGACGTGCCCTCCTGGACCTCCAGGATCTTCTTGATCGAGACCGGGTAGCGCAGAAGATAGCGGCGCGAGGACTGCAGCCACTGGATGGCGCCCGGCCCGCGCGGCGAGGTCTCACCCGGTCGCCGGTACTCGGCGGCGCCCCACGGCCCCCATCGGGGATAGCGGGTGACGTCCGACACCAGCGCCCATACCGCCTCGGGCGTCGCCGGTGTGGTCCGTTCGGCGCACACATCCAGGCGGTTCATCGGCCGGGCACCGAGGGCTTCATCGAGGCGAGCGTGGACCGGTGGATCGACGGGCTGGCCGGCCAGCTGATCAAGGCGGGCACCGACGAGGCCACCGCCCGGGTGCAGGCGCGTCTGCACCTCGCCGTGGCCCGCGGATTGCTCCTGGACCTGCTCGGCACGCAGGATCGCGAGGGAGTCAGCCAAGCCTACGAGTACTACCTGCAGCTCACCGGTCACTCAGTGGTGCGCCCCCCCTGGCCGGCGGGATCCAGCCCTAGACGGGTGATCAGCAGTTTCTCGTTAATTCACGGCGCTGACCCGCTGGTTTTGCGGCTTCCTGGGCCGCTGGATGTTGACAGGCCGCCAGCCGCTGGTGCAATCTATAACCATCTAGTTTTAGAAACAGGTGGTTATAGATGGCGGCGGACCGGCTCAGCCTCGTCTTCGGGGCGCTCGCCGACCCGACCCGGCGGGCGATCCTGGCCCGGCTGGCCGACGGCGAGGCGACCGTCGCCGAGCTCGCCGCGCCGTTTGCCATGTCCCAGCCGGCGGTCTCCAAGCACCTGAAGGTACTGGAGCAGGCGGGCCTGGTCTCGCGGACGCGGCGGGCGACCGCCCGGCTCAGCCGTCTGGAAGCCGAGCCACTGCGCGAAGTGACCACGTGGCTGGCCCGCTACCAGCGGTTCTGGGATGAAAGCCACGAGCGGCTCGATGATCTGCTGGCCGCGTTGCAGGCCACACCCGGCGATGACCCCGGCCATGGCCGGGGAACCGCGGCCGGACCAGCCAGCACGCCAGCAGAAGACGACACAGCGAAAGGGCGCGACGATGAGTAAGACCCAGATCACCGCAGATCCCGGCATGCCGCAGATCATCATCACCCGCGAGTTCGACGCGCCGCGCGACCTGGTCTTCCGCGCCTACACCGACCCCGGGCTGCTGGTGCAGTGGCTGGGCCCGCGCGACCTGACGCTGACCATCGACCGCTACGACGTCCGCGACGGCGGCAGGTGGCGTTACGTGCACACCGACGCCCAGGGCAACGCTTACAGCTTCCGCGGCGTCTTTCACGGCGACCCGTCGCCGCAGGCCATCGTGCAGACGGCCGAATTCGAGGGCGCCCCGGGCCACGTCAAGCTCGACACCACCACGCTGGAACAGCGCGGGCGCAAGACGCTGGTCCGTACGGTCTCCGCCTTCGGGTCGGTGGCAGACCGCGACGCGATGATCGCCTCCGGCATGGAACGCGGCGCCCGCGACTCCGGCGAGCGCCTGCAAGAACTTCTCACCAGGCTGCAGACCAGAAAGGAAGATCATCATGACCACCACCACTACCCGCGTGCAGGCCGCTAAGGCCCCTCCGCGCGGTCACGCGAACACCCTGCTGCGGGCCGCGCAGATCCTGCTGGCAGCGGTCTTCGCGGTCGCTGCCGTCCCCAAGCTGGCGGGCGCGCATTCCGCCACGGTGATGTTCAGCCAGATCGGGGCGGGCCAGTGGCTGCGCTATCTGGTCGGGACAGCCGAACTGGCTGGAGCCATCGGGCTGCTCATCCCGCGGCTGGCCGGGCTGGCGGCCGCTGGGCTCGCCGCCGACATGGCCGGCGCCACCATCATCAACATCGCGGTTCTGCGCAGCGCCGCCGTGGTGATGACCATCCCGCTGTGCGCCGCGTTCACGCTCATCGCCTGGCACCGGCGCGAGCAGATCAGGAGCTGGTCGCGGCCATCACGCTACAGCCAGCAGCTGTTGCGGCAGGTCCGCCAGCCCGCCGGGCGCTCGGAAACCTCCTTGACCGGACAGGACACAACGCCATGACCGCCAACCGCGAGCAAGACCAGACCTCCGGCGCTTACCCCGACAGCCCTGGCGACATCCCGGCCGGACGGCCCGCATCGCTCGGCCACCTGGACGTGCTGATCGGCCAGTGGGACATGGAGGCCACGTTCGAGGCCGGCTATTTCGGCTCGGACAGCCCCGCCTTCACCAGCCGCGGTGGCCGGACGACCTTCGAATGGCTGCAGGGCCGGTTCTTCCTCACCCAGCGATTCATCAACGAACACCCCGCCGCCCCCAGCGGCATCGCGATCATCGGCGCGGGCACCGAGCCGGAGACCTTCACCCAGCACTACTACGACTCCCGCGGCGTCGCCCGCATCTACCAGATGACCCTCGATGGCAGGATCTGGAAGCTATGGCGTGAAGCGCCCGGCTTCTGGCAGCGTTACGCCGGCCAGATCTCCGATGACGGCAACAAGATCACGGGCGCCTGGGAAGGCTCAGCGGACGGGCAAACGTGGAAACACGACTTCAGCCTGACCTACATCAAAGCAAGCCCGGACACCCGCGCTTCGTAGCCGCTGGGGATTCATTACGAGCGCAGGATGACACGCGATTCCGCTTCCACCGCGCGCCTTTGCGCAGGGTCTACATTGGTCGGGCACTGGCGGGGTCACCGATGGGGGAGTGCGGTTCATATGTACCGGAAAATGCTGACCATGCTGGCGGTGGCGGGGATAAGCGCGGGCATGGCCGCATGCGCCAGCGCCGCGCCGGGCCAGGCGGCGGGAGCACAGCGAGCCACCAAAACCGCGCCCGCGGTCACGCCAGGCGGCGCCAACCTGGAGGCGGCCAGCAAGCCCGCTGCGGTCACGGCGACGCCAGCACTGCGGCTGCTGACCGAGCCGGGCTCCGGCATCAAGCCGGTCTACCAGCTCATCACCGGGGCGAAGCACTCGGTCGACCTGACCATGTACGAGCTGGCCGACCCGGCCGCCGAAGCGGACCTGGCCGCGGACGCCGCCCGGGGCGTGGACGTCCGGGTGCTGCTCGACCGGCACCTGGAGAAGTCCGCCAACACCAAGGCGTATGACTACCTGAACGCCCACCACGTCCACGTCCGCTGGGCTCCAGCCGGCACGACGTACCACCAGAAGACCCTCACGGTCGACAGCGCCACCTCGGTCATCATGACCCTCAACCTCGTCGCCCGCGACTACGCCGGCACCCGCGACTTCGCCGCCATCGACACCAGCCGCGCCGACGTCACCGCCATCGTGATCACCTTCAGCGCCGACTTCGCCGGGCACCCCATCACCCCGCCGGACGGCGCCGACCTGGTCTGGTCGCCGACGAACGCCCGGGCGGAGGTGCTGTCCGTCATCGGCAGGGCGAAGAATACCCTGGCCGTGGAGGACGAGGAGATGGACGATCCCGCGGTGACCGCCGCGCTGGCCGCCGCGGCCAGGCGCGGCGTGCGGGTGACCATCACGATGACCGCCAGCCGCGAGTGGGACGGCGCCTTCACCCAGCTGACCCGGGCCGGCGCGCACGTCCGCCTCTACCCCGATTCCAGCCGCACGCTGTACATCCACGCCAAGGCCATCGTCGCCGACGCCAAGCAGGTGCTGGTGGGCTCGCAGAACTTCTCCAGGGCCAGCCTCGGCTACAACCGCGAACTCGGCATCCTCACCAGCGACTCGCGTGTCGTGGGCGGCATCGCCGCCACGCTGGCCCACGACTACGCCGGAGCCAAGGCCTACCGCGCGGCGGCCTCAGCTACGCGCTGATCTACCTGAACGGCCTTGCTCGTGCCCGGGCGCAGTGCCCGGGCACGAGCCGCGCGGTAACGCGCTACCTGGTCATCACCGCACTGAGCAGGAATGACGCGACCGCGCCCTTGGCCAGCTCCGGCGCGCTCGGGCTGGTGTTGCACTGCCCCTTCTTCTTGCCGGACGTGTACCGCGGGCCGTAACCGGCGAAGTAGACCTCCACCGCGCCGGACCCCGAGGCCCCGGCAAAGCGGCCGGTGCCGCCCACGATCTTGAAGTCGACGTAGGTGGCGAACCAGAAGTGGCACGCCTTCAGGTTCTGGCTCTGCTGGTTGGCCGGCGGGGCGGTGACCTCCGCGGTCAGGTTCCCGGCCGAGGTGTAGAACGTGTGATGCTGGCCCTTTTTCGGGGCGCTGCCGCCGGTGGAGAAGACGCCGTGGGCACTGACCAGCCCGTACCAGGCCGTCGGTATCACGGGATTGTTCGCGGTCGCGGCCTTTCCGTAGATCACGCCATACGCGCTCTCCGGTCCGGTAACGGCCGTGCTGGCCAGCGCCGGCGTCGCGGTGAGCACCATCGCGGCCGCGGCGCCCACCGTGCTCAGGGCCGCTATTTTCGCACGGAATTTCATAGTCTCCCCCTCTTTGGGATAAACCCGGGACGAAGCCGTAAATGCTCCGGGGTTGACTAAACCGGCCGGTGCGGGCAGTGTCTATACGCAGTTCGCGCACAAGCTCGTGGTGTCGATGCCTGGATCGGCCTATGTACGTGTCTTTGAGCGCGCTGGAAAAGGCGCTTAAGCTCGTCGGGGATCTCGCGGACATAGCGGACCCGGCGAGCTTTGCCGAGCGCGCGCTGCCGGGCCTGGCCGCGCTGGCGAGCTGCGACCATCTCACCTACAACGAGATCAGTCCCGCCTCCGGCCTGGCGAAAGACCATGCCTGGCCCGAGGGCATAACCCCGCCGGTCAGCCTGGCCGTCTTTACCGAGCATGTGCACGAGCACCCGCTAGTGAACTATTACCGGGACACCGGCGACGGCCAGCCGGTCCGGATCAGTGATTTCCTCGGCCAGGACGGCTTTCACCGCCTCGGCCTTTACGCAGAATTCTTCCGGCATTTCCCGGTTGAACACCAGATCGCGGTCGCCCTGCCCAGTCCGGCCCCGCAGGTCATCGCCCTCGCCTTCAGCCGTTCCCGCGGCGACTTCAGCGACGCCGACCGCGACCTGCTCGCCGTCCTGCGCGGCCCGATGACCAGTGCCCTGCAGCGGGCCCAGGCCCGCGAGCAGGCGCGCCGGGCCCTGGCCGCCGCCGATGGCCAGCTGGTCACCCTGACCGGCCGCGAGCTGCGGGTGCTGCAGCTGGCGGCCCTGGGCCGCACCAACCACGCCATCGCTCACGCCCTGGACGTCAGCCCCCGCACCGTGGCCAAGCACCTCGAGCACGTCTACCGCAAGCTCGGCGTGTCCAGCCGCGCCGCCGCCGTCTTTCGCGTCCGGGCGCCGGACGGTAACGTTCACTCGGCGCTCGCTTCACCGGCGGCCGCCGAAATCCCAGTTGTGCACGTCGATGGCGGCGTAACGGCCCGGCGTTAGCAGAGCCCGGGCCGCGTCCGGGTCCGCTGCCTGGGTCAGGGCCGCCGTGCCCAGCCAGGTCTCGCCGTCGTCGGCCAGCAGGGCCCGTAACTCCATGCTCACCATCGTGCTCCTAATCTGCTCCGCTTCCTCCAGGTTTGACCCGCCCGGCTGTGGGCAGGGTCTTCCCCACCGAATCAGGAAATGCTTTTCCTCGCCGTGAACACGTGGTGAGCAAAGGGGCTCAGCATGCGGAGATTCCCGAAGCGCCGGTACCGGCTAGCGGCCTGCCTGGCCGTCCTGGCCGCCGTCTCGATCACCCTAACGGCCTGCGCGTCAGCCGCCCCGCCGGTCAACA
>Ga0213875_10001683_pt1 | contig 13924 bp, 10 predicted proteins | sample BarmaccomBMRX_R8_FD_160105 | JGI IMG/M metagenome (GOLD analysis project Ga0213875, IMG submission 160105) | Root-associated microbial communities from Barbacenia macrantha in rupestrian grasslands, the National Park of Serra do Cipo, Brazil - RX_R8 | ecosystem: Host-associated > Plants > Roots... | reverse complement strand
CCCATTCCCGCCGGACACCCTGTGCCTCGTTCAGCCGAAGCCCGCTGAGGACGAGCAAGCGCACGATGGCGAGACCGACCGGATGCTCCGTGTCGGCCACAGCCCGCAGAGCCTTCCCAAGCTCGCCGATCTCCGTTCGGCTGAGCCTTCGCATCCTGCGCTGCTCGGGAAATTTGCGCACGCCGGTCGCCGGGTTCGCCTCGATCAGGCCGTGGCGCTTCGCGTGCGCGAAGATGCTGTGGAGCGTCGTGACCGATCGCGACGCCGCGCCCTTGCCGCCGACGGTCGCGCGGCCGCGACCCTCGCCACGCGGCTTGGCCGTCTTGCCCGCCGCGATGTCGGTCTGCATCCGCTCGATGTCCGCGAGGATCAAGGCGCCGACCGAGCGCCGGCCGATCAACGGCCGGATGTGCGTTTCGACCCGGCTGCGATCCATATACAGCGTCGAGGCTTTGATCGGCTGGCGCTTGCGCCCGAGCAGACGGCCGGCAGCGGCTTCGGTCAGATACCAATCGCACACGACGCCGACCGTAAGGCCTCCCCGAGCCCGCTTTTCCTCGGCGGGGTCCTCGCCTTTGGTGATTTCGCCCAGTTTGATGCGGGCATCGTCGCGCGCCTGCTCCACGGTCAGGACGCCATAGCGCCCAAGCACGATTCGCCGCTTGCGGCCTTCGGCGTTGCGATATTGGAGCACGAAGGATTTCGTGCCGGCGCCTTCGATCTTGCACCCAAAGCCGCGCAGCTCGCCATCCCACACGAACAGGGTTTTCCCCTTCTTGGGCTGGCAGCCATCGATCACGCGCTTGGTCAGTTTCTTCTGTTCCGACATGACGGTCTCCATTGCCCGTCGTAGTTAGGTGTCGCCGGATTCGTATCCACCTGCGGAGGCTCGTCTCCAATTCGTATCCGCCAGAAAGCGAAACATCGGTTATGTTCGGATAGATACGGGACGATCGGACCTTGGGTAACTGGTTGATTTTATTAGCTTCGTAGTAAAATCGGATACAGCGGCGACTGAACGGGTATGGCCCATATACGAATTGGTAAGGCTGAGGTCGTGAGTTCAATCCTCACCGGCAGCACCAGCATCGCCCGATAGTCTCCTCGTTTCAGCTCCTCGCGCGTTCACGCCCATGCGCGCACGGCGCCGAACATGCACGAAAGTTCAGGAAACCGTTTCGCGCCCGCACCGTTACGGAGGGCGATGGATCGCGTGTTCACCTCCATCGCCGCGCGTATCGCCGGCTTCGCGGGCCAGCCCGCCGCCTTCATCACTGCGCTCGCGCTGATGATCCTGTGGGCGGCGTCGGGGCCCGTCTTCCACTATTCGGATACGTGGCAGCTCGTCGTGAACACCGCGACGACGATCATCACCTTCCTGATGGTGTTCCTCATCCAGAACTCGCAGAACCGCGACGCCGCGGCGATGCAAGCCAAGCTCGACGAGCTGATCCGCGCGGTCGAGGAAGCGCGCACGCAGTTCATCGGCATCGAGCACCAGACCGACAAGGAGATCGAGCGGATCCGCTCCGATCTCGAAAAGGAATGCGACGACGACGAGGGCGGCGGCCGCCCCGATCCGGAGCACGCGATCGACCGGCTGATCCGGCGCACCTGAGCGCTTCCTGGGGCCGCCTTGTTGCGACGCCGCAGTTCGGCTATGGGGCGCGCGACTTGTTCGCGGGCCGGCCGCGACGCTCCAGCATCCGGGACATCTCATGGCGCTCCGCAACGTGGCGATCATCGCGCACGTCGATCATGGCAAGACCACGCTCGTCGACCAGCTCTTCCGCCAGTCCGGCACCTTCCGCGACAACCAGCGCGTGGAAGAAAGAGCGATGGACTCCAATGACTTGGAGAAGGAGCGCGGGATCACCATCCTCGCCAAGTGCACCAGCGTCGAGTGGGACGACCATCACGGCCACAAGACGCGGATCAACATCGTCGACACGCCCGGCCACGCCGATTTCGGCGGCGAGGTCGAGCGCATCCTGTCGATGGTCGACGGCGTCATCCTGCTCGTCGACGCGGCCGAAGGCCCGATGCCGCAGACCAAGTTCGTCACCGGCAAGGCGCTCGCGCTGGGCCTCCGTCCGATCGTCGTCGTCAACAAGATCGACCGGCCGGACGCGCGCCCGCAGGAGGTGCTCGACGAATGCTTCGACCTGTTCGTCAGCCTCGACGCGAACGACGAGCAGCTCGACTTCCCGGTGCTCTTCGCGAGCGGCCGCAACGGCTATGCGGGGCGCGACAGCGATGTCCGCTCCGGCGACTTGACCCCGCTCTTCGAGACGATCGTCTCCCACGTCCCGGGGCCGAAGGTGGATCTCGACGCGCCGTTCACCTTCCTCGTGACGCTGCTCGACCGCGACAATTTCGTCGGCCGCATCCTCACCGGCCGCGTCGCCACCGGCACGGTGAAGCTCAACCAGCCGATCCACGCGCTCGATGCCGAGGGCAAGGTCGTCGAGACGGGGCGCGCCTCCAAGCTGATGGCGTTCCGCGGGCTCGAGCGCGTGCCGGTAGACGAGGCCAAGGCCGGCGACATCATCTCGATCGCGGGGCTCACCGTCGCCACCGTCGCCAACACCATCGCCGATACCAGCGTCACCGAACCGCTCCACGCGCAGCCGATCGACCCGCCGACGCTCTCGATGCGCTTCGCCGTCAACGACAGCCCGTTCGCGGGCCGCGAGGGCAGCAAGGTGACGAGCCGCATGATCCGCGACCGCCTGCTGCGCGAGGCCGAGAGCAACGTCGCCGTGCGCGTCACCGAGAGCGCCGACAAGGACAGTTTCGAGGTCGCCGGCCGCGGCGAGCTCCAATTGGGCGTGCTGATCGAGACGATGCGCCGCGAGGGCTTCGAGCTCGGCATTAGCCGTCCGCGCGTGCTGCTGCGCGACGCCGAGGGCGGCGGCGGCCGCGAGGAGCCCTATGAAACCGTCGTGATCGATGTCGACGAGGAATATTCGGGTACGGTCGTTGAGAAGATGTCGATCCGCAAGGCCGAGCTCACCGACATGCGCCCCTCCGGCGCCGGCAAGACGCGCATCACCTTCTCGGCGCCGAGCCGCGGCCTGATCGGCTATCATGGCGAGTTCCTCTCGGACACGCGCGGCACCGGCATCATGAACCGGCTGTTCGAGAAGTACGGGCCCTACAAGGGCACGATCGAAGGCCGCAAGAACGGCGTGCTGATCTCGAACGGCACCGGCGAGGCGGTCGCCTACGCGCTCAACGCGCTCGAGGAGCGCGGCGTGCTGATGGTGAACCCCGGCGAGCCGATCTACGAAGGCATGATCATCGGCGAGAACGCCAAGGACGACGATCTCGAGGTCAATCCGCTCAAGGCCAAGCAGCTCACCAACTTCCGCGCGAGCGGCGGCAAGGACGACGCCATCCGCCTCACCCCGCCGCGCAAGCCGACGCTCGAGCAGGCGATCGCCTATATCGACGAGGACGAGCTGGTCGAGGTGACGCCGGGATCGATCCGCCTGCGCAAGCGCCACCTCGATCCGCACGAGCGCAAGCGGGCGAAGCGGGCGGCGGCTTGAGGGAGCCACCGCTACCACACCTGACCTGTCCGTTCGTGTCGAGCGAAGTCGAGACACGCTGCGATCGCTTGCGGCACGCCCCTCGACTTCGCTCGGGACGAACGGTGGCTTGCTGACGCGGTGGACCGTTCACTTGAGCTTAGTCAACCGATAGACTAAGCTGCGCCGCATGACGATCGTGAGCGTCCACGAAGCCAAGACGCACCTCTCCCGCCTGATCGAGCGCGTGCTGGCGGGCGAGGAAGTCGTGATCGCGCGCAACAAGGAGCCGGTGGTCCGCCTGGTGCGCGAGGCGCCGGCGAAGAAGAAGCCGCTGCTCGGCGCGATGGCGGGCCGGATCGCGTTCGACGAGAGCTTCTTCGATCCGCTGCCGGACGAATATCTCGGGATCAAGGCCGAAGACTGGGAGTGAGGCTGCTCCTCGATACGCATGCGCTGTTGTGGGCGATCGAGCGCAATCCGCGTCTATCGTCCCGCGCACTCGAAGCGATCGCCGATCCTGATAACGAGAAGCTGGTAAGCGCCGTCTCGGCTTACGAGATCTGCATGAAGCACGCGCTCGGCAAGCTCCCGAGCGCCGCGGCGCTGGCGAACGCGTTCGAGGCGGAAATCACTGCGGTCGATTGCACCCCGCTTCCCATTTCCGTCGCCCATGCCGAAGCCGCTGGCAAGCTGGACGCGGCGCACCGCGGCCCCTTCGACCGCCTGCTGATCGCGCAGGCGCGCGTCGAGCGGCTGGTGCTGGTGTCTAACGAGACGCTGTTCGATAGCTATGGCATCGAGCGGCTGTGGTAGAGGCAAGGACGCCATCCGAGGTCACGCTGGGCAGCATCCGCCTGCGCAAGCGCCAGCTCGATCCGCATAAGAGGAAGCGGGCGGCGGCTTAGGTGTTTCGTACTTCGTCTCGTGGATGCCGCTAGCGATGCGTTCTGATCGTTTGGTCCGTTATGACGACGAACATCCGTCGATCACTTTGGCCGTTGCCGATCTCCCATTCGTGTTCGATCAGCGACAAAGCGCGCTCAAGTCGTTCGGCCCCACGAGACTCCCTACATTTTTCAAACCGGAGTAGACTAAGCTTTCTAAACCGCCGCTGCCCTATTCCATGACGCTGAGCGATGCTTTTGAAATCGCTATCCCACGTAACTAGGACAGCACTGTTTGCTTCCGCAACGGCTGCTACGAGCGTATCCGGCGAGCGCGTGCCGATGCGCTCTCTTAGTCGAACAACATCATATCCTGCATACTCAAGAGCGCGAGGGACAGATTCCGGCACATTCTGATCCGTAAAAAAGCGCATGCGCGGCTGATCGCTCACGCAGCGCTCTTTTCCTTGTGAGCCAACGCAGATTTCACATCCTGCTCAGTAAGATCTGGATATTCGGCTATGATTTGAGCAATCGAGAATCCATCCTCGTGCAGACGCTTGACTGAAGCGACAGCAATCCTAGTTCCCGCGATCACCCAAGCGCCGCGAGCGATACCCGCTTGCTTGGAAATGTGCCCAATCTCCTTGGTCGACCTGCGGCGGAGTTGGTCGATATCACCTTGCGTATCCTCCATCACTCGCTTCAAAGGAATACCGAGAACGTATTGTCCGGACAACACTTCTTCGGACTTACCATTTTCTGGATTTACAAACGCCACCCTCTTGTTGATTGGGAACAGCGTGGTCTTGGTCCAGAGATCGTCGCGTAGATGGCTGAGCTTCTCGGCGACTTTCCGCAAATGCTGTAGAGGAACACCATTTTGGACGCGCAGCATTTCGAGCGTCCTGAGTGCAACAACGTCCTTAAAGGAATAAAAGCGGCTATACGCCAGTCGCGGATTTTCCTCAACAAAAGCCGGACTAAAGAAACCCGTCTTATGCCAATAGCGCAAGCGTCCCACTGATAGCTTCGTAAGCCGCTGAACCTGTTCTTCACTGAACGCAGCGATGGTGTTGCCTATATCAAGCACTCATTCGCATCCTTCGCGCGGCAATGGGCTTTTGCATCTCATCTATTTCAGACCCAATCTTCTACCCGCTTGACAAAGCCCATATCGCACCAACCGGCGCAGGTCGATATATAACCGAATCTGGAACAAACCACAAACAAATCCCTGTCCTACTCGCCTCAAAATCCGTACAGCCTGGCCGGTTGCGCCCGTCGCCAGGAGGTCGTCCCATGCAGAACCGCACTCCCGTGCCGCGCGCTGATCGGCCGGCGCTGCCCGATTTCGCGCCGGTGCCGCGGCGGCATCGCCATGACGGTTGGGCACCCGCGCGGCAGAGGGCGTTCATCGCGGCGCTGGCGGATACCGGCTGCGTCAGCCGCGCGGCGCGGATGGTCAACATGGCGCAGGCCAATTGCTACACGCTGCGGCGCGCGCCCGGCGCCGAGGGGTTTCGCCGCGCGTGGGACTCGGCGCTCGATTTCGGGCTCGCGCGGCTGAAGGACATCGCGTTCGAACGCGCCATCGAGGGCCAGCTCGTGCCGGTGTTCGTCGCCGGCAAGCTGATGGGCTTCCGGCGCAAGACCAACGACGCGCTGCTGATGTTCTGCCTGCGCCATTACGGTCAGGACGGCGATGGCCGGCGCACCACGATCAACTATTTCTCGACACGCGCGAGCGCCGGTGCGGGCGCGGGTTCGCCGGTGGGTGGGGAGGGGGCAGGCGCGGCGGCGGAAGCCTCGACGACGACGGTGCGGACGGTCGTCACCGACCGGGGCCCAAGCGGCGGCGATGCGCAGGCGCGGGACGAGGCGGCCGCGGCGGCGCTCGGCGGCTTTGCCGGGGTGGCGCTCGATGCCGAGGCGGAGGCGGCGATCGCCGCCGCGCTCGAAGCCTGCGCGACGCGATCACGCGCCGCCGATGCGGCGGGTCGCGCAGGCGGCGAGGCGGCCGCCGACATGCTCGCCGACGATCCCGACGAACCCTTCGTGCGGCTGCCGCCGGGCGGCGATCCGTTCCGCGGCGGCCTCGAGCCCGCCTGCGCGATCGAGGAGTGGGTGCCGTTCGCCGAGGGCGAGCCGCACTGGAGCCTCGCGGGTGCCGAGATAGTCGAGGTGGCGGAGGCGGTGGAGCCCGAGGTGGGGGTGGCGGCGGCGGTGGAGCGCGCGAAGCCGAAGCGGCGGCGGGGCAGGCGCAGATAAGCCCCTCCCTGGAAGGGAGGGGTTTGGGGTGGGTATCGGCGACAGGGCACTTCGCGTGTCGACCCACCCCCTGCCCCTCCCTTTCAGGGAGGGGAGTTCGGGGGCGGCTCTCCTCCGGTCGCAACAATAGTCCGCAGCCGAGTAATATTCTTTCGCGGGCGGTTTCGACTCGGTAGAGATCCCGCTAGTGTCGGCGGAGCCCGATCGGACGGCGGTGCGTTGCCGGTGCGACGGAGAGAGGAGCGGCATGAGCGACGTGCCCGAGTCCGAGCCCGCGGCGGCGTCCGGCGCGCGCCGCAGCAATCAGCCGGCGCTGGTGCTGCACGTGCCCGAGCCGCGCTACCGGCCCGGCGACCATGTCGACTTCTCCGATCTTGCGCTGCCGGCGGCTGGCGAGGCGCGGCGGCCGGACATCGCCGTCGATCCGGCCGAGATCCGCGATCTGCCCTACTCGCTGGTCCGTGTGATCGATCCGGCGGGCAAGGCGGTCGGGCCATGGGCGCCGCGGCTCTCGGCGGAGCGCAAGATCGGGATGCTGCGCGCGATGCTGCTCACCCGCGCCTATGACGATCGCATGTATCGCGCCCAGCGCCAGGGCAAGACGAGCTTCTACGTCAAGTCGATCGGCGAGGAGGCGGTGTCGATCGGCGCGGCGGAAGCGCTCGATCCGGGCGACATGTGCTTCCCCTCCTATCGCCAGCAGGGGCTGCTGATCGCGCGGGGCTGGAGCCTCGTCGATATGATGTGCCAGATCTTCTCGAACGAGGGCGACCGGCTGCTCGGGCGGCAGCTGCCTGTGATGTACTCGGCGAAGCAAGCCGGCTTCTTCACGATCTCGGGCAATCTCACGACGCAATATCCGCAGGCGGTGGGCTGGGCGATGGCCTCGGCGATCAAGGGCGGCCGCCGCATCGCCGCCGCCTGGTGCGGCGAGGGCTCGACCGCGGAGGGCGACTTCCACGCCGCGATGACCTTCGCGCACGTCTACCGCGCGCCGGTGATCCTCAACGTCGTCAACAACCAGTGGGCGATCTCGAGCTTTTCGGGCATCGCCGGCGGCGAGGGCACGACGTTTGCGGCGCGGGGCATCGGCTACGGCATCGCCTCGCTGCGGGTGGACGGCAACGACGCGCTCGCCGTCCACGCCGCGACCGAGTGGGCGGCGGAGCGCGCGCGTGCCAACCACGGGCCGACGCTGATCGAGCATTTCACCTATCGCGCCGAGGGCCATTCGACGTCGGACGATCCCGCCGCTTACCGCTCTGCGGAGGAACCGCCGGCATTCCCGCTCGGCGATCCGATCGTCCGGCTCAAGGACCATCTCATCGCCGCCGGCGAGTGGGACGAGGCGCGCCACGAGGCGCTCATCAAGGAGACCACCGACGAGGTCCGCGCCGCGCAGCGCGAAGCCGAGAAGCTCGGCACGCTCTCGGGCACGCGGTTCAACCATCCCTTCGAGAGCATCTTCGAAGGCTTGTTCGAGGAGATGCCGTGGCACCTGCGCGAGCAGCAGGCGCAGATGCTGCGCGAGGTGCGCGCCGCCGGAATAGAGGCGGTCAAGCCATGACCGCGATGAACATGGTTCAGGCGATCAACTCCGCGCTCGACGTCTGCATGGCGGCCGATCCCGACGTCGTGATCTTTGGCGAGGATGTCGGCTATTTCGGCGGCGTCTTCCGCGCCACCGCCGGGCTTCAGAAGAAATACGGCAAGACGCGCGCCTTCGATACGCCGATCAACGAGACCGGCATCATCGGCGTCGCCGTCGGGATGGCGAGCTATGGGCTGCGTCCGGTCGCCGAGATCCAGTTCGCCGACTATATCTATCCGGCGTTCGATCAGCTCGTCTCCGAGGCCGCGCGGCTGCGCTACCGCTCGGCGGGTGAGTTCACCGCGCCGCTCACCGTGCGCTCGCCGTTCGGCGGCGGCATCTTCGGCGGCCAGACGCACAGCCAAAGCCCTGAGGGCATCTTCACCCACGTCTCGGGCCTGAAGACGGTGATCCCGTCGACGCCCTATGATGCCAAGGGGCTGCTGATCGCCGCGATCGAGGACAACGACCCCGTTCTCTTCTTCGAACCCAAGCGCATCTACAACGGCCCGTTCGACGGCCATTACGACCGCCCCGTGCAGCCCTGGGCGAAGCATCCGGCGGCCGAGGTGCCGGAAGGGCATTACGTCATCCCGCTCGGCCGGGCGAATGTGGTGCGGGAGGGCGAGGCAATGACGATCCTCGCCTACGGCACGATGGTCCACGTCGTCGCCGGCGTGCTCGCCGAACACGGGATCGACGGCGAGCTCATCGACCTGCGCACGCTCGTCCCGCTCGACATCGACGCCATCGAGGCATCGGTGCGCAAGACCGGGCGCTGCGTGATCGTGCACGAGGCGACGCGCACCGGCGGCTTCGGCGCCGAGCTCTCCGCGCTCGTGCAGGAACGCTGCTTCTACGCGCTGGAGGCGCCGATCGAGCGCGTCACCGGCTGGGACACGCCCTATCCGCACAGCCTGGAATGGGCCTATTTCCCCGGCCCCGTGCGCGTCATGGAAGCGCTGAAGCGCGTGATGGAGAGCTGACCATGGGCCGCGTCGTCTTCCGCCTTCCCGATATCGGCGAGGGCATCGCCGAGGCGGAGATCGTCGCCTGGCATGCCAAGATCGGCGATCATGTCGAGGAGGATGGGCCGCTCGTCGATATGATGACCGACAAGGCGACGGTCGAGATGCCGTCTCCGGTGACCGGCACGCTCGTCGAGATCGCCGGCGCGGTCGGCGACCAGATCGCGATCGGCAGCGCGCTGGCGACATTCGAGACTGAGGCAGACGCGCAGGAGACACCATCCGAGGAGGAAGCGCCCGCGCATAGGGATGCGCCGGAGCCCCCATCCAAATACCCTGCCAAGCAGGAACCGTTTGTCCCGAGCGCGGTCGAGGGACGTGCCAAGAACAACGCGCCTACCGCATGTGCTTCGACTTCGCTCAGCACGAACGGGGAAGCAGCCGGGCCCGAAACCAACAGGAGTCTTGCTAGGGCGAAAGACGCCAAGGTCCTCGCGTCCCCCGCCGTTCGCGCACGCGCCAAGGATCTCGGGGTCGATCTCGCGCAGGTCCAGCCCGCGCAGGACGGCCGCATCCGCCATGCCGATCTCGATGCCTATCTCCGCTATGCCGAGCACGCGCCAGCGGCGCGAACGCGCGCGCCGGCCGGCGAAAACGAGATCGAGGAGATCAAGATCGTCGGCCTCAGACGCCGCATCGCCGCCAACATGGCGGAAGCGAAGCGGACGATCCCGCATTTCGCCTATGTCGAGGAGGTCGACGTCACCGCGCTGGAGGCGCTGCGGCTGGCGATGAACGAGGAGCGCGGGCAGCGGCTCAAGTTGACCCTGCTGCCGTTCCTGATCACCGCGATCGCGCGCGCGTTGCCGCGCTTCCCGATGATCAACGCGCGCTTCGACGATGAGGCCGGCGTGGTCCGCCGCCACTCCGCGGTCCATCTTGGGATGGCGACGCAGACGGAAGCGGGGCTCACCGTTCCCGTCATCCGCGACGCGCAGGCGAAGGACGTCTGGACGCTCGCGGCGGAGATCGCGCGGCTCGCGGAAGGTGCGCGCGCCTCCAGCCTACCGCGCGACGAACTTTCCGGTTCGACGATCACGCTTACCTCCCTCGGTGCGCTCGGCGGCATCGTCTCGACGCCGGTGATCAACAAGCCCGAGGTCGCGATCGTCGGCGTCAACAAGATCGTCGAGCGGCCGGTCGTGATCGAAGGCCGGATCGAGGTCCGCAAGATGATGAACCTCTCCTCGTCGTTCGATCATCGCGTCGTCGACGGGATGGACGCGGCGCGCTTCATCCAGGCGGTCAAGCGGCTGATCGAGGTGCCCGCGCTGATGTTCGCAGGCTGAATGCCGGCGAGTCGGTCTCTGCTAGGCAGTCGCCGGATGCGCCTGGAACAGGCGACCGCGCTCGACGAGATAGGCGACGGCGAGCCCGCCAAGCCCCAACACGCCGTAACTCGCAACCGTCGGCACCGCCGTGCCGTCGAACTGCTGCGCGATCGCAAGGCCGATCAGCGCGCCGCCAACGGTGGTGACGAAGCCCTGCAGCGACGCCGCCGTTCCCGCGATCGCGGCGAGCGGCTCCATCGCCAGCGCGCTGACATTGCTGGTGGCGAGCGCGAGCAGGAACATCTGCATCGCCTGCATCGCGACGAACAGCGGCAGGCTCTCGCGGCCCGACAGCGCGATCGCGAGATGGACGAAGCCGACCACCGCGAAACCGATGATCGCACTGTGGCTGATCCGGCGCATGCCCCACGCCTCGACGATGCGGGCGTTGACCAACGAGCCGATCGCCATGCCGACCGCCGCCAGCGCGAACGCGATCGGGAAGATGCGCTCGGCGTGGAACGTGTCGGTGAAGATCTGCTGGACCGAGCTGACATAGGCCATCAGCCCGCCGTTGAGCAGCATCGAGATCAGCGTGTACCCGATCGCCTGGCGTTGCGTGAGCGCCAGCCGGAACGCGGACGCGATGTCGCGAAGATCGATCGCGCGGCGATATTCGGGGTGGAGCGTCTCGGGCAGGCGCAATCCCGTCCAGACCAGAACGACGCTGCCGAAGATCGTCAGCACGTAGAAGATCCAGCGCCAACCCGCGAACAGCAGCACGAACTGGCCGACGCTGGGCGCCAGGATCGGCACCGCGAGGAACACCATGAAGGTTAGCGACATGACCCGCGCCATCGTCCGCCCCGAATAGCAATCGCGCACGATCGAGATCGCCAGCACCCGCGTCGAGGCCGATGCCACGCCCTGGCAGAAGCGGCCGGCGAGCAGCAGCGGAAAGCTGCGCGACAGCGACACGATCACGCTGAACGCGACGTAGAGCAGAATGCCGGCGGTGAGCACCGGCTTGCGTCCGAAGCGATCCGAGAGCGGGCCATAGCCGAGCTGCGCGATGCCGAAGCCCAGCATGTAGATGATCACGATCAGCTGCAGATCGTTCTCGCGCAAGACATGCAGCGCATGCCCGATCTGCGGAAACGCAGGCAGCATGGAATCGATCGACAACGCGTTCATCGCCATCAGCCCGGCGATCAACAGGACGAACTCGCGGAAGCCGGGGCCGCTACGGCCCGGCTGGGTCGGAATACCGGTTTGCATGATGCCGCCGCTCTCGCGCGCTGCGGCGCAACAGGCAAGCCCCTTGCGCCTCTTCCCCGTCGGCGATGCTGCGGGACAGCAGGGACTGTCGGCGCCAGCAGCTCATTCATCTGGCGTTCAGCAAGACGGCGCCATCGCTATGATATGTTATATCATCGAGATGTGGCGTGCCGCCTCCTGCTCGTCTCCACCTCGATAGGCGCGGCGCTCATTGCCAGCGCGAGCTTCGCGCAGACGACGGCGGCTCCTGCCGCATCCTCGGCCAACGACGCCATCGTCGTCACCGCGCGTCGGCTCAACGAAGCGCGCGCCTCGGTCCAGCCCGCGCTCGGCGCGACCTCCTACGGCGTCGACAATGCCACAATCCAGGCGCTGCCGGGCGGTGACAACCAGCAGCTCAACGACATCGTGCTGCAATTACCCGGCGTCGTGCAGGATGGCTTCGGCCAATTCCACGTCCGGGATGATCACAACGGCCTGCAATATCGCATCAACGGCACGATCCTGCCCGAAGGTCTCGCCGTTTTCGGCCAGACGCTCTCGCCGCGGCTGATCGACAGGTTCGCGCTGCTCACCGGCGCGTTGCCGGCACAATATGGCCTGCGCACCGCCGGCATCATCGACGTCACCACCAAGAGCGGCTTCAAGAACGCTGGTGACGTTTCGCTTTACGGCGGCAGCCACGGCACGATCGAGCCGAGCGTCGAATATGGCGGCTCGACCGGCGCGACCAATTATTTCCTGTCGGGCAGCTACCGGCATGACGATGTCGGCATCGAGAGCGTCGACGGATCGACGCATCCGCTCCACGACAGGACCGATCAGGCGCAGGCGTTCGCCTATGTCGATCATATCCTCGACGACGACGATCGCGTCTCGTTCGTCGGCGGCTATTCGAACCAGTATTTCCAGATTCCGAACCCACGGGGATTACAGCCGGACGGCGGCTATTCGGTGAATGACCAGACCGATTTCCTGAGCGACGACCTCGATGAACGCCAACTCGAGCGCACCGGCTTCGGACAGCTCGCGCTGCTCCACAAGGCCGGCGATCTGACGCTGCAGACTGCGGTGTTCGCGCGCTATTCGGCGCTTGTCTATCGCCCCGACATTACCGGCGAGCTGCTGTTCGACGGCCAGGCGCAACGCGCCACCAAGCGCGACTTCTCGACCGGTCTGCAGGTGGACGGCGCCTATCGTCTCGGCGACGCGCACACGCTGCGCTTCGGCATCCTCGCATCGCGCGATCGGGCGTTCAGCCGCACCGACAGCTATGTCTTTCCGGTCGACGCCGGCGGTGCCCAAAGCGGCGCCCCCTACGCGATCTTCGACCAGGACGGCGAAACGGAGTGGACGACCAGCGCCTATCTGCAGGACGAGTGGAAGCTCGCGCGCGCGCTCACCTTCAACTACGGGCTGCGGTTCGATCGCTACAGCGGCTACCGCACGGAGCATCAATTCTCGCCCCGCGCCAATCTCGTATGGCTGCCGTTGCCGCGTACGACGGTCCATCTCGGCTATGCGCGCTACTTCTCGCCGCCGCCGTTCGAGCTCGTCGCGTCGGCCGACCTCGCCCAGCTCCGCGGAACGAGCGCACTCGCTTCGGGCGCCGATCTCACCAACACCACGCCCTATGCCGAGCGGCAGAATTATTTCGATGCCGGCATCGAGCAGAAGATCGCGCGCGGACTGACGCTCGGGGTGGACGGTTATTATCGCCGCTCAAAGAACCTGATCGACGAGGGCCAGTTCGGCGCGCCCATCATCCTCACCCCGTTCAACTATCGCAAAGGGATCATCAAGGGGATCGAGTTCGAGGGCAACTACGCCTTCGGCCCCTTGCTCGCCTATGCCAATTTCGCGATCGCCAAGGCGCGGGGCAAGGACATCGTCTCGAGCCAATTCTCGTTCGATCCCGGCGACCTCGCTTATATCCGGGATCACTATATCTATCTCGATCACGACCAGCGCTACACCGGATCGGCCGGCATCTCCTACGGCTTCCGCGAGGGCGCGCTATCGGGCCTCAAGCTCGGCACCGACATGATCTACGGATCGGGGCTGA
>Ga0213875_10001682_pt1 | contig 13929 bp, 18 predicted proteins | sample BarmaccomBMRX_R8_FD_160105 | JGI IMG/M metagenome (GOLD analysis project Ga0213875, IMG submission 160105) | Root-associated microbial communities from Barbacenia macrantha in rupestrian grasslands, the National Park of Serra do Cipo, Brazil - RX_R8 | ecosystem: Host-associated > Plants > Roots... | reverse complement strand
CGTCGCGAACGCGGGGGCGGTTTTCACACCGTTGAGTGCGTCGACGTTCTAGGATCCCCTTCGCTCATCCCTATGTCCACGATCGAGTTTTGGGCCGCCGTTTGCAGCGGGTTGCCCGCCGTGTAGTAGACCTTCTACTTTGCGATGTTGGAGTCGTAGTAGTCGTAGTAGCTGGCAAACTGCTGGGCACGGTCGGGCGCGGCACGACCCAGGACATCAGCTACCAACATGACTCCTGCTCTTAGTCCATCCGCGTGCATCTCAGCATCGAGCGGGCTTGGTGGGCCGTTAGGTGAGGTTGTGGACGAGTCGGATGCTGATCAGATCCTGGCGATCGACGAGTTGCGTGCCCTGCGCGATCGGATAGGGGCTGAGCGGGCCGCGCCGAAGACGGCGACCAGCGCCGCACCGTTGTTCGAGAAGCCGCAGACGCGGCAGGCACCGGATCCGACGGAGTCGTCCCCTGAGAGCCCGCTGGGGGCCGATGAGCCTGACGAGGATCCCTGGGAGGCGTTGCGGCGGCAGGCCCAGGGCCGGCAGCGCTGGGGCAGGCTCGTTGCAGCCGGAGGGTGCCTGGCTCTGACCGGTGGCGCGGTCGCGGTGCTGCTCATCACCGCTCACAACCGCTCAGATGCCCCCGCCGCCCCGGCGCCAACGGTGTCTGCTGTACCGGTGAGTCCGCCAGCCCCCGTAAGCTCCGAAGTAACCCCCGCGGCCGGTGGCCCCGTGTCGTCGGTGGAGCCGTCGGCTGTCCTCCCGATGCCCAGCCCGGTACCACCCAGTGCGACGGTGCCGAGCGCACCCGCTGAAGATGCCACCGGGCCGCAACCGCAACCGGCGGCGGTGCCGGCACCGCGGGCAACGCACCGGTACAAGCCGCCTACCGCCCCCGCGACGCAGCGGCTGCCGGCAGAGGCCCCCGCGGACGGGTGGGATTCCGGCCAGGCCCCGGAGCGAGTGGACTCCCCGCGCGAGCCGGCCGGATCGCCCGATGCCACGCTCACCAGAACCCCGACCTCCTGGTCCCCAGCAGCGCCGCAGTGACGGATCAGCTGGAGGTTTGCCACCGTTGATGAAGTTTCCATCGGGTGCGCATCGCCTCCCGAGGTCATCCTGTTTCTCGTGAGTTCACCGGCAACCACGATCTCGGCAGGATCGGCGGCATCGTCGGTGTGATCACCGCAGCGGTCGCCTGGTACACCTCGGCCGCGGGCGTCATCAACGGGATGAAAGACCGGCCGGTGCTGCCGGCGGCGGGCCTCTGGGCGGGCGCCCTGGCAGCCCGCTGCCCCGCGTCGACTCAAGCGCAGCTATCGCGGCGTGGAGATGCAGGGGCCACGGCGGCGCCTGCGTCGCTAGCCTGGTCACTATGCCAACCGCGCTGATTACCGGCCCGACCGCGGGAATCGGAGCTGCGTTCGCCCGGAGGCTCGCCGCTGAGGGTTACGACCTTGTGCTCGTCGCCCGGAACCGGGAACGGCTGGAGCGACTGTCCTCGCAGCTCTGCCAGCAGCACGGCATTACCGCCGAAGTCCTCCCGGCCGATCTGGCCAACGCCGCCGAGCGGGAAGCCGTCGAGAAACGGTTGCGCTCGGCACACCCCGTCGATCTGTTGGTGAACAACGCCGGTTTCAGCGTCCGCGCCGGCAGTTTCGTCGACGCGGACATCGACGACCTGCAGGCCCAACTCGACGTCAACGTCACCAGCGTGATGCGGCTGACGCACGCTGCACTTCCCGGCATGATCCAGGCCGGGCGCGGTGCAGTGATCAACGTGTCCAGCGTGGCGAGCTTCCTGCCCGGCCGGGGAGTCACCTACGGCCCGAGCAAGGCGTACGTCACGCAGTTCTCCGAAGGCTTGGCAGTGGCGCTGGCCGGCACCGGGGTACAGGTCATCGCGCTGTGCCCGGGATTCGTCCGCACCGAGTTCCATGACCGGGCGGGGATCGACATGACCGGCACCCCGTCGGCGTTCTACCTCGATGCCGACGACGTGGTGCGCGAATGCCTGGCCGATCTGCGGCGGGGACGCACCATCTCGGTGCCGAGCCTGCAGTACCGGGCACTGGTCGGGCTGGTCGACGTGTTACCTCGCGGTCTGGTGCGCCGGTTCGCCGGGCGCACCGGAAGGGGTCGCCCGTGACCCAGCCCCGCGACCGGCTGGCGTCGCTGGTGCGGCAGCTGGCGGTGGTGCCCGGCCGGGTGAGGCTGTCCTCCGGCGTTGAGGCGGATTACTACGTGGACCTGCGCCGGGTGACGCTGCATCACGAGGGCGCTCCGCTGATCGGCCGCCTGGTCCGCGAGCTGACCGCCGACTGGTCCTACCAGGCGGTAGGCGGCCTGACCCTGGGGGCGGACCCGGTGGCCAGCGCGGTGCTGCACGCGCCCGGGCCACCGGTAAATGCTTTCGTGGTGCGCAAGTCGGTCAAGCAGCACGGGATGCAGCGGCGGATCGAGGGTCCGGATGTGGCGGGTCGTGCTGTGCTTGCCGTCGAGGACACGTCGACCACCGGGGCGTCGGTGCTCACCGCCGTGGAAGCGTTGCGGCAGGCGGACGCCCACGTCGTCGGGGTGGCCACCGTCGTGGACCGCAACACCGGTGCCCGACAGGCCATCGAAGCCGCCGGGCTGCCCTACCGCGCGATCTTGAAGCTGGGTGACCTGGAATTGTGATCACAGACATAGGACCTACCGAGTGGGGTGAGACAGTAGGGGTCGGACCGTGGCACGGTCCGTGGCCCGACGACCCCCGCTACGACCCCGAGTTGCTGCGCCAGGGTGACCGCCGCAACGTCGTCGACGCCTACCGGTACTGGCGCCGCGACGCGATCGTCGCCGACCTGGACACTCGCCGCCACCCGTTGCACGTGGCCATCGAGAACTTCGACCACGATCACAACATCGGCACCGTGGTGCGCACCGCCAACGCGTTCGCCGTCAAGGAGGTGCACATCGTGGGCCGGCGCCGGTGGAACCGGCGCGGCGCCATGGTCACCGACCGCTACCAGCACCTGCGCCACCACGACGACATCGCCCAGCTGCTGGCACACGCCGCAGCCGGCAACCTCACCGTGGTCGCCGTGGACAACTCACCAGGCGCGCTGCCGCTGGAAACCACCGAGCTGCCGCGGGACTGCCTGCTGCTGTTCGGGCAGGAAGGCCCCGGCCTGACCGTGCAGGCCCGCCAAGGGGCCACGTTGACCGTCTCGATCGCACAGTTCGGCTCCACCCGGTCGATCAACGCCGGGGTCGCCGCCGGGATCGCCATGCACGCCTGGATCCGCCAGCATGCCGACTTGGCAGGTGCGTGGTGAGCGCCTGGGCTGGCCGGGCGGCGGCGGCCGAGCGGGCCGTGCACACCCGGCACCTGCGCTGGCTGCCAGGCCTGCTGGACACCCGGCTGGGCCGCCCCAGCTGGCCCGGGTCGGGGCAGCTGCAGTGGCATTACTGGTGGCAGGCGCACCTGCTGGACTGCATGCTCGACGCCTACCAGCGCGCTCCGACGCAGTGGCGGCGAGAGGCCATCGCCGCGCTGGTGCGCGGCGTGCGGCTGCGCAACCTCACCGGCTGGGTGAACAACTACTACGACGACATCGCGTGGCTCGGCCTTGCTCTCCAGCGCACCGCGACGCTGACCGGACTGCGCAAACCGGGCGCACTCGATGCGATCATGCGTCAGCTGCGGTTCGGCCGGGGTCCTGGCGGGGGAATGCGCTGGCGGGTCGACGATGACTTCGTCAACGTCCCGGCGACGGGTCCGGCTGCGATTTTCTACGCCCGGCGGGGCAACCTGGGCATCGCGACGTCCCTGGTGGACTGGATGCTCGAGTACCTGATCGACCCGGACACCGGCCTGATCTTCGACGGCGCCCGGGTGAACCCGGACGGCTCGGTGCGGTCGATCGAGCCCGCCATTTACAGCTATTGCCAGGGCGTGCTGCTGGGTGCCTGCGTCGAGTTGGGCACCGCCACCGGTGCGGCGCGCTGGTGGGAACAGGCAGAGTCGACGGTGCAGGCGGTCGCGGAGCACCTCACCGACGGGGGAGTGCTGCGCGGGCACGGCGGTGGCGACGGCGGGTTGTTCACCGGCATCCTGGTCCGCTATCTCGCCGTGGCCGCGCGAGCCCTGCCGGACGGCAAGGTGGCGTCCCGGCTCGTGCTGGACTCGGCCGAGGCGGCCTGGCGCAACCGGGGTGTGGCTGACGGCGGCCCGGTGTTCGGTCCCGAGTGGACGGTGCCGGCGCGCCCGCCCGCGCCGGGCCTGCCCGAGCGGGATCTGTCCGTGCAGCTGTCGGGCTGGATGCTGTTGGAGGCCGCCGCCGTGCTGGCCGGTGATGACCCGAGCTAGACGAAGTCAACCGGTCTTGTCGTGAACTCGACGTTACCGACATTTTCGGCCAGCAGAATGTCGGTGGTGTCGAGTTCACGACGTGGTGACCGCGCCATGCTGGCCGGCGACGAGCCGGGCTAGGCTGACCAGCCGTGATCGATCTCAAAGTGCTGCGGGAAGACCCGGACCGGGTACGCGCCTCGCAGCGCGCCCGCGGTGAACCCGAAGATGCCGTCGACACCCTGATCGGCGCTGATGAACGCCGTCGCAAGGCCGTCGCCGCGGCCGACTCGCTGCGTGCTGAGCAGAAGGCGCTGGGTAAGCAGGTCGGCCGGGCGCGAGGCGAGCAGCGAGACGAGTTGCTTGCCCAGGCCAAGCAGCTCGCCGCGGACGTCAAGGCCGCCGAAGCCGAGCAGGCCAGCGCGGAGCAGGCATTCCACGATGCGTACCGCGCGGTGTCGAACCTGATCGTTGACGGGGTGCCGGCCGGCGGCGAGGATGACTACGTCGTACTCAAGCAGGTCGGCACGCCACCGGAGTTCGATTTCGATCCGCGCGACCACGTCGAGCTCGGCACGTCGCTACGCCTGTTCGACACCGAGCGCGGCGCCAAGGTGTCCGGTGCCCGGTTCAACTTCCTCACCGGTCTGGGTGCACAGCTGTCCCTCGGGCTGCTGCAGCTGGCCGCCTCCCGCGCGATCGCGTCCGGGTTCACCCTGATGATCCCGCCGGTGTTGGTCCGCCCGGAGATCATGGAGGGCACCGGATTCCTCGGTGCGCACGCCGCCGAGGTGTACCGGCTGCGTGATGACGATCTGTACCTGGTGGGCACTTCCGAAGTGCCGCTGGCCGGCTACCACTCCGACGAGATCATCGACCTGTCCGGCGGCTCGTTGCGCTATGCCGGTTGGTCGTCCTGTTTCCGCCGGGAGGCCGGTTCCTACGGCAAGGACACCCGCGGCATCTTCCGGGTGCACCAGTTCGACAAGGTCGAGATGTTCGTCTATTGCCGCCCCGAAGACGCTGCTGCCGAGCATGACCGGCTGCTGGCGTGGGAGGAGCAGATGCTGGCCGCGATCGAGGTGCCCTACCGGGTCATCGACGTCGCGGCCGGGGATCTGGGTAGCTCAGCGGCGCGCAAGTTCGACTGCGAGGCGTGGCTACCGTCCCAGCGGACCTACCGCGAGCTCACCTCGACCTCGAATTGCACCACGTTCCAGGCCCGCCGCCTGGGTATCCGGTATCGCGACGGGGAAGGGCGCCCGCAGACCGCCGCGACACTCAACGGCACCCTGGCCACGACGCGCTGGATCGTGGCGATCCTGGAAAACCACCAGCAGGCCGACGGCTCGGTGCGCGTACCCACCGCACTCCAACCCGCCCTCGGCGACCTCCCCCTCCTCAGCCCGGCGTAAGTCCCCTTATTTCCGCAGTCTGCATCCAGGCTGCGCCCCGGGGCGCGCCCAACGCGGTCGGAGGGTGCCAATCGGTGTGATGATGGGGGGACGAGGGCACCGACGAGGTGAGGTGAGCCGCATGAACGCGCCGGGTAATCCGCTGGCGCAGCCCCGCAACGGTTTCGGGATAGCCGCTTTTGCACTCGGCCTGGTTGCGCTGTTGTTGTCTTGGACGGTTCTCGGAGGCATCGTCCTCGGTATCCCGGCGGTGATCTTCGGGGTGCTCGGCCGGGGTCGGGCCAGGCGGGGTGAGGCCACCAATGGCGGTTTGTCGGTGGCCGGCATCGTGCTGGGCGCGATCGGAGTACTCATCGCGATCGTGCTGATCGTGTTTTGGGTGTCCGTGCTCAACACGCCGGCCGGCCAGATTTACCGCCAGTGCCTTGAGCAGTCCGCTGGTAACGCGGACCGTATCGAGCAGTGCGCCAACCAGTTCATGCTGCACTACAGGTGAGCATCAGCAGCCTCATGGACGCTCGGCCACCCGAGCACCGGCCGGCGTCCACGTAATGTCGAGGTATGCGCAGGCCGCGGTTGATTGCCTCGGACGTTGACGGCACGCTGCTGGACCCGACCGACGGGATCTCCGCGCGCACCCGTGCAGCCGTGCATCGGGTGGTGGCAGCCGGGGTCCCTTTCGTGCTGGTCACCGGGCGACCGCCGCGATGGATCCCACCGATCGTCGAGCAACTCGGGCATGCCGGCCTGGCAGTCTGCGCCAACGGCGCAGTGCACTACGACGCAGCGACCGACCGGGTCAGTTACACGGTGACGCTGGATCCGGTGCAGTTGCGGGATGCGGCCGACGTGGTGGCCACCGCGTTGCCGGACGCCAAGCTCGCTGTCGAGCTGCCCACCGAAAGTGCCCTGCAGAACGGTGTCGACCAATTCCTCGCCGAGCCCGGCTACACCCACCCGTGGCCCGGCGCGGATTCTGAGACCGCGCCGCGCGATCTGATCCTCGGCCGGCCGGCGATCAAACTGCTGGTCCGCCAAGAAGCGGCCAGCAGCGAGGTGATGGCCGCTGCCGTTCGTGACCTTCTCGGTTCCGCGCTGGATGTCACTTACTCCACCGGCTACGGCTTGATCGAGCTTTCCGCGCCCGGCGTCACGAAGGGCACCGGGCTGGCCCGGCTGGCCGGCGAACTCGGCATCTCCGCGGCCGATGTGCTGGCTATCGGCGACATGCCCAACGACCTGCCGATGCTGCAGTGGGCAGGCCACGGAGTGGCGATGGCCAATGGGCATCCCGTGGTGCTGGAGGCTGCTGACGAGATCACCGCTGGTAACTCCGAGGACGGCCTCGCGCTGATCCTCGAAAGGTGGTTCTAGCCCCTGCGGCGGCACTGCCGTGCGCGCGACTGTGACCTCATCGTGACCGTGCCGTGGCGAACTGGTCACGTAAACCGGTCGAAAATGCAACACCGCGTGATGGCCAGCATCCACCGTAGGCTTGGAGGCTTTCGTGCACAGCAAGAACCGATTCCGGCAGTTTTCGGCGCATGGCCCCGCGGCAGCAGCCACAGGGGCAGCGCAGGGAGCGCCCCGCGACGACGTCGCCGCGTTGCAGACCGCGGCAAGCCTGGAAAACCTCGCGGTGCAGACCTACCAGATGGCGCTGACCTTGCCCTTCATCGGCGGCCCGCAGGCGAAGCCGGAAGTCAAGATGTTCGCCGAACGGACGATGATGCAGCACAGCGAGCACGCGGCGGCGTTCAATGCCGCAGTCCAGCGGCTGGGCGGCAAGCCCCAGACCGCTCCGGATCCGAAGTACGCGGAGATGGTCAGGCAGGCGTTACCCGCCATCAAGACGCCGGACGACGCGGTCGGCCTGGCGATCACCCTGGAGGATGTGGCCGCGCAGACCTACGCCAAGGACGTCGGGTTGGTCAGCACCGCGGAATTGCGGCAGCTGTTCGCCAGCGTGGCCGGGGTGGAATCCATGCACAAGGCGATCTTGTTGACGGTGCAGGCACTGCTCAAAGCCAACCAGCCGCAGCTCATCGCGCGGCCTCCGCAGATCGCGGAGTTGCCGTCCTCAGCAGGCAGCGTGGGCTTTCCCGACGCGTTCTGTCCCACCGCGATGGCCGCTCCGGTCGAGGAAGGAGCGGTGAAATGAGCATCTTCTCCCGCCGTGCCAAGCCCGGTGGGGACGCCGCGATGGTGATCAGTGAGCGTGAGCTAAGCGAGCTGACCCGCCAACTCGATGAACTGCACGAATCGACCTTTCCGCCGCTGTGCAAGGGGCTCGACGAGCTGACCGCCAACCTCGGTGCCGTCGTGCGCCAGCCATCCACCCGGCGAAGCTTTTTCCTCGGCGCCGCCGGTGCGGTCGCCCTCGGTGCGGCCGCCGCCTGCTCCGGCGGGCAGCCGGCTGCGCCGGCGGCGTCACGAACGCCGGCGTCCCCGCCCCCACCGCAAGAGACCTACCCCGGGGATCTCAAGATGGTGGCGGTGGCCGCGGCGTTGGAAAACCTGGCGGTGAGCGCCTACGAGGAGGTGTTGAGGAAAGTCGGCACCGGGGAACTCGGCGCGGTGCCCCCGGCGGTGGCCACATTCGTGCAGACGGCGATGAAGCAGCACTCCGACCACGCGCAAGCCTGGAACACGGCATTGTCCAGAGCCGGAAAGCCGATCCTCAGTGACGCACCGCTGTCGATCACCCAGCAGCAGATGGCCTTACTCGCCGCGGCGAGATCGGTTCCCGACGTGGCCAAGTTCGCGCTGAACCTGGAAAATGTTGCCGCGCAGACCTACACCGCGGCCACCACGAACCTGTCGGATCACACCGCGATCATGACGGCGGCCACCATCCAACCGGTGGAAACCATGCACGCCGCGATCCTGAACTTCATCATCGGTGAGTACCCGATCCCGGATACCTTCATCGGCATCAGCACTGCGCTCAAGCCAGACAGCTTGGCAGTGCGGTGACCTGGCGATGAACCGGTACGTTGCCGTGCTGCTGGCATTGCTTGGGCTCGTCGCGGGGTGTGGTGGCATGGGCGGCCAGTCGGGCGCCAGCAACGGCAGTGCAGTGGCACCGTCCGGCCCACCCAACACCATCGTGATCGATAAATTCGCTTACCAGCCGGTGGTGTTGACGGTTATACCGGGAGCGAAGGTCACGGTGATCAACCAGGATCCGGCTGCGCACACCCTGACCGCGAAGGACAAGTCCTTCGACACTGGCAGTATCGCCATGGGGCAGCAGGGCGAGATTACTGCGCCGAGCAAGGCAGGCCGTTATCCGTACTACTGCAGGTTCCACGAATATATGACCGGCACGCTTATCGTGAAGTGATGATAATTGCAACGGGGTGGCCCCCACCCGTGAGAGAATGAGGGCCGCCACCGATAACCAGCGATGCTCAGTACCAGCCTTCGAAGTACGGGTGGAAGCGGTGGAACCCGTGGCTGTCGTACGCGCCGTAGTTGCTGGGCCCGTAGCTGCCGTAGTCGTAGTGGCCGAAGTGACCGTGGTAGTAAGCATGTTCGTTATAGCAACCGCAGCCGCAGTCGCAGCCACCGCCACCCAGCGAGAAGACCTCTGATACCTTCATTTTCCCCCTCCTTGTAGCTCCCTCTCCCTGGACAGATTGTGTCCCAGGTGACGCTCGATGCGTTCACCCGATTGGGGGAGATGAAGCCCCGAAACGGTTCTTTTCTGTAACGGTCTCTCCGGCGAACCGGTACCCCCGGTTGAAGATCGTGCTCGTCTGGGGAGGCTTGCACGAGCGGGTCCGATCGCTGCCCAGTCCGCGATCCGGGCGCCAGGTCCGTCTTCCGTAGGGAGGGCCGGTCTGCACGATGTCGCTGGAGAACCCATGTCGGCGCCGTGATGCCCCAGGGTATCGTGTTCCTAGCTGTCGCAGATAACGAAGAGCGCGAAATCATCCACCATATCGGCGTTCAGGTGGCTGGCAACGCGGCACGGATGAGCCTCCTGCCTACCGATCGAGGCCGTGTCGTAACTTATCGGGCTTGGTGGTGCCGCTGATCGTGGAACGCCACCAACGCGGCCAGCCGTGGGTGCCAATTTCCGGGAATCCGGCAAGCGGACAAGCAGAAGGGTCGAAGCGGGTATGCGCAAGCACGCTGTTCGCCTCACCGTGCCGCTCGCGGTGCTCGTCGCGGTGTTGACCGTAGGGGCGCCCGCTTGGGCCGGCACCGTTCAGATCCAGGATGACGCCCACGTATTGAACGCGACCGTGGTGCAAAACGACGCGGCCACGTTACCCGTTGGGGTCTATATCTGGGCTACGACGCAAGACGCGGCCAGCAAGTCCACATTTGACACCGACGTCAAAAATAAGGTCAGCGCGACTTTCCCGATCGTACTGGGCGTCAATACGCAGTCCCGTCACGAGACGATCCAGATCGGCTCTCAAGCCGGCATCCCACAAAATGTCGCGCTCGCCGCAGAATCCAACGCCAACCGCGCATTCGTTACCGCAATGCATGACAGTCAGGACTATACTGCCGCGGTTACCGCGGCGCTGGACAATCTACGCACCAGCCTCACCGCGGCGCGCCGCGGTCACGCACCCGCGCAACCAGTGGCCAGGCATTCCGGAGGTACCGGAGGTATCGGCTTACTGTTCATCCTCCTATTGCTCGGCGCGGTCGTGGGCGTCATTGTCTTGCTCCGCCGGCGTGGGCGGTCCGGTCCCGGGCGGCCAATGCCTGGATCGGCAACAGGAGGACCACCGCCGATGGGCCCCTATCCGGACTACGGCGCCTCCTACGGCCCGCCGCCCTACCGGTCGGGAATGGGAGCAGGCGCGGCCGGGGCGATCGGCGCGGTGGGTGGCGGATTGCTCGGCTACGAGCTGGGCAAGGTGCAAGGCGAAGAGCAGCAGTTCCGCCGCGACGAAATGATGTACGACCGCGAGCGTGGCGCGGACGACTCGGCCAATCAGGGCGATTGGGTCGTCGGCCAGGACAGTGACTTCGGCGGTGACGCCGGCGGGGGACCGAACGACTCGGGCAGCACCGGCGACTGGTGAGTCCGTGCCGCAGCCTTTCCGGGTTTGCCCCGCTGCCCGCGCGGGTACGCCCCCAACATGGCGGATAGCAGCTTGACAGGCCGGCGGGTGGCCATCCTGGCAGCCCCGGGCGTGGAACAGGTAGAGCTGGTCCAGCCGCGGCAGGCAGTCACCGACGCCGGCGCAAGTGCTGAGCTGGTGTCCCTGGAGCCAGGCACCATCCAGGCCACCAACCATGACATCGAACCGGCTGACAAATTCGACGTGGACCGGGTGGTCTCAGAGGTCACCGTCGACGACTATGACGCGCTGATCCTGCCTGGTGGCGCGGTGAACCCGGATACGCTGCGGCAGGACGAGGCCGCGGTGGCCTTCGTGCGTGACTTCGTCGACTCGGGTAAGCCGGTTGCCGCGATCTGTCACGCACCGTGGACGCTGGTCGAAGCCGGTGTCGTCCACGGGCGCACCCTGACCAGCTACCCGAGTATCCGCACCGACATCCGCAACGCCGGGGGCACCGTCGTTGACGAGGAAGTGGTCATCGACGGCAACCTGATCACCAGCCGCCGGCCCGATGATCTCCCGGCGTTCTGCCGCACCATCGTCGAACAGTTCGCCAAAGCCGGCTAGCGCGGGCGCCAAACCCCCGCAGTCTGGATGCGGACTGCGGTAAAGGGGGCTGGCTAGGGGCGTGGGCTCAGGTGCGCGATGCACAGGTGTGGTTCGACGAACGGCCGTAGCCGGCGGGCGGTGAGCGGAGCTTCGAGCTGCGCCAAGGTGCCCCGGAGCAGGCCGAGGTGCATGGCGCACACCACCTCCGGGTACTTGGTGGCCAGCGCGTGGAACGGACAGGCCTGGAGCCGAAGCTGCACATCCTGGCCATCAGGAACCAGTTCGGGGTCAAAGCCCAGTTCGGTGAACAATGCGACCACATGGCGGACGGACTCGTCGGCGGATACCTCAGCGACTACCGAGGCCAGCGGGCGGTGGCGGCGCGCGAACGTCTGCCCTGCCTCCTCCGCCTGGCGTGCGGGTTTCGAGCTGCTCGCCGCCAGGTAGCCGGCGAGGATGTCGGCCAGCAACTGGAAGCCAGCCGGCTGCTCGTTGCCGTAGCCGGCGGTGGCAGCGGTGTAGACCAGCCGGGGACGCCCGGAGCAACCCTGGGGATCGGTGCGGCAACAGGCCAGACCCGCATCGATCAGCACCCTGAGATGGAAGCGCACCGTGTTGGGATGCAGGCCGCTACGCGATGCGATGTGCTCGACGTCTAACGGGGTCGTGCTACTGCGCAGCATGTTCAGGATGCGGCTCCGGCTCGCGCTGGCCAGCGCACCGTGCGCCCTGCTGCGGTCCCCAGGGTGGCTTTCCCCAGAACGAGTATCCGCAGTCGCATTCATGCGCGGCGCCATGCCGACAAGTTACTACAACTATGGTAATAACTAGGACTATCGCGAAAAACCGTCGCATTTCCCAGAGAGGCGGACGGGCATGATCGCTACGTTGACGGGCGACCAGGTCGATCGGGCCTTCGCCCGGCGTACCGAACCAACCAGGGCGCTAGGTCAGGACGCGGAGGCGGTCGGCCGGGCCTGCTACGACATGGCGTTGCGATTTCACCGTGGTGGCAGGTTGCTGTGTTTCGGCAACGGGTCCGCGGCGGCTGACGCCGCGCACATTGTGGTGGAGTTCGTGCACCCGGTGATCATGGGTAAACGTGCGCTGCCTGCGGTGTCGCTGGCCAACGATGCCGCGACGTTGAGCGGGATCGCCCGCTTCGGTGGCTTCGACGACAGCTTCGCCGCCCAGCTACGGCTGCTGGCCGCAGCTGACGACATCGCGTTGGGCATCTCCGCCGACGGCCAATGCTCCAACGTCGCCCGCGCCCTGGAAGCCGCCCGCGACGCGGGCTTGCTCACGGTGGCGCTGGTCGGCGGCGATGGCGGCCAGATCGCGCGGATCCCGCGGCTGGACCATGTTCTGGTGGCGCGCTCCGACGATCCTCAAGTGGTCAAGGAGATCCACGTCACCGCCTACCACGTGCTGTGGGAGCTAGTGCACGTCTTCTTCGAGCAGCCCGGGGTGCTCTCGCCCCGGGTCGTGGGGTGAACCATGACCGGATTCGAGTCGCTGTATCCCTTCCTGTATTCCGGCACCACCGACGTTGACGCGGTGCTCGACCAGGTGAGCCGGTCGACCACCGAAAAAACCGCGGAAATCGCCCAGTTGCGCGCCGACGTCCTGGAGCGCTATCGCGATCAACTCATCGAGTGTGCCGGCGCGATGGCCCAGTCATTGGCCTCCGGTGGACGGCTGTTCACTTTCGGCAACGGCGGCAGCAGCACCGACGCCCAAGCCGTCGCTGAGCTGTTTCAAAATCCGGGTCCGGGTGCCCAGCCGTTTCCTGCGGCCGCTCTGACCACCGATGTCGCGGTGCTCACCGCACTGTCCAACGACGTGTCCTTCGACGTGGTCTACGCCCGATCGCTGGCCGCCAACGGCCGCGCCGGGGACATCGCGCTAGGCCTGTCCACCAGTGGCGGATCGGAGAACGTGCTGCGTGGCTTCGCTGAAGCAACTCGCCGCGGGATGCTTACCATCGGGCTGGCCGGTTACGACGGCGGGAAAATGGCCGAGGCTGGCACCATCGATTACCTGTTTGTCATGCCCTCGTCGTCGGTGCACCGCATCCAGGAAGCCCAGACTACGACGTACCACGTGCTCTGGGAGCTTACCCAACTGGCGTTGAACACCGGTGATGTCGCGGTGCCTGAGGTCGGCACGACGCGGTAACGGGCTAGCCCATCCGCAGTGGCCCTCAGTGCGTTGCTCTTCGTCCGATCGTGCAAGGATGCGGTCGACAGGGGCGCAGTGCGGGGAAAGGGGTCACGGTGACTACCAGCGAAGCAGCGCCGGCTGAGGCTCCCACGGCGATTGACCGCGCCGCCCGGCTCGAAGCCGCGCGCAACAACGCGGCAGACAGCAAGCTGTCCGACGTCAGCTCCCTGCAGCTGGGGCCGAGCGCCGCCACGGTGGTGCCGGGGCGGGTGTTGCATCGGGTGATCTTGCCGCGGTCGGATGATCCGCCGGAGGTGCGTCCGTTGTATGTGGATGAGGCGGAGACGCGGCATGGGCATACCGCGGAGGTGTTGTCGCG
>Ga0213875_10001681_pt1 | contig 13934 bp, 14 predicted proteins | sample BarmaccomBMRX_R8_FD_160105 | JGI IMG/M metagenome (GOLD analysis project Ga0213875, IMG submission 160105) | Root-associated microbial communities from Barbacenia macrantha in rupestrian grasslands, the National Park of Serra do Cipo, Brazil - RX_R8 | ecosystem: Host-associated > Plants > Roots... | reverse complement strand
TGCGGCCAGCGGAGATCGCCCGGCAGCTGCGGGTCACCAGCGGGACCGTGACGGGGCTCCTGGACTCGCTACAGAAGGCAGGCCTCATCCGCCGCGTTCCTCATCCCAGCGACCGGCGCATGATGGAGATAGAGCTCACCCCCGCCGCCCACCGGCTGCAACGGCACGTGTTCCCGGTTCAATTCGCCGCCGAGAAGCAGATGTGCGGCCTGCTCGGCCCGTCTGAACGCGAAACGCTCGTCAGGCTCCTCGGCAAGTTGCAGGCGGCCATGCTGACGTCGGACGACCGGCCTCCCGCACGCGAACTCAACGGTCACTCCGCGGGCGGCTGACGACGCGCGCAGGCGGCACCAGGCAGGTCACCGCCAGGGACGGAGCACGTCGTCCATGGCGGTGTGCAACCGCTGGCGCAGATACTCAGGGTCGTTGTGCGTGTCCGGATCCTCGAGCAGCACCTGGAGCGCGCCGGTGACGGCGCCGACGAACGCGCCCACCAGCGCTGCCGCGCCCACGTCGTCCAACTCCGCTGGGAACGCCCGCCGCAGGTGCCCGGCGATCTCGCGTTGCACGGCGAGCGCGAGCTGAAGGGCTCGCCCCCGGACGGCGGGCACGGTCCGGATCAGCCGCAGCCGCAGGGCCGTGAGCCGACCCACCATGTCATCAAGTCCGCCGTCTGTCGCGCCGACATCTCGCAGCGCCCGTAGCAGCACGTCGGCGGGCCGATCGCTCGGCCTCCTCGCCGCTATCGCCGCCACTGCCGCCCGCACCCGTGCCTGACTGTCCGGGAACATCAGTTCCTCTTTGCTGCCGAAGTAACTGAAGAACGTGCGGGTACCGACGTCGGCGGCCGCGGCGATGTCGGCAACGGTGGTGCCGTCATAACCGCGGCGCTCGAACAGATCCACCGCGGCCGCGATGAGTGCCCTGCGGGTGCGATCCCGCTTGCGGTCTCGCAGCGTGCGGCCGGCGTGGGTCGGGGGCGACATGGAGCGCAGTGTACGACACCGGATGCCGTCACGCACTCGTTGCAGTATGGCACTGAGTGCAGCTAAGCTGACAAGGTGGGACAACGTAAGGTGCTGATCTCCGGCGCGGGCATTGCCGGCTCGACATTGGCCTTCTGGATGACGCGGTACGGGTTTCATCCGACCGTCGTCGAACGCGCCAAGGGACAGCGCTCCAGCGGCAATCCCGTTGACGTGCGGGGCGCCGCAGTCCGCATCGCCGATCGGATGGGCGTTCTGCCACAGCTGCGCGCCGCCGCGACCCGGGTACCGGGCCTGACCTTCGTCACGGCTTCCGGCCGCCGAGTCGGCCCGCTGGCGCTCGGCCGGCCCCGCGGCGACGAGATCGAGGTGCCTCGCGCCGACCTCGCGGCGATCCTGTCCGAAGCGGCACATGACGACGCCGAGTTCCTGTTCGACGACTCCATCACGGCGCTGCACCAAGACCCCGACGGCGTGGACGTCACCTTCGACCGCGCCCGTCCACGCCGGTTCGATCTTGTCATCGGCGCGGACGGGCTGCACTCGGCGGTACGCGGGCTGGTGTTCGGCCCCGAAGCCGACTGCGTCCGCCACCTCGGCCTCTACATCGCCACCGTCCAGTTGCATCGCCCCGCCACCGACCCGACCACGGTGGTCATGTACAACGTCCCAGGACGATCGGCGGCCGTACATCCAGTACGGGGAGACGCGGGGGCGGCGTTCATGTTCCGTAGCCCGGTCATCCCCGGCCTGGACCACCGGGACATCGAGCGGCACAAACAGATCGTCCTGGACACCTACCGCGGCGACGGCTGGGAACTCCCCGATCTGCTCGACCGCCTGCGCACCACCACGGACCTGTACTTCGACTCCGTCAGCCAGGTTCGGCTGCCCGCCTGGTCACAAGGACGGGTGACGCTGGTCGGTGACGCCGCGGCCGCCGTGTCGCTGTTCGGCGACGGGTCGAGTCTGGCCATGACCGGTGCCCTCACCCTCGCCGAGGCTCTGGCGGCCACCCCGGACGACCACGCGACCGCCCTGCGTGCCTACGAAACCCGGCACCGCGCTCTGGCCGATGCCCGACGGCGCGGCTACCTCCCCGCACGCGCGTTGTTGGTGCCCGCAACACACACCGGCGTCATGGTCCGCGATCTCCTCGCCCGATTCCTCCCCCGCTGACCGCCCAGCCTTTCCACGCCGTCCTACTCGGACGGTAGACGGGGTTCACAGGCAGACTGGGGTGCTGTCGGCGGAGGACGGAGAGGACGAGTTCCTCATAGCAGAATTTCGGCTGCATCTGTTTCCTGCCAACGAAATCGCTCAGTACTGTCGGCACAGACCCGGCTCGGTGTCGACGTTGAGTCGGTAGCCGTCGGCAAGACAGGAAACGAGGCGGGAACGTGCCCGACTGGGACCCGCGGATCGCGGAGCTGCACCAAGAGCTTGACAAGCATGACCTGCTACCGCTGTGGACACAACGCGAAGATCTGATGCCCACCCATCCGCTTCCGGCCGCGGTTCCACACCGGTGGCGCTGGGCTGATCTTTACGAGCTCGCGGCGCGTGCCGGCGAGCTGGTTCCGGTCGGACGCGGTGGCGAACGCCGCGCCATCGCGCTGGCCAACCCCGGTCTGCCTAACGTGCCGCACGCCACCCCCACGCTGTGGGCGGCGGTGCAGTACCTGGGCTTTCACGAGGTGGCTCCCGTGCACCGGCACTCCCAGAACGCATTCCGGTTCGTGCTGGAGGGAGACGGCGTGTGGACGGTCGTCGACCGCGACCCGATCGCGATGCGTCGCGGCGACCTGCTGCTCACTCCCGGCTGGGCGTGGCATGGCCATTACAACACCGGCGACGCGCCAATGGCCTGGCTGGACGGGTTGGACATTCCCCTGATTGGCGCGCTGGACAACGAGTTCTTCCAGTTCGGTCCAGACACCATCGGCGACCGCACGACGCCTGAGCGCTCGTCCGGTGAGCTGCTGTGGGGCCACCCCGGTCTGCGACCCCTCTCGGCGCCACGCGACATCTCGACGTCACCGCTCAGCGCCTATCGCTGGGAACACACCGATGCCGCACTCACCGCACAACTCGAACTGGAAGCGGCGGGAAACCCGCACGCGGTGACATGTCCCGGCCACGCCGCCGTCCGCTTCACCAACCCGGCCACCGGCGGCGACGCGCTGTCCACGATTCGGATGGAAATGCACCGACTGCGCGCGGGCGCCCGCGTCCCGGCCTCGCGGGAGTCGGCATCCAGTGTCTGGCAGGTCTTCACCGGGACCGGCGTTTTCCATCTGGACGCCGAACACGTGGAGGTCGGTCGTGGCGATCTGGTCGCCGTGCCCTCCTGGACCGAGGTCGCCATCGACGCCATGGACGAGCTGGACCTCTTCCGGTTCAGCGACACGCCCGTTCGCGAACGGCTGGGCCTGTATCTAACCGACGCCACCAATCCCGCCGCCACAGGAGGCACCGCCCGATGAAGCTCGCCACCATCCGCACCGCCGACACAACAGCCGCTGTCCGCATCGATGGGGACAGCGCGGTGGAAACCGGGCATTCCGATGTTGGCGCGCTGCTTCGCGATCCACGATGGCGGCAGGTCGCGGCCTCCGCCTCCGGCACGGTCCACCCTACGGCGGACCTGGACTACGCTCCCGTCGTGCCCAGGCCGCGCAAGATAGTCTGCGTCGGCCTCAACTACCGCACCCACATTCAGGAGATGGGTCGCGAGCTGCCGCGGTATCCCACGCTGTTCGCGAAATTCCCCGAGGCGCTCGTGGGCCCCTACGACGACATCACCCTGCCCGCAGCCTCGGACGCGGTCGACTGGGAAGCGGAGCTGGCTGTCGTCATCGGCGCCAGGGTCCGCAAGGCCGACCTGGCCACCGCCGCCTCGGGTATCGCCGGCTATTCCGTCATCAATGACATCACCGCCCGCGACTGGCAGTACCGTTCCCCGCAGTGGCTGCAGGGCAAGACTTTCGAAGCCACCGCCCCGTTCGGCCCGGTTGTGGTCACCACGGACGAGGTGGATGGCTCGGCGGGTCTGCGACTGACCTGCGAGGTCGACGGCGAGACCGTCCAGCAGGCCGACACCTCCGATCTGGTCTTCGATCCGGCAACTCTGGTCGAGTACGTCTCCAGGATTCTCACGCTGGAACCCGGTGACGTCCTCGCCACGGGCACTCCTGGTGGTGTCGGCCATGCCAGGATCCCGCGGCGCTACCTGACTGACGGCCAGGTCCTCGTGACCCGCGTCGACGGCATCGGCGAGCTGCGCAACACCTGTTGTGCCGAGAAGACCGAGCACGGCGGTGACTGAGTCCACGCCAGCAGGGTCCCCAAGCGTGGACTGGGTCCGCGACGGCTCCGCGCTGCTTCTGCGACGCCTTGATCAACTGGGCCGGCAGGCCACCGCCGGCCCCTCGCTGCTGCCTGGCTGGAGCCGGGCCCATGTCCTCACCCATCTCGCGCGCAATGCCGACGCCCTGGTCAATCTGACGGTTTGGGCCCGAACGGGTGTGGAGCATCCGATGTATCCCGATGCCGCCAGCAGGACGGCGGACATCGAACGCGGCGCCCAGCGGCTTTCCGATGAGGTACTGACCGACGTCCTCGAGGCCGACTCACGGCTGCTCACCGCGTTGGCCACCATGCCGGCCCATGCCTGGCACGCATCAGTGCGCAGCGCCATGGGTCGATGCATTTCCGCCGCCGAGATCCCCTGGATGCGCACCCGCGAACTGTGGGTGCACCTGATCGACCTTGACATGGGTGACGACTTCGACATTCTTCCCGACGACCTCGTCGACGCCCTGCTCGTCGACGCCTCCGCCGCCGTCGGCACCAAGAGCGACTGTCCCGCCATAGTGCTGCGACCCATCGACCGGATCAACACCGCCTATCGGCTCGGGCCCAAGGACGTCCCGCCGGCCGCGGTCAACGACATCACCGCCACCGCAGCCGCGCTGTGTGCCTGGCTGCTCGGCAGGCCGACCCCGGCCGCGCGTGCCGTAGCCGCCAACACCGACGCGAGGCTGCCGCCATGGCTGTGAGCCCGGCACCCCGGCTGGACACCGCGAGTTACCGATAGCCGTCACGTCGCAGGCTCGCGACCAACTCGCTGAGAGCTGCCGCGAGCCCTGTCCGCTGGGTGGGCGACAAGGCGGCGACCAACGACTCCTCGTGCTCGAGAAGATCGCGTACGACCGTCTCGATCACCTGGTGACCGGCTGGGGTCAGCGACACCGCGACAGCCCGGCGCGAAGCCTGGGAACCGGACCGGGTCACCAGTCCGGCTCGCTCGGCTCGCGCGACACGCTGGGACACCGCTCCGGCAGTGACGAACGTCCGCTCAGTGATCTGACGAGTGGTCAGCGTGTAGGGCGGACCAGCGCGGCGCAAGGTGCTGAGCAGGTCGAGCAACGCCGGCTCCACACCCAGCCGCCGCAGGGTCCTGTTGCGCTCGTCGGCCAGCAGCTTCGCCGCCTGCCACAAGGGCGTGATGATCTCGATCGACCCCGTGGGCACACCGGGCAGCTCTCGCCGCCATGCGGCGGCCACCTCCACGGGCACAGCCCTGCCTGGACCATCGACTGGGTAGCCCTCCGCGGCCCGCACGGTGTCGGCCAACGCGACCTCCTGTATATTTAGACCTAAACATACACGGGAGGTCAACCATGACCCGGGTCGTAGTCGTGACAGGCGGCAGCAAGGGCATCGGACGATCGGTGGCCCAACGCTTCGCCGAGGCCGGTGACGACGTCGTGATCACCGGCAGGAACGAGCGCACACTGGCCGAGGCCGCGGCGGCGTTGGATGCCCGCGCGATCCAGTGTGATGCCAGGTCCCCCACAGATGTCTCCTCGTTCGCGCGGCAGGTCGGCGCACGAGTCGACGTGCTGGTCACCATGGCCGGCGGGAACAGCGACCTGGACCGTCCCCTCGGCGAGCACGCCTCCCTGGAGGAGATCGCGGCCGCATGGCGCGCCAACCTGGACGCCAATCTGCTCAGCACCGTGCTCAACACCACCGCCCTGCTCCCGGCGATCGCCGCCGGCGGCTCGATCATCACCGTGAGCTCGATCGGTGCCGAATACGCGTCGACCTCGTACGGGGCCGCCAAAGCCGCCGTCGCCGCATGGACCGCGGGGCTGTCCGCGCGAGTCGGCCCCCGCGGCGTCACCGCGAACACCATCGCGCCCGGCTACATCGCTGACACCGACTTCTTCCGCGGACAGCTCAGCGAGGACCGGCTGGCCCGGTTGATCGACGCCACGCACGACAAGCGCGCCGGCAGCCCGGAGGACATCGCGGCGACCGTGGAGTTCCTGGCTTCTCCGGGAGCCCGTCACATCACCGGTCAGACCATTCACGTGAACGGCGGGGCGCACACCACCCGATAGCTACGACAGCACGAAGCGGAACCCGCTACGGCACCAGCACGGCGGCCCCGTCGACGCGGTCCGCCGCCAGATCGGCCAATGCCTGATCGGCCTGCTCCAGCGGATAAGGCGTGGTGGTGACACGCAATCGGTGCCGCTGCGCGAAATTGAGGAAGTCCCGTCCGTCGTCGCGCGTGTTGGCGGCGACACTGCGCACCTGTCGTTCGTAGAACAGGTGCCGTTGGTAGTTCAGTCGCGGTATGTCCGACAGGTGGATTCCGGCGACGGCCAGGGTTCCTCCCCGGTCCAGGGCAGACAGCGCCGTCGGCACCAGGTCGCCCACCGGCGCGAACAGAATCGCCGAGTCCAGCGGTTCCGGCGGCATGTCCGCGGCCGCGCTGGCCGAGACGGCCCCGAGACTCAACGCGAGCTCGCGGGCGGCCGCGCTGCGGGTCAGCACATGCACCTTCGCTCCCCGCGCGAGCGCCACCTGAGCCGCCAGGTGCGCGCTCGCACCGAAGCCGTAGATACCCAGCCGCCCGCCGTCGGGGAGTTCGGCGCGGTCCAGCGCCCGATAGCCGATGATGCCCGCACACAACAAGGGTGCCAGCTCCACATCCGAATACCCGTCGGGAAGCGGATAGGCATAGGTCTCCGGCACGGTGGCGTAGTCGGCGTAGCCGCCGTCGGCGTCCCACCCCGTGTACACAGAGGACGCACAGAGGTTCTCCGCCCCGCGACGGCAGTACTCGCACCGCCCACACGTCCCACGCAGCCACGCGATGCCGATCCGGTCGCCGACCGCGAATCTGGCACCGCCGTCGACGACCTCACCGACCACCTCGTGACCGGGCACCACCGAGGGTCGGTGAACATCCAGGTCGCCTTCGCAGACATGCAGGTCGGTCCGGCACACGCCGCAGGCGAGTACGCGAACCAGTACCTCACCGTCTCCGGGTGTCGGACGGGCCTCCTGGACCATCCTCAACGGTCGTGTGTCGATCGGTCCGGGTCTGATCACTCGCCACGAACGCGCCATCGCGTCATTCCCTCGTCTCGGCTCACCCATCATGGTCACACATCCGCCAGGCGAGCTGTCGCCGTCGCGTCGTTTCACCATCGGCTGATCGGGTAATCGCCGGGGGACGGGCGAAGTCTGGGAGGTGGTCCGGGTGGCGGATGAGTTGCGTGGGCGTCAAGTCGCGATTTTGGCGGCGGACGGGGTTGAGCAGGTGGAGTACGAACAGCCGCGAGAGGCGGCGGAACGGGCTGGCGCACGGGTCAGACTGCTGTCGGTGCACGACGGGGAGATTCAGGCCATGAACGGCGACATCGACAAGGGCGACCGGTTGCCGGTGGACGCGGTGGTCTCGACCGTGTCGGCCGACGAGTTCGACGCACTGATCCTGCCGGGCGGCACCATGAACCCGGACCGGTTGCGGATGAATGCCGAAGCGGTGGAATTCGTGCGGTCCTTTGTCCGCTCGGGCAAGCCGGTCGCCGCGATCTGCCACGGGCCGTGGACGCTGGTCGAGGCGGACGTCGTGCGGGGCCGCACTCTGACCTCGTTCCCCAGCATCCGCACCGACCTGCGCAACGCCGGAGCGAACGTCGTAGACCAGGAAGTCGTGACCGACCAGGGCCTTGTCACCAGCAGGAATCCCGACGACCTTCCCGCGTTCTGCGCGAAGATGGTCGAGGAGTTCGCCGAGGGCCGGCACACCGCGGCGGCTCGCATCTGACGAGCGCGAGCGCCGCTCAGCCCGTCAGACGTGGCCGTGACCGGTCACCGGTCCGCCAACGCCCGCCGGTCGGCCCGTCCGGTGTGCAGGAACAGTGCCCGGCCATGGCCATCGTCGCCGAGGAAGGCATGCGGCAGATACAGGCCGCGCTCCGGCTCAACCGGCAGCAGGGCCTCACCATGCCAGGATACGAGCTCGGTCTTCGTCGGCGACGCATCGGCTTTGACCAAAATGCCCTTGGGGATGTATTCCCTCCAGACCCTCCCGACGGTGTCCTGACTGATCACCGTGTCGGACACGCTCGACGAGTAGGTGCCGATATACCGTGACGCGTCGATCCGCGGCGCCCTGGGGTCCGGCACGGGCAGCGCCGGCAGCTCCACACCGGCGAGTTCACGCAGGACAGGAACCACAATCTCGGTGTAGAGCGGGAACGAGTTGCCACCGTTGGTCAACACGGCCACCGCGACATCACAGCCGGGCACGACCCGCAGGAACGCCGTTTGGCCGAGGGCGCCGCCGTCGTGACCGATCACCGGCCCACTCGGGGTGTCGAAAATGTCCCACCCCAGCCCCCAAGCATCGCCCAGCCTGCCAAGGTCTGGCAGCTCAACCTGGCGCTGCCGCATCATGTCCACGCTGGTCTCGCTGAGGATCACCGTACCCTCCTGGCCGATGCCCCCGCTCAGGTGCATGCGGGCGAACACCAGCAGGTCCCGCGGGCTCATCGCCAGCATCGCCCCCGCCGGCGCGGTGGAGCGCGTCAGCGCCCACACCGGCACCGGCCGCGGCTCGGCGTCCGGTGTCGGCTGGAGGTGCCCGACCGCTGCCCGATGCAGGATCGCCTCGTAGGGATCACCCGCTACATGGGTCAGCCGCAGCGGGACGAACAGGTGCTCGCGGAGACACTCGTCGTACGGCTTGCCGCGCAGTACCTCCACCACACGTCCAAGCACGCAGTATCCCGCATTGTTGTAGGAGAACATCGCACCCGGCTCGAACAACTGGGCAACGTCGCCGAGGACGCCGAGGTACTTCTCGACGCAGTCGTCGCCCTTGCCGGTGTCGGTGAAGATGTCACCCTCGAACCCGGCCGTATGGCACATCAGCTGGCGCACGGTGATCCGCGTCGCCGCCGTCTCGTCGGCGATCCGGAACTCCGGCAGGTATGTGCGCACCGGGAGGTCGAGATCCAGCTTTCCCTCGTCGGCCAGCTGCATTACCAGTGTCGCCGTCCACACCTTGGTGATCGATCCGATCTGGAACACCGAATCGACGGTGGCCTCGACCCCGGTGGCTCTGCTCAACACGCCGGCCGCGGTGTCGAACACCTCCGTGCCCACACAGAACGCGACCGCGACGCCGGGCACCCGATGCTGAGCCAACAACTCCGGCAGCCTCTCCCGGACCCAGTCCCCGGTCTCCCCCAGTTTCGACATGTGGACCCTCCTCGCTCGGGCCGTGGTCGGCTGACTCACGGGCGGTGGTCGGTGTTGTCCTGTATCGGTTCCTCTGTCGGGAAAAAGATCGCGCTCATCAGATGGGGGCGGCGGCCGGTCACGGGCTCGTTGTGCCACCGGGCCGCGAAGACCGCGCGGATCTCGCCAATCATCTCGGTGATCTCGTCGGGGCTGAGCCACAGGACGCCCTGTCGATAGCCGACGGAGTCGGCGGCCGGGTCGGCGCCGGGGCGGTCGAGGTAAGCGTTGAACTCCGCGAGCAACGCGGCCATGGCCGCGGCGAACCCATGCCGGTGATCCTCGAGCGACATCGAGCCCGCCTCCTCCAGGCCGATCTTCATCCGCTCGCGGCGCAGCCGGTACCTGCGCTCCACGGCGCCACGCACCCGCCGTTCGTCGACGACCTCCAGCACTCCGGCTTCGGCCAGCAGGCCAACGTGGCGGTACACGCTGGTCTTGGGGACATCGGGCAACGCCGCACACAGCTCGGCGGTGGTGCGGGTGTGGTCGCCGGACAGGGCGTAGGTGATGCGCAGCCGCACCGGGTGCAGGAGCAGGTCGAGCATGTCCACCTCACCACGATCCCACATCTGATACCATTCCCAAAACTGGTAACAATCAGGAAGGGCGAGAATGACCACAGACACCGCGGCCGTGGCGCGACTCGGCAGGGAAGCGATTCGACCGCTGCGCACACTGGACCCGGCCGCGCCGCTGGACGACTTGGCCTGGCTGGACGAGGCGGTCGGCGACGCGCGTGTGGTGGCCATCGGGGAGAGCGCGCACTACAACCACGAGTCCTACCTGCTGCGCCATCGTCTGCTTCGCTACCTGGTCGAGCGGCACGGGTTCACCGCCTATGCGACGGAGTCGGGCTTCACCGAAGGATGGCTGACCGACAGGTGGGTCCGCGGCGACACCGGTGACCTCGGTGACGTCTTAGCCAACGGCCTCACCTCGCTGTTTGGACTGTGGACCGAGATGCGCGCCCACCTGGAGTGGATGCGCCGACACAACTCCTCCACCACACGCCCGGTCGGCTTCTACGGGATCGACCTGGGCGGCTCGAACGTGTCCCTGTTGCCCGGCCTAGATGCGGTCGTCGGCTACCTCGCGCAAGCCGACCCCGAGTTCGAGGTCGACGCGGTCATCCGGGACACCGCATCCACCTTCGCGGGGACGTCGGCGTTCGCCCTGGCCGCGACCATGGCCGCCTACCGCGCGCTCGTGCCCGAAGGTCGGGACGCGCTGACCGCCGGCTTGGCCGGCCTCACCGCACGCATGACCAGCGGGCGCCTGGACTACGTCCGGCGGACCACCGTCGAGGCCTACGAGCGCGCCTTGCGGTCACTGCGCCTCACGACCACGATGGACATGGCGATGCGCGCGATGGCCCGCGACGACCGGCACGGCGCGTTCGCCAACCGGGACGCCGCGATCGCCGACACTGTCGAATGGGTTCTGCGCCGCGAGGACCGGATCGTGGTCACCGCGCACAACGGCCACATCCAACGCTGGCCCGGCACGCTGCCCGGCGTGCTGTCGGCCGCGACCATGGGCATGCATCTCGCCGACCGGCTCGGCGAGGACTACCTGGTCATCGGCACCACCAGCGGCACTGGTCAGACACTCAACACAGGAACCGACTTCTATGCCGGCATGCTCTTCGCCCAACTCGAACCGCGCCAGACCGGCAGCCTCGACGCGCTCATGGCCGTCAGCCACGACGGCCCCTTCGCGGTAGACCTCCGGCGGCTGTCAGCAGCCGACACCACTACCGTCCGAGCCGTCACGCGGCAGCAGTACGGCAACGTCTGCGCCAATCTGAGCCCACTCGACGCCTACGACGTCGTCGTGCATCTCCCCCGTGTCACGCCGGCCGAGCCGGACGACGATGCCGTCGCTCGCTCGCCGCACGACGTCCAGAATGCCTTCTCCCAGTGGAAGTCTCGTCGGCAAGGAGCGAACCAGTGAGTGCGACCCAGACTGGCCTGATATTCGGATTGGCGCTTGGCCTTGCGGCCAGCCAGGGCTTTCTCACCTTCCTGATCACCCTTGTGTTCGGGTGTGTCGGTTGGGTCATCGGGCGGATGATCGACGGGAAGTCGTGGGACATGAGCGGCATGTTCGGTCCGCGCGATCGCTAACCGCCTGCCACTGTGCCAGCGTCGCGCCACATGATCACCACTTGGACATGCACCGTCTCCTGGCTCCTGTTGTTTGTCTACATCTGGACCGGCCGCGGTAGTTGGTTGACTCTTTAGTCTCCACTGAAGCCATAGTGTTAAGCAGTGGTCATGTCGGGTAACCGTGGGAGACAAGGAGGTGTCATGGCGGATCGTGGGCGCGTAATCGAGGGCGTGCGGGCGGCGGCATACCGGATCGATACACCGGGGCCCGAGGCGGACGGCACGTTGTCGTGGAACTCCACAACCATGGTGGTGGTGTGGATCCGCTGCGGTGGAGTGGAGGGGCTGGGCTGGACCTATGCCGACGCCACCTGCGTTGGCCTGATCCACACCGTGCTGGCCGACGCCGTACGCGGTCGGGACGTGCTGGACGTGGTCGCCTGTTGGCACGAGATGCAGCGGCGAGTACGCAATCTCGGACGAGTGGGGTTGGTGTCGTGCGCCATCTCCGCAGTGGACATCGCGTTGTGGGATGCCGCCGGCCGGCTGCTCGGCCTGCCGGTCAGCACTCTCCTTGGCCGGGTTCACGAGGAGGTCGACATCTACGGCAGCGGTGGATTCACCACGTACGACGATGCTCAGCTGATCGCGCAGCTGGACGGGTGGGTACACGAGCAAGGCATCCCCCGAGTGAAGATCAAGATTGGCGAGTCGTGGGGCAGCCGGGTGGCCCGGGACCTCGACCGGGTGCGGCTGGCGCGCGGCACGATCGGAGACGACGTGGAACTGTTCGTGGACGCCAATGGCGGCTACCCGGTTGGACTGGCAGGGCGAGTCGGGCAGCGGCTAGCCGACTGGGACGTGTCGTGGTTCGAGGAGCCGGTGTCCAGCGATGATCTGGACGGTCTGCGGCGGGTACGTGAAGTCGTCGCGGCCGACGTGGCCGCCGGGGAATACGGCTATGACCTGCCCTACTTCGCGCGCATGATCCAGGCGGAGGCGGTGGACTGCGTGCAGGTCGACGTGACGCGCTGCGGGGGCTTCACCGAGTGGCGGCGCGTCGCGGCGCTGGCCGCCGCACACAACCTGCAGATCTCGGCGCACTGCGCACCGAACCTGTCCGCACACGTCGCGGTGGCCACCCCCAACTTTCGGCACATCGAATGGTTCGCCGATCACGAACGCATCGAGAGCACATATCTCGCCGGGCACCTGGACCCGGCCGGTGGACGGGTCTCGCCACCGCGCTCCGGCGCCGGGCACGGAATGGGGTTCCTGTCCAAGAACGCCGAACCGAACCGCATCGCGTAGTACTCCATCGACCGGTGCCGTGCGTCACGCTGTCCGGCTCGCTCGGCATAGCCGGACCTGTCCTGGGGTATGCCGACCCCATGCTCATGCCGTGGGCTCGCGACGTGATCTGGGGAGGCGTGCATGGCTGAGGTCGATCTTCCTGCCCCGGTGGTGCGAGTGGACACCGCTCGCCAGCCGGACGTGGACGCGCTGGCCGCGGAGCTTGCCAGGCGGGTGGACGGCGAGGTCCGGTTCGACAGCGGTACCAGAGCGGCGTATTCGACCGATGGCTCGAACTTTCGGCAGGTCCCGATCGGAGTCGTTGTGCCACGCTCCCCGGATGCCGCGGTCGAGGCGGTCGCCGTGGCCCGGGAGTTCAGCGTCCCGGTGCTCTCCCGGGGTGGCGGCACCAGCCTTGCCGGACAGTGCACCAACACCGCGGTCGTGATCGACTGGTCGAAGTACTGCACCGCGGTGGAGTCGATCGACGCCGAGAATCGGCGGTGCGTGGTACAGCCCGGGATTGTGCTCGACGAGCTCAACCGGACGCTGGCTCCCACCAAGCTGCGCTTCGGTCCGGAGCCGGCCACACACATGAACTGCACGCTGGGCGGGATGATCGGAAACAACTCGTGCGGGGCGACCGCGCAGCGCACCGGCAAGGTAGTCGACAACGTCGCCTCGATGGAGGTGTTGCTCTACGACGGCACTCGTCTGTGGGTCGGCCCCACGACCGACGAGGACTATGCGGCGGTTGAGCGGCGTGGAGACCGCGTTGCCGAGATCTACCGACAGCTGCGTGCCCTACGAGATCGCTACACCGGGGAGATTCGCCAGCGTTTTCCCGATATCCCACGAAGGGTCTCCGGCTACAACCTGGACTCACTACTGCCCGAACATGGCTTCGATCTCGCCGGCCTCCTGGTCGGCAGTG
>Ga0213875_10001680_pt1 | contig 13941 bp, 13 predicted proteins | sample BarmaccomBMRX_R8_FD_160105 | JGI IMG/M metagenome (GOLD analysis project Ga0213875, IMG submission 160105) | Root-associated microbial communities from Barbacenia macrantha in rupestrian grasslands, the National Park of Serra do Cipo, Brazil - RX_R8 | ecosystem: Host-associated > Plants > Roots... | reverse complement strand
GGGCGCCCGGCCCGCCGGGGCGAGATCGTCAGCACCGGCACCTGCACGGCGCACTGCTTCGTCGCGCCCGGCGATCTCGTCAGCGTCGACTTCGGCGAACTCGGCCTGGTGGAGGCCTACTTCGCCTGAACCCGCAGGGAGCGCCCAGGGACGGGCCGGATATGACCCGGGCTCCGAACTCGGCAATCTCGGCCGCGCTGGCCGGGTATGCCGACTTTCGTGCCTGGCCGCTTACAGCCTTCCTGTCCACGACACCGCTCTCCACGAGACTGTTACTTACCGGGAGGAGCACCGGGACGTGGTGAAGCGGCCGCCGCCGGCCCCGATGCAGTGGCGGCGGCTTCAGGCTCGGCCACGAGCTTGTCGGCCTGCTTGTGCAAGGTCAGCATGACCAGGCCACCGAGCACCAGCGCGATCGCGAGCACCACCGCCGTCGACCGGAAACTGCCATTGCTGGCGTCCTGCAGGAATCCGGCGACAGAGGGACCGATGAAGCCGCCGAGATTGCCGAGAGCGTTGATCAGGCCCATCGCGCCGCCGGCCAGCGCCACCGGCACCGCCCGCGAGGCACTGGCCCAGAACGGCCCGTCGTAGGCGAGAGCGCCCGCCATCGCGATGCTGACCAGGAAGACCGACAGCGCGACGATCGAGCCAAACGCCACTGACAGCACCAGCGCCACCGCCCCGATGATCAGCGACCCCATGATGTGGATGGAGTACCGGCCGGTGCGGTCGGCGGAGCGGGCGTTGAACCACAGCCCGGCGATCGCGAACAAGTAGGGGATCGCGGTCACTCCCCCGACCACCAGGTAAGAGCTGCCGATCGTCGTCTTGATCAGGTGTGGCAGCCACAGGTTCAGGCCGTAGAAACCGACCTGGATGAAGAAGTACACCAGCACCAGTCGCCACACCACACTGCTGCGCACCACACTCCGGTACCCGGCGAACCGGGGCGCGTCAGCGTTCTCGCGGGCCAGCGAAGTCTCGATGTATTCCCGCTCCTCCCGGGTCACCCACGAGGCCTGTGACGGGCGGTCGGCGACCAGCCACCACCACAGCGGCGCGGCGATCACGAACGGGAAGACGCCCTCGACGAAGAACAGGCTGCGCCAGTCACCCCAGGTCAGGATCCAGCCGGACAGCGGCGCGGTGATGATCGAGGCGATGGCGATATTCATCATCCAGAACCCGTAGGCCCGGGCCCGCTCCCGGGCCGGGAACCAGTGGCTGATCAGCACCAGGATGGCGGGCCAGATGCCGCCCTCGGCCACGCCGAGCAGGAACCGCACCACGAGCAGCTCGGCGTAGTTCTGCACCAGGCCGTTGACGACCGCCATTACGCCCCATACCAGGATCATGATCCCGACGAACTTCTTCGCACTCCAGTGCTCGGCCAGGTAACCGCCGGGGATCTGCAGCACCAGGTAGCCGATGAAGAAGATCCCCCCAGCCAGGCCCTTCCCCGCCGAGTCGAGGTGCAGGTCCTTGCCCAGCCCGTCGAACGCGAAGCCGATGTTGGTCCGGTCCATGAACGAGATGACGTAGACGATGATCGCCACCGGGATCAGGCGGGTCCAGCGCGCGCGGCCGGCCGGTGCGGGAACAGTGGTTGCGGTGGCTGCCACGATCAGCCTTCTTCCTGACCGCCGACCGCTCAGTCGCAGCCCAAACGGCCTTCGGGACACGCTCCGGCCTATCGCATTACGAAAATTCCACTATCTGTTACCCGCCTGTCACTTTGTAAACATGGCGCGTGCACGTCTCTCTGAACCCTTTCTGGGCGTGGAGGCGGCCGGCTGGTCAGCTCCGTCGATGCACCAATTCGCCAGTGCCGGACGGCGCTGCTCGCCTCATCGCGAGGCTCGCCTGCTAAGCGTCTATGCGGTCGTGCTGCGCGAGCGGCGGGGTGAGCAGGCCCGCGCCGAGGCCGAAGATGGCTTAGTCGGCCTGCAGCGGGCTGCGGTGGCGGGAGGGCCAGGACGGCGAGGACGACCAGGCCGGGCGGCGCGCGGTTCAGGGGACGGGCCGGAGGCCGTCCATCAGGAGGTTCAGCAGGCGGTCGGCCCGGGCGGCATGCTCGGGCGGCCGGGCGACGGTGAAGATGCCGATGAGGCTGGCCGCGATGTCCTCGGCGGTGACGTCGGCCCGCAACTCGCCGGTGGCGCGGCCGGCGGTGAGGATGCCGTCGATCGCCGCGAGCAGCTCGGTCTGGGTCTGGGCGTGGGCGATCTCGCCCGATTCGATCATCGCCAGCAGCGTGTCGAGCATGCCGTTCTTGGTCGCGATCCAGTCCCCGAAAAGGTCCATCCAGCGGCGCAGGGACGCGGGCGGCGGTAGCTGGGCCAGCAGCTCGCGGGCGCCGGCCGTGAGCCCCGCGACCTGATCCCGGTAGACCGCCTCGACCAGCGACTCGCGGGTGGGGAAATGCCGGTAGAGGGTGGCGATGCCGACCCCGGCTTCGCGGGCGATCGCGCGCATGGACGGCTCGGGGCCGGCCGACACGAACACCCGGCTGGCCACCTTGAGGAGCTCGTCGCGGTTGCGGGTCGCGTCCGCCCGCAGCGCCCGGGTCTCCCGCTCAGCCAAAACGGATCACGCTCCGGTTGTGTTAAGGTTGGTTCTAAGCGGAGCATAGTCCGCTTTCGCTTTTTAAATCGTCGCCGAGGGAGACACGCGAGCATGCAGGAACCGAGCGTCAGCACGGCGGCCACCAGCCGGGCGGTCCTGCTCGACTCGTTCGGCGGCCCCGAGGTCCTCCACCTCCGCGAGGTCCCCGCGCCCCAGGCCGGCCCAGGGCAGATCCGCGTGCGGGTCACCGCGGCTGGGCTGAACCCGATGGACTGGTTCATGACCTCCGACGCCGACACCGCTGCCCGCTTCGGGCTGAGCCTGCCCTGCGGGTTCGGCACCGACTACGCCGGCGTCCTCGACCAGGTCGGCGACGGGGTCACCGGTTTCACGGCCGGCGACCGCGTGTTCGGCGGTGCCCTGTCCCGCACGGTCGCCGACTATGTGCTCATCGACGCGGCCGGCACGATCGCGGCCGGCGGCGACGCCCACCACACCCCCGACGGCGTCGACGACCGCACCGCCGCCACCCTTTCCATCGCGGGCTGCACGGCCTCAGCCGCCCTCGCCGTCGTCCACCCCGGCCCGGGCGACACCCTCCTCATCGGCGGCGCCGGTGGTGGGGTCGGCGTGTTCGCCGTCCAGCTCGCCCGCCTCGCGGGTGCGCGGGTGATCGGAACCGGATCGGCGACATCGGCCGATGCTCTGCGTGCCCTCGGAGCCGAGCCGGTTGTTTATGGGGACGGCCTGGCCGACCGGGTCCGCGCCCTCGCTCCCGGCGGCGTCACCGCGGCCATCGACCTCTTCGGGACCGACACCGTGCAGAGGGCCCGAGAGTTGGGGGTTCCCGACGATCGCATCACCACCATCGCCGGCCAGGTCGACGGGATCACCTCAGCCAACGGCGCCAACGCCGCCCCCGGCGCCATCGAGGAGATCGCCGCCCTGGTCGCGACGGGCCAGCTCCGGGTGCCCATCGCCGCCACCTTCCCGGTCGAGCAGATCCGCCCCGCGGTCGAACTGCAGGCCGCCCGCCACGTCCACGGCAAAGTCGTCATCAACCTCTCCGGACAGCCCAGCTAGGCTTCCGTGAACTGCGGCGAATGCCCCGCGACGGTCCGGTCAGGTGTCGAAGATATGGCTCGGCAGGGACCCCATGCCGGCCGCCCGGTCCAGCGCGTGGTCGAGGACCAGAGCGGCGTTGATCAGCGACAGGTGGGTGAAGGCCTGCGGGAAGTTGCCCAGCTGCTCGCCGGTCAGGCCGATCTCCTCCGCGTACAGGCCCAGGTGGTTGGCGTAGGTGAGCATTTTCTCGAAGACCAGCCGCGCGGTGCTGAGCCGACCGGCCTGGGCCAGCGCCTGGACGTACCAGAAGGTGCACAGGGAGAAGGTGCCTTCCGAGCCGCGCAGCCCGTCCGGCGACGCTTCGGGGTTGTAGCGGTAGACCAGGCTGTCGGAGACCAGCTCTTCGTCCATCGCGTTCAGCGTGGACAGCCACATCGGGTCGGCCGGCAGCACCATCCCCACCTGCGCCATCCGCAGCACCGAGGCGTCGAGCACGTCGGTGCCGTAGTGCTGCACGAACGCGCCGCGCTTCTCGTTCCAGCCCTTGGTCATGACCTCGGCGTAGATGTTGTCGCGCTCGATGATCCAGCGCTCCAGCGAGCCGGGCCGCCCGCGCTCGATGGCGTAGCGGATCGCGCGGTCGAAAGCCGTCCAGGAGTTGATCCGGCTGTAGACGAAGTCCTGCGGGCCGCCGCGCGTCTCCCAGACCCCGGCGTCCGGCTGATCCCAGTGCTCGGCCAGCCAGTCCAGCATCCCGGTCAGCTCGGTCCAGCCGCGGTGCGGGGTGCCGACGCCGCGCTGGTCGGCGAAGTAGATCGAGTCGAGCGCCTCACCGTAGATGTCCAGCTGCAGCTGGTCAGCGGCGCCGTTGCCGATCCGCACCGGTTGCGAGCCGCGGTAACCGGACAGGTGGTCCAGGGACTCCTCGGTCAGGTCGGAGGACCCGTCCACCCGGTACATGATCTTCAGCGGCCCGGACGTCGACCCGGCCCGTTCGTGGACCCGGTCGAACAGCCAGTTCATGAAGGAGGCGGCCTCGTCGGCGAAACCCAGCCCGAGCAGGGCGTAGACCGAGAACGAGGCGTCCCGGATCCAGGTGTAGCGATAGTCCCAGTTGCGTTCGCCGCCGATCTGCTCGGGCAGGCCGGTGGTCGGCGCCGCCACCAGGGCTCCGGTCGGGGCGTAGGTCAGCAGCTTGAGCGTGATCGCCGAGCGGTTCACCTGCTCGCGCCACCGGCCGCGGTAGGTGGAGCGGGCCAGCCAGCCCCGCCAGAACGCGATCGACTCGTCGAACAGCCGCCGGGCCTCCTCGGCGTTGACCTGATGTGGCTCTTCGTCGGTGCCGAATTCGAGGACGGCGCCGCCGAGCTGCCCGACCTTCATGGTGACGGTGCCCCGCAATCCGGGCCCGTGCGGCCCGTCGATGGGCCGGGGCTGAGCCGAGGCGAACAGGTTCCCGGCGTGCACGGTCAGCTGCCCGGCCGCTGACCGGAAGATCACCCCGTCCTCGGACTGCTGCATCTGATGCTCGGCCCGGCCGTAGTCGAACGCCGGGACCAGCTCGAACTCCAGGTTCATCTGCCCGCGGACCACCCGCACGATGCGGACCAGCCGGTGCCGGGCGGTTGAGCGCTGCTGGTCGGAGACCGGCATGAAGTCGATGACCTCGGCCACGCCTTCAGTGGACATGAACCGGGTCACCAGCACCGCGCTGTCGGGCAGGTACAGCTGCCGCGACCTGTACCCTTCGTCGGCCGGGTGGATCCGGAAGTAGCCCCCCTTGTCGGTATCGAGCAGCGAGCCGAACACCGAGGGCGAATCGAACCGGGGCATGCACAGCCAGTCGATTTCGCCATCGGTGGAGACCAGGGCGGCCGTCTGCAGGTCGCCGATCAGCCCGTGCTCGGCGATGGGCGGCTGGGTCCGTGGGGTCATCTCGCACTCTCCTGCGCTTGTTGCTCGCCGTCGTGGCGGGCCAAGATCAGCCGGCGCAGCAGAGTCAGCGTGGCGCCCCCGACCACAGGTAAATCGTAGATCAACGGCGGGCCAGGGCCTATCTTCCCGAGCTGGTCACCTGGCCTGGTCGACGGCGATGGGTTCCCGGTGGGGTCCGTGGTGGTTGCGGTTGGGCGGCAGGGCCAGCACCTGCTTGGTCTGCTCGTCCAGGGCCGCCTCGCTCAGCAGCCCGGAACCGGACAGCACCGACTCCAGGGCGGCCACCCAGTGCTGGTAGTACGACCACGGGTCGTCCTGCTCGCGGGCGCCGCTGGCCTCCCAGTCGCGGATCGAGCTGATCAGCGAGAGCTGGAACTCCGACCATTCGAACTGCCGCTCCTGGTAGGCGGCCACCGCCATGGCGAACGCGCGGATCTGCCAGGGCTGGTCGAACGACCGCTCGGCCGGGTCCCCGCCCGGCAGGTCGCTGACGAGCTGCTCGATCCGGCGGCGGGCGTTACCGAGCTCGGTGGCGTCGGGCCGCTCCAGTTCCGGTGCCATCACGCGACCGCCGCGGTGGGGCCGACGCCGATCATCGAGTCCCGGGTGACCAACTCGACCAGCTGCTCCTCGGTCCAGCCGTCGGTGCCCTCGGGGCGCTGCGGGAGCACCCAGTAGCGCATCTCGGAGCTGGAGTCCCAGACCCGGACCTCGACGCTGTCGGGGATCCAGTACTTGAACGTCTCCTTCAGCACGGTGCGCGGCTCGCGGGTGATCGCGGCCCGGTACTGCGGGTCCTTGTACCAGTTCGGGGGCAGGCCGAGCACCGGCCACGGGTAACAGGAGCACAGCGTGCAGACGATGACGTTGTGCACGGTGTCGGTGTCGGCCACCACCACCATGTCCTCACCCTGCAGGCCGCCGATGCCCAGCTCCTTGCAGGCGGTGGTGGCGTCGGTGATCAGCCGCTCCCGGAACTCCGGGTCGGCCCAGGCCTTGGCCACCACCTTGGCCCCCAGCTGGGGCCCGACCTCGTGCTCGTAGATCTCCACCAGCCGGTCGATGGCCTGGGTGGTCATGATGCCCTTCTCGATCAGCATCGACTCCAGCGCCTTGACCCGGGCGGCGATCTCTTCCTGGCTGCGGATCTTGTCGGTCACGCGCCTTCTCCTTCGGTGACAAGTTCGATGTAGGGGTCCCAGACGTCGAAGTAGACGAACTCGTTGCGTTCGGCGTGGTCGGTCCCCCACAGCTCTTCGCTGCTGAAGCGGACGGTGTAGACGTGCTCGGGGCACTCGCCCAGGTCGTTGCCGGCGGTGTCGGGGTAGATGAACGAGCCGCGGGCGGCGACGACCTCGCCGACGGCGCCGCGGATGTAGCGGGCGCGGCGGGTGTGGCCCTTGGGGGCCGAGCGGTTCACCCTGACCTGGTCGCCCGCCTTGAACCGCGGGGCCTTGTCGGTCGGGCGCTGCGCCGGGGCCCCGGCCGGCACGACCGCCTCGACGAACGCCACCAGGTCGGGATCGTCGTTGTGCTCGGGCAGCGGCGCGTCCGGGTGCTTCAGGTAGTACTCGGTGCGCCGGTCCAGCTCGTCCATGTCGAGCTTGCCGAGCTTCTCACCGAAGTGCTCGACGCTGTGCACCCAGTGCTCGTAGTAGGGCGACTTGAGGTAGACGGCCGGGTCGATCAGCTCGATGCCGTGCCGGAACTGGTCGATACCGAAGAAGCCGGCCCGGAAGCACATGGAGAACAGCGCGAACGCGGGCTTCTCCCACTCGGCGCGGAAGACCGGCTCGTCCTCCTCCACCACGACGGGGCCGAGCCCGTCGGTCCCGGACAGGTCGAACACTCCGTTCATGCGGACATCTCCTTGGCAGCGGCGGGCGGGGTCAGGGTGCCGATGGTGCTTTCCACGCCGCGGGCGGCGCGCAGCACGCCGGCGTCGTCGAAACGCTTCCCGACGAGCATCAGCCCGACCGGGAGCCCGCCGGCCAGGCCGGCCGGGACGCTGCAGGCCGGGTGGCCGGTGACGTCGAACGGGGCGGTGTTGCCGATCATCTCGAGCCCACGGGCCAGCACGTCGGCCACCGGCGCGTCCGGCGGCGGCAGCAGGCTGGCCGCGATCGGCAGCGTCGGCAGGGCCAGCACGTCGAAGCGGTCGAGCTGCTCGTCGTAGGCCGCCGTCAGCGCCGACTCCAGGTTGCGGGCCTTGGCGTAGTAGGAACCGTAGGCGTGCTCGAGGGCGTAGCGGCCGGCCATCGAGACCAGCTTGACCGTCTCGGAGAACTTGCTGGGATCGGCCCGCCAGCGCTGGCCGTAGTAGGCCATCAGCTCCGGGTCGTAGCGGCCCTTCCAGTTCAGCCCGTAGCCGTTGCCCAGCATCATCTGCCAGTAGGCGCCCTCGACCGAGATGACGTCCCAGATCGCCGAGCCGTGGTGGTGCCAGGGGATCGACACCTCTTCGACCTGGTGACCAGCGCCCGCGACCGCCTGCAGGGCGTCGCGGACCACGGTGCTGACGGCCGGGTCGGAGTTGGCCAGCGCGAACCCTTCGGTCACCACCCCGAACCGCAGCGGGCGGCTGGGCTCGAGATCGGCCAGGTAGTCGGCGGCCGGGTGGGGCTCAAGCTGGCGGGGGTCGAGCCCGTCCGGCCCGGCCAGCACCGACAGCAGGGCGGCGGCGTCGGCCACCGTACCGGTGATCGGGCCGAGGTGGTCGATGGTCTGCTCGATCGGGAAGGCCCCGGTGTAGGGCACCAGGCCCCAGGTGGGCTTGTGCCCGACCGTGCCGCAGAACGAGGACGGGATCCGGATCGAGCCGCCCTGGTCGCCGCCGAGCGCCAGGTCGACCTCGCCGCTGGCCACCAGCGCGGCGCTGCCGCTGGACGACCCGCCGGCCGACCGCCCGGGGTCCCAGGGGTTGCGGATCGGGCCCGCCTTGTTGGTGTGCGAGCCGCCCGAGAAGCACAGGTCCTCGCAGGCCGACTTGCCCTTGATCGTCGCCCCGGCGGCCAGCAGCCGGGTCACCACGGTCGCGTCGGCCGACGGCACGAAGCCGGCCAGGGTGGCGGAGCCGTTCATCATCGGCACCCCGGCCACGGCGATGTTGTCCTTGACCGCCACCGTCTTGCCGGCCAGCGGGCCGTCGGCGGCGCCGGCGATGTCGGTGGTCACGTACCAGGCGCCGAGCGGGTTGACGGCCGGCTCCTGCCAGGCCCGCGCGGGCGGCGCCGGGGCCTGCTCGGCGTAGAGCCGGTCGACCGTCTCCCACGACCCGAACAGGCCGGTCAGCGCGCCGTGATAGGTCTCCAGGTCCGTCGCGTCGATGCCGAGACCGAGCCGCGCGGCCAGCGCGGCCAGCTCCTCGGGGGTGGGCGGCGGGAGCGCCATGGCCGGGCCCCTCTCTGACGTGTCAATGTGTCATGACATATTTTTAAAAGGGGATCACGGGGGGTCCGTCACGGTCAAGGGCCGGCGCCCCACGACCTGGGCCGGCGCCTCACGGCCAGGGACGGCGGCCGAGGATGGCCGGGGCTGCGGCCGGGACGCCAGGGACGGCGGCCAGGGATGGTCAGTCGCCGACCAGGCGGAATCCGCCGGGGACGGCCCGGGCCACCCGCAGCTGCTGGCTCATCCGGCCGGGGCCGGCCGCCGCGACCGGGCCGCGGGGCATGCTGGCCCGGGCGTGCTGGAGGCGGCGCACGGTCTCGCTGCGGTCGGCCGCGCCGCGGACCGCGGCCGCGTAGAGCAGGATCGCCTCGTAAACCGACTCGGACAAGGTGGAGATGGGCGGCGCCCACCGCCCGTAGGCCGCCCGGTAACGGCGCAGCAGTTCGGTGTTGCCGGGGTCCTCGATCACCTCGAAGTACCCGAACGCGGTCCAGATCCCGGTCGAGGCGTCGTCCCCGACCCGCTCGCGGGTGGACTCCTCCAGGGCCAGCGAGAGCACGTCGCAGTTCTGCCGCAGCCCGGACGACCAGGCCTGCCGCTCGAAGGCGACCTCGTCCGCCCCGACCAGGCTGGACACGATCAGCGCGGCCCGGCTGGCCCGGATGCCGTCGATGACCGGGCTGAAGTCGGTGGTACCGAGCGGGGTGAACGCGCCGCCGACGACCTGGCCGCCGGCCGACTCGATGGCCTGCACGGCGGCCAGGTGGGCGCCGTGCGACCAGGAGTAGTCGTTGCCGATCAGGTACCAGTGGCGGCTGCCGGTGCCCTTCATCATCCGGCCGGCCACCGCCTGGACCTGGTCCAGCGGCCGTTCGCCCCAGCGCAGCACGTTGCCGCCGGCCGCGCCGCCCTCGTTCAGCAGCGGGTACAGCAGCAGCGGGCCGGCCTCGCCGGCCACGCACCGGGCCGCCTCGAAGCTGGCGCTGGTGACGCTGGCGACGATCGCCCGGCAGCCGGCGGCGGCCAGGCGGCCGGCTTCCAGGCCCGCCCGGCCCGCGTCGGTCGCGTCGTCCCGTACGACCAGGTCGACCGGCTGGCCGTGCAGCCCGCCGTCGGCGTTGATCTCCTCGACCGCCAGCCGGGCCAGGTAGTCGCAGGCCACCGCGAACACCGCCCCCGGGCCGCTCTTGCTGGTGAGCAGGCCGACCCGGTGCACGTCGGCGCCGGCCGGCCCGATCCCGCCCGGGCCGGCGGCCGCGCCCGGCGCCCAGCCACGCCGGTCCATCAGCCAGGCCAGCCCGGACGAGTCCAGCTCGGCCGACACGCTGAACCGGGTGCCGCCCGCGGGAGCGGCCTTGAACTTGAGCCGCAGGCGCCCCTGCCAGGGCTGGTCGTGCACGATCTCGATGAGCCGGCCGGGCACGCAGGCCCCGATCCGGCCGAGGATGTCGACGGCGGCCGGTGACCCGAGGCCGGGCGGGAGGCGCAGCGAGACGGCCACCCCCGGGCGGACCGCGTCGCAGGCGGCGCCCAGCACCCAGCCGGACTGACCACCCCGCCCGAACAGCCAGAACGCCTCGTCCGGAGGCACGGCCAAGTGGCTGTCGGCAATCAGGGCGATCGCCTGCACGGCTGCCTCCGATCGGGCCCGGCGGCCGGGCCCCGTACCTGTCAGCCTGCCCGGCGCCGCCCGGCGGCGGAAGGGTTCACATCGCCGGCCTGGCGGGGCAAACCGGCGGGCTGGGCCATCGCGGCGGCGTCGGACACTCCTACGTTGAGGAGCGACTGCAGGAAAGCCAGCGCGTCCCGGACCGGCCCGTCGGCGGCCAGCGCGTAGTAGCGGTACCGGCCCTGCTTGCGCTCGTCGACCAGGCCGCAGGTCCGCAGCACCCGCAGGTGGCTGGACACCGCGGTGCGGCCGACCTCGTCGACCGCGTCGGCGATCGCGCCGGCCGTGACCTCACCGCTGCGGGCGAGGAAGTCGAGGATCGCGCGGCGGGTGGGGTCGGACAGCGCGTCGAAGGCGTCCTGAGCCGAACTGTGCAAGGGTCCTCACTACATCGAACGGCACATGTCACTGGATCATGACACGTTAACACGACGTTCAGGGCCGGCCGGCGCCGGCGGCCGGGGCGGGGGCGGTCAGCAACTGGCCGGTTCGGGACTCGTCGGTCATCAGCTCGGGGCCGCGCCAGCGGGTGGCGACCATGAACAAGGTGGTGCGGTCCGGGCCGCCGAGGGCGCAGGAGAAGCAGCCGCGGTCCAGGTGGATCGTCTGCCGCACCGCTCCGCCTTCGCGCACCCGGACGCACTGCTGGTTGGGGACGTCGGCGTACCAGACGGCGCCTTCGGTGTCGAGGCAGATGCCGTCGGGGACGCCGTCGCCGAGGTCGGCCCACAGGCGCGGGGGCGACAGGGTGCCGTCGTCGGCGATCTGGAACGCGGTCAGTTTCTGGGCGTAGGACTCGGCCACGATCAGCGTGGAGTTGTCCGGGGTGACGGCCATGCCGTTGGGGAAGGCGATGCCGTCGGCGACCAGGCGGGCCGAGCCGTCCGGCCGCAGCAGGGCGATCGTGCCGGGCGCGTACTGGCCGCCGGGGAAATCGAAGCCCTGGTTGTTGAGGTAGGCGTTCCCCCGCCCGTCGACCACGATCTCGTTCCAGGGGTGCCCGGGCGCCGACAGGCCGCTCAGGTCGGCCTCGGTCACCAGCGTTCCGTCCGGCTCCTGGCGCAGCAGCCGGCCGTCGCGGGCCGCGACGATCAGCAGGCGGCCGTCGGGCCGCCAGCCGATGCACATGGGGAAGGCGGGGAAATCGACCCGGGCCATCACCTCGGGCCGGCCCTGGCCGTCGACGGCCACGATCTCCTGCGCACCCCAGTCGGCCAGCCACAGGCGGCCGGCATGCCAGCGCAGCGACTCAGGAAAGGAAAGGCCGTCGAGGAGGAGCCGGACCTCTGCCACGCATTACTCCGTTCCACGCGTCATCTCGAATTGCTGCCAGCACTTTATGAATAAAATGGTTTGGCGTCGATGGCCAAAACAGCACTGTTCGGCCAGACCAAGTTGGTGGTATACCCGCTAGGTGGACATCTTTCTCGATCCGGAATCGGGGCGGCCGCTGACCGGGCAGCTGTACGAGCAGCTGCGGCTGGCCATTTCCGGGGGCCGCCTGCTGCCCGGGGACCAGCTCGTCCCCAGCCGCCAGCTGGCCACCGAACTCGGCGTGTCCAGGCACACGGTGACCACGGCGTACGGCCGCCTGGTGGCCGAGGGCTACGCGGAGGGGCGGGCCGGCGGCGGCAGCGTGGTGGCGTCCGCGTCCCCGGACCCGCCCACGATCGAGGACGCGCCGGCCGCGCTGCGCCCCAGCCCCCGGTTCGCGGGCTGGTCGCCGTATTTCCAGCCGCCCTCGTACGGCGTCCGCTTCGACCTGCGGCCAGGTCTCTCGGATTCGGCGCTGTTCCCGGCGGCGATGTGGCGTCGGCGGGTCACCGCCGCGGTCGCGGCTGAGCCCCGGGAGTACGGCGACCCGGCCGGGCGGATCAGGCTGCGGCGGGCGATCGCCAGCTGGGTGGCCCGGTCGCGATCGGTGACGGCCCGGGAAGACACGGTCGTCATCACCTGCGGCACCCAGCACGCCATCGACCTGGTCGCCCGGGTCCTGCTCGAGCCGGGCGACTGTGTCGCGGTCGAGGACCCCGGGTACGTGCCCGCCCGGCGCCTGTTCCACGTGCTGGGCGCCGACGTGGTCGGCGTCCCGGTCGATGACCAGGGCCTGATCGTGGAGCAGCTGCCGCCATCGGCCCGGATCGTGTACGTCACGCCCTCGCACCAGTACCCGCTGGGCATGACGATGTCGATGCCCCGGCGCCGGGCGCTGCTGCGCTGGGCCGAGCAGCACGACGCGGCGGTCATCGAGGATGACTACGACACCGAATTCCGTTACGTCGACCGGCCGCTGGAACCGCTGCAGGCGCTCGACGCGAACGGCCGGGTGGTGTACGTGGGCTCGTTCTCCAAGTGCTTCTCCCCCTCGGTCCGGCTCGGCTTCGCCGTCGTCCCCAGCTCGCTGGTCGAGCCGATGCTCGCGCTCCGGCAGCTGATCGACTGGCATCCGCCGATCGCCATGCAGATCGCGCTGACCGGCTTCATCGAGGACGGCTTGCTCGACAAGCACATCCGCCGCAGCCGGCGCGTCTACGCCGACCGCCACCGCATCGTCACCGCGGCCCTGGCCGGTCCGCTGGCCGGCCAGCTCACCGCCCGTGCTTCCAACGCCGGACTGCACGTCGCCGCCATGCTGCGGGACGGGCTGGGCGAGAAGGAGGTGCTGCAGGCCGCAGCCCGGCACGGTATCGCCCTGTCCGGCCTGCTCGACTGCTTCCACGCCAGCCCGGCCCAGCCGGGCCTGATGATCGGGTTCGGCGCGGTCAGGACCAGCGAGCTGCCGGCCGCGCTGCGCGTGCTGGGCCGCGCCCTGACCTCCCGCTGACGGCTCAGGCCGCGGCGCTGGCGTGCTTGGGAGGACGGCCGCGGGGGCGCTTGTGGGCCACGATCGCCCCGCTCATCAGCAGTTCGCCGCCCCAGACGCCGCACGGCTCGGCGCGCTCCAGCGCACCGGCCAGGCAGGCGATTCTGGCCTTACACCCCCGGCACATGGCTTTGGCCTGCTCGATATCCCGCGGAGACTCGGCGAAGAACACCCCCGGGTCCTGCAGACAGGGAAGGTCACGTCCCACCGGCCACTGCATCGGGACCATCCCCTTTTCGCTCGCTGCTTGCTGCCCCGTAGTTGCGCACAACAGCACGGTAAAGAGGCCAATGGTCTCTCGTCGATATCCAAGATGGCGATGCCGGGCCATACCAAGTTCGGCCGGGGGTGTGCTGGCTGCACTGGGGATGGGGGGCGGTGGCCCAATGTGCGTGATCGGTGGCCGGCGGCATCCTGACCGCAGGGGACCGTTTGCCCGCCGGACCTCAAC
>Ga0213875_10001678_pt1 | contig 13950 bp, 9 predicted proteins | sample BarmaccomBMRX_R8_FD_160105 | JGI IMG/M metagenome (GOLD analysis project Ga0213875, IMG submission 160105) | Root-associated microbial communities from Barbacenia macrantha in rupestrian grasslands, the National Park of Serra do Cipo, Brazil - RX_R8 | ecosystem: Host-associated > Plants > Roots... | reverse complement strand
CCATCGGGCCGCACCGCGACCGCCTCGCCGCCCCAGACGAGCTTGCCGCCGCTTGTGCCGAAGCGCCGCCAGCGCCTGATCGTATTTTCGCTCGGGCGCCCGTCCGGCTCACCGTCCCAGCCTTCCATCGGGTTCAGCGCGAGGCGATTGCCGATCTTCATGCCGGCGACTTCGATCGGCGCAGCAAACACGGAATTGCTTCCGCTCGCGACGATATCGTCGCAAGGCATGGGGAGCTGAAGCGCGGCGAGATGGGCGCGAAAAGCTGCAACGCTGCCGAAGGACGCGAGCTTGGGGAATTCGCCGAATTTCATGCCTGCCTCGTCTCAGCCGCTGCGAGATCCATCCCGACGCATTCGCATGGCTCCCACGCGATCACCAGCCTTGATGTGAATGCTTCGGCTCCCCAAACCCCTTTCGCTGCACTTTCCGTTCTACTCCCATTCGTGAGCTATCCCGAACAATGAGCAATCTCGACCGCGAGCGCGTGCTTGAAGTCCGCCATTGGACTGAAGACCTGTTCAGCTTCTCCACGAGCCGCAGCCCCTCGTTTCGGTTCCAGAGCGGCCAATTCACCATGATCGGGCTCGATGTCGAGGGCAAACCGCTTTTGCGCGCTTACAGTCTCGCGAGTGCAAATTTCGAGGAGAAGCTCGAATTCTTCAGCATCAAGGTGCAGGATGGGCCTTTGACCTCGCGCCTCCAGCATCTCGAGCCGGGGGACACAGTACTGGTCAGCCGCAAGGCCACGGGCACGCTCGTGCATGGCAATCTCATTGCCGGACGCACGCTTTATCTCCTGGGCACAGGAACCGGTCTTGCCCCTTTTCTTAGCATCATCAAGGACGCCGACACTTACGACAAATACCAGAAGGTCGTGCTCGTGCATGGCTGCCGGCAGGTCGCCGAGCTCGCCTATGGCGATTTCATCTTGCGCGAGCTGCCGGACCATGAATTCCTGGGCGATCTCGTGCGTGGCAAGCTCGTCTATTACCCCACCGTGACGCGCGAACCCTTCCGCAACCGCGGCCGCCTCACGGACCTCATCACCTCGAACACGCTTTCAGAAGATCTCGGCGTGCGGCCGCTCGATCCCGAGCATGATCGGGTGATGCTCTGCGGCAGCCCTTCGATGCTCCAGGATTTGCGTGCCATTCTCGACGAGCGCGGCTTCCTCGAAGGCCATCAAGCGACGCCCGGTCACTACGTCATCGAGCGCGCGTTCGTCGAAAAGTAAGGCGCGGCGTTCGACTGATCGTTCTGTCGTCATTGAAATTGAAATTCGGAGCTTGCACGCATGACCAATTTGCCTCGCAGGAAACTCGGTGCGAGCGGCTTGAGCGTCTCGGCGCTCGGACTTGGCTGCATGAGCTTTTCGGGAGCTTACGGGCCGAGCGATGATGAAGCGGGGATCCGGGTGATCCATGCGGCGCTCGATCGCGGCGTCACTTTCTTCGATTCCTCCGACATGTATGGCTGGGGCCACAACGAGACGCTGCTTGGCCGCGCGCTCGGGAAGCGGCGTTCCGAGATCGTGCTCGCCACCAAATTCGGCCAGACCCGTCGGGAAGGCGGCGCCAATGGCGTGGATGGACGACCTTCCTACGTGAAGGAAGCGTGCGAGGCGAGCCTGAAACGCCTCGGCACCGACGTGATCGACCTTTATTATCAGCACCGCGTCGACCCCGATGTGCCGATCGAAGAGACCGTCGGCGCGATGGCCGAGCTCATACGCGAAGGCAAGGTGCGCGCCTTGGGCTTGAGCGAGGCGCATCCCGAGACGATCCGCCGCGCGCACAAGGTGCACAAGATCGCTGCCGTGCAATTGGAGTTCTCGCTTCTCTATCGCGTGGAGGCTGAGGAGACGCTGCGCACGACGCGCCAGCTCGGCGTCGCTTTCGTCGCCTATTCGCCCTTGGGCAGAAGCCTTTTGAGCGGGAGCCTCATAAGCGCCAGTGACATGAAATCCGACGATCCTCATCGTCGGCACCCGCGTTTCGCCGCGGACAACCTCAAGCGCAATCTCGAGCTCATCGAGCCGCTGCGCGCCATTGCAGGAAAGAAGGGCTGCACCCTCGGACAGCTCGTGATCGCATGGCTCTTGGCGCGCGGCGAAGACATCGTGCCGATTCCCGGAACCAAGCGCGTCGACCGGCTCGATGAGAATCTCGGCGCTCTTGCGGTGCGGCTCTCGCCCGAGGAGGTGGACGACATATCGGCGATGGTGCCGGTGGGCGCCGCTTCTGGCCTGCGCTATCCCGAGGCCGCGATGCAAGCCGTCTACCGCTGATGCACAGGGGTCGACGTCTCCCTGTGGGAAAGGCTGGGGATCAGCGCGATGCTGCCGGCCAGTCCAAGGCGGGGCCGATGATGCCGCGGCATTCGCCAAAGCCGATCGGCGTGAAGCCTTCGCGTTCCGCGCGGGCGCGGAAGATCACCTCGTCGCCATCCTCGAGCCAGCTTCGCGTTTCGCCATTGGAGAGGGTGATCGGGTTGGTTCCGCGTGACGTGATCTCGGCGAGGCAGGCCCGGCTTTCCTCCGAGGGGCCTGATGCCGTGCCGCTTCCGATGAGGTCGCCCGGCATCAGATTACAGCCATTGCTGGTGTGGTGGGCGAGCATCTGCGCGAAGGTCCAATACATATGCTTGAAGTTCGTGCTGGTGATCCGCTCCGCGCCTTGGCGAGCTTCCCGCATGCGCCTCGTCACGATGGAGGCACGCAATTTGAGGTCGAAGCCGCCATTTTCACGTTCGCGCTGAGATGTGAGATAGGCGAGGGCGGCGGGGTCGCTCGCCGGGCGGACGAAGCTTGGCGTACGAAAAGGTCGCATCGCGGCTTCGGTGATGATCCAAGGTGAGATGCTCGTGGAGAAGCTCTTCGCAAGGAAGGGACCGAGCGGCACGCTCTCGACACGCTGCACGTCACGCGCCGACCAGTCATTGAGAAGGCAATACCCGAAGATATGCTTTCGCGCGTTCTCGATCGCGATCGGCGCGCCGAGATCGTTGCCGAGCCCGATGAACGCACCGACCTCGAGCTCGAAATCGAGGGCTCGCGTCGGTCCGAAGCGCATGATGTTGTCCGCATCGAGCCATTGGCCGTTCGGCCGCGCGATGGCCCTTCCGCCGACCCTCACCGAACTCGCCCGGCTGTGATAGGCGATCGGCATGGTCTTGAAACTCGGCGGCACCTTGCCTGTCGGCGAGAGCCGCTCGCTGTGGAAGCTCGAGGTGAGGAAGTCGGTGAAATCGCCGACGGCGACCGGCATCTGCATCGAGACCTCGCTCATCGGCACGAGATGTGGCTCGACCTTGTCGCGTTCACGGCTCTCCGTGTCGAGAAGGTTGCACAGCCTGGCGCGCAAGGCCGAAGCCACGTCGTTGCCGAGCGCCATCAACGGGTTGAGGACGGGCCCTTTCGCCGCGGCCGCCCCTGCTTCGGCCGCCCCGGAGAAGAGTCCGGCTTCATGCCCGCGCGCGAGATCGAGAATCCGGTCGCCGATCGCGACGCCGCCTCTGCCAACCTCATCGCTTGGTCGCTTAAAAATGCCGAAGGGCAAGTTCTGCAAAGGAAAATCGGCGCGGGCGAGATTGGCCGCTTCGACGAAGCTGCGACGTGCCGGATCATGCGTCACGTCAGTTCCTAGCACTGAAGCCTCCAAGATTGGGCCTTCATTGTGCCCGCAACCTCCCCGGTCGCGTCAAGGAGACGGCAACGCGAAGCTGTGATCAACGCGGCCTTCATGTCACCCCGGCGAGGCTCGCAACGCGAGCCTCGGGAAGGCGGACCAGGAAGCGGCGGGGGAAGATGGATACCCTTCCCCTCGCGATCCTTTCGATCGCTCGGCCGGGTATGACACCGTTGCTCCCCCGATCCTTCGGATCGCCCGGACGGGTATGACAAGCCGCTTTAGAACCGCACCCGCAACCCACCTGAAACCGCGTGCTCCTGCAGGCGTGAGGCGAGGCGGCCGTTATAATCGACGAACACCTTCGCTTCGGGCGAAAGCTCCATGGAAAAGCCAGCCCCGAGGAGCGCGGCGTCACGGCCGAAGGGGATGCCGGTCGCGGAGAAGCTCGCACCCGGCACGCCGACGAGCGCGGCCGTGATCTGTTGCGACGCGTCGAGGAATTCGTGGCTCCAGCCGAGGCGCACTTCCGGAACGAGCGTGCCGTAGCCCGCCATAGCGATGCGTGAGGTGAGGCGCACGCCGAGCGTCGTCTGGAAGGAATTGCCGTCCGCGGCATTCACCGAGAGCGCGCCGAAGCCGCCCGTTTCGGAGAAGCCGGAGAGATGCGCGTTCACGTAATCCAAGGCAGCGTATGGCGTGACCGAGAGGTTCACGCCGCCAGCCGGAAGCACCCAATGATATCCGGCTTCCGCATGGCCCTGATAGCTTTGGCCCGAAGGCGATGATGTCGCGTCACCGGGAAGCCCGAAGGGCGTGAGCAGGCGCGAGGTGCCGAAATCGTTGAAGCTCACGACCGCGCTGCCGAGCGCATACCAAGGCCCGGCCGCCCAGCCCGCATAAGCGGCGCCCTGGTACGAGTTCACATTGGTGCTCGAGCCGTCCTTGAACCGCGCCGAGGTGGCGACGTAGGTCGCCGCGACACCCGCCACGATGCCATTGTCGAGGCGCCAATCGACGCCGGCGATGAAAGGCGAGGCGCGGTTGACGTCGTAACCCACGCCGGCGCTCGCGGCCGAGTCCGTCGCTGAGCCGAACTGATCGAAACCGCGCGCCCAGACATCGGCGTTTCCGAAGGCGAAGCTCGCCGGGCCTTTGCTGAGCGCGCCTGGCGTGCCAGTCGGCGCCCACTCACCGAGCGCCCCGCCATTCGCGACGAGACGGTCTTGCACGGCCTCGGTGAGCACGCGCGGCGCGTCGAGGCTGAGGCGCGCATCTTGCGTGAGGTCTTGCGCGCTCGCCGCGAGGCCTGCACGGCTCAGGCTCAGGATTGCGTCGAGCGCATTCGCGGTCGTGGGGTCAGGCTGAGTGCTCGCCTGGAACAGCGTGATCGGTGTCGTGACGCTCGCGAAGTTGCCTGAGAGCGGCGGGTCGGCCGCGATGGCGTTCTTGTAAACCGTCGTGCCTTGCGCCGCGAGCGCAAAGAGGCTCGCCGCCGCCGGCACGAGCTCGAGCGTGCCGCCGCGCAGGTTGATGGAGCCGGCGCTCAAGGTCGGGTAGGTGCCGGGCGCGGTGCTTTGCGTCACATTGAAGACGAGCGTGCCGCCTATCTGGTTGTAGGTGCCGAAGCCCGAGATGCTTTGCGTCGGCGACAAGACGATCTGCCCGCCCGAGAGGTTCAGCACGTCGCCCTTCGTATTGCCGTTGCCGATAACGCTACCGATGAGCGCACCACCCTTTTGATTGATCACCGTGGGACCGCCCTCGCCAGTGACGCTACCGCCTAACAACGCCGCGGTGCCGGACAGATCGATTGCCGCCGAGGTGCCGCTGATCGTGCCGGTATTCGTGATCCCGCCCGCCACTATGCCGCCATTGAAGACGAGAATGCCGGTACCGCTCCTGCCGGCCGCGTTGATCGCGCCGGTGTTGGTAATACCGCCGGTGACGGTGCCGCCATTGATTGAGACGGCCTCGGCGAAATTTTTTGCGCTCACAGCGATCGTGCCGCTATTGGCGATTGTGGCGACGGTGGCGCCGACACTCGCGGTGCTGTTGTTGGCCACGACGATCCCATTGGCAACACCGCCGCTCGAGTTCGCGGTGATTGCGCCCGAGTTGACGACCCCGCCACTAACGGTGCTCTGGCCGATCCTTATTCCCGTTGCGGACCTGCCGGCGTTCACGCTGATCGTGCCCGAATTCGCGATGCCCCCCGATACGGTGCTCGCAGGGTGAGCTCCACTGCCGAGGATGAAGATGCCGAGGCCGGTTTTCCCGCTGAGCGTGATCGAGCCCGCATTTCCAATCCCGCCGCTCGTCGTGCTGTTGTCGGATTCGATGCCGCGCGTGAAATTCGCACCCGTCACGTTGACGGCGCCGCCATTCGTGATGCCGCCCGAGATCGTGGTCATCCCCTGAATGAGGATGGCGTCGACGAATCCCTTCGCGCCGCTGCCGGTCGCCGTGATCGTCCCGCTGTTGCTGATTCCGCCGGATATCGTGCTGTTGGTCTCGACCCTGATCCCGAACGCGGAATTCCCGCTGGTTAAGCTCAACAATCCCCTATTCGTAACGCCACCCGAGACGACGCTCATCACAATCCGCACACCTTCGGCTAAAGTCCCGCCGTTCGCGGCGATGGTGCCCGAATTCAAGATGCCGCCATTGATGGTGGAAGCGAACAGAAAAGGCTGAGGAACGGGCGGAAGGTGACTCAAGAGCTCGATCCCAATCGCGGACCCGGCCGTCTCGTTCAGCGTGATCGTGCCACTGTTGCCGATCCCGGCGCCTGAGCCATTGCCGGTTACGATGGTCGACGTACCGACCGTAATACCCAGCGTTTGGCCCATCGTCCCATTACCCGCGATCGCACCCGTATTGCTGATGCCTCCGGTGAGCGTGGCGAATGCGGCACCGATGCCGTCGGAAGATATCCCGTTGAGGCTGATGACACCGTTATTGGCGAGCCCCCCCGTGATCGTGGCAAAAGAAACGACGAGGCCCGCCGCTTCGGCGATGCCACTTGCATGGATCGTGCCGTTGTTGTTGGCACCGCCCGTGACCGTTGCCTGAATGAGCGCAAGGCCTTGTGCCACGAGACCGCTCGCATCGACTATGCCGTTATTGGTTACGCCACCGGAAATGGCGTTACCGAATATTGTCTCGATGCCCATCGCTGCGCTGAGGTTGCCCGCGCTTGCGGACAGTGTTCCGCTGTTCTGTAGACCGCCCGAGACCGTGGCGAACTCCAGGAGAACACCGGCGACCTGAGCCACACTGCTTGCGCTGATCGTACCGGTGTTGCTGATGCCGCCGTTGACTATCGCCCCGTTGAGCTCGAGCGCCGCACTCTCGGTAGTCCCCTGCAGTCTTGTTCCCGGCGCGATTGTGCCCGCATTGGTGATGGCACCCGTGACACTCACGACGCCGATTACGATCGACGTCGTAACGTTGCCGGCCGCGTTGCTGATGCTGGCGACCATGCCGCTCGTGATTGCCTGTCCGGCTTGCGCGGGTGCGGCAAGGAGAAGCGCCGCAATGCAGGTGCTGGCGAGAAGCGGGAGATGGAGGCGCATGCTTCCTTCGTCCGCTTGCGGGAGAAGGTGCCGGCCGCGTGAGCGGCTGGCGGATGAGGGCGCTGCAAGGCTTGGACCGTCCGCACCCGGCGCGTTTCCCCTCGGATTAAATCTGAGCGTCACGAGTCCGACCTCTCCCGCTTGCGGGAGAGGTTTGGGTGCTGGCGCCCCATGCGAGGCCTTATCGGAAGAATGAACGGACATCAGTGCCCCTCATGCGAGCCATCCGGACGCAATTAGGGTTTTATTAGACTTACCTATTAGCCGGGTCAACGATGCGGCCCATGAGGCGAATGGGATTATCTCGCTGTCGCCGCGTCCGAAGGCTCGCGCGTCAAGGGATGCTTTCGGTCCGAGCCATCCCCCTCGAACGGCATCTCCGGATGCATCGCGAAGGCGGCGATCGCGCCGATCGCCAGGATGCCGATCAGCATGGTGAACGGCAGGACGCGGCTTCCCGTGATGTCGATGAGATACCCCGAGATCGGAAGCGAAATGGCTGCTGCGAGCGCCGAGCCCGAATTCATCATGCCCGCAGCGGTGCCCGAATATTTCGGCGCGATGTCCATGGGGATCGACCAGATCGGCCCGATGATCAGCTCGAAGAAAAAGAAGCCGGCGGAGAGGCAAAGGCCGACGACGGTGAGGTCGCGGGTGAAGAGCATAGGCACGAGGGACAAGAGTGCTCCCACGAAGCCGACGAGGATGACGCTTAGCCGTGCGAAGCGGATATTGCCCGTTCGCCGCAACACATGATCGGAGGCGATACCGCCGACCGAATCGCCGATCACGCCAGCAAGAAACACGCCGAACGAGAAAATGGCGGATTGCTTGAGGTCGAGGTCGTAGCTCTTCTTGAAGAAGAGCGGCAGCCAGCTGAGATAGATCGCAAGGCACCATCCGTAGCAGAAATAGGTGAGCGTCACGGGCCAGATCCGCTTGGCGAGAGGCACCCAGGGCACTTGCGGCTGCGGCCCGCGACGCGGCTCCGGCAAAACGGCAAGCTCTTCGGGGGTGATGTCGGGATGCTCCTTCGGATCGTCGCGATAATACCAGACCCAAACGAGCACCCAGACGAGGCTCATGCAGCCGAGCACGACAAAAGAGCCGCGCCAAGTGAGTGCCACCATCAGGAAAGCGACGACGGGCGGCGTGATCGCATTCCCGAGGCGCGCGAAGGAATGCGTGAGGCCTTGCGCGAAGCCGCGCTTGCCGCGCTCGACCCAGTTCTGCATGGCGAGCGTCGCCGTCGGGAAGGTTGCCCCCTCACCGAGGCCGAGCAGGATTCTGATCAGCATCAATGAGGTGATGCCGCCGGCCGCTCCGGTGAGAATGGTTGCCACCGCCCAGACGGCGCCGCAGGCGAACAAGGTCTTGCGCGGGCCGAAACGGTCCCCGATCCAGCCGCCGATGACCTGAAAGAAAAAGTAGGAGTAGTTGAACGCCGAGAAGATGAAGCCGAGCGCGGTGTTCGAAAGTCCGAATTCCGGCTGGATGTCGATCGCTGCCGTCGCGAAATTCACGCGATCGATATAGGTGATGAAATACATCACGCACAAAAGCGCGAGCACCCCCTGGGTGGGCTTGAGGAGCGAGCGCATGCGTGTCTCCTTAGACGGTCTTTTCTGACGGCCCTCAGTCGGCACCGATCCTCTCATTGTTCATGGAACGCCGTTCGCTGCAATCCAGGCTCGCGATGTGTTGTTCATGAGATCCGGCAAAACTCTCGATGCTACTCCTCGTTTTTCGATGCGGACGCGCCTTGCCGGGCCGCTCGCCCGGTGCTTCCTCTGGTCGCATCCACGATTCGTTCCAGGATGCGGTCGAGGATCGGCATCGAGGTCGCAAAATTGAGCCGAGCGAATTGCGCGCATTCCGGATGGAAATTCTCGCCGGGGCTGAGCGCCACGCGCCCCCGATCGTGGAAGAACTGGAAGGCGGGCATGTCGAGGTGAAGCTCGCGAAAATCAAGCCAGGCGAGGTAAGTGCCCTCAGGCGCATGACAGCGCACTTGCGGCAGCTCGGTGCGGATCACGTCGATCACGCGATCGCGCGCTGCGGTGAGGTGAGCCACGACGGCATCGAGCCATTGATCGCATGATGTCCAGGCGGCGACCGTCGCGTCGATGCCGAGCCCGCTGCATCCGCCGATAAGGCGAGAAGGGATGACCTTCGCAAAGCGCTGGCGAAGCTCCGGCGTGCCGAAATGCATCGCGCCGCAACGAAGGCCGGGGATGTTGAAGCTCTTCGTCGCCGATGTGATGGTCACGGTGCGCGCCGCAATCTCCGCGCCGAGTGTCGCGAATGGAATGTGCACGCGCCCATCATAGACGAGGTCGGAGTGGATCTCGTCCGCGATCACGATGAGGTCGTGCTCGATCGCGAAATGCGCGAGCGCCTCGAGCTCCTCGCGCTCGAAAACGCGCCCGGTCGGATTTTGCGGATTGCAGAGGATGAGAATGCGGGTTCTCGGCCCGACAGCACCGTGAAGCTCCGCAAGATCGAAGCCGTGACGTTTGCCTGTGTCGCGCATGGTGAGCGGCACGAGCTCACGTTTCGTCGTCCCGATGGCTTCTCGAAAGGGCGGATAGGCCGGCACCTGGAGAATGACGCCGTCACCCGGCTCCGAGAAAGCCAGAATCGGCGCAAAAGTGCCTTGGACCAAATCGGCGACGACTTGCACGAGCGAGCTTTCCGTCTTCCATCCGAAGCGCTTTTCCATACGGGTGACGAAAGCTTCGGCGACCGCAGGCTCGGCCTTACCGCCCTTGTATTGCGGATATCCGTAATCCCCCGCATCGACCGCTCGGCGCATGGCCTCTTGGATCGGTTGAGCCACGGCAAAGTCCATCTCGGCGACGAAGGCCGGAAGAATATCGGGCCCGTAGCTGTTCCACTTCGAATTGCGCCGTGATCGCAACACGCTCTCCGGCAGGTCGAAAAAATTGCTCGCCCCTGCACGTCCGGGCGAGCCTGCCGTCTTTTCCGCCAAAGCCATTCCATCACCTTTGTCTCGTCGAGGGGATCGCCATTCCCCGCCGGATCTCAGGATAAGGGCCCCGGCCGTCATTTGGAAGTTGTTCCCGGTCGCCGGGTTAGCCGCTCGCTTGTGATAGTTCTCCATTGCGGTGCCGGGAATCGCGCGTTGGGAAAAGGCGTCGTATCGTTCCTTGCAAGTTGCGTTCGCGCCGCCCCCGGCTGTTCCGGCGAGCCGGAGCGGTCGAACCCATGAGGACGATATGGAATTCGCATCGAGCCCGGCGCATGAAGAGATCCGCGCTCATATTCTTTCGCTGTGCGCCCGTTTCGACGACGCCTATTGGCTCGAGCATGATCGTGAAGGTCTCTTCCCGGAAGAATTCCACGCAGCGATCGCGAAAGGCAAGTGGCTCGGCATCGCCATGCCCGAAGAGTTCGGCGGCACGGGGCTTGGGATCACCGAAGCCGCGATCATGATGCAGGCAATCGCCGAATCGGGTGCGGCTATGAGCGGCGCCTCGGCGATCCACATGAACATCTTCGGTCTCAACCCGGTGGTCGTATTCGGGACGCCGGAGCAGAAAGCTCGCATGCTGCCGCCTTTGATCTCAGGCGAGGACAAGGCCTGCTTTGCGGTGACCGAGCCCGATGCCGGGCTCAACACGACCGAGATCAAGACGCAGGCTCGCAAAACGGGCGATCACTATGTCGTCACGGGCACGAAGATCTGGATCTCGACCGCGCAGGTCGCGAACAAGATGCTTCTGCTCGCGCGCACCACGCCGCTTCGCGAGGTTTCGCGCCGAAGCCGTGGCCTCACCCTTTTCTATACCGACATCGATCGCGAGAGGATGGAAATACGCGAGATCCCCAAGATGGGGCGAAGCGCGGTCGATTCGAATTCCATTTTCATCGATGGTTTGCGCGTGCCGGAGAGCGACCGGATCGGCGCCGAAGGAGAGGGCTTCCGCGCGATCCTGCACGGGATGAACCCCGAGCGCATCCTCATCGCGGCCGAGGCGGTCGGCATCGGACGCGTCGCCATTCAGCGCGCCTCACGCTACGCGCGCGAACGCATCGTGTTCGGCCGGCCGATCGGTCAAAATCAGGCGATTCAACATCCGCTGGCGCAACGTTTCGTGGAACTCGAGGCCGCCCACCTCATGATGCTCAAAGCGGCCTCGCTCTACGACCAAGGACGCGAATGCGGCGCCCAGGCGAATGCCGCGAAATATCTCGCGGGCGAGGCAGGGTTTCATGCCTGCGAAACCGCTCTCATGACGCATGGGGGCATGGGCTATGCGAAGGAGTACCATGTCGAGCGATATCTGCGCGAAGTGCTCATCGCGCGGATCGCACCGGTGAGCCCGCAGATGACCTTGAGTTTCATCGCCGAGCGCGTGCTGGGATTGCCAAAATCCTATTGAGTGGGGCGCCCTCGTCGACTGATTGCATGCCGGCTCGCGCCGGCTCACGTCGATCGGTGTCACCCCCGGCGAGGCTCGCACAGCGAGCCTCGGGAAGGGGGTCCATTGGCGCGGGCGTCGTCAGCCATGCTATTTCCTGGCCGGAGAAGTCGCGGACGGGATCATGGACAAAGTCACGCAGTCGCCTTTGGCGCGCTATCGCGAGCATCTCGAAAAGGGTGAGCTTGCGTATCAATTCGACCACTCGATTGGCACTGCCGTTTTTCATCCGCGGGTCATCGCCCCCGGATCGGGTTCGCCGGATCTCGAATGGCGGGTGAGCGCGGGCCTGGGCACGGTCTATGCAACGACCGTGAACCATCCGCGTGACAGCGCCCCCTACAACGTCGCGCTGATCGATCTCGATGAGGGCTTTCGCATGATGAGCCGCGTCGAGGAGATGGAGCCCAAGGACGTGAAGATCGGCATGCGCGTGAAGCTTCGCGTCAATGGGCGGGGCGAGGGCGCGACCGAGCCGCTGCCGGTCTTCGTGCCCGTCGAGGCTTCGCGATGAGCCGCGCCACGCGCGGCGGCGCCGCCATCGTGGGGGTTGCCGAATCCGATCTCGGCACCGTCGCGGCCGGCATGAGCGCGACGGACCTGATGGCGCAGGCGACGCGCCGCGCGCTCGACGATTGCGGACTCGCGCTCTCCGACGTCGACGCGGTGTTCGCGGCGACGGGACAAGCCCGCATGGCGAGCTTGTCGCTGTGCGAATATCTGGGGATCGCGCCGCGCATTCAGGACGCGACGAATGTCGGCGGCTCTTCCTTCATGTTCCACCTCGCGCATGCGCATGCGGCGCTCGAAGCGAAGCTCTGCGACGTCGCGCTCGTCGCATACGGCAGCACGCAGCGCAGCGTCGGCCGCCAGAACCTCTCAGTCCCCGAGTTCAATCCCTATGAGAGCCCCTTTCGTCCGGTGCTTCCCGTCACCGGCTATGCGCTCGCCGCTTCGCGCCACATGGCCGAATTCGGCACCACGCGCGAGCAAATGGCCGAGGTGGCCGTCGCGGCGCGAAGCTGGGCGCTGATGAACCCCGTCGCCTTCGAAACAAAACCGCTCACCATTGCCGAGGTGCTCGCCTCGCGCATGGTGAGCGATCCGCTCACGGTGCGCGATTGCTGCCTCGTGACGGATGGCGGCGGTGCCGTAATTCTCACCCGCGCCGATCGCGCGCGCTCGCTCGCTAAACCGCCCGCCTTCATCTTGGGTACGGGCGCGACCTCGACCCATATGCAGATTTCGGCGATGCCGGATCTCACGGTGACCGGGGCCAAGCGTTCGGGTGAGGTCGCCTTCGCGATGGCCGAGCTCTCGGCCGCCGACATCGACGTCGCCGAGCTCTACGACGCCTTCACCATCAACACGATCTTGTTTCTGGAGGATCTCGGCTTTTGTCCGAAAGGCGAGGGCGGGCGCTTCGTCTCGGGCGGCGCCATTGCGCCTGGCGGGCGCTTGCCGGTCAACACCAATGGCGGGGGCCTCTCCTATTGTCATCCGGGCATGTACGGCATCTTCCTCCTGATCGAGGCGGCGCGTCAGATTCGCGGTGAGTGCGCGGAGCGGCAGATCGCCGGATGCGAGGTGGCTCTCGCCCACGGCAATGGCGGGGTGCTGTCGAGCCAGGCGACCGTGATCCTCGGCTCAGAGGCGACGGTGTGAAGGAGGACTTCGAAACGCCTCTATCGAGGTGCAATTCGCTCCCCAACTTACCAAGGAGGCGCAAATGAGCTGGCTTCCCGCAAGCGATCCGATTCTCGGCGACAAGCGCAGTTGCGATGCGCTCGAGCTCATCATCGTGCCGCGCGCACGCGATATCGGCGGCTTCGAGGTGCACCGTGCGTTGCCGCACGCCAAGCGCCAGATGGTCGGGCCCTTCATCTTCTTCGATCAGATGGGGCCGGCTCAATTCCTTGTAGGGCAAGGCATGGATGTGAGGCCGCACCCGCATATCGGGCTCGCGACTGTGACTTATCTGTTCGACGGGCGCGTCATGCATCGCGACAGCGAAGGCAACGCGTTGGAGATCGCGCCCGGCGCGATGAACTTGATGACGGCCGGGCGCGGCATCGCCCATTCGGAACGCACGCCGCAGAGCGCGCGCGACACGGGTCAGGCGATGTTCGGCATCCAGAGCTGGATCGCGTTGCCCCGCGACGAAGAGGAGATCGCGCCGTCCTTTCAGCACTTCGATGCGGCGAGCTTGCCCGTCATCGAGGACAAGGGCGTTTGGGCGCGCGTCATCGCGGGATCGGCTTTCGGAAAAGCCTCGCCCGTCGAGACCTTTTCGGATTG
>Ga0213875_10001677_pt1 | contig 13951 bp, 12 predicted proteins | sample BarmaccomBMRX_R8_FD_160105 | JGI IMG/M metagenome (GOLD analysis project Ga0213875, IMG submission 160105) | Root-associated microbial communities from Barbacenia macrantha in rupestrian grasslands, the National Park of Serra do Cipo, Brazil - RX_R8 | ecosystem: Host-associated > Plants > Roots... | reverse complement strand
TGCATCGCCATCGGCCCGCTCGGCAATTTTCCGGTCATCGATGATTGGGTCTATGCCCTGTCGGTTCAGTCGATCCTAGACACGGGCCGGTTCGCCTTGCCGAGCCCATCGTCGAGCAACTTCATCGCTCAGGCCTATTGGGGAGCGCTCTTCTGCTGGCCCTTCGGTCTGTCATTCGAAGCGCTGCGGCTTTCAACGCTGGTGGCCGGCGTCGGCGGCGTGGTCACGATGTTCCTGTTCATCAGAGAGCTAGGTGCCGATCGCGCCGTCGCCAGCGTTGGTGCGCTGACGCTGGCCTTCACGCCGTTCTACTTCGAATTTTCACCGAGCTTTATGACGGACGTGCCGTTCACCGCCCTCTCCGTGACGGCGCTCTGGCTCTATGTGCGTGGCGTCAAGCGCGGCCATGGCGTGGTCGTCTTCGGCGCGTATCTCTGCGCGTTCCTCGCGGTCATGGTCCGGCAATTTGGCTTGGTCCTGCCGCTCGCCTTTGGGATGGCCCACGTCTGGCGCAAGAACTTCACATGGCGCTCCATACTCGCGGGCATCGCGCCGCTCCTGCTCGCGGTGTCGTTGCACCTCTGCTACGAGCGCTGGCTGGTTGCGACCGGTCGGACGCTGGAACTGCCAGTGCCGTTGCGGACTCTGATCCCAAGCCAACCCATCGAGTTCTTTAAACGCGTAAAATTCTATTCTCTTGCGTCCTTGCCCTACCTCGGTCTGCTTGCCGCGCCGTTCGCCTTATGGGTGACGCTGACTCGACGACTGCCCTGGAGGCCGAGGATCTTTTGGGCAACCAGCCTCGCACTCGGCGCCGCACTGTTCTGGCTCGTTCGCCGAGAGCACGCCCTGTTGCAGCAGACCGATCTCTCCGTTTTCCTGCGACCCTTCGGCCTCGGGCCCATCATCATCTTCGAAGCGCCAAACGCGCCCGGGCAATCCCCCTTGCTCCCGGACTGGCAGTTGACCTCGGCCTTTGGTCTTTGGATGACGAGCATCCTCATGCTCGTGATCGGCTCCACCTTGCATCGCCTGCTGGCAACCAACTCCGCATCGGAGCGCGGTGCGCGCTGGCCGATCGTGCTCTTGCTCACCACGGCGGTCGCCTATGGCGGGGGCATGTTAGCCCTCAGCTACTCGGCACGCGTCTACGATCGATACCTCCTGTTCATGCTTGCACCATTGTGCGGCCTGCTCGCCTTAGCCATGCCGACGCCTTCACCGATGAGTCATCCGGTGCTTCGGCGCTTACCGGGCCTCGCTGCCCTGGGCGCCATCGGGTTGCTTTCTGTCACCGGAACGCACGACTACCTCGCTTCCACCGCTGCGCGTTTTCGAGCGGCTGAGTCGCTCGAGCAGAGCGGGGTGTCCCCATACCGGATCGATGCTGGATACGAGTATAACGGCTGGCACTTCTATGAGGAGAGGAACGCGAGGGAACCCGCCAACGGGATCTATGCCGTCCCCAGTGAAGAATATCTCACCAGCTTCGGGCCGAAGCTCGGCTACGAGGTGGTCAAGCGCTTCCCATTCGGGCCATGGCTCTGGCCATCGCCGCACTCCGTGCTTCTTCTGCATCGGAGCGGGGCGCCAGCACAGCCGCCCATGTAGCGGCTTGCTCGCGGACCGAGCTCAGTCCCCGTTCGATCGCAAGGAGGCCCGTTTCGCAATTTCCAGGAAATCCGCCGCGACCAGGCTCGCCCCTCCAATCAGCGCCCCGTCCACCCCTTGCCACCCCAACAACGTCGCCGCCGCCGCTGGCTTGACCGAGCCGCCGTACAGGATCCGCACCCGCTCCCCCTCCGGCCCGAGCGTGTCCGCCAGTTGGGCCCGGATGCAACGGTGCATTTCCACCACCTCCGCCTCGCCCGCGGTCCGGCCGGTGCCGATGGCCCAGATCGGCTCGTAGGCAATCGCCCCCGCAAAGCCCGGCGGCACGCTGCCATCCACCTGCGCCGCCACCACCTCTTCGGCCACCCCCGAAAGCCGCTGCTGCTCCGTCTCGCCCACGCAGATGATCGGCGTCAGCCCCGCCGCGATCGCCGCCTTGGCCTTCTCCAGCACCAGCGTGTTCGACTCGCCGTAGCCCAGCCGCCGCTCCGAATGGCCTAGGATCACCCAGCGTGCCCCGGCGTCCTGCAGCATGGCGGCCGAGAGGTCGCCGGTGTAGGCGCCCGACGGTGCCGGGTGGCAGTCCTGCCCGCCCGCCATCACCGGGCTGCCCGCCAGCGCCTGGGCCACGCCCGCCAGCAGGGTCGCCGGCGGGCACAGCACCAGGTCGCAGCCGAGCCCCTCCGCGCCCTCCCGCACCGCCCGCGCCAGCGCAAGCCCGTCGGCCTGCAGCCCGTTCATCTTCCAATTGCCCGCGATGAGTTGCCGCATGGCCGCGCCATAGGCGATCGCCCCAACTCTGGCAAATGCGGCCACTCGTAACTATGGTGCGGCCGCTTCCACCGCTGGACCCCTCGATGATCGGCGCCTTCCGCTCCTTCCTCAACACCTGGGCCGCCCGGGCCTTCTTCGTCGTGCTCGTGGGCGTGTTCGTGCTCTGGGGCGTCGCCGACGTAATCCGCAACATCGGCCACAGCGACGCCGTCGCCACCGTCGGCGACCGCAAGATCGAGGCGCCGGAGTTCCAAGAGGCCTTCCGCACCCAGATGAACCAGCTCGTGCGCATGCTGGGCGGCCGCACCGAGCCCACGCCGGCGCAGCGCCGGGCCGTCGCGCAGCAGACGCTGGAGCGCCTCGTCGTGCAGGCCGCCATCGCCGACGAGGTGAACCGGCTCGGCATCGCCGTCCCCGACGCGGCGCTGCGGCAGGCCGTCTTCGAGATGCCGGCGTTCCGCGGACCCGGCGGCAGCTTCGACCGCAACCAGTTCGAGGCGGTGCTGCGCAACAACAACTTCACCGAGGGGCGCTTCCTGGAGGTCATGCGCGCCGACCTCGCCAGCCGCCAGCTCCTGGAAACCGTCCAGGCCGGCGTCGCCGCCCCGGAAGAGCTGGTCCGCCAGGCCTATGCCTTCCAGCGCGAAACCCGCATCGCCGACGTGGTCGAGCTGCCGTTCAGCGCCGCCCCGGAGTCGCCGGCGCCGAGTGACGACGAACTCCGCCGCACCTACGAGAACGACCCGGACCGCTACCGCACCCCGGAATACCGCCGCATCAAGGCCGTGATCCTCGCACCCGACCTCCTCGCACGCGACATCCCGGTCAGCGACGACGACATCCGCGCCTACTACGACGCGCACAAGGCGGAGTACGTGACCCCGGAGAAGCGCTCCGCGCAGGTCCTGGTCACGCCGGACCCGGCCGTCGCCGAAAAGCTCGCCGATCAGTGGAAGTCCGGCGCCGACTGGGCGACGATGCAGAAGGCCGCCGCCGACGCCGGCGCCTCGGCGGTCGCCCTCGACGACTCCGTCCGCACCGAGTTCCCCGCCACCGAACTCGCCGACGCCGTGTTCGCCGCCACCCCCGATACCGTGGTCGGCCCGATCAAGTCGGCCCTCGGCAACCAGGTCCTCGAGGTCACCAAGGTGACCCCCGGCACGAATGGCAGCCTCGACCAGCTCAAGGACGAGATCCACGCCAAGGTGGCGCGCGATAAGGCGATCGACCTGGTCTACACCCGCGCCAACAAGCTCGAGGACGCGCTCTCCGCCGGCAACGGCCTCGACGACATGCCCGGCGACCTGGGCCTGGCCGGCGTTGCCGGCACGCTGGACGCCAAGGGCACCACGCCGCAGGGCCAGCCCGCGCCGATCCCCGGCACGCCGGCGCTGCGCCAGGCGATCATCGACGCCGCCTTCGCCGCCACCAAGGGTGAGGCGCCGCGCATGCAGGAAGGGCCGGACCAGTCCTATTACGCGGTCGCGGTCGAGGACATCACGCCGCCCGCCCTGGAGCCGTTCGAGGAGGTGCAGGACCAGGTGCGCGAGGAGTGGGAGCAGGACCAGCGCCGCCACGCGCAGGAGAAGGTCGCGGCCAAGCTGCTGAGCGCGGCGCAGACCGGCTCGCTCGACGACGCGGCGACGGTGGCCGGGCTGCGCACGGAAAAGACGCCGCCGGTCGCCCGCGGCACGCCGACCCAGGGCGTCGCGCCCCAGCTCAGCCAGGTGCTGTTCGGCTTGAAGCAGGGCGAGGCGACGATGGTGGAAACGCCGGAGGGCTTCCTGGTCGCCAAGCTGGACAGCATCACCGACCCCGACCCCTCCTCCGACCCGGCCGGCGCCGCGGCGCTGCGCGACGAGTTGAACCGTAGCCTCACCCAGGACGTCGCCATCGTCTTCGGCACGGCGCTGCGCGACCGCGAGCACCCGACCGTGAACCGCACCCTGCTCGACAGCTTCAGCGAATGAACGCCATCTCCCCCCCGACGCACGCGGCCTTCCGCGCTGGCTACGAGGCCGGCCAGGGCACGCTCATCTGGTCCACCGGGGTGGCCGACCTCGAGACGCCGGTCGGCGCCTACATGAAGCTCGCCGCCGGGCAGCCGAACGCTTTCCTGCTGGAGAGCATCGAGGGCGGCGCCGCCCGCAGCCGCTACTCTATTATAGGTATGGCGCCCGACCTGGTCTGGCGCTGCCGCGGCGGCCGGGCCGAGCTGAACCGCAACGCCCGCGCCGCCCCGCACGCCTTCGTGCCGGAGCCGGCCGGGCCGTTGGAGAGCCTGCGCGCCATCATCAACGCGAGCCGGATGGACATCCCAGACCACCTGCCGCCGATGCTGGGCGGGCTGGTCGGCTATCTCGGCTACGACATGGTCCGCCACATGGAGCGCCTGCCGGACAAGAACCGCGACGAGCTCGGCCTGCCGGACGCGCTGCTGATCCGGCCAACCGTCTTTGCCGTGTTCGACAACGTGAAAGACGAGCTGACCCTGGCGGCCCCGATCTACCCGCAGCCGGGCGTGTCGGCCTCGGCCGCCTGGGAGCGGGCGCAGGCCACGCTGGCCGAGGCCGACGCGGCGCTGCTTCGCCCCCTGCCCCATGCGGTGCCGCCCGTGGCGCTCCCGCCGCAACCGGAGCCCGCCTCGAACATGAGCCGCGCCACGTTCGAGGGCGTGGTCGCGCGCATGAAGGAGTACATCGCGGCCGGCGACGCCTTCCAGGTCGTGCCGAGCCAACGGTTCTCGGCGCCGTTCGCGCTGCCGCCGTTCGCGCTGTATCGCGCGCTCCGCCGGGTCAACCCGGCGCCGTTCCTGTTCTTCCTCGACTTCGGCGGCTTCGCCATCGCCGGCAGCTCGCCGGAGATCCTGGTGCGCCTGCGCGACGGCGTGGTGACGCTGCGCCCGCTCGCCGGCACCCGCCGCCGCGGCGCCACCCGCGAGGAGGACCTGGCCCTCGAGCAGGAGCTGACCACCGACCCGAAGGAGCGGGCCGAGCACTTGATGCTGCTCGATCTCGGCCGCAACGACGTGGGCCGGGTCGCCGAGCTGGGGACGGTGCGGGTGACCGAGAGCTTCGCCGTCGAGCGGTTCAGCCACGTCATGCACATGTCCTCCACCGTGGAGGGCAAGCTGCGGCCGGGTCTCGACGCGCTGGACGCGCTGATCGCGTCCTTCCCCGCCGGCACGCTGACCGGGGCGCCGAAGATTCGCGCCATGGAGATCATCGAGGAGCTGGAGCCCACGCGGCGCGGCATCTACGCCGGCTGCATCGGCTATTTCGCCGCCAACGGCACGATGGACACCTGCATCGGCCTGCGCACGGCAGTGATCAAGGACGGCACCATGTACGTGCAGGCCGGCGGCGGCGTGGTCGCCGACAGCACGCCCGCAGGCGAGTGGGAGGAGAGCGTGCAGAAATCCCGCGCCCTGTTCCGCGCCGCCGAAGAGGCCGTGCGGTTCGCGGCAAAGGCCTAAGCCGTGCTGGCCCCGACCCACCACGCCGTCTTAGAACCCTCTCCCTCCGGGAGAGGGCAGGGCGAGGGTTTTCGCCGCCTGAGCCCTCACCCCAACCCTCTCCCGGAGGGAGAGGGAGTAAAAGCCGGGGAAAGTCCATGATCCTCCTCATCGACAACTACGACAGCTTCACCTTCAACCTCGTCCACTTCCTCGGCGATCTCGGCGCGACCTGCGACGTGCACCGCAACGACTCGCTGACCGCGGAGCAGGCCCTGGCCCTGGAGCCGGAGGCGATCGTGCTTTCGCCGGGCCCCTGCACGCCGGACGACGCCGGCATCTGCCTCGGCCTGATCGAGGCCGCCGCGGGCCGCATCCCGCTGCTCGGGGTCTGCCTGGGTCATCAGGCGATCGGCCAGGCGTTCGGCGGCCGGGTCGTGCGGGGACCGGTGCCGATGCACGGCAAGGTCAGCGCCATCTCGCACCGCGGCACCGACGTGTTCGAGGGCCTGCCCAGCCCGTTCCGCGCCACCCGCTACCACAGCCTGGTCGTCGAGCCCGCGACCCTGCCCGCCACGCTCGAAGCCACCGCCTGGACCGAGGACGGCACGGTCATGGGCCTGCGTCACCGCACGCTGCCGATCTTCGGCGTGCAGTTCCACCCGGAGAGCATCGCCTCCGAGCACGGCCACGCCCTGCTCGCCAACTTCCTCGCCATCGCCCGCGGTTCGAACAGGTCCGCGCAAGCGGCGTGATGACCAGCCTCAAGCCTGTCTTGGCCCGGCTGGCCCTCGGCGAGACCCTCAGCGCCGACGAGTCCGAGGCCGCGTTCGGCCTGATCATGTCCGGCGAGGCCACGCCCGCGCAAATTGCCGGCCTGCTGATGGCCATGCGCGTGCGGCGCGAGACGGTGGACGAGCTGACCGGCGCCGTCCGCGCCATGCGCGCCCGCATGCTGGCCATCGAGGCGCCGCCGGAGGCGATGGACGTTTGCGGCACCGGCGGCGACGGCGCCGGCACGTTGAACATCTCGACCGCCGTCACCTTTGTGCTCGCCGGCGCCGGCGTCCCGGTGGCCAAGCACGGCAACCGCGCCCTCTCGTCGCAGACCGGCGGCGCGGACGTGCTGGCGGCCCTCGGGGTCGATATCGACGCCAAGCCCGCCCGCCTCGCCGCGATCCTCGACGAGGCCGGCTGCGTCTTCATGTTCGCGCCGCGCCACCACGCCGCCTTGCGCCACGCGGCCGGGCCGCGAGTCGAGCTGGGCACCCGCACCCTGTTCAACCTGCTCGGCCCCCTCGCCAATCCGGCGCGCGTGCGCCGCCAGCTCACCGGCGTGTTCGACCCGGCCTGGGCCAGGCCGATGGCCGACACGCTGCAGGCGCTCGGCACGGAGCGCGCCTGGATCGTGCATGGCCAGGGGCTCGACGAGCTGACCGTCGCCGGCGAGAACCGGGTCGTGGCTCTGGAGGACGGCGCGATGCGGGAGTTTACCGTCACCGCGGCGGAGGCCGGCCTGTCAGCCGCCCCGATCTCCGCCATCAAGGGCGGCGACGCCAAGCACAACGCCGCCGCCCTGCTGGCCGTGCTGGAGGGCATGGCCGGGCCCTACCGGGACACCGTCCTGCTCAACGCCGCCGCCGGGCTGATCGTGGCCGGGCGCGCCAAGGCGTTGCCGGAGGGGGTCGAGATCGCCGCGCGCGCCATCGATGACGGCGCCGCCCATGCCGCGCTGGACCGGCTTCGCCGCGCCACTGCCGCCGAAAGCTGACCGAATGGATGCCGTAATCCCCGACACGCTCGCCTCGATCTGCGCCGCCACCATGGAGGAAACCGCCCGCCGCCGGGCAGCGACGCCGCTGCTCCAGCTCCGCAAGGACGTCGCGCAGATGCGCGCCCGGCCCCGCAACTTCGGCGCTGCCGTCAAGCAGGCGGTGGCCGCTGGCGGCTATGGGCTGATCGCCGAAATCAAGAAGGCCTCGCCGTCGGCCGGGCTGATCCGCCCCGAGTTCGACCCGGCGACCCTCGCCCGCGCCTACGCCGACGCCGGCGCCACCTGCCTCTCGGTGCTGACCGACGCGGCGCACTTCCAAGGTTCGCCCGACCACCTGCGGGCCGCCCGCGCCGCCACCGACCTGCCGGTCCTACGCAAGGACTTCATGCTGGAGCCCTGGCAGATCTACGAGAGCCGGCTGATGGGCGCGGATTGCGTGCTGCTAATCATGGCCGCACTGACCGACGCCCTCGCCCGCGAGCTGGAGGAGCTGGCGCGGGCGCTGGACATGGCGGTGCTGGCCGAGGTGCACGACGAGCGCGAGCTGGACCGCGCGCTCGGCCTGCAAACGCAGCTCATCGGCATCAACAACCGCAATCTCAAGACGTTGCAGACCGACCTTGCGACCACGGAGCGTCTGGCGCCGCTCGTCCCCTCGGACCGCTTCCTGGTCGCCGAGAGCGGCATCCGCACCCATGACGACGTGGTCCGCCTCTGCGAAGCCGGCGCCCGCTGCTTCCTGGTCGGCGAGAGTCTGCTGCGTCAGCCGGACGTGGGCGCCGCCACCCACGCGCTTATGGGACGATGAGCACGCTTACGCATTTCGACGCCGAAGGCCGGGCCGTCATGGTCGACGTCTCGGACAAACCCGAGACCGCCCGGACCGCGACCGCCCGTGCCCGCGTGCACATGCAGGACGCGACGCTGGCGCTGATCCGGTCCGGCACGTCCAAGAAAGGCGACGTGCTCGGCGTCGCCCGCCTCGCCGGCATCATGGCCGCCAAGCGCACCGCCGAGCTGATCCCGCTCTGTCATCCGCTGCCGATCTCTTCCGTCACGCTCGACTTGGCACTCGGCGAGAGCGCGGTCGAGATCGAAGCCACCGTGCGCACCACCGGCCGCACCGGCGTCGAGATGGAGGCGCTGACCGCGGCCAGCGTCGCCGCACTCACCGTCTATGACATGTGCAAGGCGGTGGACCGGGGGATGCGCATCGAGGGGCTGCGGGTGGTGCACAAGGCCGGTGGCAAGTCGGGCGAGTTCCGGCAGGCATGATCCCGGTCGCGGAGGCCCAGGCGCGGATCCTGGCGAAGCTCCGCCCGGTCGGGACCGAGACCGTTTCCCTGGCCGAAGCGTGGGGCCGGGTGCTGGCCGACCCCGTGCTGGCCCGGCGCACGCAGCCGCCCGGCGACGTCTCCGCCATGGACGGCTACGCCCTGCGCGCCGCCGACGCCGGGCCCTGGACGGTGATCGGCAGCGCCCCCGCCGGGCACCCGTTCGCGGGCTCGGTCGGCCCGGACCAGACCGTCCGGGTATTCACCGGCAGCCTGATCCCGGAGGACGCGGACGCGGTCGTGATCCAGGAGGATGCGGACCAGGACGGCGACGTCCTGACCGTCCGTGAAGCCCCACGGCTGCGCGCCCATATCCGGCCGGGCGGGGGCGACTTCCGCGAGGGCGAGCGGTTGCTCGAAGCGGGCACGGTGCTCGGCGCCCGCGCCATCGGCCTGGTCGCCGCGGCGAATTGCCCCTGGGTCGCCGTGCGCCGGCGGCCCCGCGTTGCCATCCTAGCCACCGGCGATGAGATCGCGCTGCCCGGCGACCCGGTGGGGCCCGGCGGGATCGTCAGCTCCAACGCCCACGCCCTCGCGGCCCTGACCCGCTCCGCCGGGGCCACGCCCGTGGTGCTGCCCATCGCCCGCGACAGCGCCGAGGTGATCGCCGCCACCGCCGACCAGCTCGGTGGAATCGACCTGCTGGTCACCACCGGGGGCGCCAGCGTCGGCGAGCACGACCTGATCCAGGAGGGACTCGGCGCGCGCGGCTTCGCGCTCGACTTCTGGCAGATCGCCATGCGGCCCGGGAAACCGCTGCTGTTCGGCGAGCTGGCGGGCACGCCGGTGCTGGGGCTGCCCGGCAACCCGGTCTCCGCCCTGGTCTGCGGCGTGCTGTTCCTGCTGCCGGCGATCGCCCGCCTGTCCGGCCAGCGGAATGGAGGCTTGCCGGTCGAAACCGCGACCCTGGCCGTACCCGTGAAGGCCAACGACCACCGCGCCGACCATCTGCGTGCCCGACTCGAGCGCGACTCGGCGGGCGCGCTGCTCGCGACGCCGTTCGAGCGGCAGGATTCATCCCTGCTCCGGCTGTTGGCCGAGGCGCAGGCGCTGGTTCTGCGTCCGCCGCATGCCCCGCCTGCGCCGGCGGGAACCCCCGTGCCGATCATTCGGCTTGACGGCGGCTTGCTCTAAGAGTTGACGGCCCGACGCGAACCAATCTAGAACGCGGTTGCCGGTTTGTTCCGATTCGCCGGCGCGGCAGGGAGCACGGGCATGTTGACGCGCAAGCAGCACGAGTTGCTGGTCTTCATCGACAAACACCTCAAGGAGACGGGGTTCTCGCCGAGCTTCGAGGAGATGAAGGAGGCGCTGCAGCTCCGCTCGAAGTCCGGCATCCACCGGCTGATCTCGGCGCTTGAGGAGCGCGGCTTCCTGCAGCGGCGCCATCACCGGGCCCGCGCGCTCGAAGTGACCAAGCTGCCGAACGAGGCGATGGCCGCCCGTGCCGAGCCGGCGACGACGCCGAATTTCGCCCCCAACGTCATCAAGGGCGACTTCACCCGCGCCCTTCCCGGCGTGCGTGCCGCCAACGAGGCGGCGGCCGTGCAGCTCCCGCTCTACGGCCGCATCGCCGCCGGCCTGCCGATCGAGGCGCTGCGCGACCAGGGGGCGCAGATCGAGGTCCCTTTAGCCCTCCTCGGCAACGGTGAGCACTATGCGCTGGAGGTGGACGGCGACTCGATGGTCGACGCCGGCATCCTCGACGGCGACACCGTGATCATCCGCAAGGGCGAGCTGGCCGAGAACGGACAGATCATCGTCGCCCTGGTCGATGACCGTGAAGTCACCCTCAAGCGCCTCCGCCGTCACGGCAAGTCCATCGCCCTCGAACCGGCCAACCCGGCCCACAAGGTGCAGATCGTCCCAGCCGACAAGGTGAAAGTTCAGGGCCGCCTGGTCGCGCTGTTGCGGAAATACTAGGTACCTGGAATCGCGGGCGCCTGATTTAGGCCAAGCGCAGACGGCTGGGCCATGTAGCCGGGCCTTGCAAGGCCCGGCGGGGCGGCGGCGGCCGGGCAGCAGCGGCCGGGCCTTGCAAGGCCCGGCGGGGCGGCGGCCGGGCAGCAGCGGCCGGGCCTTGCAAGGCCCGGCTACATTAGCGCCGATGGCTCGCTACGCGACGCGCTTCTCTTCCACCACGACGGTCTGCACCATCGAGGACGGTTCGTAGAGGACGCGGGCGACCACGCCCGCCACCATCGCGCCCAGGATCGGCGCGATCCAAAACAGCCAAAGCTGGCTCGTATAGGCGCCGCCGGCGAACAGCGCTTGGCCAGTGCTGCGGGCCGGGTTGACGGACGTGTTGGTGACCGGGATCGAGATCAGGTGGATCAGCGTCAGCGCCAACCCGATCGGAATCCCGGCGAACCCGGTGGCCGCACCCTTCGACGTGGTGCCGATGATTATGAGCAGGAAGAAGAACGTCAGCACCACCTCGGTCACGAAGCAGGAGACCATGCTGTATTTGCCTGGGCTCAGCTCCCCATAGCCGTTGGAGGCAAATCCGCCCGGCACCCAGTCCGGCTTGCCCGAGGCGATCAGCCACAGGACCGCCGCCGCCACGATCGCGGCGATCACCTGGACCACGATATACGGCAGCACGTGCTTGTTCGCGCAGCGCCCGGCCGACCACAGGCCCAGCGTGACCGCCGGATTGAAGTGGCCGCCCGAGATGTGCCCGACCGCATAGGCCATGCTGAGCACCGTCAGTCCGAAGGCGAAAGCCACGCCGACGAAGCCGATGCCAAGCTGCGGAAACGCGGCCGCCAGCACGGCACTGCCGCACCCGCCGAAAATCAGCCAGAACGTGCCGAAGAACTCGGCCACGAGCCGGCGCTGCATATCACCGCGCACCTTGTCCCCCTCGTAAAGAAGCCCGGTGACGCGCGAGGCGGTTAGCCGCGATCGGCCCGACGCGTCGGTGGCGCGAAGGTGGACGAACTCTCCCCGAGGACGCAACAAAAATCGGCGCGCAGCCGACCAAGCATCATTAGGCAGAGCGCCTCGGGTGCGGCGCCGATAAAATGATGCGTTTACAAAACGCCTAAGCAGGCTTGCGTGGCGCAAGCCTGCTTAGGCAGCCGGCCGGAGGCGATGCCTACTTGATCTTGGCTTCCTTGAACGCGACGTGCTTGCGGGCGACCGGGTCGTACTTCTTCAGCTCGAGCTTGTTCGTGGTCGTGCGCGCGTTCTTCTTGGTCACGTAGAAGTAGCCGGTGTCTGCGGTAGACACGAGCTTGATCTGGACGGTGTTGCTCTTGGCCATGGCTTGCCTCGGAAACGGGTCGCGCCCCCGGTGAACGGGGGCGCGTCAAGGCCTTAGAATGCGCAGCCGCACCCGCCGGGTCAAGAGGGAGGCGGCAGCAAGGCGGCGTTGTAGGCGCCGGGATGGCTGAGCAGCCAGCGCGCGGTCGTCATGTCGGCGTCGCGGCCCTCGGCGGCCGGGCAGGCGCTGCGCTGCTCCACGATCTCCGCCGACGGCAGCGGCGTGCGGGCGGCGCGATGCCGGTCGAGCGCGGCCGCCATCGGCGCGATCCCCTTTTCGAGGCTGGCGAGTTGCTGCGCCAACGGCTCGGCGCCGAGACTGGTGCACACCTGCGGCAGGATGCCCAGCCCCTGGATCGGCCAGCCGGAGGGGGCGAGCACGCGGCTCCAGGAGACGAACAGCTCGCCGCCATCGGGCAGGGTCTCGATCGTCTGCACCAGCCCCTTGCCCAGCGTCGAGCTGCCGACGACGACCCCCCTGCCGTCGTCGGCGATGGCGCCCGCCATGATCTCGGCGGCGCTGGCCGAACGCCCGTCCACCAGCACGATAACCGGCTTGCCCCGCGTCACGTCGCCGCCGTCGGCCGTCCACTCGTGGTGCGCGTCCGGGTCGCGGCCCGATGTGGTGGCGACCACGCCGGAGGTGAGTAGCAGGTCGGTGGCCGCCACAGCCTGCCGCAGCAATCCGCCGCGGTTGCCGCGCAGGTCCAGGATCAACCCGCGCGGACCCCCATTCGAGAACTGCCGGTCCAGCTCGCGGGCAAGGCGCTGGTCGGTGTCGCTGGAAAAGCCGGAGATCCGCACCAGGGCCGCATCCCCGGCGCGGCTCGCGAACACCGTCTCCGGCGGCAGGATGGCGCGCTCCAGCTCCACCGTGCGGACCCGGCCGTTGCGGGCGCGCAGCATCAGCGAGACGTCCGAGCCCTCCAGGCCGGCGATCCAGCCCTGGACGGTGTCCATGTCCTCGCCGCGGACCGGCTGGTCGTCCACGGCGAGCAATTGGTCGCCCGGCCGGATGCCGGCATCGGCCGCCGGGCCGTCGCCGTTGACCGTCTGCACATAGTAGTAGCGGCCGGCCTGCCGCAGCGTGATGCCGACCCCGGCCTCGCCGGAGCGGCGGGCGCGATCCTCGTCCGCCGCCTCGGGCGCCACGTAGCGCGAATAGGGATCGAGATGGTTGAACATCTCGTCGAAGAACGTCGTGATCAGTTGCTGGCCGCCGCCGTCGCGGATGGCTTGCGAGGCGGCCCAGGCGGCGGCGCCGAAATCGGCGGCCAGCCCGCCCCACGCCGCCGCGTCCCCCTCGGCCGGCGCGGGACGCTGGAACAGCACCTCCGCACCCCGGCGCAGCGTGACCGCGCTTTCCGCCAAGGCAGAGGTCAGGTCCGGGTCGAGCGTGGTCGCGAAGCGCAGGCCCCAGATCGTGAGCTGCTCGACGGTCACGGGATCCAGCGCGCGCGGGGTGATGAACTGCAGCGCGGCGGTGAACACCTTGCCCGCCATGTCCTGGTCATACGGGTCGCGCGCCTGGCCCCAAGCCGGCCCGGCCACCAGCACCAGCAACAAAGCCAGCGCCCTCATCGCCGCCGCGATCGCAGGCGGCCGCCCTCGGCCGGCGTCATGTGGAAGATCATGCCGCCGGTCAACGGACTCGCCTCGACGAGGCGGACCTGCACCTCTTGCGCCAGCCGATACACGACCCGGCTACGGCGTCCCTCCAGAAGCTGGTTCGCCTCA
>Ga0213875_10001676_pt1 | contig 13953 bp, 11 predicted proteins | sample BarmaccomBMRX_R8_FD_160105 | JGI IMG/M metagenome (GOLD analysis project Ga0213875, IMG submission 160105) | Root-associated microbial communities from Barbacenia macrantha in rupestrian grasslands, the National Park of Serra do Cipo, Brazil - RX_R8 | ecosystem: Host-associated > Plants > Roots... | reverse complement strand
CCCAGCCGCCGTCCCCCCAAGGGACGCCGCGCGTTAGCGCTCCCGCCCCCGGCCCGCGCGTTAGCGCTCCCCGCTCTCGCCGCGCCCTCCGCCCGCACGCCCCTTCACCCGCCCTGCCCACCGCCCGCCTCAGCGTGCGCGTCGCCTTCCCTCGTGGACCGCGCTCGGCGCGGCCCCGTCTTCCCCGGCTCGGCACCCCCCGGCCCGCTTCCATGATCGTGGGTCAAAAGGCCCCGAATGAGGTGCATAACGACCCACGATCATGGTCCGGCCCATTTCGGAGGCGCCTCGATAGGGGTCTTTCTTGACAAAATCGATCTATTTAATAGGCTACATGCGATTGCCCGGCAGGGGTTCGGGGCGTGAAGGGAGCGAGGATGTCCCGGTATGTGGCGATCGCGGCGCAGATGCTCGCCTCGCCGCCCTCTCCGGACACGCCCGATTCCCGGGACGTGCCCGAAGCGGGGCATGCGCCGCCCAGCCGGGACGGCACGCTTCTCGCCGTCGTGCCGATCCCCGGCACGCAGACCTCCCTGGCCATCATCGGTTACGCCGTGCCCGGGTCCTCCTGGGAGCCGTCCCCGGGCGAGGTGCCCCCCGGGAAGGTGCCGGACGCGGACCCGGGCGCCGGCGCCGACCTGGTTCTGGATCACGCGCAGCGGCGGGCCGTCGCCGGCGGCCGGGAGATACCGCTGACGTACCAGGAGTTCGAGCTGCTGGCCTTCCTGACCGCGCACCCGGCCACCGTGTTCAGCCGGGCCGACCTCGTCAGGCAGGTGTGGCAGCGCGACCTCGCCCAGAGCAGCCGCACGGTCGACGTGCACGTCAGCCGGCTGCGGCACAAGCTCGGCCCGGCCTACGGCAGATGCCTGGTCACCGAGTACCGGGTCGGGTACCAGTTCCGCCCGCCTGCCCGCGACACCGCCCGGTTCGCCCGGTAATGGCGCCGGGGCCGTGCCCGTGAGCTGGCTGTGCAGGGCCAGCAGCTCCTCGTAGCGTGCCGTGATGTCCGCCTGGTCCGTCTCCTCAGGGACCGTGCGCAGGCTCACCCGCCGGATCATGGCGGCCTGGTCCAGCAGGATCTGCTTCCGCCCGGCGGGCGCGACCGTCATGATCTTGATGAGCGCTTCGAGCTGCCGGATAAGCACCGCGGGCATCCCCCCGGCGGCCTGGCGTATCTTCTCGAAGGAGCGCTGGACCAGGCGCTCGTAGCTGACCGGCGCGGTGATCAGCCGGACGTGGCCGAGGCCGTCCCGGTGGTACAGCGCCGGGTGCCACTGAACCGCTATCGTGCACAGGCTGTCGGACAGCCAGTCGATGCATGTCATGGCCGTGAACGTGTCGTTGACCGCGGGGGAGAGCGCACGGATCGCGATCTCCACGAGCTGGTCGACGCCGAAGGCGATGTCCTGGGTGAGGGTGCGCAGCGGGCCGGTGATATGCACCCGCGCCAGCCTACGGGCGATCTTGTCTGATACCTCCGCCGGCCAGACGGTGGCCATCGGGTGGCCCTGGACGAGGAAGTGCCCGGGCCGGTGGTGCAGCCGGATGACGGCGTCGTATTCGGCGGCGATCCGGACGAGCGTGGCATGCCGGACGAAGCGCAGATAACCGCTGGCTGGCGCGCTCACCACGCGACCGGAACGCTCCAGCCGCGACTGGAGCACGATGAGCGAGGGACCGTTTACGTCGGCGCTCGTATCGGGCGCGGCGCCAGCCGATGGGTCCATCTCGGCGCTGATGGCGTGGGTGAGGTCGCGCGCGATGCTGGCGATGACCTCCGGCAGCTGGATGGACTTTGCCGTGTGATGGATGAAGTAGATGAGAATGCCCAGGTCAACAGCCGTCAGCGCGAGCGCCACGGTGATCGACAGGTGCGGCACGAAGTCGCCGTGGTTTCCCGGCCCGATCACGATCAGCGCGAGCATCGCGTAGAAGAACGTGGCGACGAACGTGCCGAGGGTGAGCTGCGTGCCGCGGTCGCGGATGAAGGTCCGCAGCATCCGGGGCCCGAACTGGGTCGACGCGAGCGTCAGCGTCACGAGAATGATCGAGAACACGACGCCGACCACCGTGATGATCGCCGCCGCCAGCGCGGTCAGGATCTGCCGCGCCCCGTCCGCCGTCCCGCTGATAACCCAGGCCGGCAGCGTGAGCGTCCCGCGGTAGGCGGCCCGGTCGACCGCCAGGGTCACCGCGAAGGCAGCCGCGGCGGCGAGGCTCTCGATGGCCGGAATCAGCCAGAGGTTGGTGCGCAGCGCTTCGCTGCGCCAGTCCGATTCGGTGCTGATCCGGTGTATTCCCATGCCCATGGTGTGCCCAGACGCGCTCGACTTGGTGCCGACCAGGCTTCCCGGCTCACCTGCCTGAATGCTATCGCGCTCGGGTCGATCACCCGCTACGCCGGCGATCTGCCCACGCGCGATGCCGCCGTGCCCCGGTAACCTCGCGATCGGCGCGGGCCAGAGCACCCACCTGGATAAGGGTTTGGTGCAACTATAGTTTAGTCACCGAGTGCCAAAAAGAGTCGCCCGGACAGAAGGAGAGCCGATGGCCAGCACGAGGGACTGGTTCGAGACCGTCGCGGAAGCACGCCGGCGGGCCCGGCGGCGGCTGCCGCGATCGGTGTACCTGGCGCTCGTGGCGGGGGCTGAGAAGGGCGTCACGCTGCGGGACAACGTGCAGGCATTCAGCGAGCTGAGGTTCGCCCCGCCGCGGATCGCCGACCTGCCCGCCAGCCGGGAGCTGGCCACGACCGTGCTCGGCCAGGAGATCTCGCTGCCCGTGATCGCGTCGCCGACCGGTGTGCAGGCCGTCCACCCGCAGGGCGAGGTGGGGGTCGCGCGCGGCACGTCGGAGGCGGCCACCGCCATGGGCCTGAGCTCGTTCGCCAGCATGCCGGTCGAGGAGGTGGCGGCGGTCAACCCGAAGTTCTTCTTCCAGGTCTACTGGTCCGGCGACCGCGACACGATCCTCGCCCGGATGGAGCGCGCGAGGGGCGCCGGGGCCAAGGGGCTGATCGTGACGCTGGACTGGTCGTTCTCCAACGGCCGCGACTGGGGGAGCCCGGCGATACCGGAGAGGATGGACCTGAAGTCGAGCATGCGCCTGGCGCCGGAGGGCATGACCAGGCCCCGGTACGTGCTCGACTGGTTCCGGCACGGCGGCCTGCCCGACCTGACCGTCCCGAACATGGCCCGGCCCGGCGAGCCGGCGCCGACGTTCTTCGGCGTCTACGGCGAGTGGATGCAGACCCCGCCGGCGACCTGGGCGGACATCGCGTGGCTGCGCGAGCGGTGGGGCGGGGAGTTCATGGTCAAGGGCGTGATGCGGCCCGACGACGCCCGCCGGGCGGTGGATATCGGCGCCACCGCTGTCTCGGTGTCCAACCACGGCGGCAACAACCTGGACGGCACACCGGCGGCGATCAGGGCGCTGCCTGCCGTCGCCGACGCGGTCGGCGGACAGGCCGAGGTGCTCCTCGACGGCGGCATCCGGCGCGGCGGCGACGTGGTCAAGGCGCTCGCGCTCGGCGCCAGGGCCGTGATGATCGGCCGCGCGTACCTGTGGGGACTGGCCGCCAACGGACCCGCCGGGGTCCGCAACGTCTTCGACGTGCTGCGCGGCGGCATCGACTCCACTCTGCTCGCACTGGGCCGCCGCTCCGTCCATGACCTCGTTCCCGGTGACGTCATCGTCCCCGAGGGCTTCACCACGGGCCTGCACAAGTAGCCCGGGGAACATGAATGCGGCTTCGAGTGGAACCCCGGTTACGTGGTCGGGGTGACCTTGGTCAGGCCGGCCGGGGCATCCGGATCGGCGCCCTTGGCCAGCGCGAGGCTGCGGGCGACCTGCTGGCCGCGCACGACCGCGGCGATCACCTGCGCCGGCTCCTGCAGCCCGGGCGGCAGCGGCAGGGTCGCCGCCTCGGCGCCGCGGCCGTGGAGGGTCTCGAGAAGCTCGCCGATGTCGGCGGCGGCCGGGCCGCCCGCGTCCACCAGCAGGACGGGAGCGCCGGCGTACGCGGCAGCGATCGGGCCGTGCCTCAGGTCGGCGACGGACATGCCCTCGGCGAGAATCCCCGTGGTCTCCTTGACCTTGAGGGCTATCTCCAGCGCCGCCGCGTAGGCGAGCCCGCGGCCGGAGACCACCAGGCGGTCGATGCCGCGCCACCGGCTCGCCAGATCGGCCGCCGGACCGGGGTTGTCCAGGATGGCCGCGACCGTCGAGGGGAGCGCGGCGAGGCTCACCGTGGGGCCGGCCGGGCGGCGGTCGAGGGCAGCGGCCACCGTGGCGAGCAGCAGCATCTGGGCGGTCATCGTCTTGGTGGCGGGGACCGCCAGTTCCGGACCCGCGTCGGTGGACAGCAGCACGTCCACCGCGTCCGCCATCGGGCTGCCCGGCTCGTTCGTGATGCCGATCAGTGACGCGCCCGCCGCCCGCACCGCCGCGCAGGTGTTGAGGATCTCGGGCGTGGAGCCGGACTGGCTGAGCGCCACCACCAGGTACCCGCTCCAGTCCACCTCGGCGTGATACCGGGTGTAGAGGCTCGGCGCGGCGAGGCCGACGGGCCTGCCGGCCGCGAGCTCCGTCAGGTACCTGCCGAACACGGCGGCGTTGTCCGACGAGCCCCTGGCCAGGAACACCACGCCGGCCAGCGGGCCGGGCGCCGCGTCCCGCACCAGCGCCGCGTCCCCGGCGGCGCGGTCGATCAGGCGCGCCAGCACCGCGGGCTGTTCCGCCATCTCGGCGGACATCAGGCCGCCAGCCATGTTCACCGGGCCGTTCATGACACCCCGTTCACCCGACCGCCTCCGATCATGATCTTCCCCGGCTGGATCTTCCCGGCTGGGGCGGGAGAAAGCGTACCCCACGCGAACCGGGAGGCCGCGACCGTCTCCTCGCCGGACCGCCCTGTCCCCAGAAATGGGGACGTTACCAGCGCATCGCGGCTCGTTACAGTCGAGCTATGCATGTGAAGGCCGTCACAACCCTCGCCGCGCTGCCTGTCGCGCTGGCCGCAGCGCTCGCCTTCGCCGCCCGCCCGGCCCTGGCGGCCGGCGGCTTCACATCCGTCCCGGCGCCGCCGGCCGGGCAGAACGCCGTCCTGGGTGGCGTCACCTCGACCTCTGACACTGACGCCTGGGCCGTCGGTTCCTCGAACGCGGCGCCCAACGGCCTGGGTGCGAGGCCCGTGATCGACCACTGGAACGGCTCCGCCTGGTCGCGGGTGGCCTCGCCGTCGACCGGGTACAGCACGAACAGCCTGTCCGCGGTCAGCGCAAGCAGCACCACCGACGCCTGGGCGGTCGGACGTTCCGAGCCGGTTCGCTACACCTTCTACCCGCTGGGCATGCACTGGAACGGCACGGCCTGGTCGACCTCGCCCGGCCTCGCCACCGCGCTTGCCGGGCAGCTCGGTGCCGGAGTGGCCGACATCAGCCCCACCGACGCCTACGCGATCGGCGGCCACCTGGGCAGCGCACACACCGGGCTGGTCGCGCACTGGAACGGCACGAGCTGGACAAGGCTGATGGTGCCGCAGCCGAGCAACAACAACCTCGCGAGCGACCTGGACGCGATCTCGGCGGACGGCCCGAGCGACGTGTGGATCGCCGGGAGGTACATGCTCGAGGTCACCCCGAGCGACTTCGCGGAGGAGACCTACACGCTGCACTGGGATGGCACCTCCTGGAGCATCGTGCCGATGCCGCTCGAGCCCGGCACCAACCCTAACTTCCTGTTCACGATCTACTCCATCAAGGCGAACAGCCCGACCGACGTGTGGGCCGTTGGCGCAGCCGCCAACGCCGCCGCGTTCGGCAGCTCGACGACTCTCATCGAGCATTTCGACGGAAAGCGGTGGAGCATCGTGCCGAGCCCGTCGCCCGGTACGAACGACGTGCTGACCGGCGTCACCACCTCCAACGCGGCGAACAGCGTCTGGGCCGTCGGCTACTACACCCCGGCGGGCGCGACACAGGCGCAGACGCTCGCGCTGCACTGGGACGGCACCGCGTGGACAACGGTGCCCAGCGCGGACAACGGCAGCCCGAGCGTGCTGGCGTCCGCCTCCACCACCCCCGGGGCCTCGACCGTCTGGGCGGTCGGCTACACCGGGGTCAACAACGGGTCGTTCAACCCGCTGGTCCTGAGAAACGGCTGAGCCGCAGAAACGGCGGGGGCGCCACGAGCGACAGCGCCGGCTCGTATCCGGCGGGGAGTGCGAGCCGGTGCTGTCCTGTCCAGGCCCATATCCCCTGGCGCCCGCCACGCGCCGCCAGATAGCGTGGGCCAGCATGACTGCCGAGTGGACCGCACCCGCGGTTGAGCGTGCTGACCCGGACCACATCGCCGCCGAGCGCAAGGCGCTCGAGCAGTGGCTCGACTACCACCGTGACACCTTGCTGACGAAGTGCGCCGGGCTGACGGCCGAGCAGCTGAAGCGGCGTCCGGTTCCGCCGTCCAACCTCTCGCTTCTGGGCCTGGTCCGGCACATGGCCGACGTGGAGCGCGGGTGGTTCCGCCAGTGCGCTGCCCGCGAGGATGTGCCTGACCTGTACTGGACCGAGGCCGACGGCGATGCCGACTTCAACGACACCGAGGCCGCCGACGCCGAGGCCGACCTGGACACCTACCGGCGCGAGATCGTCGCGGCGCGCAAGGCGGTGGCCGGCAAGGGCCTCGACGATGTCGTGCCGCATCCGCTGGGCCGCGCCGATCGCGACATCCGGTGGATCTACCTGCACATGATCGAGGAGTACGCGCGCCACAACGGCCACGCCGATCTGATCCGCGAGTGCACCGACGGCGTGACCGGCGACTAGATCCGCCCGGCGGCCGGCGGCTGCGGGCCAGTGTTACTCATCTGCGACCTGGCCCGCAACGGTGACACCCGGGACGAGCGAATGCTGGAGGTAGCTGGATGGATGAGAACCGGGCCCGGGCCCTGCTCGAGGCGGAACGGGCCGAGGTACTGGAGCTGCTCGCCTCCACTGAGGCGGAGGAAGAAGCGGACATCGAGGCCGAGGCGGGCGACGAGCCGGGAGACACCGGTGACGCCGCCCTTCCGCTGACCGCCGAGGCGGAGGACCAGGCCGTCGAGGAAACCCTGCGGGACCGGCTCGCCGCGATCGACCGCGCTCTGGCCAGGCTCGACAACGGCACGTACGGACGATCGGTGGCAAGCGGCCAGCTGATCCCGGATGAGCGCCTGGAGGCCGATCCCGCGGCGGAACTCACGGTCGAGGAAGCGAAGGCCGGTGCCCGCCCGGTGACCTAGCAGCCGCCCGGCGGCCATTGACGTGGCGGGCAGGAATGGTTCAAGATCAGTAAACATCGGTCATGGGAGCATCGTCCGCGAGCGGCCGGTGCGCATGTGATGGCGGACGATGCGAGCTCAAGGGAGCACAGCGAGCCATATGCTGCCGACTCAGCGCCGCCAGGCGATCCTTGCCGAGGTCCGCAAGTCGAGCGCGGCCTCGGCGGACGAGCTCGCGCTGAGGTTCGGCGTGTCCGTGGAGACGATCCGCCGCGACCTGCGCGGCCTGCGCGACCGTGGTCTGCTCGAGCGCGTTTACGGCGGCGCCCTCTCCGTTCAGTCAACTGAAGGTTCTTTTACGGCGAGGAGCGGCCTGCACAGCGAGCGGAAGCGGGCGATCGCGCTGCTGGCCGCGACGCTGATCGAGCCGGCGGACACGATCGTCATCGACGTCGGCACGACGGCGCTCGAGGTGGCCAGGGCGCTGCCGCCGGCGTTCCGCGGCCGGGTGCTGACGAACTCGGTGCCCGCGGCGATGGAGCTGTCCGCCCGGGAGGACATCGAACTGCAGCTGTGCGGGGGACAGGTGCGGCACGGCGACGCCGCCTGTTTCGGCTCGCACGCCGAGGCGTTCTTCGCCGAGTTCTACGCGGACAAGGCGTTCCTCGGATCCGGCGGGGTGCACGCCGACGCCGGGCTCACCGACTATCACCCGCCCGAGGTCGTCACCCGGCGCACGATCATCGCGCACAGCGCCGCGTCGTACGTCCTCGCCGACTCGAGCAAGCTCGGCGCCATCGCCGTGCACCGGGTCTGCCCGCTCAGCCACGTCACCGCGGTACTCACCGATTCAGCGGCCGGCGACGGGGCCGCCGGCGCCATCGAAGGCTCCGGCTGCACCGTGCTTGCCGCCCCGCCGGAGGCGGCCGGCCGGCAGGCCGGCGACTCTCACCCGCCAAGGATGTGATGCACGTGGGCCAAGTCCAGGCCGGCCATGCCAGCGACGACGCCAGCGAAGACCAGTTGCTGGAGAGCTTCGGCTACCGCCAGCAGTTCGTCCGCTCGCTCCGCCACTTCGAGTCGTTCGCCGTGGCGTTCTCGTTCATCTCGATCACCACCGGGATCTTCTCCACCTACGGCTTCGCCCTGACGGTCGGCGGAACGCGCGCGATCTGGACCTGGCTCATCGTTGCCGTCGGGCAGGCGCTCGTCGCGCTGGTCTACGGGGCCCTGTCGGCGCGCGTGCCGTTGTCCGGCTACTCCTACCAGTGGGCGTCGCGGCTGGCCAACACGCACGTGGGATGGTGGTTCGGCTGGATGTCGTTCGCGTTTTTGACCATCGTCACGGTGTCGGTCGACTACGGGCTCGTCCAGGTCGCGTTCCAGCCGCTGATCGGCGAGACGTTCACCCCCACGAGCGCCGCGCTCGAGACGCTCGCCGTCCTGGCGCTCCAGGCGGCGCTGATCGTCATCTCGACCAGGGCCACCACGCGGGTGAACAACACCGCCGTGGCGACCGAGATCGCCGGCATCGCCGGCCTCACCGTCCTGCTGCTGATCGTCGCGGCCGTCAGGTCGATCGGCCACTGGTCCAGCCTCACCTCGGCCGGCCCGGTGCCGTCCGCCGGTTACTACGCGTGGCTGGGCCCGTTCATGCTGGCGACGCTGCTCGGCGCGTACACGATCGTCGGCTTCGAGTCGGCGAGCAACCTGGCGGAGGAGACCCATGAGCCGCACCGGGTGATACCCAGGGCGATGCTCCGCGCGGTGGTGATCTCCGGCGTCGTCGGCTTCGCGTTCCTGATCGCGCTCGCCTACGCGACGACCAAGGGCGCGTACGCGAGCCCCGCGCCGGTCGCGTTCATCGTGCGTGACGTGCTCGGCGGCGTAGTGCAGAAGATCTTCCTGGTCTTCGTCTGCGTCTCGATCTTCGCCTGCGGCCTGGTCATCATGGTGACCAACGGCCGCCTCATCTACGCCATGGCGCGCGACCGCCGGCTGCCCGGCCACCAGCTCCTCAGCAGCGTGCCGAAGGCCACCGCCGGGCCGCCGGCGGCCACCGTCCTCGCCGCGGTGCTCGGCGCGATCATCACGCTGGCGCTGCGCACCCACACCGCGGCGCTCCAGACGCTGTTCACCGCGTCGACGATCATGCCGGCCCTGCTCTACGCGGGCACGGTGCTGCTGTACGTGCTCACCCGGAAGGGGCGCGGCGTGCGTCCGTTCGGGAAGTGGGAGATCCCGATCGTCGCCGGTGCGATCATCTGGCTCAGCTACGAGCTGATCATCCTGATCGGGCCGGCCACGTTCCGCGACGCGCAGTACTACGTGCTCGGCTCGCTGGGCGTCGGCCTGGTGTTCTACCTGGTGCAGCTCGTGACCGAGCCGCGGGCGATGCGCACCGAGCCGGGCCTCGAAAGCGCGGAATGAACGTTCTGGCCATCGACCAGGGCACCTCGGCGACGAAGGCGCTTGTCGTCGGGGACTCCAGCGAGGTGCTCGGCGGCGCCGAGGTCCCGGTCCGCACCCGCACCGTGGGCGCGGACGGCGTCGAGGCCGACCCGGAGGAGCTGTTCGCCTCGGTGCTGCGCGCCGGCACGCAGGCGCTGGCGGCGTCCGGCGCGCAGGCGGACGCGGTCGCGCTCGCCAACCAGGGCGAGACCGTGCTGGCCTGGGACCGGCGGACGGGCAGGCCGCTGACCCCGGCGATCGTGTGGCAGGACCGCCGGGCGGCGGGCGTGTGCGCGCGGCTGGAACGCGTGCCCGGCCGCGCGGCCGAGCTCTCGGCGATCACCGGCCTGCCGCTCGACCCGTACTTCGCCGCGCCGAAGATGACCTGGCTGCGCGAGAACCTGACGGCGGACGGCGTGGTGACCACGACCGACACCTGGCTGCTGCACCGGCTCGGCGCCGGCTACGTCACCGACGCCGCGACCGCGTCCCGGACGATGCTGCTCGACCTGGACACGACGGCCTGGTCCGAACGGGCGTGCGCGGCGTTCGGCATCGACCCGGGAACGCTTCCGGCCGTGGCGGACTGCGCGGTGATCGCGGGGGAGACGTCCGCGTTCACGACCTCTCCGCTGCCGGTCGCGGGCATAGCCGTCGACCAGCAGGCGGCGCTGCTCGCCGAGGGGTGCCTCGCCGCGGGCGACGCCAAGTGCACCTACGGAACGGGCGCCTTTCTCCTGGTCACGACCGGCGCCTCCGCCGTGCGTCCGGCGTCCGGCCTGTCCGCGTCGGTCGCCTGGCGGCTCGGCGGCGCGGCGACCTACTGCCTGGACGGCCAGGTGTACACGGCGGGCTCGGCGGTGCGCTGGCTGACCGGGACCGGCGTGCTGGGCGCGCCGGACGAGCTGGACGCGGCCGGCGGCGGCGTGCCCGACGCGGGCGGCGTGATCTTCGTGCCCGCGCTGGCGGGCCTGGGCGCGCCGCACTGGGCGCCCGGCGCGCGCGGAGCGCTCACCGGCCTGCAGCTGTCCACGCGGCGGGGGCACATCGTCCGCGCCGTCGCCGAGGGCATCGCCGCCTCGGTCGCGCTGCTGGCCGGCGCGGCCGCCGCCGACCTGGGCGCGCCGCTGACGTCGCTGCGCGTGGACGGCGGCCTCACCAGGTCCCGGCTCCTGCTCCAGGCGCAGGCCGACCTGCTCCAGATGCCGGTGCTGGTCTGCCGTTCGCCGCACGCCACCGCGCTGGGCGCCGCCGCGCTCGCCCGGCTGGGCACCGGCGACGCGGCCACGGCCGGCGAGGCCGTGCGCGGGGCTGAGGCGGAAGCGATCGTGGACCCGTCGATCTCCGCTGATGAGGCTTCCGAACGGATGCTGGCCTTCCGTTCAGCGCTCCGCATGATCCTCCAGGACCGGGCGAGCTGAGGGGCGCGATGCCCCGAACCGGGCCGGAGACGGTGATTTACGACGTCGCGGTCATCGGCGCCGGAGTCGTCGGCACCGCCATCGCGCGGACGCTGGCCCGGTACGAGCTCGGCTGCGCGCTGATCGACGCGTCACCCGACGTGGGCACCGGCACGTCGAAGGCCAACACCGCGATCCTGCACACCGGGTTCGACGCCAAGCCGGGCAGCCTCGAGAGCCGGCTGCTCGCCCGCGGCAGCGTCCTGCTGCGCGACTACGCGGCGGCCGCGGGCATCCCGGTGGAGCGCACCGGGGCGCTGCTCGTGGCGTGGACCGCCGGGCAGCTCGCGGCGCTGCCGGGCATCGCGCAGAACGCGAGGAAGAACGGCTACCTCGCCGTCCGGGAGCTCGGCGCGGCCGCCCTGTACGAGCGGGAGCCGCGGCTGGGGCCCGGCGCGCTCGGCGCCCTGGAGATCCCGGACGAGTCGGTCATCTGCCCCTGGACGACGCCGCTCGCGTTCGCCGCCGAGGCGGCCGGCGCGGGCGCCCGGCTGCTGCTGGACACCAAGGTCACCGGCGCGGAACACGCGGACGGGCCCTGCGTGCTGGCCACGACGCGCGGGCCGGTGCGGTCCCGGTGGGTGGTCAACGCCGCCGGGCTGGGCAGCGACGTGGTCGACCGGATGTTCGGCGGCGACGGCTTCACGATCCGGCCGCGCCGGGGCGAGCTGATCGTGTTCGACAAGTTCGCCAGGAGGCTGCTGCGGTCGATTCTGCTGCCGGTGCCGGCGGCGCGCACCAAAGGCGTCCTGGTCGCGCCGACCGTGTACGGGAACGTGCTGCTCGGCCCGACCGCGGAGGACGTCGGGGACCGCGGCGACGTGGCCACGACCGCCGCCGGCCTCGGCTCGCTGCTCGGCGCCGGACGCCGCATCCTGCCGGAGCTGGCCGCCGAGGAGGTCACCGCGACCTACGCGGGACTGCGCGCGGCGACGGAGCATTCCGACTACCAGATCCACGTGGACGCCGGACGCCGGTACGCCTGCGCGGCCGGTATCAGGTCCACCGGCTTGTCGGCGTCGCTGGGCATAGCGGAGCACGTGGTCTGCGGGCTGGCCGAAGCGGGGCTGCCGCTGCGCCCGCGCGCGGTCCCGCCCGCCATACCGGTCATGCCGTACATCGGGGAGGCCGGCCCGCGGCCGTACCGGGACGCGGAGCGGATAGCGGCGGACCCCGCGTACGGCGAGATCGCGTGCCACTGCGAGCGGGTGACGCGCGGCGAGATCAGGGACGCCCTGGCCGGCCCGCTGCCCCCGACGGACCTGGACGGCCTGCGCCGCAGGACCCGCGCCCTGAACGGCCGGTGCCAGGGCTTCTACTGCGCGGCCACGGTATCCCGCCTGTTCGCGGAGTTCCGGGGACCCCGCCATGGAGGTTGACGTCCTGGTGGTCGGCGCCGGCCCGGCGGGCCTGTCGGCCGCGGCCGAACTGCGCCGCCTGGGCGCGGGCCGGGTCCTCGTCGCCGACCGCGAGGCCGCGCCCGGCGGTGTGCCCCGGCACAGCTGGCACACCGGGTACGGGCTGCGCGACCTGCGCCGGATCATGACGGGCCCGGCGTACGCGCGGGCGCTGGCCGCCGCGGCCGCCGCCGCGGGCGCGCGGATCCGGCCCGGCACGACCGTCACCGGCTGGGAGCTGGGCGAGTCCGGAGCCGGCGGTGCCCCCGGCCCCCGGCTCGCGCTGACGATGACGAGTGCCTGCGGCGCCGAGACCGTGCACGCGGCGGCGGTGCTGCTCGCCACCGGGTGCCGGGAACGACCGCGCGCCGCGCGGCTGGTCCCCGGAGACCGGCCCGCGGGCGTGATGACAACCGGTGAGCTCCAGCAGCGCGTCTACCTGAACGGCGAGCGGCTGGCCGGCCGGGCGCTGGTCGTGGGCGCGGAGCACGTGAGTTTCTCGGCGATGACGACGCTCGCGCACGCGGGCGCCGACGTCGTCGCGCTCGTCACCTCCAGCGCGCGGCAGCAGAGCTACGCCGCGTTCCGGCTCGCCGCGGCCGCCCGGTGGCGGGTGCCGGTCTGGACGTCGACGGCGGTGCGCCGGATCGACGCCAGGGCGGACGGCGCGGGCCGCGGCGGGCCCGGCGCCCGGGCGCGGCTGGCCGGCGTGCAGGTCGCCGACTGCCGTACCGGCGCAGCCCGGTTCGTTCAGTGTGACTGGGTTGTCTTCACCGGTGACTGGATTCCCGACCACGAGCTGGCGCGAGCCGCCGGCCTCGACATCGACCCCGGCACTCGCGGGCCGGCCATCGACGCGGCGCTGGCGACGTCCGCCCCCGGCGTGTTCGCCGCGGGGAACCTGGTGCACGCCGCGGAAACCGCGGACGTCGCCGCGCTGTCCGGCCGGCACGCCGCCCGCTCCATCGCCGCCGCGCTGCGCGCCGCCAGACGGAGCGCGGGCGCCGGCGAGGGCGCGGTGCCCGACGCCGACGCGAGCGCCGCCGCAGGTGGCGGCCCGGAGCCCGGCGTGCGGATACCCGTCCGCGCCGAGCCGCCGCTGCTGTGGATCTCGCCGAACGTCATCCGGCCGGCCGCTCGCGAAACCCTCCCTCCGCGTGGCCGGTTCGTGCTGCGCGCCGGGGAGTTCCGCCGCCTCGCCCGGCTCGAGGTCCGCCAGGACGGCCGGCTGCTCGCCCGCTCCCGCCCGGTCCGGCTGATCCCCGCGCGGCCGGTGCACCTCGGCGCGGGCTGGCTGCCGCGCGTCGACCCCTCCGGCGGCCCGGTAAGCGTCTTCGCGCCCTGACCAATCCCCCGTCCCCGCGCCGTCCCCCCGCCCCCGTGC
>Ga0213875_10001675_pt1 | contig 13956 bp, 9 predicted proteins | sample BarmaccomBMRX_R8_FD_160105 | JGI IMG/M metagenome (GOLD analysis project Ga0213875, IMG submission 160105) | Root-associated microbial communities from Barbacenia macrantha in rupestrian grasslands, the National Park of Serra do Cipo, Brazil - RX_R8 | ecosystem: Host-associated > Plants > Roots... | reverse complement strand
CGGTTTGAAGACTTGGCTGTAGTGCTTCATGTAGCAATTGTTCACCTCGACGTCCGCCTGGGTGAAGAAGCGGAAGATCTGCGTCAGCAGGTTGCGCTCGGCCTCGCTGAGGTTGCGGTGCCAGTCCTTCACGTCGTCTGCGAGCGGGACCTCTTCCGGCAGCCAGTGCACCCGCTGTTGGGTGAGCCAAGCTTCGTAGGCCCAGGGGTAGCGGAACGGCTTGTAGACCGGGTTTTCGGTGAGCAGGTCGAAGCGCTTCTGTGCCAGTCCGTCCAAAATCAGGGTCTCCCTCACTCAGCGCGATTCGGCCGCGGCGAGTATGGGACGAGTCTTCGCATGGAACAACGCCCGGCCCGGACCGTGCCAACCGTCGAGCTTGATCGCCTGCCTTAGTCAGATATATATCTGACAAAGTCAGGTAGTCGGAGCCCGCCTGTGGCCGATGATAACGCTCACGTTGCCGCGGTGCGGCAGTTCAGCCGGTTCTACACCCGCCGCATCGGCCTGCTGCACGAGGGCTTGCTGGGAGGCCCGCTCTCATTGACCGAGGGGCGCCTGGTCTACGAGTTGGCGCAGCGCGAGACCACCACCGCGAAAGCGATCGGCGCCGAACTCGAACTCGATTCCGGGTATCTGAGCCGCCTTCTGCGGGGCCTGGAAGAACGCGGCCTGATTCGGAAGTCACCCTCGGCAGAGGACGGACGCCAGCTCCTGCTGTCGCTGACCGAGGCGGGGCGGGTTGCGTTCGCCACGATCGACGCGCGCTCGCGGGACGAGATCGGCACCCTGCTCGACCGGCTCTCCGCGCCCGAGCGCAAACGGCTGGCGGCGGCCCTCGCCGAGGCGGAGCGGCTGCTGGGCGGCGTCGCCGCGGACCCCGGCCCGGTGCCTTACATCCTGCGGCCGCCGCGGCCCGGCGACATGGGGTGGATCGTGCACCGCCAAGCCGTGCTCTACGCACAGGAGTACGGCTGGGACAACACGTATGAAGCGCTCGTGGCGGAGATCGTCGCCCGCTCCATCAGGCAGTTCGACCCGCGGCACGAACGGTGCTGGCTGGCCGAGCGCGAGGGAACGGTGGTCGGTTCCGTCTTCCTGGTCCGCGCTTCGGACGACCAGGCCAAGCTGCGCCTGCTGTACGTCGAACCCGCTTGCCGGGGTCTCGGCATCGGTCGGCGGCTCGTGGACGAGTGCATCCGCTCGGCCCGCGAACTCGGCTACGCCAGGCTGACGCTCTGGACCAACGACATCCTGGCCGCGGCGCGGCGCATCTATGCGGCGGCCGGGTTCCAACTGGTCGGCGAGGAGCGGCACCACAGCTTCGGCCACGACTTGGTCGGCCAAACCTGGGAGCTTTCGCTGGGGCCGGAACGCTGACCGCGCGCCTGCCCTTTGCCGCCGCAGCCGCGACCGGGGTCCAGGTCGGCGCCGCGATCGTCGCCACGCAATTCGTGGCGGGTCAGGTCGGGCCATTCTCGCTCGCGTTCCTGCGCTACGCGATCGGCGCCGCGTGCCTCCTCTCGGTCGTAGCCGCGACCCGGCCGTTTCCTCGGTTCGCCGCCCGGGACCTCGCGCCCATCGCGCTGCTGGGCACGCTCCAGTTCGGCGCCCTGATCGCGCTGCTGAATTTCGGGCTCGCCCGTATTCCGGCCGGCCAGGGCGCGTTGCTGTTTGCGACGTTTCCCCTGCTCACTCAGCTGCTGGCGGCGTTGCTCGGGCGCGAGAAGCTGACCTCGGTCAAGCTTGGCGGGGTCTTGCTGACGCTGGCCGGGGTCGCGGTGGCGCTCGGGGGTGGCGGCCGGAGCGGCGGAACCGATCCGGCCGGCTGCCTGGCGGTGCTGGCGGCGGCGCTATCTGGCGCCGTCTGCAGCGTGTTCTATCGCCGTTTCCTGCAGCGCTACCCCGCGCTGCCCGTCAGCGCCCTCGCGATGCTGGCCTCGGTCGTCGCCCTCGCCGGTCCGGCGATCGGCAGCGAGGACCTGCTCGGCGCCGTACGCGCGCTCCGTGGCGGGGGCTGGGCGGCCGTGCTGTTCATCGGCGTGAGCAGCGGCGTCGGCTACGTGCTTTGGCTCTGGGCCCTGGGGCGCGCCACGCCGACGCAGGTCACCGTATTCTTGTCGCTCAGCCCGGTCACCGCGATCCTGCTCGGCGCGGCGCTGCTGGGCGAACCCGTCCCGCCGGCGACCATGCCGGGCCTGGCGTGCCTGGTCGTCGGCTTCTGGCTCACAAGCCGATGACGTCGGAGCTCACTGACACGATAGGCACTCTTCGTAGCGGGTTGCGGGAACGCTGGCAGGCGTCGGCCGGGTCGCCGCGAGCGCGAATTCGGCGGGGCGGACGACCTTCTCGCTGACCGCGTCGGCACGCTGGATGGAGAGGCTGCGGCAATAATAGAGCGACTTCAGCCCCCGCTTCCAGGCCAGCATATGGATCTGATGCAGGTCGCGCTTGTGTACGTTGGCGGGCAGGAAGAGGTTCACCGACTGGCTCTGGCAGACATAGGCGGTGCGGTCGGCCGCGTGCTCGATCACCCAGCGCTGGTCGAGTTCGAAGGCCGTGCGGTAAATGGCCTTCTCCTGCTCGGTCAGGAAATCGAGGTGCTGCACGCTGCCCTTGTTGAGGGTGATGCTGGACCAGATCTCGTCCCGGTCCTTGCCCTTCTCGGCGAGCAGGATCTGCAAATGGCGGTTGCGGACGGTGAAGCTGCCGGACAAGGTCTTCTGCAGGAACACGTTGGCGGCGATCGGCTCGATGCCCGGGCTGGTGTTGCCAGCGATGATGCTGATGGATGCGGTGGGGGCGATCGCCATCTTGTTGGAGAAACGCTCCATGACGCCGTACTCCTCGGCGTCCGGGCACGGCCCGCGCTCCTCGGCCAGCATCCGGCTGGCGGCGTCGGCCTGGGCGCGGATGTGCTTGAACATCCGGATGTTCCAGACCTTGGCGATGACGCTCTCGAACGGCACGCCCTGCGACTGCAGGAAGCTATGGAAGCCCATCACGCCGAGGCCGACGGAGCGCTCGCGCATGGCGCTGTAGCGGGCGCGCTCCATCCCGTCGGGGGCACGGTCGATGAAGTCCTGCAGCACGTTGTCGAGGAATCGCATGATGTCCTCGATGAAGAGCGGATGGTCTTTCCACTCGAGCCAGCTCTCCAAGTTGAGCGAAGAGAGGCAGCAGACTGCGGTACGCTGATTGCCGTGCTGGTCGATACCGGTCGGCAGGGTGATCTCGCTGCACAGATTACTGGTCTTGACTTCCAACCCGGCGAGCTTCTGGTGCTCGGGGCGCGCGTTGTTCACGTGGTCGGAGAAGACCAGGTAGGGCTCGCCAGTCTCGATCCGGGCGGTGAGGATGCGGATCCAGAGGGCGCGGGCGCTGACCTTGCGGACGACCGATCCGTCCTTGGGCGAGGTGAACGGCCAGGGTTCATCGGCCTCGACCGCGCGCATGAAGGCGTCCGAGATAAGCAGGCCGTGGTGGAGGTTGAGGGCCTTGCGATTGGGATCGCCGCCGGTCGGGCGGCGCAGCTCGATGAATTCCTCGGCTTCGGGGTGCGAGATCGGCAGGTAGACGGCGGCGGAGCCGCGGCGGAGCGAGCCCTGCGAGATGGCCAGGGTGAGGCTGTCCATGACACGGATGAACGGGATGACGCCGCTGGTCTTGCCGTTCTGGCCGACCTTTTCCCCGATCGAGCGGAGGTTGCCCCAATAGGAGCCGATGCCGCCGCCCTTCGACGCCAGCCAGACGTTCTCGTTCCACAGGCCGACGATGCCGTCGAGGCTGTCGCTGGCTTCGTTGAGGAAGCAGGAGATGGGCAGGCCGCGCTTCGTGCCACCGTTGGAGAGGACGGGGGTGGCCGGCATGAACCACATCTTGCTGATGTAGTCGTAGATGCGTTGAGCATGGGCGCCGTCGTCGCCGTAGAAGCTGGCCACCCGGGCGAACAGATCCTGGTAGCTTTCGCCCGGCATGAGGTAGCGGTCATCCAGGGTGGCGCGCCCGAAATCGGTCAGCAGGTCGTCCCGCGAGCGGTTCACCCGCACCTGGCAGTGGCCCTGCATCTGGACGGTATCGAACAAGGCGGGCTCTCCGGGCGAGAATGCGTTCACGGCTGACCCTACTACATATGGTTGGCTTCCGTCAGCACGCCCCACAACACCTTGAGGGACGCGAATCCGGCGCAGCACTCCCAGCGGACACCGGGAGACGCGGCGCCGTCTAGCGGAAGGCCGAGGAATGTAGGGAGGTGTTGCGGAGAAAACACAGCGCCCGGCCCTCTCAGCCGACGGGTCGATGGGTTATATATCCGGTGGAAGCCGACCCGACTCGATCAGCCGAGTTCGCGGCGGAGCATCGCGGGGACGTCGGCGGCGGGGCGGGGACGGCTGAAGAGGAAGCCCTGGACCTCGTTGCAGCCTTCCTCGCGTAGGCGAGCGAGCTGCTCCTCCGTTTCCACGCCTTCCGCAGTCGTCACCATGTCCAAGCTGCGGCCGAGGCCGACGATGGCGCGCACGATGGCCGCCGAATCCTTGCGGTCCAGGAGATCGCGGATGAAAGACTGGTCGATCTTGATCTTGTGGAACGGGAAGCTGCGCAAATAGCTGAGCGACGAGTGCCCGGTACCGAAATCGTCCATCGAGATGCGGACGCCGATGGCGTTGAGCTCGTGCAACGTGGCCAGGGTGCCGGCGCTGTCTTCGAGCAGCAGGCTTTCGGTGATCTCCAGTTCGAGGCGCGACGCCGGCAGGCCAGACAACTGCAGCGCATCCTGTACATTGGCGACGAGCGAGTTGCACTTGAACTGCGCGGCCGAGAGGTTGACCGAAACGGTGACCTCGGTGGGCCAGGTCACCGCCTCGCAGCAGGCGCGCCGCAACGCCCAGGCGCCGATCGGCACGATCAGGCCGACCTCCTCGGCGATGGGGATGAAGCTGTTGGGCGGCAGCAGGCCGTTCTCCGGATGGCGCCAGCGCAGCAGCGCCTCGAACGCGGAGATCTGGCCGCTGCTGACGTCGATCAGCGGCTGATAGAACACCTCGAACTGCTCTCGCTCGAGCGCGATGCGGAGGTCGCGCTCGAGATGCAGACGCGACTGCAGCTTCGCCTGCATCTCGGCCTCGAAGAACCGGAGCGTGCCGCGCTGGGTCGCCTTGGCGCCGTAGAGGGCGATGTCGGCCTTGCCGAACAGCTCCTCGGGCGTGGTGCCGTCGGCCGGGCTGAGGGCGATCCCGATGCTGGCGCCGATACTGAGGCGGTTGCCGTCGATGTCGAACGACTCCGAGAGCGCGTCGAGCACGCGCTCGGCGAGCTCGCGAGCCGTTTGCGGCCGATCGAGTTCGGCAAGGATGGCAAACTCGTCGCCGCCGAGTCGGGTCACCGTATCGGTCTCGCGGACGCAGCCGAGCAGACGCTGGGCGACGGCCTTCAGCAGCTTGTCGCCCGTGGGATGACCGAGGCTGTCGTTGACTGGCTTGAAGCGGTCCAGGTCGAGGCAGAGCACGGCGGTGCTCTGGCCACTGCGCCAGGAACGCTGCAGCGCTTCCTCCAGCCGCTCCTGGAACAGGACGCGGTTGGTGAGCCCGGTCAGCGGATCGTGCCGCGCCATGTGCAAAACCCGCGCCTCGGCCTGGAAGCGGGCGGTGATGTCCTCATGCGTGGCGACCCAGCCGCCATCGGGCATGGGCTGACAGTGGACGCTGATCTTCTTGCCGTTGGCGAGCTCGATCACCGTCTCGACGGTGGTCCCGGCGCTGTGGATGTTTTCGACCCATTCGAGATATTGCTGCAGCGACCACACCGGGCCCGACCCGGCGGCCACGCGCATCGCCACGACCTGCTCCTTGCTCAGCCCAGGGCGGATCGTGTCGGGATCCAGGCTGTAGATCTCGGCATACCGGCGGTTGGCGAGGATCAGTTGCTTGTTGGCGTCGAAGCAGCAGAGGCCCTGGCTGATGCTGCTGAGCGCGACATCCAGGCGGGCGTTGGCCTGTTCCAGCCGGTTGCGCACCCCGTCCTGCTCAATGGCGAGCTGGGCCAGATGGGCGCAGCTCTCGAGGAGCTCGCGCTCCGGCCAGGTCGGCTTGCGGAGCTCGGGGAAGTGAACGGCGAGCAAGCCCAGCGGGGTGCGGTTCCGGCCATAAACGGGGTAGGACCAGCAAGCCCGGAGGCCGTGGGCACGCAGCGGGCCGCGGAAGCGGAACCACCGCGCGTCATTGAGCAGGTCAACGACCGCGTCCTCCTCGAGCGCGGCCAAGGAGGCGAAGTAGTCGGCGGGCAGGCCGGGGCCGGCGATCGGCCGGGCGCCGCCCCGCTCCTCGAAGACCAGCGCCGCGCAGGTCAGGCCCGGCGCGTGCTGCTCGGCGCGGCGGCAGAGCAGGTCGGCGACGACGGCGAGCGGCTTGCCGGCGGCGATGGCTTCCAGGACATCGAGCCGCAGCCCGCGCAGATCGGAGACCGGATCAAGCTCGGCGCCGGGAAATTGCGGCTCGTAGGCAAGCGCACCCAGGCTTTCCATCACTCCCTCCGGCGCGGGATCTCTCCGCGGCCGGGCAAAGCTAGTCGAGGAAGGTTAGCGCCGGGTTAAGCTGCGGCGAGCCAATCCACCGCGGCCTCGACCCCGCCCCGCCCGTGCGGGACGCCGTTGCGGCGCAGGCTCATCTCCACGGCCGAAAGCGTGCCGATGATCATCGGCTCATTGAGATCGCCGAGATGGCCGATGCGGAACACCTTGCCACCGAGCCGGCCGAGGCCGCCGCCGAGCGAGACGTTGTAGCGGTCGAGCGCGGTCTTGCGCAGCGCCTCCGCGTCGTGGCCTTCGGGCATCAGCACGGCGGTGACGCTGTCCGAGTAGCGGGAGGGGTTGAGGCAAAAAAATTGCGGCCCGTCGTTGCCGGACCAAGCGCGGACGGCGCGCCGCGTCGCCTCCGCGAGGCGATGGTGGCGAGCGACGACGTTCTCCATCCCCTCCTCCTCCAACAGCCGGAGGCTCTCTTTGAGGCCGTAGAACGGCGAGGTCGGGACGGTGCCGAGGAAGGAGCGGAAGCCGCGCTTCATCATCTCGGTCCAGTCGAAGTAGTGGCGTGGCAGCTTGGCCCGGCTGTGCGCCTCCATGCCCTTGGCGGAAACGGCGCTGAAGCTGAGCCCGGTGGTCAGCATCAGGCCCTTCTGGCTGCCCCCGATCACGGCGTCGATGCCCCAGTCGGCCATGTGGAACTCGAGCGAGCCGAGCGATGAGATGGTGTCGGCCATCAGCAGGGCGGGGTGGCCGGCTGCGTCGATGGCGGCGCGGATGTCCGGGAGCGGCATGGACATGCCGGTGGAGGTCTCGTTGTGGACGGCCAGCACTGCCTTGATGGCATGATCCTTGTCGGCCTGCAGCGCGGCGGTGACGGCGGCCGGGTCGATGCCGCGGCGCCAGTCGGCGGGGACGAGCACGGGGTCGAGGGCGTATTTGCGGGCCATGTCGGTCCAGCCCTCGCTGAACCAGCCGGATTCGAGCACCAGCACGCGGTCGCCGGGCGAGAGCAGGTTGACCAGGGTGGCCTCCCAGGCCCCGTGGCCGGTGGCGGCATAGAGGAAGACCTCGCCCTCGGTGCCGAGGATCCGCTTCAGCCCGGCGACCGCCTCGCGGTAAATCTCCATGAACTCGGAGTCCATGAAGTCGATGGTCGGTCGGTCCATGGCGCGCAAGACGCTGTCGGGAATGTTGGTCGGGCCGGGATTGCTAAAGAACTGCCGGCCGGTCTTGCGGGTCATGGAACCTCGAGCGGTGCAATGGATCGCGGAGTGTAGGGCAGCGGGGCGCCGAGTGCCATGGCTCGCCCGGAACTGCGACGGCGTTCCGGGCGCTGATAGCGGGCTGGATCAGGAGGCGTGCGCTGCGGATTCTAGCTTGCTTCTGTGCGCTCGCGCTCATGGCCGTGGTGCTGCAGGACGCGTTCGAGGTGATGCTGCTGCCGCGGCGGGTGGCCCGGCGGGTGCGGATCAGCGGCACGTATTTCCGGCTGGCGTGGTCGGGCTGGAGCCGGCTGGCGCTGAGGATCCCGCAAGGGCCGGAGCGGGAGGCGTTGCTGAGCCATTTCGGGCCGTTGTCGATGCTGGCGCTGTTCACGCTCTGGGCCGCGGCGCTGATCGTGGGGTTTGGGACGTTGGAATGGTCGCTGCAGGGAGCGGCCCGATCCGACTGGTTCGAGCAGCTCTACATGAGCGGGGTCACGTTCTTCACGCTGGGGTACGGGGACGTGGTGCCGAAGACGCCGGCGGCGCGGATCGTGGCCGTGTCGGAGGCAGGAACCGGGATCGGGCTGATCGCGGTGGTGATCGGGTATCTGCCGGTGCTGTACCAGTTCTTCTCCCGCCGCGAGGCGCATGTGATCCAGCTCGACGCACGCGCCGGGTCGCCGCCCACGGCGGTGACGATGCTGTGCCGGCATGCGGAGTCTGAGGGGCTCGGGAACCTCGACGATCTGCTGCGGGACTGGGAGGTTTGGGCGGCGGAGCTGCTGGAGAGCCATTTGTCCTACCCGATGCTGGCCTATTACCGGTCGCAGCACTTCAACCAGTCCTGGCTGACCGCCGTCGGCGCGGTGATGGATTGCTGCGCGCTGATCCTGGTCGGGGTGAAGGGGATCGCGCCGCTGCAGGCGCGGATGACCTTCGGCATGGCGCGCCAAGTGGTGGTGGAGATGGCCCGCTCGTTCGGCGCCGAGCCGTCGCGCTACGACGGCGGGGACCGGCTGCCGTCGGAGGCGTATGCCCGGATGCTGGCGGCCTTCGAGAAGGCTGGGATGGGCTGGGACGCGGGCCCGGATGGGGAGATGACGCTGCTCGCGCTGCGGGCGACCTACGAGCCGCTGCTGGACGGGCTGTCGCGGCACCTGCTGCTGCCGCTGGCGGGCTGGCTGCCCGAGGAGGATGCGACCGATCATTCGGAGCGCGGGCATCGCGGGCTGCTGGCCCGGCGGATGGTGGAGCAGCTCGCGGAACGGGCGGCCGGCAAGCCGGTGCCGGCGCGGAGCACCGAGCGGACGATCTGGCGGCAGATCCGGCGGCGGTTGGACGGCTAATCCTCGGCGTCCGCGCCTTTAGGGCAAGCGTTGGAACCCTGGTGCTGCTGGACAGGATTGAACTGTCGACCTCTCCCTTACCAAGGGAGTGCTCTACCACTGAGCTACAGCAGCGGAAGGGAGGCCGTTCCTAGCTTCGCGGCGGATGCGGCGCAAGTCCCGCGGGGGAATGGCGCGGCGCGCGCCTTCGAATGATCAGAAAAGCATCGTTAAAGAAACTCTAACACGACGTCGTGACCCGTCTGGTTAATGGGACAGGGTCTCATTTTAGCATCTCGTTAAGCACAACCCGCACAAGCTCCTCGGACCGGTTTCGAAATAGGCCGGGAAAGGAGAACTTTGCGATGCGACCACTTCGTAAATCGACGCTGCTTCTTACGGCAGTCAGTCTGGGCACGCTCGTGAGCTTGGCGGGTTGCGGCTCTTCCTCCGATGGTCCGGTGCCGAGTGCCAGCGCGGGGACCTCCGGAAGCTCGGCGGCTGGCGATCCGCCCGCCGCGAGCACCGCCAGCAACACGTCGGGAGCCGGAGGCACCACGGGGTCCGGCGCGAGCAGCGGCACGGGAACCGGCGCGCTTGCATCCGGGTCCGGCAGCACCGGAACCGGGGCTGGGGCCGTCGGGAGCGGGACGACCGGGGCCGGCGGCGCCACCACCTCTGACACAGGCGGCGTGCTGCACACCACCGGCAGCCTGTTGGCGACGACGGCGGGCATGGTCGACGGCGCCGGGTCGGCGCTGCCCCAGCCGGCGTCCGGCGTGGTGACCACGGCGGGCGGAGTCGTGGGCCAGCTCGGCAGCACGGTGGCCGGGGGCGGCACCACGCTCGGATCGACCGTCGGCGGCTTGCCGGTGGCCGGGTCCACCCTGTCATCCACGACCGGCACCGCGGCCGGCGCGCTCGATCCGCTGGCCAAGGTCACGGTCGTGAACACGCCCGTGCTGGGCGGCGACAGCGCGAGCAGCCAGTTGCTGAATGCGAGCGTGCTGTCCTCCACCGCGCCAAGCAACGCGCCGATCCGGGTCGGGGTGCTGAACAATGGCCAGTTGGTGGGCATCGGGGTCAGCAGCCAGAACCTGTCGGTCCCCGGCAGCGTGGGACCAACGAGCACGGTCACCACCTTGGTCAACCGGGTGACGGGAACGGCGACGGGCACTGGCCTGGCGGGCGGAGCCGGCCTGGGCGCGGGCGTGTCCACGAGCCCGACGCTGACCGCCGGGGCTGGCGCCGGGGCCGGGACGGCGGGCACGGGCACGGCCCTGGGTTCGCTCGGGCTGGGGTCATTGGTGAGCTCGCTGACCTCCGGCTCGAGCAGCACCGTGGCCTCGTCGCCGGTCAGCACGAGCGCGCTGACGACCACGGTGCACCACACCGTCACCGGGCTGCTCCACTAGTAGCGGTCGGGAACCAGGGGCCAGTGGCCAGGAGAGCTGGACCACTGGCCGCTGGCCGTGAGCGTCGCATGATGATGCGTACCGTCCTTATCCCAACCGTTGCGACGATCCTGGCCCTCGGCGCGGCGCCTGCGGCGCTGGCGCAGGCTGGGCTGACGTCGATCGGACCGCGAATCATCGACCGCAACCGGATCGACCAGTCGCCGTCCACGGTCGCACCCCCCTCCGGGCAGGTGGCCGGCGGAGGCAAGCGCGCGCCTGCCGCGCCGCCGCCGGGCGTCGAGGACCAATCCTTCGTGCTGCGCGACGTGGCGGTAGAGGGCGCGACGGCGATCCAGGCGGACCGGCTGCGCCGCGTCTGGGCGGGGCGGCAAGGGCAGACGGCACGGGTGCGCGACGTCTACGCCATGGCGGACGCGATCGGGCAGCTCTACGCCGACAGCGGCTACGCGCTCTATTCGGTCAGCGTGCCGAGCCAGGACTTCCGTTCCGGCCATGTGCGCATCCGGGTGACCGAGGGATATGTCGCGTCCGTGACCATCTCGGGCAACACCGAGGGCGCGGACCTGTCCGTGCTGAAGGCGCAGGCGGCGCGGATCGTCGGGGAGCGGCCGCTGCTGCAGGCGACGCTGGAGCGCAACATCCTGCTGATGAACGAGATCGCCGGGCTGAAGGTCGGCAGCCAGTTCGAGCCCATTCCCGGCCAGCCCGGCGCGGTGACGCTCAAGCTGGCGATCAAGCGCACCACCTTCGAATACGGCATCGATTTCGACAATCAGGGCAACGCGCTGCTCAGCCGCACGCAGATGGCGGCCAACGTGGCGGTCAACTCGCTGCTGCGCGAGGGCGACCGGACCCAGCTCGTGGTCGGGGCGCCGCTCTCGATCGAGCGCTACCAGTATTACGGCCTCTCGCACACGGAGCCGATCGGCACCGATGGCGCGAAGGTGACGGTCAATCTGGGCGACCTGGTCACCAACCCGGTGCATCATGAGGATGGGGGCTCGGCGCAGTTCTTCGACCTGAGTGCGAGCTATCCGCTGATCCGCGCCGTGCGCGAGAGCCTGACGGCGACCGGGTCGTTCGACGGGCTGAACAGCAACGATGCGCTGCTGGGCCGGACCCTGGCCGACGAGCGGACGCGGGTGCTGCGCGCCGGGCTGAGCTGGGCGAAGCAGGACAACGCGCTCGACGCGCTCACGGGTGTCAGCGCACTCAGCGTTTCGGTCAGCGAGGGCCTCGATGCGTTCGGCGCGCGGCAGGAGAGCCTGGTCTATGGCGGCCCACGATTCACCAAGCTGAACGCGCGCGCGTCGCGCTCGCAGGACCTGCCGTGGAACTTCGTGGTGCGGGCCAAGCTGGCCATTCAATACGCGTTCGACCATCTGCCGGCGACGGAGCAGTTCGCGTTTGGCGGCACCGAGTTCGGGCAGGCGTACGACACCGCCGCGGTCACGTCGGACAGCGCGGCCGCGACCAGCCTGGAGGTCGCCTACAAGCTGCCGCAGAGCTGGTTCCCCTCGGTGCTGACCAGCAACGAGGTCTTCGGCTTCGGCGACTATGCGCGTCTCTGGAACCGGGAGGCGCCGCTGATGCGTGCACACGATCGCGGCGCCTCGGCCGGGTTCGGCGTGCGCACCAAGCTGCTCGACAAGCTGTCGTTGGAAGCGGGGGTGGCGAACGCCGTCCTCCCGCCGGAAAGCCTCACCCGGGCCGAGCGCTGGCGGGCGCTGCTGCAAGTGTCCGGGAAGTTCTGACCTCCATGTGTGGAGCAGGAAGATGAACGTTTTGCTGATCGAATACCCGACGGCGCTGCTCTCCCTAAGCCGGAGGCTGCGTTCGCAGGGGGAAATCCTGGTCGAGACGACGTTCAGTCTCGAACCAGCGCTGGCGCTGCTGCGCCGCTATGCCTTCGATCTGGTGGTGCTCAACCCGGGCGAGCTGGACGCGTGCGCGCTGGTGCGCGACATCCGGTCGGCCGGGCTCGAGACGCCGCTGCTGGTGATGGCGGACGACCTCGGCTTGCAGAGCCGCGTCGCGGTGTTCGCTGCCGGGGCGGACGACGTGATCGAGCAGGAGACCGACGTCGCCGAGTTGCACGCACGGATGCGCGCCATCGTCCGCCGCAGCCGCGGACCGCAGAAGGCCTTGCTGCGCGCGGGCGATTTGGTGCTGAACCCGCAGGCGCGGGAGGTGAAGGTGGCCGGCACGGATGCCACGGTGCCACTGACCGGCAAGGAGCTGGAGCTCCTCGAACTGTTGATCCTGCGCAACGGCGCCGTGGTCGGCAAGCAGGCGATGTTCGCGCGCCTCTACAACGGCGTGAACGAGCCGGATCCGAAGATCCTGGAAGTGTTCGTCTGCAAGATACGGCGCAAGCTGGCGCAGGCGGGCGCGTCCACCACGATCGGCACGGTCTGGGGCCGCGGCTACATGCTGCGCGAAGAGAGCCGCCGGGCCGAGCGGCGGCCCGCGCCGGCCCCAGCACCCAAGGAGCAAGCGGTTGACCTGTTCTCGGTGTGATGGCGGAGTCGGGATGGGCGCCATCTCGGAACCCATCCCGACCTGTCGTGCCGGTCAGTCTTTGAACGGATCGAACTCGCCCTTGCCGGCCATGGCGACCGCGAACGGCCGCAGCGTGTGCAGCACCCGCACCGTGCCACCATGCTCGGCCAACACGGCCGGCAATCGGCGATAGGCCATCGGGCTCTCGTCGAGGTCCCCGCCGGCCAGCAGCACGCCGCGCTCCTTCAGCCAGGCGTCCATCTGCGCCTGGGTAAAGGTCCGCATCGCCTGCTTGCGCCCGAACAGCCGCCCGGCGCCGTGCACCGTCGAGTACAGCGCCTGGCGCGACGCCTCCGAGTCGACGCCCTCGATGATGACGGCGTCGTCCCCCATCGAGCCGCCGACGAAGCCGCGCTGGCCGGGAAAGGCCGGCGTCGCACCCTTCCGCACCACCCAAAGGTCCCGCCCGCCATGCGTCTCGCGCCAGGCGTAGTTGTGGTGGTTGTGCACCTCCTCGGTGATCGCGCCGCCGATGATCCGGCGCACGCGCTCCACCACCCACTCGCGCCCGGCATAGGCGTAGCGGCCCGCCAGCTCCATCGCCGCGAGATACCGGCGCCCCAGCTCGCTCCCCTCATCCACGACGGCCGGCGGCACGTGCATGCCGTCCCGCCCGCCCGCCGCCTTCAGGTAGCGGGTCGCGCTGGTGTGGCCGAGCCCGCGACTGCCGAAGTGCACGCCGATCCAGACGAAGCCTGCCTCGTCGGTCATCAGGTCCACATAGTGGTTGCCCGAACCCACCGTGCCGAGCTGGGCCGCCGCCTTCTGCCGGTAGTCGCCCATGTCGGAGGCCGCCCAGGCCTCGGCGTCGTCGAGCAGCGCGTGCTCGACCCGGTCGGCGTTCGCCCGCCCGACCCCGAACGAGATCACCCGGCGCACATCGGCCAGGATCGACGGCACGCGCTCGGCGATGGCGGCGAAGGGCGTGT
>Ga0213875_10001674_pt1 | contig 13959 bp, 14 predicted proteins | sample BarmaccomBMRX_R8_FD_160105 | JGI IMG/M metagenome (GOLD analysis project Ga0213875, IMG submission 160105) | Root-associated microbial communities from Barbacenia macrantha in rupestrian grasslands, the National Park of Serra do Cipo, Brazil - RX_R8 | ecosystem: Host-associated > Plants > Roots... | reverse complement strand
ACCGGGCTGGGGGCGTTCACCTGAGCGGGCCGCTGAAGCCGGGCAGCGGCAGGTAGGTGGCGGGCAGCGCACGGAAGCCGGCCGGGATCAGGCTGCGCTGCTCGGCCGCGTGCAGCAGGCCCAGGTTGGCCTTGGTCGGTGACAGCCAGCGGAAGTTGTCGGTCAGGGTGGCGGCCTGCTTGCCGGGCGCGGTGAACGTGGTAGTGGTCCGCAGCGGGAGGTACGTCTTCGGGTCCACCCACAGCGTCTCCCGGAAGGTCTGTCCTTCCGCGGTGACCGGCTTGCCGATCAGCTCGATCGTTCCGACGCCGGCGATCTGCTGGTCTCCACCCAGCGTGAACAGGTGACAGGACAGCGCCTTGGCGATGCTCTGCTTCCAAGTGGGGTACCCGGTGCCAGCGTTATCGCAGGTCAGCTGGTTGCCCGGTCCGGTCTGGCCGGTGTTCAGCGGATTGTGCCACCGGACCCGGGCCGGGTAGGCCGCACCGTAGGCTCCGCTGCTCCCGACGGCGGCGGTGAACACCAGTTGCCCGGTGGCGGAGTAACCGTGCTGCAGGTACAGGCCGTCGTAGGTCCAGTCGACCTCGGAGCGGGCGTGGACCTGGTCCAGCACGCCGGGCACCAGGGCACTGCCCTGGGTGGGCGGCGTGGTGTTGAGCACGGTGAAGCTGAAGTCACCGTTGCCGGCGGTCAGGGTGTCGACCTCGATCGACCGGCTGGGATCCAGCTGGGCCAGAGCCTGCTCGGCGTGGGTGGTGACGTAGGTGATGGTCTGGCCGTGCAGGGCGTCCGGATTGGTGCCGGTGGTGCTGGTGGCGACGATCACCGCGGCCGCGGTCGCGGCGGCGGCGCCGGTGGCCAGGGCGGCGGTGATGGCCTGGCGGCGCCGCCGGTTGTGCTGGCGGGCGCGGTGCAGCAGGCCGGCGGGGACGGTGGCATCGGCGGTGGCGCGGTCGAGGCCCTGGCGCAGGAGTTCTTCGACGTTGGGGCTCATGAGTGCTTCTCCTCCGCAAGCGCCGTGGGGGCGGTGGGGCTCGTGGGGTCGGCCGGGGCGCTCAGCTCGCGCAGGTGCTGCAGGCCGCGGGAGGCGGCCGACTTGACCGTGCCCTCGGTGCAGCCCAGCAGGGCGGCGGTCTCGGCTTCGCTGCGCTGCTCCCAGTACCGGAGCACGATCACCGCCCGCTGGCGGGGCGGCAGCTGACCCAGGAGGCGGACCAGTTCGTCGCGCAGGTCAACCTCGTGGACGGGGTCGGGCGTGGCGGTGGCGCCGGGCGCCTCGGCCCGCAGGATCGGCAGCAGCTTCTGTTTCCAGGTGCCGCGGCGGCGCCAGCCGTCGGCGGCCAGGTTGTAGAGCACCCGCCGGAGGTAGCCTTCGACGTCGTCGTGGACGTGGCGGGGCTTGCGCAGCACCCGTTCCAGGGCCGCCTGCAGCAGGTCCTCGCCGTCCGGGCGGCTCCCGGCCAGCGCGATCGCGGCCGCCAGCAGCGCTGAACCACGCTCGGCGAGCAGCTGCTCGAGCTCCGCGCCCTGCCGGTCCTGTGCCATCGCCCCCGCCATCGCCCCTGCCATCGCAGCGCCTCCTCGTCACCCGCCCAGGACGAATGACGGCGCCTCTACGTTGCCTCAGAATCCGCTGAGTTCCAACGATGCGGCGGGTCGGGCCGTCGAGCGGGGCGCGCGGGGCCGTGAGTCTGATGGCGGGGAGAGGCTGAGAGCACCGCGGGTGAGTGTAACTGTGCCGGGTAGGCCAATGGGGCGCGTGTGCCTTGTGGGGTCGGGGCAGGGGGCCGGCGGGAGGTTCGGGCAGACTTTTACGCAAATGGGACTCAAAAGTCTGCCCAAAACCGGAAGCCCACCCGAAGCGGCGGGGCTCAGGGGGTACGTGTGACTCAAGGTGTGGGAGTGGGCTTGGAAGTGCCCGCCGGGGGCCGGACTCAGGAGCTGGTCGGGGCCAGGTCGGGGCTGGTGAAGTAGTAGCGGCTGACCATGTCGGCGACGCAAGCAGGCTTCTCGCTGCCTTCGACCTCGATGGTGACGCGGGTGACCAGCTGGACCGCCTCGCCGGAGAGCTTGTCGAGGCTGTTGATGGTGGCCCGGGCGCGGATGCGGCGGCCGACGCGGACCGGGGTCGGGAAGCGGACCCGGTCGAGGCCGTAGTTGACGCCCATGGTGACGTTGTCGACGGTGCGGAGCTGGCTGCTGAAGAACGGGATGAGTGAGAGCGTCAGGAAGCCGTGGGCCACCGGCGCGCCGAACGGGCCCGCGGCCGCCCGCTCGGGGTCGACGTGGATCCACTGGTGGTCTTCGGTGTCGTCGGCGAAGCCGTTGATCCGCTGCTGGTCGATCTCGAACCAGTCGGTCGGGCCGATCTCCTGGCCGACCGCGGCTTCGAGGTCGGCGACGCTGTGGTAGCTCTCCATCGGTTCTCCTTCGCACTGGCCAGGCGTTGTTACTGGCGCGTACCTCTGAGGGGATCATCCGTGCCGCCGCGCGCGCAACTGGAAGTCGATAAGCCGAAGATTCCCCGGGCGCGTGCGTAACGCCGGGCCGCCAGGCCCGTTCCAGTGGTGACAGCAGACCGCTACTTCTGGAGAAACCATTATGACGAGCCCTACCGATGCCCAGCAGTACGTCGGCCGCACCGCGGTGGACCTCGAGGGCAACAAGATAGGCACGATCGGCCAGGTCTACCTGGACGACCGCACCGGTGAGGCGCTGTGGGTGACGGTGAGCACCGGCCTGTTCGGCAACCGGCAGAGCTTCGCGCCCATCGCCGGTTCTGCCTTTGACGGGGACAACGTCCGGCTGGCCGTGTCAAAGGACACGATCAAGGACGCACCCAACGTGGACGACGACGAGCACATCGGCGCGAGCGAGCAGGACGCCCTGTACGAGTACTACGGCTACACCGGTGACCAGGGAGCGGCCGCGGCCGAGACGGCCGGCGCGGCCGAGACGGGTGGCGCGGCCGAGACGGGTGGCGACTCGGCGGGCCGCCGCCCGGCGGGCGCCGGAGACGCGATGACCCGCTCAGAAGAGCGGCTGAACGTTGGCAAGGAAACGGTCCAGGCGGGCCGCGCCCGGCTGCGCAAGCACGTGGTGACCGAGAACGTGACCCGGACGGTTCCCGTCCGCCACGAAGAGGTGCGGGTGGAACGGGAACCCATCACCGACGCCAACCGCGACGCAGCGGTGACCGGGGAACCGATCAGCGAGGACGAGCACGAGGTCATCTTGCGGGCCGAGCGGCCGGTGGTTGAGAAGGAGACCGTGCCAGTGGAGCGGGTCCGGCTGGCGACCGACACGGTGACCGAGGACGCCCAGGTCGACGAGTCGGTGCGCAAGGAGCGGATCGACGACGTTGACGTCGACGAGCCGGGCCGTACCCGGGACCGGTAACGGCTGACCACGCCGGGGGCGGCCGCCATGCTGGCGGCCGCCCCCGGCGCTCGGAGGGTGGACGGCTAGGAGCTGTAGGGCGGCCGGCTGTCCGGCGGGGTCCTGTCCGGCGGGGTGCTGGGCCGCAGCCGCGTCTGCGCCTGCTGGGCCTGCTCGGAGATCGGCGGCGCCGACTGGACCTGCTGCTGGACCTGGACCCTCTCCTGGTCGTAGCGGCTGGCCAGCAGCTCCCAGCGGGCCGACATGGTCTTGATGCCGCCACCGCCGACCGCCACGATGATCACTCCGGTGAGCGCGGCCAGGGCGGCGTACAGCACGGCGTTGACGACGGCCGCGGCGATGTGCAGCTGGTCCAGGGCGGCCACGACCCCCAGCGCAATGATGACGGCCGCCGCCGCATTGGCCAGCACCGGGGCGTACGAGAGACCGCCCAGGCTGTTCTGAATCAGGGTCTTGGCGCCAGCCGCGACCGCCGCCGCGATGATCACGATGAGGATGGCGACGAAGACGAGCGGCAGATAGGCGATGACGGCGTGGAGGTAGTTGCTGATCGGATTGCTGCCGAATACGCCGAAGCCAGTGGACAGCACGAACAGCATGATGGCGTAGAAGACCAGCCGGGCGAGGATCTCAGCGGCGTCGTACTTGGAGGACGCCAGGGCTCGTTTCACCCCGCCGCGTTCCACCAGGCGGTCGAAGCCGACCCGCTGCAGCACCTTGGCCAGGATCTTGGAAACGACCTTGGCGATGATGTAACCGATGATCACGATGATCAGGAACGCGACGAGCTTGGGGACGAACGTCGCGACGTTGGTCCACGCGCTGGTTAGTCCCTGCCCGTAACTGACGCTGAGTGGCACGAGGCAATCCTTTTCAGAGTGGTTTACGGAACTATCGGTACTGAAACGCCCGCGCGTGGATCGTGTTACGCACGGTGGGCTGCCCTGACGTCAGCATTTGCGGCTGATTCAACCGTTCACGCCGGGTAGCTCCGCATTTCGGCATCGGCGGCGGAGGTGACATCGTGGAAGAACCTGCGCTGGTGTCCTCGGCTGAGGACGTGGTGGCCATCGAGCCGGTCATTCGCCGGGTGGTAGCCGCGCGGGTGACGAACCCATCCGACGTCGACGACCTGGTCCAGGACTGCCTGGAGCGGCTGCTCGGCGCGCACCGGCGCTTGGCTCCGGAAACCGTCTTGCCGTACGGCATCGTCACCGCTCGCAATATGGCGACCTCCCACGTGCGGACGACGGCTCGCCGGACCACGCTGATCCCACTGGTCGCCGATCTGCGCGAACCCGACCGGCCCGAGGACATGGTGCTGGTCGGCGAGGCCCATACCGCGATGGAGACCGCGCTCGGCCAGCTGTCGGATGGGGAGCGCGCCGACGTTCTGGCCTACTACGACGCCGTGCCGTCGCCCGACCAGGACGCCCGGGAGGCCACCGGCGCGATGCGGGTGCGGATGGCCCGGATCCGGGCCAAGCTGCGGCTCGAGTACCTGCTGGCCTTCCGGCACGCCGACCTGCCGTCGGAGCAGTGCCGACGGGTGCTGCTGGCCATCTCGGCCGGAGACACCCGCCGGCAGCGGAGTCTGCAAGCGGGGCAGCATCTCCTGCACTGCATGACGTGTGCCGGGCTCAGCGAGCCGCTGAGCAAGCGCAGCTCGGCGCTGACCGTCTTCCTGGTGCCGACTGCGTTTCTGGCCCGGCCGCTGGTCAAGGGCGTGGCCGCCGCGGGCCGTCTGTTCGCCAAGGCCAGGGCCCACCCTGGGCCGGCCGGAGCGTCCGCCGCGGCGGGCGCGGCGGCCGTCGCCACCGCTGTCGTCGTCGCTTCGGGGGTCCTCTCGGGCGGCCGCCCGGCCGCTGCCCACCCTCGGCCGTCCGCCCCGCCCCGTACCGCGCCAGCCAGGGCGGCGCCGGCTCCAGCCATCGCCGGGCTGACCGTCGGCGGCACCACCGTCACGGCCCGCCGCTCGATGCGCGCCGCGGTCGGCAGCCACGTGGACGCCACCGGCGTGATCGTGCAGAGCGCCGTCACGCACGACGGCTTCTGGATCGGCACCCGGACCTTGCGCGTGTGGATCGAGCTCGTCGGGCCGCTGCGGTTGCTGCACATCGCGGCCGGCGACCACGTCCGGTTCACCGGCGAGGTGACCGGCAACGGATCCTCGTACCCGGCCCGGGCTGGTGTCCACGGGGCCGACGCCGCGTTGCTGAGCCGGCAGGGCGCGCACATCGACGTGGAAACGACGCAGATTCAGGTCGAGCAGGCAAAGTGAAGCCGTCCCGGGTACGGGTACCCGGGACGGCCTGGACGAGCGAGCTAGCCTTACTTCTTGCGGGTCCGGGACGCCGCCTCTTTCTCGGTGGGGGTGCCGGACGTCGCCAGCTGCCCGCTCGGCGTCTCCAGGTGGGCACGGACGAACCAGTGGTACTGCTCGAGCTGCTCGGTCTGGCCGATGAGCATGTCCTGGGTCACGTGGTCGAGCTCTTCGGTGTCCTCGATCGCCTTACGGTGGGCTTCGATCACCCCGGCGTAGACGAGGTCGAGCGCGCCCAGGTGAGCCAGCGCGTCGTCGCGTCCGAGCGAGTAGTCGTCCCAGGTCCGCTGGGCCACGATGGCGCCCGGGGTGCCGGCCGGAGACCCGCCCAGGGTGGCGATCCGCTCGGCGGTGTCGTCGACCATCAGGCGAACCCCGTCGACCTGCGGGTCGAGCATCGTGTGGACGGCGATGAAGTGCGGCCCGACCACGTTCCAGTGAACGTGCTTGAGGGTCAGGGCGAGGTCATTGAGGGCGTTCAGGCGGTCTTGGAGGATCGTGGCGACCTCCGACGCGTCCTTGTTCCCGAGGCCGGGTACGCCGTACGTTACAGATTGGGTCGTCTTAGCCATGACCGGGCACTACCCAGGCGACCTGCGGGTATGCAGTCGCGGAGGCGATTTCAGGCGGTGACCGCGGACGCCCGGGAGGCGCCGTAGAGCTGGGCGGCCCGCCAGCAGTACCAGGCCAGCACGGTCCGGTAGGGGCGGTAGGGCTCGCCCAGCTCGTCGAGCTGGCGGATCGCCGGGGTGGGGATGCCCCAGGCCAGCCCGTAGCCCTTGCGGATGGCGAGGTCGCCGGTCGGCCACACGTCCAGGCGGCGCAGCTGGAACATCAGGAAAATCTCGGCCGACCACTTGCCGATGCCGCGCACGGTCGACAGCTGGGCGACGATCTCCTCGTCGCTGACCCGGGCCAGGCGGCGCGAATCGAGCACCACGGTGCCGTCGAGGACCTTGGTGGCCAGGTCACGCAGGGACTCCACCTTGCGGGTGGACAGGCCGGTGGCCCGCAGCTCGGTGGGCGGCACGGCCAGCAGCCGCTCGGGGGTGACCTCCTCCCCCAGCGCCGCGATCAGCCGGCCGTGGATGGCGCGGGCCGAGGCGCCCGCCAGCTGCTGGTAGGTGACCGAGCGGACCAGGGTGGCGAAGTTGTTGTCGGTGCGGGCCGGGAACCGGGGCAGTCCGGCCTCGTCGACCAGGCGGGCGATCACCGGGTCTCGTTCGGCCAGGATCTGCGCGGCCTGCCGGTAGGTCACCTTGCGGGTGCGGGCGGCCGCGGGCGGGGCGACCAGCGGCTCGGCCTCGGCGGCTGACTCAGCCATGAGGCAAGCGTAACCGCCGTTACCGGGCTGGTGGCGGCGCCGCCTCGTCGGTTGACGGCTGATCGTGGCGGCAGCCGGCGATCTGGGCGTTGAGCTCGGCCCCGAGCAGGACGGCGAGCGCGGTGAAGTACAGGAACAGCAGCGCCGCGACCGGGGCCGACAGCGCGCCGTAGGTGGGGCTGTGGCCGATCGCGTAGGCCAGGTAGGCCCGCAGGCCGAAGCTGCTGGCCAGCCAGATCAGCATGCCGGCGATGGCGCCCGGCAGCTCCCGCCGCCACCTGGTGCGGACGGGGGTGGCCACGTGGTACAGCGTGGCCAGCACGCCGGTGCAGACGACCACGATGACCGGCCAGTAGGCGATTTCGACGATCGGCCGGACCACGCTCCACACCGGGTGCCGGACCATGTCGACGATCCACGACGGCGCGGTGACCAGCAACGGCAGCGCGATCGCGCCGGCCAGCAGGGCGCCCAGGTAGAGCACGAACGCCACCAGCCGGGCCCGGACCGCCGACCGCACGTGCCGCATGCCGTAGGCGATCGAGATCGTGTTGACGTAGGTGTTCATGGCGGTGGAACCGGCGTAGAGGGCCAGCACGAAGCTGATCGAGATGATCCCGCCGTGGCCGTGTTCCAGCACGTCGGTCAGCACCGGTTTGAGCACGTTGTCGACGGCCTGGGGCGCGAGGAAGTGCCCGGCGCCCTGGAGGATCTTCTGCTCGACCTCGATCTCGATACGGGAGCCGAACAGCGGCCGCAGGTAGCCGACCGCGCCTACCAGCACCAGCAGCAGCGGCGTCATCGACAGCAGCGCCCAGAACCCGGCCTCGGCGGCCAGGCCGAAGACGCGGTCCCCCCACGATTGGGCCAGGGTGGACTTGGTGGTCGGCCAGACGTGCGGCATCGCGTGCCGGGTGCGCCGCCGGGCCTCCCGGTGGTGCTGCCGCAGCGTGTCGCGCAGCGTGACCTTGGGTGTGTCGTCGTCCCGGACCGCCCGCAGGCGGCGCTCGGCCGACCGGGGCCGTGGCTCGGCCGGCCGTGGGTGCGGCTCGGCCGGCGACGACGTCCGGCGTCCGCGCGCGGAGACCGTGCGGGACGACGCCGAACTGCCGTCAGCAGACACCGGCGGTCTCCGGTGGGCGGCGCCTCGCCCGGACCTGGGGGCCGGTCATCCGGCCGCGCGGGGCGGCGATGACCGGTCCGGGGATGGGCACAGGGAGCAAGCCTAGACCCCCGCCGCGGCGGCGGTCAGCTGGCCGGTGTGCGCATCCATAGTCATCCTTGTCGGCATTGTCCAGTTATTTAATGTTAAACCGGTTGTTTGGCGCGGCCTAGCTGGTCACCTGGGGTTTTTGCCGACCGGACGGCGGGCAGCCGGGTGCCGATCGCCGTGGCCATCGCCAGCAGCCCGGCTCCGATGGCGAAAATCACATCCAGGGTCGCCATCACCGGGGCCGGGCCGAGGTGGCCGTGGGCGGTACCGGCGGCGAACAACGTGGCGGACACCGCGCCCGCAACCGAGGTACCCAGCGTCTCGGTAAAACGTACCCCGGTGGTGGCGATGCCCAGGTCGGGCCGTTCCGCGCTGTGCTGGACAAGGATCATCTCGTTGCCGATGCCGAGCCCGACGCCCATGCCGAGGACCAGCAGCAGCCCGAGCAGCACCGCCAGCAGCGTCCCGGCACTGGTCAGGGCCAGGCGGCCGAGCGCCAGGGCTGACAGCGCCGAGCTGGCGAGGATGGACGGGCCGCGTTCGCGTTGCTTCAGCCGGGGCTGGCCGCCCTCACCGGCTGACCGGCGGCGGGGCCGCGCCGGCGGGCTCGGCGGGCTCAGCGGCCGGGTGGGCGGGGCCGCGGGCCGGGAACGCGCGGCGGCCGAACAGCACGATCAGCAGCCCGGCGACCGCCGGGACCAGGGCGGCCAGCGGCAGGTCCGGCAGCCGGCCGGCGTTGACCAGCAGCGAGCCGGCCAGCGCGCCGCCGCCGATACCGATCTGGAACGCCACCACGTAGAGGGCCGAGGCGGTGTCGGCCGACCGGGGCGCCACCCGCAGCACCGCCGCCTGCAGGGCGACCGGCAGCGCGGTGAAGCCGCCGCCCCAGACCACCACGGCCGCCACCGTGGCCGCGGTCGAGCCGTGGGCCACGGTCGCCAGCACCGCCAGCGCCACCGCGACCGCCGCTACGCAGGCCGCGTTGGCCAGCCGGGGCCGCCGGTCGATGATCCGGCCGGCCAGCACGATGCCGGCGATACCGGCCGCCCCGTACCCGAACAGCACCGCCGACAGGGCCAGGCCGGACAGGCCCGCGTCCCGCCGGACCAGCGCGGTGATGTAGGTGTAGGCGGCGAAGTCGCCGATGACCACGACCACGGTGACGGCGCAGATGGCCAGCAGCGGGCCGCTGCGGAGGGCGGCCGGGATGCCGGCCAGCTGGGCCCGCACCGGGCCGCGACGGCCGGGTTCGGGGTCGCCCGGCTCGGGGGGGCCGGTCTCGGGGGCGCCGGGCCCGGCCGGGAGGGCGGGCAGCACCCGGCGCAGGGCGACGGCGCTGGCCACCGCGGCCACCCCGAGCGCCCCCATCGCGAACCGCCAGCCGGCCGCGTGGCCGAGGGCGGTGCCGAGCGGCACCCCGCCGACCAGGGCGACCGAGTTGCCCACGAAGACCATGGCGGTGGCCCGGCCCGCCTGGCCGGGCGGCACCAGCCGGGCGGCGACCGGGGCCAGCATCGCCCAGAACACCCCGTGCGACAGCGCGCACACCACCCGGGCGGCCAGCACGACCGCGTAGTCGGGGGCGGCCGCCACCACGAACTGCGACAGCGCCAGCAGCCCCACGCAGGCGACGACGACCGGGCGCCGGTCGCGGTGCTGCAGGCCGGCCGTCAGCGGGATCGCGGTCAGCCCGGCGATGGCCGCGTAGGCGGTGACCAGCAGGCCGACCGTGCCCGGGCGGACGTGCAGGCCGGCCGACAGCTGGGGCAGCAGGCCGACCGGCAGCGTCTCGGCCGTCACGTACACAAACGTGGCGCTGGCCAGCGTGGCCAGGCCGAGCTGAGCCCGGGTCCGGGCGGGCCGGCTGGTCGGCCTGATCCCCGTTTGCGCCATGGCGTTCAGTTTATACTCGCTCTACGATTTTATTAAGGGTAGGACAGACTTGGAGCGGAGGTGATGCGCGTGGCGCCGCGTACGTCGGCACCGGCGACGCTGCTGCGCGCCGTGCACCAGCAGCCGGGGGTGACCCGGGCGGCGGTCGCGCACGAGCTCGGCATGCCCAGCGGGTTCGCGGCCGAGACGGTGGCCCGGCTGGTCGCCGCCCGGCTGCTGTGCGAGGAACCGGCCCCGCCGACCGGCAGCCGCGGGCGGCCGACCACGCTGCTGCGGGCGCACCCGGACGGCCCGCTGGCGGCGGTGGCCACGATCACCCACGAGACCTGGACGGTGGCGGTCGCCGAGCTCGGCGGCAGCTCGCTGACCACGGTCACCGGGTCACACGAACGCGGGCAGGAACCGGTCCTGGCGGCGGTGAAGGACCAGCTCGGCGTGGCCGCCCGCCGGTTCGGGGCGCGGATCCGGGCGGCCGCCGTCTCGGTCCCGGGCACGGTGGTCGGCAGCCAGCTGGTCTACGCGCCCAACCTGGGCTGGCACGAGGTCGACCTGTCCGGGCTGTGGCCGCACTACCACCCCGAGCTGCCGCTGATCGCCGGCAACGACGCCACCTGCGCGGCCGTCGCCGAGTCGCGCCACGGGGCCGGGGCCGGCGCCGGCACCATGCTCTACCTGCACCTGGAGGCCGGGATCGGCGGGGCCGTGGTCGAGGGCGAGCGGGTGGTGGCGGGGGCCACTGGCGCGGCCGGGGAGTTCGGCCACATGCCGTTCGGCGACCGGGACCGGCGCTGCCGGTGTGGCGCCCGGGGCTGCTGGAACACCAGCATGGACGGCGGCGCGGTGGCCCGGGTGCTGGGCGAACCGGTGCCGGCCGACGAGGTGAGCTACATCCGCCGGGTGCTGGCGGCCGCCCGCAGCCGGGAAGACAAGCCCGCCGAGGCGGTCCGGGCGCTGGCCCAGAACCTCGGCCGGGGGGCGGCGGGGCTGGTCAACGCGCTCGACCCGCACCTGGTGGCGGTGGGCGGCCTGGGCCGGGAGCTGCTGGCGGTGGCGGGCGCGCACGCCACCGCCGCCTATCACGACGGGCTGATGGCGTTCCGCTCGCTGCCTCCTCCCCCGCTGGTCGCCGCCCACCTGGCCGACGACGGCTCGCTGCTGGGCGCGGCCGAGCTGTGTTTCGACCGCATCCTGACCGACGAGGGCCTGCAGGCCTGGACCCTGGCAGACTGTCCGGCATGACCGAACCCGATTTCAAGGGCGAACTGCGGCTCTACCTGCAGCGAGGCCGCGACGCCATGCTGTGGAAGCTGGCCGGTGCCAGCGAGTACGACATCCGCCGCCCGCTCACGTCGACCGGCACCAACCTGCTGGGGCTGGTCAAGCACGTGGCCTCGGTCGAGGCCGGGTACTTCGGGAAGACGTTCGGGCGGCCGTTCGGTGAGCCGCTGCCGTGGATCGAGGACGGGGCCGAGCCCGACGCGGACCTGTGGGCCACCGCGGCCGAGTCCCGCGACGACATCACCGGGTTGTACCGGCGGGTGTGGGCCCATTCGGACCGGACCATCGACCAGCTGCCGCTGGACGCGACCGGGCAGGTGCCGTGGTGGCCGCCCGAGCGCAACCAGGTGACCCTGCACCGGATCCTGGTGCACATGATCGCCGAGACGCACCGGCACGCCGGCCACGCCGACATCGTCCGCGAGACGATCGACGGCGCCGCCGGCGTGGCGGCCGAGTACAGCAACCTGTCGTCGGATGACCCGGACTACTGGGTGGGCCACCGGGCCAAGGTCGAGCAGGCGGCCCGGGAGGCCGCCGACCGGGAGCCCGGCGGCCGGTAGCCCGGCGGCCGGTAGCCCGGCGGCGTCAGCGGATGAAGCTGATCTGCGGGTAGCGAAGGGACGGGCCGGTCAGCAGCGGGCTGGGCTGGCCGCGCAGCCACTGGCCGAAGAACGCGGCCAGGTAGGCCTGCTCGGCGCCGACGGCGGCGGCCGGCTTGACCGGGCCGAGGTCCTTGGTCAGCACGCTGGCGGGCAGGCCGGTCTGGGCCGCCACTTGCGGTAGCAGCGGGGCCGCGTCCTTGTAGTCGTTCTCGCCGCTGGCCCCGTTCAGGGTCAGGTCCAGGTGCCAGCCCGGGGTGTGGGTCCGGAACGACTTCCACGAGGCCACCGTCTTCCAGCTGGTCTGCGGGTCGCCCATGAACATGAACGGCTGGCGCAGGCCGGTGCTGAACACCGGCAGCAGGTGGTCGCTGCCGGGGATGACCGGGGTGTCGGTGGCGCCGTCGAGGTCGACGCCGGCCCTGATCCGGGGGTCGTCGGCCATCGCCTGGGCGGCGGTGAACCCGCCCGCCGACACCCCGAACATGCCGACCCGGCCCAGATTCAGGCGCGGGGCCAGGCCGGCCGGGAGCGCCGCCCCGCTCGGGTGGGCGCCCCGGGCCAGCGCGGTCAGGTCGTTCAGCACGAACGTGGTGTCGCCCACCCGGACGTCGACGATCTTCTTGGCCAGGGCGGCCAGGGCGGCCGGCCCCTGCTTCTGGGCCTGCTGCAGTTCGGCGTCGAGGATGCTGTCCACCACCCGGCCGCCGGGGAACTCGACCTCGGAGCTGTCGTAAGGGGCGTCGATCGTCACCACCACGTAGCCGCGGCTGGCCAGGTCCTGGACCAGCGTGGTGCCCCAGGTGCGGTCCTCGCCCGCGCCCGGGGAGTACAGCACGACCGGGAACGGGCCGCCGCGGGCGGCCGGGGCGCCGGTGTGGCCGCTGGTCAGTGTGGCCGCCCAGTCGACCGTGCCCGGGGGCACCTTGTACAGCTGGGCGGCGGCGCCGCCGGCCGAGCCGAAGTGGGCGGCCGCGCCCGGCAGCATCTGCGGCGCCCGCGGGTAGCGGGCGGTGTCGCGGGCCGGGTACCAGACGCTGACCATCAGCTCCCGGTACCTGGGCGCGGAGGCCCACGGGTTGGGGCGGCTGCGGTCGATCAGGGGCAGCGAGGTGGTGCCGACCTGGTAGGGGCCGGTCGGCGGGGGCAACGTCAGGTGGGCCTGGGTCTTCTGGGCTGGGTGGGCGGCGGCGAGGGCGGGCTCGTGGGCCGCGGCGAACGCCGAAGCGGGGACGGCCGCGGCGGCCACACTGGCCGCCAGGGCGAGAGTCGTAGCGCTGAGGGCAGTCTTTATTTTCCGCATGATTCGACGCTAGGAATAACTCCCGCTCAGCAGAATGCGGCTATCGCCCCAGCTCGCGGGGGGATATCCCCCGGTCAGGGGCCGTGCAGGCGGGCGGTCTCGTCCTGGACCCACAGGCCGGTCAGGCCGCGCAGGTGGGCGATGAACTGGTCGTGCTCGTGGGCCGGGTAACCGGCCCGGACCGTCTGGATCAGCAGGTCATCGAAGTCGGGGCTGGCCACCCAGTCGAGGACGATTTCGTCGATGTGCGGGAGGCTGATCGCGCAGAAGTCGGCGTACCGCTCGGTCTCGAAGTAGGCGTCGGCCAGCTCGCGGTAGACGCCCATCTTTTCGCCGTAGCTGGCGCCGGGGTCGTCGGCGACCTCGAAGAACCGGTCGGTGTCGAGGTCGAGCCGGGCCCGGCGGCCGGTCGCGAGCACGAACACGCACCACTTGACCAGCGCCTTCATCGCCCACGGGAAGTAGTAGTGCAGGCTTGTGAGGGCGACGTCGGGGCAGGCGTTGGCGTAGTCGATCGGGTAGACCTGGCCATCCTTGATCAGCGTCTCGCAGGAGTTGAACTCCCAGCGGAAGAAGGCGTTGACCAGGCGGCCGATCGTGACGACCTCGTGCCCGGCCTCGGGT
>Ga0213875_10001673_pt1 | contig 13960 bp, 10 predicted proteins | sample BarmaccomBMRX_R8_FD_160105 | JGI IMG/M metagenome (GOLD analysis project Ga0213875, IMG submission 160105) | Root-associated microbial communities from Barbacenia macrantha in rupestrian grasslands, the National Park of Serra do Cipo, Brazil - RX_R8 | ecosystem: Host-associated > Plants > Roots... | reverse complement strand
GGCAGATGCCCACCCTTGAGCCGACGATCTTCGAAGGCGGCAAGCCGCGCTTGCACTCGATTCCCGGACCGGAGCGGCCGATGAGCATTCTGTGGCGCGGCTCCTGGGTGCAGCGGCTGCGGCTGGCGTCGGGACTCGTGCTGTTCGCTTACGTGCTCACGCATTTCCTCAACCACGCCGTCGGCCTCGTCAGCCTGGATGCCATGATCAACGTCGATCATTGGCGGGTCGCGGTCACGCGCTCAATGCTGGGCACTCTCGTCCTCGTGGCAGCGCTCCTCATTCACGTCGCGCTCGCGATTGCGCGGATTGCGGGCATACGTAGCTGGCGCTTGCCGCCTTGGCAGGTGACGCAAATCGCCTTCGGCTTCGCGATCCCGTTCCTTCTCTTGCCGCATGTCGTCGGCACACGAATCACCGCGCTCATGTTCGGCATCGATACGGGCTATCCCTACGAATTGGCGCGCATCTGGCCGGCGACCATTCTGGATCAGACCCTCCTCCTTCTCATCGTCTGGGTGCATGCCTGCATCGGCCTGCATTTCTGGCTGAGGATCGCGCCGGGATATGACCGGCTTCGTCCGCTGCTCTTCTCGCTGGCCTTGCTCATCCCTTTTGCCGCACTTGCCGGCGTGATGATGCAGGCACGCTCGCTCACCGGCGATCTCGCGGGTCCCATCCAATCCCAGGAATTGCGCGACGAGATGCGGCCGCCTCCCCCCGCGGAGCAGGGGCAGATCCAGCTCTGGCGCGACGAGACGAGAGTTGCTTTTTACGCGCCCCTGGCAGGTTTCATCCTGCTGATCGGCGGTGCCGCCTGGTGGCGACGGCGGGCCGGTGGCGTCACCGTGGCGTATCTCGAGGGACCGACCGTGCGTGTTCCGGCGGGCGCGACCCTACTCGAGATCAGCCGTAGCTTCGGCATTCCCCACGTGTCCGTTTGCGGCGGGAGAGCGCGCTGCTCCACGTGCCGCGTAAGGATCATCGCGCACTCTCTTCCCTTGCCGCCGCTGGGTGAGGCAGAGGCGCGCACCTTGCGCGCCATCGGGGCAGCGCCCGATGTTCGCCTCGCCTGTCAGTTGCGGCCCACCGGCGAGGTCACGGTGGTGCGCCTCGTGCAACCCGTCGCGGGCGCGTCCTCGAGTTTGGAGCGGGAGGCCGACGACCATGGCGTCGACACGGACGCGGCGGTGCTTTTCGCCGATATCCGGGGCTTCACGGCTTTGAGCGAGCATAAGCTCGCCTATGACGTGGTGCACATTCTCAACCGTTTTTTCGCGGCGGCGAATCTTGCAGTCCACGAAGCCGGAGGTCGCGTCGACAAATATATCGGCGACGGGTTGATGGCGCTTTTTGTCGACCCTCGCGGCATCGATCATGCCTGTCGTTCCGCGATCACGGCGGCCTCGGCGATCGGACGCGAGCTTGCGACGGTCAATCGCGATCTCGCGGCGGAGCTCAGGGAGCCCTTGCGCATCGCCATGGGACTGCATGGCGGACGCCTCGTGGGCGGACGCATCGGCGCGGGGCGGGCGGCGACGCGGACGGTGATCGGCCCCGCGGTGAATGTTGCGAGCCGGCTCGAGGCGGTCGCCAAGGCCCGGGGCGCGGAGCTTGCGCTCTCGCGCGCGGCCGCCGAATGGGCCCAGCTCGACATCACGGCACACAAGGTCGAGACGGAAGAGATGCGCGGTCTCGATCACCCGATCGAGGTCGTCCTGATCGACCGCCTCGCAGCGCTCGACGCGCCAAGCGTCGAGCTCGTGTGAGTACGAGGGCGGAACCTTGACTTAAATCGAGCTCCGGCCGTCAGGCCGCGTAGGCAACGCATTGCTGCGTCTGCTCGCCGAGCTTATCGATCCCGAGATGCATCACATCGCCGGCTTTCAGGAAGAGCTGGGGCTTCATGCCGAGCCCCACGCCCGGCGGCGTGCCGGTCGTGATCACATCACCGGGCTCCAGCACCATGAATTTGCTGATGAAGGCGACGAGATATTTGACGCCGAAAATCATCGTCTTCGTCGATCCTGTCTGCCGACGTTTCCCGTTGACATCGAGGTACATCGCGAGGTTTTGCGGGTCGGGCACTTCATCGGGGGTGACGAGCCATGGCCCGAGGGGGCCGAAAGTCGGCGAGCTCTTGCCTTTCATCCACTGGCCCGTGCCTTCCGATTGCCAAGCACGCTCCGACACGTCGTTGCAGATGCAATAACCGGCGACATGCGCGAGCGATTGCGCCTCGCTGATGTTGTGGGCGCGGCTGCCGATCACGATCGCGAGTTCGACCTCCCAATCGGTCTTCTTCGAGCCTTTGGGAATGACCACCTGGTCGTTCGGTCCGACGATCGAGGACGGCGATTTGTTGAACAGGATGGGCTCGGAGGGGATCTTGGCGCCCGTTTCGGCGGCGTGATCAGCGAAATTGAGGCCGACCGCAATGAAGTTGCCCACGCGAGCCACGCAAGGTCCGACGCGCGAACGGGAATTGGCAAGCGGCAGCGAGTGAGGCTTGATCTTGCGAAGCTTGGCGAGCGTCCTTGGGCCCAGCGTCTCGCCGGAAATATCCGGCACGACGTCCGTCAGATCCCTGATCTTGCCATCACCGTCGATGAGTCCCGGTCTTTCCTTGCCGGGTTTGCCAAATCTGACGAGCTTCATTGGGTGAAATCCCTCGAAAATAGGTGACGCCCCGCCTTCGCCACATTGCGGAAAACCCACGACGAAAACAAGCGCGGCGCCGCTCGCAGCGCCCGCCACAGCACACAACGCAGTCGCAGTGTCACCCATCAGCCACAGAAGGGCGAAATCGAAAGTATCGTTAGCGGTCTTGAAAAGAGTCCTCACCTTCGGACGCGAGCAAATGATGTTTTTCGGGCTCCAAAAATAGGGCTCTTGATCGGATCCAGTGAAAACGTTCCGAATTTCCGCCGATTGCCGGAAAAAGTCGAAAACGAGCGCCCGGCACCACCTTCGATGAGGAATACTCGTCAGTTGCGCCCTTGGTCGTCTTTGACACAAAGTGATGAAAGCGCCGAAAGCGATTCTTTCGCCACGGCGCCCGACGACGGCATTTCGAAAGGACTGGGGGTCTCACATGATAGCGGCAGGACGGTCTCTCGCCTTGATCGCGGCCTCAGCCGGATTCCTTTCGACAACTGCCTTGCCGGCGTTCGCGGGGGCCTTCGGCTTGAGAGAGCAGAGCGCGGAAGGCCAAGGTGCATCTTTCGCAGGGGTTGCGGCGGGCGGCGGTGGCCTCTCGTCGATGTTCTGGAACCCGGCGACGATGACCGATTATCCGGGCTTCACCAGCTCTTATGTCGGCAGTGCGATCTTTCCGAACGGGTCGATCCGCCCGAATCCGCTCACGCCGACCGCAATCTTCGGTAGCTCCAACGGATCGATTCTCGATGGCGGGCTTGCATCGAGCTACGGCGCCTATCAATTCAACGATCAGCTTTGGATCGGCTATTCGTTCAACACGCCGTTCGGTCTGCAGAGCAAGCCAGGTTTCGCCTGGGCCGGACAGGTTTATGGCCGTTCGGCGAGGATCGTCTCCTACGACGCCGCTCCTTCGGTAGCCTATAAGATCAACGACTGGATCAGCATCGCGGCAGGATTGCAGGTCGAGTATTTCAAAGCGAGGTTGTCTCAGGCGCTCGGCGTGCTCCCCACCTCTGCGAGCGCCATTCTCGAAGGGGATGACACGAGCGTCGGCTACACGCTCGGCGCGACCTTGAAGCCCACCCCATGGACCGAGGTGGGACTAGGCTTTCGGTCATCGGTGCATGAGGATGTCGGCGGCTCCTTGACGACGCCCGCAGGCGCCTTGCCGGTGAAGGCCAAGATCAACCTTCCCGAGGAGCTCACGCTCGGCGTGCGGCAGAAGATCGACGCGCAATGGACGCTTCTCGGCGGCTTCGAATGGACGAATTGGAGCCGTCTCGGCATCGTGCCCGTGACTTCGAGCGGCATTCCCGTGAGCGAAGTGCCCTTCAAATACAAGGACGGCTATTTCGCCTCGCTCGGCGCTGAATATTCATGGAGCCCGGCAATCACCTTGCGGGCCGGCATCGCCTATGAGCGCTCACCGATCGACATTTCCAATCGCGAAGTGCTTTTGCCCGACGCCAATCGGGTCTGGGCCTCGATCGGCGCGAGCTATCGTTACTCGGAGAAGCTCTCATTCGATTTGGGCTACAGCCACGGTTTCGTCGCCAAGGACAATATCGCGGTCGTGCCCGGACACCCGCAATTCCCGACCGTGGGGCTCCCCTTCATCGCCAGCGTGAAGAACGCGCGTTTCGACATCGTCTCGGCCTCGCTCACCTATCGCTGGGACAATCCGGTCGAGACGATCCCCGTTACGCAGCCGATCATCCGCAAGCCGTAAGCAGGCGGGACAAAGGCCTCTCAGGCTGCTTCGATATCGGTTTGAGCGAAGTCTGCGCCCTTGAACATCAACGGCTCGGCGAAATAACGTGAGCACGCATAGGCGAAGCAATCGCCAAAGTTGAGACGTGCGGGATGGGCCTCCCTTGCCATACCGGTCGAAGGCCTCAAGCGCAATCCGCGCGGCACCTGCGGGGACAGCCACCAACTCGATTTCCATTATCCCCAGATAGCTCTCCAACGCCTCCGCTGCGGTGGTAATCGAAAGATCGAGGTGCCGAGAAACCTCAATCGTCGCCTCCCAGAAAGCCAAAAATGAGGTCAGACGAGTCCGGACCTTGCTGCATCCTCGCCAGCAGCTCTCGCGCTTCCTGCTCCTTCGTCAAAAGAGCCGTCAGCGCCGAGGCGTCTATGAACATCAACTACCCTCATAGAGACTGTCGCGAAACACCTTGTCGACCGGCTTGCCTTTTGCCGGGTTTCCACGGGCACGCAGATCCCGGCAGAATTGCACCCCGATTTCAACCAGTGATGACTTGGCCTGCTCGCGCGCAGTTCATGTTCAAGCGCCAAGTGCGCAGCTCTGGTAAGGCCCGTTTTTTTGACCGACGCAAGTTGCGGGCGAGCGCGTCGGTCCTTGAATTTTTGATATGAAATGCCATTGTCTAACTGCCCCCTCACGCCTTGACCTTCACATAAGTCCCGGGGGCATCGTCGAGCGGCGTGAGCTTGCCGTCGCCGGGCATGCGAGCCGGCACACGCTCCGGTGCTTGCCGCGCAAGCCAGGTCATCCAGTCCGGCCACCATGAACCGGGATTTTCCTTGGCACGCTCGACCCATTCGAGGAAGGAATCCCCGACCGGACCATCGGTCCAATATTGGTACTTCTGGTGCGCCGGCGGGTTGACCACGCCGGCGATGTGGCCGGAACCCGACATCACGTAGCGGACCTCGCCGCCGAAGCATTTTGAGCCCTCGAAAGTCGAGAGCGCGGGCGCGATGTGATCTTCCTTCGCGGCGAGATTGTAGATCGGGATGGTGACGCGCTTGAGTTCGATGGGGACGCCGTCGATCGACAGGCGGCCTTGCGAGAGGTTGTTCTCGAGATAGCAATTGCGCAGATAGAAGGAATGGTTCGCGGCCGGCATGCGCGTCGAATCCGAATTCCAGAAGAGCAGGTCGAAGGCCATGGGCATCCGTCCTTTCAGATAGACGTCCACCATGTATCGCCAGATGAGATCGTTGGGGCGCAACATGTTGAAGGCCGTCGCCATGCGCTTGCCTTCGAGAAAGCCGCGTCGTCGCATTTCGTCTTCGACGGCGCGCACCTGCTTTTCGTCCACGAAGACCTGGAGATCGCCCGAGTGCTTGAAGTCGACCTGGGTGGCGAGCAGGGTGGCGCTCGTGATCCGCCGATCTTCCGTCGCGGCCATGTAGCCGAGGGCCGAGGACAACAATGTTCCGCCGACGCAATAGCCGATCGCCGAGACCTCTCTCTCGCCCGTTGCCTCTTCGATGGCCGCGAGCGCCGCGAATATCCCCTCCTTCATGTAGGCGTCGAAGCCCTTGGCAGTGTGGCGCGCATCGGGATTGACCCAAGAGATGACGAACACCGTCAACCCTTGCGCGACCGCCCAGCGGATGAAGGATTTCTCTGGATTGAGATCGAGAATGTAGAATTTGTTGATCCAGGGGGGAACGATCAGCAAGGGACGCCGAAACACCGTCTCGGTCGAAGGCGCGTATTGAATGAGCTCGATGAGGTCGTTGCGCAGCACGACCTTGCCCGGTGTTGTCGCGAGATTGACGCCGACTTCGAATTTCGCCGGATCGGTTTGGCGAAGCCTCAGCTCTCCGCCTCCAGCTTCGATATCCTCGGCGAGCATCTTCGCGCCGCGCACCAGATTGGCCCCGCTTTGCTCGAGCGTTTCGCGAATAAGCTCAGGATTGAGCGCGACGAAATTCGACGGCGAAAGTGCGGCGGCGAGCTGTCGGATATAGAACTGCGCCTTGTGCCGCGTATGGGCGTCGAGGCCCTTGGCCTCGAGCACCATATCCTCGGCCCATTTGCTCGTATGCACATAGGATCGGCGCAGGAAGTCGAAGAACGGATTCTCCGTCCAGGCCGGATCCTTGAAGCGCCGATCCGTCGGATCTTGTGGTTGCGAGGGCGGCAGGTCCTCGCCCTTGAAACGCCGCAGAGCATCGGTCCAGAGCCCGATCAAGCCGTTCGTGAGCCGTATCTGGGCCTCGAGCGCTCGTTCAGGCTCACCCATCCAGCGTTCCGCGACTTCACCGAGCGTGCGGGCCATCTCTCCGGCTTCCGCATTCGCGAGCGACGAGGCGTCGCCCGCGAGCTGAGGCCGCAGATAGGCCTGCGTGGCGCGAGATGCCTCCTCGGCAAGCTTGGCGAAATTCGCGGCAAGCACCTCGAAATCCAAATGTGCGGCCGAAGCTTCCCCCGGCGCGGTCGCGTTTTCCTCGACAGGTCGCTTCGGTTGCTCGCCTTTTCGGGCATGCATGTCCTTGGCAGTACGCGGCTCGGGGGCGGATTTTCGGCGGGTCGGGGCGGCGCGGCGCGGGGCGGTGTCAATCGCCGCTTCGACGTTCGCATCGAGATCGGGCGGCAATTTTTTCTGTCGTGCCGGCTTTCCGCGGCGCGCCTTCGGCTCGGCCGCAAGGGCCGGTTTTCCGCTCAGCGATTCGCGGCGAATGTCGCCGAGCCCTGCTGATTTGGACTTTCCCAGGCGGCGCGCCGGACGCGAAGAGCTTCGACGGGATCCGCCTCGCCCTTTTGCCGCCTTGCCGCCGAGCTTGCGCTTCCTGCCTGCCATGATGCCCTCGGCATCCTAATGGTCCGGTACCGGCAAATGGTTCCATTTGTCGGAAGAGACCTGACCACACCTTATTCTGTCGGGGATCGGATTTCCGACGGGTGAGGCACCCTTCGGGTTCGATCCATGAGGCCGGGCCGGTGGCGCGGCCCTCTTTGGGTCACATTAGCCCCTCATGCACGATAACGAAACCGTTACATGCATACCCTCCGAGAAGCTTTGATGAAACTCGTCGCCGCAAAAGGCTGTCGACGCGCGGGTGAAGCGATTTCGTCCACCGGCGACACCTGGCCACGTCCCTCCGAGGCGCGCCAAGAGCAAGCTTCGGAGCTGGGCTCTATGATTGGGATTGCGGGACGGTGCGCATTCATCACTCTTTGCGCCTTCCTGCTCGGCGGCTGTGCGGACCTCCCGCTCTTTCACGAGCCGGCGAGCTTCGTAGGCTTTGCGACCACACCCAAGGAATCGGCCGATTTCGTCAAGGAGACCCGCCCCGACAAGACCGAATATACATCGGTCGGCATCGAACCCGGCCACCCTCCGGACAAGCCGAGGGACAAGGAGGGCGTGAAACAGCTTCAGGCCGAGCTCGAGGCGCAGCGCGACACCGGCCATGCGATCCTACAGAAACTGTCCCCCGGAGCCGCAAGCGACCAGGCGGCAAACGCCGACGAGAAGACGAAGACCAAGGAGGCGGCGAAGAAAAAGGCCAAGGAGGCAGCTGCCGCGAAGAATAACGCTTCGGGTACATCGGACGCCACACATGGCACGCCCTCTGAAGCCCCCGCGCCCCAATAACCGGCAGGCGCGAGAGGAAACGAAACGTTGATGGTCGGGCGCACCTTGTCACTTGCCATCGCGCTGCTTGCGGCGCTCGCTGCCTCGCAGCTTCCCGAGTTCACGCAGCAATACTCCCAAAGGCTCGGCGGGGCGATCGATGAGCTGACGCGCGTCGTGCAGCGTTTCGACAAGGATTCGGTCGCCGTCGGCGAGCAGCGTCAAGGTGCGCTCGAGCGTCTCGCAACTTCGCCGGACGAGCTTACCCGCCGCCAAAGCGCCGCCATGGCAGAAAATATCGCGCGGCTCGACAGGCTGGAAGCCCAGCAGGCCGAGATGGCCGTCGCCGGTCCGCTGCGGCGGATGCAAGCTTTCCTTTCCGACCCCGATCCGCAAATCGCGAAGGCCACATGGGATTCATTCGAGCCCGGCATTCCGGCAACCGGAGAAGGTGTGGCGACGGGGGGTGCCGGCTTTCTTGTCGGCGGAGGCTTATCCTCCTTCCTCGGCCGCATGTTCCGCCGGCGTCCCCGGCTCTCGTCGGTGCGCTGAATTCGAGCTTCGCCTCGACCCGCGTCCACCCCACTTGCGATGGCACGCCAAAGTGCAGCCCGCGAAGGAAAGTTCTACCTTTCGTGGCGATCGACCGCATCTTGAAGTTCGTCTTCGTGCAGACCTGGTCTTTCTTCAAGAGCTCGCGATCAGGAGCAAAACTCTGTGGCATCTGCCGACGGTGCAGATATCACTGAGGTGACGGCTGGGTCGAAATGCTCCGCGTTCTGCGCGCGATCGATGCGGATGAAAATTCACTTCGGCGATTGCAGCACGATGCCGTAGCGAGCGTAAATCCGCTCGACAGTGCCGTCGGCGCGCAGATGGTCGAGCGCGTCGTTGATGGCGTTGCGTAGCTTGTCGTCGGGGCGGACCATGCCGACCGCGACGTTCCAGTTGAGGTTCGCTTCATTCTCGTCGAGGCTCGAGACGCGAACGGGGGTTTGCGGATGCGTCAGGTTGAAATAGCCGGCCATTGTCGGTGTCACCGCGGCAGCGTCGATCTCGTGATTGGCCAGCGCCTCGAGGCTGTCGATCTCGAACCCGAAGGTCGACAGCGGCACGTGGCGCTGTCCGAGCGTCATCGCTGCCATGGAGCCGACCTGCACGCCGACCTTCGTGCGATCGTTCAGGTCCTTGAAAGAGGTGGCGGCGCTGCCCGAGGCAGTCGCGAGCGCGACGCCCGTGCGGTAATAGGGCTTCGAAAGCTTGAGGTTGGTCTCGCCTTGCGCTTCGGGATCCGCGATCGTGTCCATGAGAATGTCGCAATCGGCGCTGCGCATCTGGAACTGCGTGATGATCCAATCGAGCTTCAGCGAGACGCCGAGCTCCTTGGCGAGCGCACGGCCCATCTCGATCTGAAAGCCGGGCGGGTCCTCGGTCTTGCTGGCGAAGGGCAGCGAGTTCGGATGAGCGCAAAGTCCGATCGAGCCGATCGAGCGGATGGTGTCGAGGGAACGCGCCTCGGCCGATCCCGCCAGCACGACTACGAGGACGAGCGAGAGCGGGAGACCAGGCTTCATTGCGGCTACCTTTTGCGTGCGCCGCCGCCTCAGCCCTGATCGGGTTTGAGCGAGCGGATATATTTTACGATGGTGTCGATCTGCGAATCGTCGAAGGTCCCGCCAAAGGCCGGCATCGCACCTTCCTTGCCGTTCTTGATGCGGTTCTTCATGAAGTCATCGGTGCGGGCGGAATTCATGAGCTGGGGTCCTTTGCCGGCAGCCCTCCCGCCGTCGGAGTGACACCAGCCGCAAGTCGTCGTGAACAATGCCTTCACGTCGAGCTCCGCGCCTTCCGGAGCCGGTGCCTGCTGGGCGGCGGCCTCGCGCCCGCTCGACACACAAAGCACGAGCCCAATCAGAATCGATGAGGCTGTCGGGAAGGCCAGAATTCGGGGATTTCGTCTCATGAGGATACGCGCGCACATCACATCGGATCTTGGAGGGGACGCGGGGAGCGGCGTCGTGTCCGCTCCCCGACATCGATCTTGCTCTATTTGAGACTGTAGACGATGAGCGCGCCGTCATCACGCGGCATGCTCTTGTAGACGCCCCCGAAGGTCGGGGCGTAATCGTCCGACGCCATGCCGCCGAAGCCTGCCGTCACGGCGATGTATTGCTTGCCGTTCACCGCATAGCTCACGATGCCGCCTTGGTGACCGGTCCCGTCGGAATGGTTCCAGAGCTCGGCGCCCGTCTCGGCATTATAGGCATGGATGGTGCCGCGCGAATCGGGAACGAAGACGAGATTGCCGCCTGTCGACAGCACGCTCGCGAGCGGCGGCTCGGGGAAGCGCACTTCCCATTTCTTCGCTCCGGTCACCGGATCACGCGCATCGAGGTGCCCGTAGATCTCGCCGCTCGGAGGCGGCGCGATCTTGAAGTCGGCGCCGATATTCAGCTGCACTTGCGGCGCCGTGATCGGCGTCGTCTTCGCCACCGTGAGCGTCATGCACCATTCCTGGCCGAGCTTGTAGTAAAGCCCGGTCTTGGGGTCGTAGGAACCGGCATTCCAGCTCACGCCACCGGAGATGTGCGGGCACAGCGGCTCGGCCACCTTGCCGGCCGAGAAGTCGCGCCGGCCGATCAGCTCGCCGGTCTTCGGATCGATGTCCTTGACGAAGTTGCTGTTCTCGGTGATCCGCCAGACATTCTTCAGCCCGGCGCTACGGTCATAGACGAAGATGTAGCCGCTCTTGTTGGGGTGCACGACGAGCTTTTGTCCGTCACGATCGAGCATGACGAATTCACCGACCGCGCTGTCAAAATCCCAAGTGTCGTGCGGCAGCTCCTGATGATAGAATTTGAGCTTGCCCGTATCGACGTCGAGGCCGATCACCGAGGAGGTGTAGAGGTTGTCGCCCGGGCGCGCGCCTTGCGTCTTGTAATCGGCGCCCGACCAGTCATAGAGCGGCGCCGGGTTGGCCGTGCCCCACCAGATCGTGTTGGTGTCGACATCGTAAGTGCCCGGCATCCAGCCGCCGCCGCCGCCTGTCCGCCAGGAGTCGTTGCCCCAGGTCTTCATGGCGTCGTCGGTGCCCGCAACCGTGTCGAATTCCCATTTCTTGGCGCCGGTCGCGGCGTCGACGCCGAAGATCGGACCGCGCCCCGGCCATTCGCCCCCTTGCGCGCCGATCACCACGATGCCTTTCGCGAAAAGCGGAGCGCCCGTGAAGCCGACCGTGAGCTTTTGCGAATCGATGAGCTTGGTGTCCCAAGCCGGTTTGCCGGTCTTCATGTCGAGCGCGATCAAGCGCCCATCCATCGTGCCGACATAGACCTTGCCGTCGCCGATCGCGACGCCGCGATTATAGGGGGAATGCGTCTGGCGGCTGATCAGGGCCTCATCGAGCTCGGGGATGTAGGACCAGATCACTTCGCCGGTCGCCCCGTTGAGGGCGAAGGTGCGGCTATACGAGCCGGTGTAATAAAGGACGCCGTCGGCGACCACCGGCGTCGATTGCAGGCCTCGCGTCGAACGCCCGGGAATATGGATCCAGGCGACGTTCAGATTGGACACGTTGTTGGTGTTGATCTGATCGAGCGGACTGTAATGATACGATCTGTAGGAGCCGTGATAGGTGAGCCAGTCATTGGCGTCGCCCGCTTGGATGCGGGCGGTATCCACCGGTTGCGCGAACGCTTGGGATGCGGCGAGCGTAGCGCCAATGGCCAGCGCAACGCTTCGAGCAACATTTCGAGGCACTCTCTTCATTACACTTCCTCCTTGTTTTCCTCGTCAGGCACGGCCATCGCCCGTTCTCAATCGCTTATTCATGCGGATTATCATCTGAACGGCTCGTGGGGTTTGAACGCTAACCGGACTCGTCGCCGGTTGAGAATGCACAGAACGGTATGCGTCCTCTGCGTCAATTCCCGAGCGATGCAAATGCGATCATGCCTCTTGGCGCAGGAGATGCAAGAGCAAGGCGCGACACATCTTGGGAGAATCGTTGTTCTCCATCGGGATTTTTGCAAACACAAAGCCGTGCAATCCGTCGCGGGCAAACACATTTTCGCGATCGAAGCGGACAACGAGGCAAGCGGCAGCGTGCGCGGCCGCATCGTGCTCGGTGAGGATTGGTCCGCGAATGAAGTCTTCGGAATATCACCGTTGCCGATCCCACCGCCGCGGCACTTGGGACTGGGGAAGGTGATCCGGCTTTCCGGCCATGCCGGCACATTCCGCGCGACAGCGTGTGGGCTATTACGTGCGAGCGAGGACCGCCGCGAAACCTTCGACGTCGCGTCCTGCATCTTGTCGCGTCACGGCCGATGTGAGGTGCACGATATCGAGAGCTTGCGAGGTCGCGGCCTCCCGCAGATAGGCTTGCGAATGCGCGAAGCGATTGTCGAGGCCGAGTGCATATCCGTCGCGGGTCGCGTCGTCGCCGCAGGATTGCACTGTGAAGGCCAGGAGGCCGCCGGCGCAAAGCGCCATTGCGGCCGCGGCGAAAAACGGACGAAGATCCGCGATGTAGACGAGGACGTCGGCGGCGAGGATGAGATCCGCTCCGGAGCGGGGCGCGGCGCGCAGGAATTCGACGATGTCCGTTCGGATCAGATGGTCGTAGACCAGCTTGGCGCGCGCTTTGGCCAACATGCCCGAGGACAGGTCGACGCCAGTGAGTGAAGCGGCGAAAGGGCGTATTGTTTCGCCCATGAGGCCGGTACCGCAGCCAAGGTCGATCGCGTGCTCGAAACGAAGCTCGCGCTCTTCGACGGCGCAAGTCTCGCGCAGGGCGTCCAGCATCACGCGAGGTGCGCGATATCCCAGACGTTCCACGAGATGAGCATCGAAGCGGTCGCTGTAATCATCGAAGAGCGCCGCGACGTAGCCGGGTTGCATCGCTTCGTGCGGCTTCACCGCGCCGAGACGGGCCAGCTCGAGCTTTGCGCCGAGCCGGCCGAGAGGATCGAGCTCGACGACGCGTTCGTAAGCGCCGCGTGCCTCGTTCCCCTTATCGCTCGCCGCGAGCGCGTCGCCGAGTAGTTTCCAGGCGGGAGCCCAAGAGGGAGCCTCAGCCAGGGTCTGGAGCAAGATCTCGCAGGCCTCATCGCTCTCGCCGGCATCGAGGGAGGCCTTGGCCCAGCGGTAGCGTCGGTCAAGCGCCACATCGTTGGATGATGAGAAGCCGGGGGGAAGTTCTGCCATTCACGATCACCCCTCACCGCGTCGGCCGCACATAGGTCGAGGGCCCCCGGCGGTTCTCGTCGATCTCGAGCCGCTGATTGAGCGAGGGCATGGCGCGATCCGAGCAATCGTCGCGAGGGCATGTCCGGCAGGATACGCCGATCGGCGTGATGATTTGCGGGTCGTCGAGATTAAGGCCATCCGAATAGACGAGTTCGCGCGCATATTGCACGGGACAGCCGAGCCCGATCGACAATTGGCCGATCCGGTGCGGCAAGCCTCCGCGGCGCGACAGGCGGCCCGTCGGCTCGACGGTGCGCGCCAGGCAGAAGAAGGCCTGCCCTTCCGGCATCTTGGAGATTTGCACGCGCAACATGCCGGGCGTGGCGAAGGCATCATAGACGTTCCAGCGAGGGCATGCCGCGCCGAAGCGGGCGATGTGGATGCCCGAGGCGGAGAAGCGCTTGGAGATGTTGCCGGCGATATCGACGCGAATGAGATGGAAGGGCACCCCTTCGTCGCCGGGCCGTCGCAGCGTCGTCATGCGATGGCAGGCCTGCTCGAAGGACACGCCGAACCGATGCTGCAGCACGTCGATGTCGTAGCGGGTCGCGCGCGCCGCGGCGAGGAAGCGCCCATAAGGCATGAGCAAGGCGCCCGCGAAATAATTCGCGAGAGCCGAGCGGGCGAGCGCATCCGCTTCGGGCGTCAGGAATTTGCCGGCCGAGACGATGGCCTCGATCTCGTTGCGTAGCGCGAGAAACGCCAATTGA